>ENA-OQNM01000738-OQNM01000738.1-human-gut-metagenome-genome-assembly--contig:-NODE-738-length-11287-cov-2.800448_pt1 | contig 11287 bp, 13 predicted proteins | sample MGYA00242632_ERZ504886 | MGnify/ENA primary metagenome ERZ504886 (study PRJEB26092, sample SAMD00036424) | human gut metagenome | host: Homo sapiens | study: EMG produced TPA metagenomics assembly of... | reverse complement strand
GGGCCTGCCCCTGTACACCATGGAGAGCAAGGACCCGCTCACCGCGTTTGACGCGGTGGGCTTTACGCTGCAGTACGAGCTTTCCTATACCAACATCCTGGCCATGCTGGATCTGGCGGGCATCCCGTTCTATTCCAGGGACCGCGACGAGCGCTGGCCGCTGATCGTGGCGGGCGGCCCCTGCGCCTGCAACGCGGAGCCCATTGCGAACTTCTTTGATGTGGTCCAGCTGGGCGAGGGCGAAAATCAGCTGCCCTCCATCTGCGCCGAGATCGAAAAGGCCAAAAAGGAGGGCGGCGTCTCCAAAAAGGAACTGCTGCTGCGCATTGCAAAGATCCCCGGCGTCTACATCCCGGCGTTCTACGATGTGACCTACTGCGAGGACGGCAGGGTCAAGGCCATCACCCCCAACGAGCCGGGCATCCCGGCACGCATCACCAAGGCCATCATCAAGGACCTGAACGAGTTTGCCCCGCCCACCAACTTTGTGGTGCCCATGGTGGGTGCCATCCAGGACCGTGCCAGCATCGAGGTGCTGCGCGGCTGCGTGCGCGGCTGTCGGTTCTGTCAGGCAGGCTTCCTCTACCGCCCCATGCGTCAGCGCGACGCCAGCCTGCTGAACAAGGCCGCACAGGACCTGTGCGCCAACACCGGCTATGAAGAGCTCAGCCTGTCCAGCCTGTCCACCTCTGACCACGGCCAGCTGGAAGAGCTGCTGGACGACCTGAACGAATGGGCGCCCAAGGAGCACGTCAGCCTGTCGCTGCCGAGCCTGCGTGTGGACAATTTCTCCGAGAGCCTCATCGAAAAAACCACCAAGGTGCGCAAGAGCGGCCTGACCTTTGCGGCCGAGGCCGGTACTCAGCGCCTGCGCAATGTCATCAACAAGAACGTGACCTGGGGCGAGATCGAAAAGACCTGCACCATCGCGTTCAATGCGGGCTATACGGCAGTCAAGCTCTACTTCATGATGGGCCTGCCCACCGAGACCATGGAGGACATCGAGGGCATTGCCGAGACCGCCCAGAAGGTGGTGGACCTGTACTATTCACTGCCCAAGCGCGGCAAGGGCAAGGGCGTGCAGGTGACCATCAGCTGCGCCTGCTTTGTGCCCAAGCCCCACACACCCTTTGAGTTCGTGCCCATGGACACCGAGGAGATGCTGCGCGCCAAGCAGAAGCATCTGCTGGAAAGCGTGCACAGCCGTAAGATCAAGGTGAACTACCACGACAGCACCACCAGCTTCCTCGAAGGCGTATTCGCCAAGGGCGACCGCCGCCTGGCTCCGGTCATCGTGGAGGCCTACAAGCGCGGATGCTACTTCGACGGCTGGGAAGAGTGCTTCAAGTATGACACCTGGATGCAGACCTTTGCGGATATGGGCATCGACCCGGCGTTCTACTGCCAGCGTGCCATCGGCCTGGACGAGGTGACCCCCTGGTCCCACATGGACTACGGCGTCACCCACGAATATCTGGTGCGGGAGTACAACAAGGCTCTTGCCGCCCAGACCACCCAGCCCTGCAACCGTGCCTGCCACGGCTGCGGTGCCAACCATCTGTTAGGAGGTCCCTGCTTTGATTACAGTCAGAATCTCGTTTGAAAAAAAGAATGAGGCCTCCTACATCTCCCTGCTGGATCTGCAGCGGGTGATGCAGCGGGTACTCAAGCGCAGCGGCCTGCCGGTGTGGCATACGCTGGGCTTCAACCCCCACATCTATATGACCTTTGCATGCCCGCTCTCGCTGGGGCAGGAGAGTGAGTGCGAGTGCGTGGATGTCAAGACCGAGGCGGAAGCCCCGGACTTTGCACAGTGGAAAACGGCACTCAACGCCATCATGCCGGCCGGCATCGTCATCACCCGGGTGGCCCCCGTGCAGATGAAGGCCGACCGCATTGCCTGGGCCTGCTACCAGATCACCTATCCGGCTGAGGCTGCCGCAGTGCTGGACCAGTACAACGCACTGGAAAGCGCCCCGGTGGAAAAGCACGGCAAAAAGGGAAACAAGATCATTGAGCTCAAACAGCATATCCCGCAGGTGGCCTACACGGCGGAGGGCGATGCCGTCCGCATTGAGCTGTGCCTGCCGGCTTCGCAGGAGCTCAACCTGAACCCCTCGCTGCTCACCGGTTTTCTGGAAGAAAAGTTCGGCCTGCCGGCCGCCAGTGCAGGCATCCTGCGCACAAAGTTCCTCACCGAGGACAAGCAGCTGTTTGCCTGAGCCGGGGCGAATGACATTCACTGGAAAGCCCCACTGGGGCTTTCCGTGCTGCGCTGCGCTCGCAAACGCGGCCCCTTGGACAAAACAGAAAATTTTTGCATTTATTTTGGGCAAAACGCTTGCATTCAAGCACGTTTTGTGCTATCCTATTTAGGCGTTAGTGTCCGCTGAGACCACAGCGGGGTTAATGACAAGTATTTATCATTAAACGGGCGGTCCTCTGACGGCGTCTTGCCGTGTATGAACGTCTAAAAACAAATGGAGGATTCAAAATGGACGCACTGAAGATTATCTCTGAAGGCAGCATCAAGGCTGAAAAGCCCCAGTTCAACGTTGGCGACACCGTCCGCGTTGATGTTCGTATCAAGGAAGGCGACCGTGAGCGCATCCAGGCCTTTGAGGGCACTGTGATCGCAAAGAAGCACGGCGGCGTTGCTGAGACCTTCACCGTTCGCCGCGTGGCTTACGGTGTCGGCATCGAGCGTGTCTTCCCCATCAACAGCCCCTTCGTTGAGAAGGTCACCGTTGTCCGCAAGGGCAAGGTTCGCCGCGCAAAGCTGTTCTACCTGCGTGGCCGTACGGGCAAGGCTGCCAAGGTCAAGAGCGATATTTGATCATCCCCGATTTGAAACCGGGAGAAAAGGGACAACTTGTTGTCCCTTTTTTCTTTATCAAAAATTCGCAGAAATGCATTGCAAACGCTGCATTTTTGCGCTATCATCGGGGTAGTAATGCAAAACCGGAAGGTGAGGTGCATCGGATATGGAAACCCAAAATACGACCACTGCACAGGAACCAAAGCCTGTGCGCGGGCAGGGCGTGCTGGAATGGTACGAAGCACTCATTTCGGCCGCGCTGGTGCTGGTGTTGGTCTTCTCGTTCTTTTTCCGCATCATTCAGGTGGACGGCAGCTCCATGGTGCCCACGCTGGTCAATGGGGACAAGCTGATCGTCTGGGGCGCGGGCTACACGCCCCAGCGCGGGGACGTGGTGATCGTGGACAGCTATACTTCCTACGGCAAACCGCTGGTCAAGCGGGTCATCGCCAAAGGCGGCGACACCATCTCCATCGACTACGATGCCGGAACTGTGGAAGTAAACGGGGAGCTGCTGCAGGAGGACTACATTGCAGCCCCCACCTATCTGGGTTATGACGTGGAGTTCCCGTATACGGTGCCGGAGGGCACGGTGTTCGTGATGGGCGACAACCGCAACGAGTCGCTGGACAGCCGCTCTTCCTACGTCGGCTGCATTGACGAACGCGATATTCTGGGCAAGGTGCTGCTGTGCTTTTTGCCCGTTTCGGATTTTGGAGTGGTAAAGTAACATGAACGAAATGGATACTCGGTTTGCAAACCAATTCAATATTCAGTGGTTCCCGGGCCACATGACCAAGACCCTGCGCATGATGGAACAGGAAATCCAGCATGTGGACGCCAGCCTTGTGCTGCTGGACGCGCGCATCCCGCTTTCCAGCCTGAACCCGGAGATCGAGCGCATCACGGCCCGCAAGCCCAAGCTCTATGCGCTGAACAAGGCAGATCTGGCCGACCCGGCTGTTACCGAAGAGTGGATCCGCTACTTCCGCGCGGCAGACGCCGGCTGTGTGGCCATCAGTGCCAAGCAGAAGGGCGGCACAACCGCCGTGAAGAACGCCATCGAAAAGGAACTGTCCGGCCTGCTGGAACGCCGCCAGAACCGCGGCATGAGCGGTGCCAAGACCCAGGTGATGCTCTGCGGCATCCCCAACGTGGGCAAGTCCACCTTCATCAACACCTTCGCCGGTTCGGCCCGCGCCAAGGCTGCCGACCGCCCCGGCGTGACCAAGGGCAAGCAGTGGGTCAGCACCGAAAAGTTCGACCTGCTGGATATGCCCGGCGTGCTGTGGAAAAAGTTCGATTCCAAGACCACCGCCTCCAATCTGGCCTTCATCGGCTCCATCAAGGATGACATTCTGGATGTGGAAGAGCTGGCCATGAACCTGTTGGACGAAGTGCGCCGTAATTACCCGGATCTGGTGGCCCAGCGCTACAAGCTGGACGCCGAGACCCTGGCCCTGCCGCCCTATGAGCTGCTGGAGGCCATCGGCCGCAAGCGCGGTCTGCTGGTGCGCGGCGGCGAGGTGAACACCGAGCGCTGCGCCATCATGCTGGTGGACGAATTCCGTGCCTGCAAGTGGGGCCGCATCTCGCTGGAGCGTCCGCCGCAGCGGGATGATCTGGTCGATTTTGCCGAGGAGGATGAGGAATGAAGCGCCGCTCGGACGAGGAGATCTCGGTTCCGCTGTACGAATACGACGCCGCTGTACGGGCACAGTACGGCTGTTTTGCCGGGGTGGACGAGGCAGGCCGCGGCCGCTGTGCGGCCGGTCTGCGTAGCGGCCTGCATCCTGGACCCGGAGAACCCGGTGCACGGTATCACGACTCCAAAAACGCTTACCGAGAAAAAGCGGGATGCTCTGTTCGATGAGATCAAGGAAAAAGCTCTGGCCTACCGGATCGTGTCGTGGGGCCGGACATCATCGACCGCGACAACATCCTCAACGCCACCATGGGCGGCATGAAGCAGGCCGTGGAAGAGCTGGACATCGTGCCCAACCTTGTGCTGGTGGACGGCAACCGTGTCCCGGCGGGCCTGCAGATCCCAGCCCAGCCGGTGGTCAAGGGAGATGCCACCAGTGCCAGCATCGGTGCAGCGTCCATTCTGGCCAAGGTCAGCCGGGATCGCTATATGCTGGAGCTGGACAAGCAGTACCCGCAGTATCAGCTGGCAAAGCACAAGGGGTACCCTACAAAACTGCACTATGAGCTGATCGCACAGTACGGCATCCAGCCGTTCTACCGCCGCAGCTTCCTCAAAAAGCAGGGCTACTGGCCGGAGAACGGAAAGTGAACCGCGCCCAGACCGGCCAGCGGGGTGAGGCTGCTGCCGCAAAATTCTATCTGGACCGGGGCTGCCGTCTGCTGACCCACAACTTCCACACCCGAATGGGAGAGCTGGATGTCGTGGTGCAGGAACCGGACGGCACCATCGTGATCTGCGAGGTCAAGACTCGCGCCGAAGGTTCCCTGACCACCCCGTCAGAGGCGGTGAACCGGGCAAAACAGCGCCGCCTGATCCGTGCCGCAGAGGCTTATTTGCAGCGCACGGGTCTGAGCGATGCACCCGTCCGTTTTGATGTGGCGGAGGTGAACCCTCTTGACAGCGGGCGCTGGATGGTACATATTATAAGGGGCGCTTTTCTTGCGTGAAGAGCGTTCCGGTGGGAAATGTACGGGCAGAGCAAGGGGTTCTGCCACAGCAGCGCAGGGCCGCGTTGCGCGTCCTGTGCCGAAAAAGGAGCGACGATATGCAGTTCTTCAGTACCAGAGACACGAATCGTAAAGTGACCTCTTCGGAGGCGATCGCCCAGGGCCTGTCCGATGAGGGCGGCCTGTTTGTTCCTGAGAGCTTTCCGCAGGTGGACGTCAGAGCCCTGTGTGAGCTGGATTATCCGGCACTGGCCGCAGCTGTGATCCGGGAATATCTGACGGATTATTCGCCGGAATTTCTGGCCCAGGCCGCCCGCACCACCTACGGTGAGGCTTTTGGCGGCAAGGCGGGCTATCTTGCCCCGGTGGAAGGGGACACCTATGCCCTGGAACTGTGGCATGGCCCCACCTGCGCCTTCAAGGATTACGCCCTGCAGCTGATGCCCCGCCTGCTGGTGGAAGCCAAAAAGAATCTGGGCCGCACCGAAAAGACCCTGATCCTGGTGGCGACCAGCGGCGACACCGGCAAGGCAGCTCTGGACGGCTACCACGATATCCCCGGTGTGGAAATCGCGGTGTTCTACCCCACGGGCGGCACCAGCGAGATCCAGCGCCTGCAGATGGCCACCCAGGAGGGTGCCAACGTGGCAGTCTACGCCGTGCGCGGCAACTTTGACGATGCCCAGACCGGCGTGAAACGCGTGTTTGGCGATGCTTCGGTTGCTGAAGAACTGGAAAAGCGCAATATCTGCCTGTCCAGCGCAAACTCCATCAACTGGGGTCGCCTGGTGCCGCAGATCGTGTACTACTTCTATGCCTACTTCCGCCTGGTGGAGCAGGGCAATGTTGCCTGGGGACAGCCGGTGGACTTCTGCGTGCCGACCGGAAACTTTGGCGATATCCTGGCCGGTTATTATGCCAAGCAGATGGGCCTGCCTGTGGGCAAGCTGGTTTGCGCTTCCAACAAGAATAACGTCCTGACCGACTTCATCAAGACCGGTACCTATGATGCCCGCCGCACCTTCTACAAGACGACTTCGCCGTCCATGGATATCCTGATCTCCAGCAACCTGGAGCGCCTTCTGTACCATGTCAGCGGCAGCAGCGCCAAAGTGGCAGGCTGGATGGCTGACCTGGCAAAGACCGGTATGTACACCGTCGATGCCGAGACCCTGGCCCGCATTCAGGCATCTTTTGCCTGCGGCTGTGCTGATGATACAGCTGGCGCTGCAGAGATCAATGCCCGCTTTGAGCAGGACAATTATCTCTGCGATACCCACACCGCCGTTGCGTTCTGCGTAGCTGAGACGGTGCGCAGCGCGGCGCCTATGGTGGTGCTTTCCACCGCCAGCCCGTACAAGTTCCCGCGCGATGTGCTGGCCGCGCTGGGTGAAACTGCCCCGGAAAGCGACTTTGCCGCCATGGCTGCTCTGAATGTCAAAACCGGCTGCCCGGTTCCGGCTTCCCTCAGCGTGCTGAACACCCTGCCGGTGCGGTTCAATACCGTCATTGAGCCTGCCGCCATCCGGGATGCCGCGCTGAAATAAGCGGCATTAGGGGCGTGCATTACACGCATTAAGTAAGCACTGCCAGGCCCGCAAACGCAGCCCGGCAGCCGCCGGTAAACTGTGGTTATACTTCGCTGAAGGTTTCGCACATTGTTTCTGTGCCGTTGTTGGCGCGGTGGTTCACGTGAATCTCATGCGCTGTGCAGCAGCAGGAGCCATTGTTGTACACACAGTTTTCTACATCACAGCAAATTCCGTTGATTACGTTTTCTTCCATCATGGTGCTTCTCCTTTCTTGGTAAGGCACAAAAGCGTTTGCTTTTGCGTGCTCTATCAGTATGGGCAGAATACACCAGAATATACTGCCGGGGGTGCATATGGCAATTTTTGTGGTTGGTGATCTTCACCTTTCTCTCGGCGGGGATAAGCCGATGGATGTTTTTGAAGGCTGGGAAGGCTATCTGCCCAAGTTGGAAGCAAACTGGCGCACGCTGATCTCCCCGCAGGATACAGTCATTCTGGCGGGGGATACCAGCTGGGCCATGAAGCTGGAGGACACCAAAACCGACTTTGCATTTATCCAAAACCTGCCGGGTCAAAAATGGCTGCTGAAAGGCAACCATGATTATTGGTGGACGACCGCCCGCAAGATGGAGCGCTACCTGACAGAAAACGGCTTTGATACCATGCACATCCTGCATAACAATGCCTGCATGGTGGGGGATTATGCCTTGTGCGGTACCCGCGGCTGGCCGTTTGACGATACCAACGCCCAAGATGCCAAGATCATGGCGCGCGAAGCCGGCCGCCTGCGCATGTCGCTGCAGGCAGGGGGGAGCGCACAGAAAATTGCATTTCTGCATTACCCGCCAGTTTATCCCGGCGGGTGCGCACAGCCGTTGGTGGATATCCTGCATGAGTTTGGCGTGCAGCAATGTTATTACGGCCACCTGCACGGAAAGTCCATCCGCGGGGCTATCCAGCGCGAAGTGGATGGTATCCGCTACAAGCTGGTTTCGGCGGACGGTTTGCATTTTTGCCCTTATAAAATCTGTGATTAAAGCATTTGTTTGCAGCTTTTTTCAATTTTTTTGCCTGTAAGGGGAATTTTATTTCAAAATGGGCTGGTATTCTTTGCCGGTACATGATATAATACATTGTATTTCTATGTTTGGAGGATTTTCAAATGAATCTGATTTCCTGTGAAAAGCTCGAAAAGAGCATGGTAGAATTGCAGTTCTCTATCGACGCTGAGACCTTCAAGGCCGCTGTGAACAATGCGTTCAAGCGCGAAGGCAAAAAATATGCCATTCCCGGCTTCCGCAAGGGCAAGGCTCCCCGTCATATGATCGAGAAGATGTACGGTTCTGACATTTTCCATTATGACGCTGTCAATGATCTGTTCCCGGAGGCTTATGAGGCCGCTGTGAAGGAAGCAAAGATCGATGTTGTCGGCCGCCCCGATCCCGAGGTCGTTTCCATGTCTGAGGCTGATGGCGTTGTGCTGAAGGTCAAGGTTGCTGTCAAGCCCGAAGTTGAACTAGGCGAGTATGCCGGTTTAACTGTGACCAAAGAAGCCAAGAATGTCAACGAGGCAGATGTTGACGCCGAAGTGAAGCGCATGCAGGACCGCAACGGCCGTCTGCTGACCCGTGAGGGCGCTGCTGAGAACGGTGATACCGTTGATATCGACTTTGAGGGCTTTGTTGATGGCAAGGCTTTTGAGGGCGGCAAGGCAGAGCATTACTCTCTGGTTCTGGGCTCCGGCTCCTTCATCCCCGGTTTCGAGGATCAGGTTGTTGGCCATTCCGCTGGCGAAGAGTTCGACGTCAACGTCAAGTTCCCCGAGGAATACGGCGCTGCCGAGCTGGCTGGCAAGGATGCAACCTTCAAGATCAAGCTGCATGAAGTCAAGTACAAGGAGCTGCCCGCTCTGGATGACGACTTTGCAAAGGACGTCAGCGAGTACGACACCCTGGACGAGCTGAAGGATTCCATCCGCAACAACATCAAGACCAATCTGGACAAGCAGGCTGAGCAGAAGGTCGAGAACGATCTGATGGATCAGGTTATCGCCAACATGAAGGCTGATATTCCTGACGCCATGGTTGACAGCCGCATCGACGAGCTGGTTCAGGACTTCGAGTACCGCATTTCTCAGCAGGGTCTGAAGCTGGCTGACTACCTGAAGTATATGGGCATGAACATCGAGCAGTTCCGTGCACAGTTCAAGGAGCAGGCTGACAAGCAGGTCAAGATGCGCCTGGCAATGGAAGCTATCGTTGCCAAGGAAGGCATCACCGCTTCTGACGAGGAGTTCGAGGAAGAAGTTAAGCGCATTGCTGACGCTTACAAGATGGAAGCCGACAAGGTTAAGAGCATTGTGGACGCCGCTGCTGTTAAGGCTGACCTGGCAATCAATAAGGCAATCGACTTTGTTAAGGAAAAGGCTAACGTTGTGACCGCTGAGCCCAAAGAAGAGGAAAAGCAGGACTAATCCATAGCCTTGGCTTTGCCCGATAGCAAGATTGTATAAAAGCCGATACAGCGTGCTTTGCCGTTGTATCGGCTCTTATCGAATCATGGAGATTTGTTCTCCGCTCTCCGGGCTGTAACAGCCCGGAACCATTACCATTGTTTTAAGGAGGGAACCGAATGAGCCTGGTACCTTATGTTGTTGAGCAGACTGCGCGCGGTGAGCGCAGCTATGATATTTTCTCCCGCCTGTTGAACGACCGTATTATCGTTCTGAGCGAGGATGTCAACCCCAATTCCGCGAGCGTGATCATTGCACAGCTGTTGTATCTGGAAGGGCAGGACCCCGAAAAAGATATCAGCTTCTACATCAACAGCCCTGGCGGTTCCATTACCGACGGTATGGCCATCCACGATACCATGCAGTATATCAAGTGCGATGTTTCCACCATCTGCGTGGGCATGGCTGCTTCCATGGGTGCATTTTTGCTGGCCAGCGGCACCAAGGGTAAGCGTTTCGCCCTGCCGAATTCTGAGATCCTGATCCATCAGCCGCTGATTTCCGGCGGCCAGGGCGGTGGCCTTTCCGGCCAGGCAAGCGACATCCAGATCCATGCCAACCACCTTGTGCAGATCAAGAAAAAGATGAACCGCATGCTCAGCGAGTATACCGGCCAGCCTCTTGAGGTTGTGGAGAAAGATACTGACCGCGATAACTACCTGACCGCAGAGGAAGCCAAGGCCTATGGCCTGATCGATGAGATCATTGTAAAACACTAAAACCGGGGGAATTAGGAAATGGCAAATTCGATTTCCGGCAAGGACGGAAAACGTGAAATGATTTGCAGCTTTTGCGGTCGTTCCCAAAGCCAGGTGGATCAGCTTATCATCGGCCCCGGCGTAAACATCTGCAAAGATTGCATTGATATGTGCTACAGTGCCCTGTATAAGGATGGCAACGTACCCGAACCGCCGCGCGCAACGCCGGAACGCCGCGCTGCGGCTTCTCGCGGGCATTCCGGCGTTGACCCTTTGGCGGATGTCAACATCATGACGCCTGCTGAGATCAAAGCTGGCCTTGACCAGTATGTCATTGGTCAGGACGATGCCAAGCGCGTGCTGGCAGTTTCTGTCTACAATCATTATAAGCGCATTCTTTCCGGGCAGGAAAGCCATGTAGAGCTGCAAAAGTCCAACGTACTGATGCTTGGCCCGTCCGGTACCGGCAAAACCCTGCTGGCCCAGACGCTTGCCAAAATGCTGAACGTTCCGTTTGCGATTGCGGATGCCACCACCCTGACCGAAGCCGGTTACGTTGGCGAGGACGTTGAGAACATTCTGCTCAAGCTGATTCAGGCTGCGGACTTTGATATTCCCAAAGCCGAAGTTGGTATTATCTATGTGGACGAGATTGATAAGATCACCCGCAAGAGCGAGAACCCATCCATCACCCGCGATGTTGGCGGAGAGGGCGTGCAGCAGGCATTACTGAAAATTCTGGAAGGCACTGTCAGCAATGTGCCGCCCAACGGCGGCCGCAAACATCCGCAGCAGGAATTCATCCAGATCAACACCAAGAACATCCTGTTCATCTGCGGCGGTGCCTTTGCGGCCTGGAAAAGCTGATCCAGACCCGTACCGACAAGAGCACCCTCGGCTTTGGCAGCCAGCTGCGCACCAACCTGGACAGCGAGAAACCGTCAAAAGCTGCTGCGCAAAGTGGAACCCGGACGATCTGGTCAAGTTTGGCCTGATTCCGGAGCTGATCGGTCGTCTGCCGGTTGTGACGTGCTGGCCCGCTGGACGAGGATCTTTGATCCGTGTTCTGACC
>ENA-OQNM01000737-OQNM01000737.1-human-gut-metagenome-genome-assembly--contig:-NODE-737-length-11288-cov-2.225249_pt1 | contig 11288 bp, 9 predicted proteins | sample MGYA00242632_ERZ504886 | MGnify/ENA primary metagenome ERZ504886 (study PRJEB26092, sample SAMD00036424) | human gut metagenome | host: Homo sapiens | study: EMG produced TPA metagenomics assembly of... | reverse complement strand
TGCTGGCCGCGCCGCACGCCAAAGTCGGGTGGATTCAGGTGTCCGGACCTGCCGAGGACGTTGCCGAGGCACAGCGTCGACTGGACGTCATCGCCGATGATTATCTGCCGATGAGTGACATCATCGCCGAACGGATTCCCGCATTATTGAACGCCGCGTCCCGCACAGACCAGACGGGTGGGGGAGCGCGTGCGCAATAACCTGGCCAAGTTGCACGAGTTGCTTGACGCCGATCCCAACGGGCTGGTCAGCGTGCTACGGGCCGAAGGCGGCTGGAACGTGCTGCTACGAGTGCCTTCAGTCATCGATGAGAACGAGCTGGTGCTGCGGTTGATTGACGAGCACAAACTGACCGGACAGCCCGGCTACTTCTTCGACATGACTTCCAATGGATACCTGGCCGTTTCCCTGCTACCCGAACCGGACGAATTCGAGCGTGGCATCCGCGCCGTGCTCAATACCGTCGCCGCTTTGCTGCGATAGGCCGGTGTTTGCCGGCACCACGCCTGTACTCCACGTACAATAGCGGCATGGGATTCTTGTTTAGACCGAAAGAACTGCCACGCCCGGCGTCGCTGACGTTCACTTTGGATCAGGCCGGGCATACGTATGATGATGGGCACGTGGGACTTGCTCCCACGGACATCACCATCAGCGAGCTGCGGGTGGCTGTGATCGGACTGAACGGCGCAGGCAAATCCACATTGCTGGGTCTGCTGGACGGTTCGTTGAAGGCCAACGCCGGCACGGTGACCATTGCGGGCGGTGAGGAACGTCTTGACCCGGCTGTGAAGAAGGACGCGAAGCGCATCGATAATCTGGTCGGCAAAGTTCGCCGCGAGGAGATTCCGAACAGCTTTTACCAAGCGGCGAATATTTCCGAGGCTGTTTCCGAAGCGCTGAAAAAGCACAAGGTGCCCGAGTCAGAACGTCATGCGCGCATCGGCAATCTGTTCGCGCATTTTGATTTGGCGCAGGTCTCCAAGGCCAAGGCCAGCGAACTGGACTCCGAGAAACGGCACCTGCTGGCTATTGCGGCCGCGCTGAGCTTTGAGCCGAGTGCGATTGTGGCGGATGAGCCGAGCAAGGGATTGGATGAGATTGGCGCCGCGCATGTGGCCAAGGCGTTGTTCAGCTACAACAAGCAGGTGATTTTCGCCACGCATGACACGGATATGATCCGCCGGCCCGAATACGCCATCGACCGCGTACTGGTGCTGGACGAGCACGCGGTCGCGTTTGACGGAGCGCCGGCTGAGGCTGTGGCGTTTTATGAGGATCTGATTCGCCGCAAGTATGAGGCTGCGAAGCGGTAGCAGATAGGAATCGGCCGTTGGAGGATTGGCATCGGCCGTGAGGTCGATGCCAATCCTCACGCGAAGTAGAAGCCGCGGAAGCCGTACTGGTAGACGCGGTAGATGTATCCCGAACTGAGCACCATCTTGTACTGTGCCTTGAGGTTGCCGTCGTCATCGTAGACGCCGAACAGGCCCTGCATGCCGATGTCCACCAGGTTCAGGTCATCGGACAGTTCCTGTGCGGAGGAGACATACGGCGAATACGGCACATCGAAGTCCTGCACTTCGGTGTAGGTTCCGGCGTTCTCGTCGACCAGGTACTTGCGGAACTGGGAGTTCGAGTTCTCATCCTTGGAGCTCTGCGCGGTCGAAATGCCTATCGATCATGGTCCAATCGAAATCAGGACGGGTCATGGCATAACCGAAGTCGTTATCGAACATGTAGATGTAGTACTGGCCGTCCTCCAGCGAGGAATCGTACTGCACAGTGATTGAGTGCTGGCCGCCGGTGTCGCCGGAATCGCCCACCTTGGTCAGGAAGGTAGGGCTGCGCATCCATGCCATTCCATACGCTCGGCTCGCCGATCATGTAGTCGAGCGACGGCGTGCCTTCGATGTCATTGATCTTGATCATCGTGGAGGTCTCACGTGCGGACAGCAACGCGGAGCCATCATCCATGAGCTGGATGGTGTTGAAGTGGATCCAGTCCCAACGGTTCGTGGCGGTCGGATCGGATTCGTCGATGCCGGAATGATCGGTGGATTGCTTGTAATCGGGGAACAGGTCGCCGAAATCCACCAGCAGGCTCACCTCGCCGGAGTCGGTGTCCACCTTGATGACCTGATCCTGCACGGCATGGTCCGAATGTTTCAGATCGGTGGCCAGAGAGACGATATTGCCGTCGGAATCCAGCGCGTAATCATGGTGCAGGATGTACTGGTCGCCCAGATTGATGATCTTGACCAGCTTGCCTAGGCGGTTCATGCCGACGAAATGCTTGGTGGAGGCGGAGAACCACATGATGCCGTCATTGTCGAACAGCAGACGGTGCGAGCGGTAGTAGAGAACCGGGATTTCGCCGCGAATCACACCGTTCGCGTCATAGTAGTACATGAAATCCTGCTCGTTGGAATCATTGCCGAGAATCGCGTACAGGCCATTGCCGAGCGTGGTGACCGTGGATTCGTCGGGGGTCGACGGCCTGTTCGAGCCGTACTTCCTCCTCGCCGAGCAGTTTCGGGCCGGGTCTGCTCGATGGTGCGCGTGGTGGCGTTGCCGTCGGTGTCGGTGATGGTCAGGGTAATGGTGTTCTTGACCTTGGGGATCAGTCCCAACACCAGAAACTCGTGCTCGGCGGAGGCGATGTCATTGCTCGATACCGTGGTCGTCTGACTCGCCGTGCTGGTACCGCCGACATTGCCGGAACCGTCGGCGTCGCCGGCGGCGGCCTCACGGTATGCGGCGGCCGCCTCATCGCTGGTGATGGCGTTGGCCGTGTAATCCGGGTACCCCTCAGCGGAAACGGTGTAGCTGGAAGACGCGACTACGGACGGCAGTGGACACGGGGAAACCCTCACGACAGTATGGGTAAACGATTAGTGAATTACGTCACATACATTATGCCGCAGGTCTTGGAAAACACCGGCCGGAATGCTGGGAGAATACTGAAGCTTGGCGGGTCGCCGAGCGGTCCGGTCCTATAGCAGGGTGAACCAAGACTGAACCTGATGCCAGAGCGTCGGATTGTTGGCGATCATCGAATCGCTGCGCGACTGCACGAAGCAACTTAGTATGGCTATGCCCAGCGCCCACAATACGGCCAGCATCACGACCCAGCGCATCAGCCAACGCCACGGAGTGACGCGGGCGATGCCATCGCCTGAAGCGGCGTCGTTGGCCCCCGCCAATGAGCGGCTCGGTTCGCGCCCATTGACCAGCCACAGTAGCCCCGGTATGGACGCCAGCGAGATCAGCCAGCCGAAATCGGCGGAATACCGCCATCCCAAACCGCCGACGCGGCTGTCGAATACGACCAGCACCGCCGCCACGGCCAAGCAAGACATCAGCCATGGCCGCATGCCGTGTGTTTCCAATCTGCGCAGCAGGGGCAGCGCCAAAGCCATCAAGGTCAGTGGCGTGGCCGTGAAAATCGCGCCGACCATCACCTCGTAATAACCCCATTGCGGCATCGGGGCGGGAGAGCCCGCCAGCCACGGGAAACGATCCATGAAGCGCAGCGGCAGGAACAGGTAATACCAGATGTTGGCGGGCATATCCGCGGACGGGGTGGTATGCCGGGTCATATCGGATATGGAGAACTGATACGCATTGCCGAAATTGAACGGGGAATCGAACCGAACCATGTTCCACGCCATCAGAGGCGTCACGACGAGAATGGCGGGAATGATTACCGCCAGCGGCGCGCGCAACGCCTGCAACGGCTTGATGCGGCGTGTGCGCAGACCGGTGCCCAGCGCGCGAATCTGCGGCCAGAACAGGGGGAACGCAAGCAATGCGGCCAAGGTGAACGTCGGTCGGCATCCGAAATTCGCCGCAATGCACAAGGCGCCCAAGGCCAGTCGTGGCAGGGAGAGAGGCTTGGCGTCGCCCGCCTGCCATCGGTCCGATGGTCTCAGCGGACGGCGGGACGTGTCCGCGCCGAGCCATAGCCATAGTCCCAGCGAAGTCAACGTCAGCGATGCGGCGAACGGTATCTGATAGAAGTTCGTGCGATACAGCAAATACCCCACTTGCGCGCTCACCAACGATGAGACCACTACTAACGACGCGGCCGCCACCGAAGTCTTCGGCATCACGCGATGGATGACGCGCAGCACCAGCAAGGAGAAGAAGATGATGAACAGCAGCACGAGAATATACTCGGCGGCGGATGTCGGCAGATTATGACCGGTCAGCAGACGATAGGGGACGAACAGCAGCACTGCGGGCAACACGCCAAAATAGGAATACCAGTGACCGTCATAATACGCGTAATCCCAGTAGAGCGGACTGGCTCCATTGGCGAGTAGCTGGGCACGTGTGGCTACGTCATAGGGGTGCTCGGTGGCGGCCAGCTGTTCGGGAACCGGCAAGTCGAGCCAGGGCCGGCCGGCGACCAGCGCATCGGCCACATGCCCATACTGGTCGAAATCATAGGTGTAATCGCCGGAAACGTGGAAGACGAGCGAAGACGTGTACCACAGTTCGTGGATGATGGATACGCCGATAAGCAGGGTAGGAATCGCCAGAAGCCCCACGAAAGCAAGTCGTTGCCGAGTGCTGGACGGGTCAAGCGTGATACGCCACAGGCGCGATCCCGGCCTCCGAGACGGCAATCATCAGCAACACCAAGGCCATGGCGAGCACGCGCATCCAATTGATGACGAACGGTACGCGCACGTTGGCGCGGGCGTCGGTGACCGGTACGATCGCGCCGCGCTCTTCCTGAATCCAAATACGCACGATGCCGGCACCCGGCGCCTTGACATAATGGCTGCGAATAGCGTCGGGATTCATCGACTGGGCCTTGCCGGTGATGCCATCGACATCCGCGCGCACATGAATGGTCGCCAGCGGTTTGAAGACTTCCTTATCGTCGTTCGCTTTGGATTCGGCCTCGGCCTGCTCGCGGGCCTTATCGATGACCTTGCTGCTCTCGGTATCGATGCGTAGGTAATCCGACGTGCCGTCCGCGGTCAGTTCAAGATAGGCCTTGGTCGGATCGGTGACGGTCAACATGCCATCATTCCGGCGCGTGAGACCCGAACCCAGCGTGTTATGCACGGCGTTCGTATCCGTGCTCGCTCCGAGCGTACGCCAGAACGGCAGGTTGAACACGATGCACTCCATGGCGGCGATGGCGGCGACGGCGGCCAGCAAGGCGATCAGCAGGCGCACCAAACGCAGCCGGTGCCGGGTATCCGGGCGGCTGGGCAGGCGCCGTTCATGATTCGACGGCATCGGACGGTCTGCGCGAGTGTGGTCTATGGAATGCACGCATTTATTCTATAGGCTTTATTCGGGCTTGATGTCGGGCAAACAAGAGACAATGTGAATCATGCCAAAACGTACATCGGACCATGGGAAGCACAACCGCACGCCACTGCTGGGCGGGCTGAAGGATTCGATGAACGCGCTCGCGGCCGATCTGGGACTGTCCAAGCCGAAGAAGCACGATACGAATCCGTTCGGCGATGCCTTGCGGGAGACCAGTGAGCGTAAAGGCGGCATTATCGACGAACTGACTCGCCATGCAGTGGCGCTGAGTCCTGTAATCAAGCGACGCACCTTCCCCGAATTGGAGAACGTGCCGGAAGGGCTGGTGCTTGGATGGGCGCAGCTGCCCTCCACCAGAGGCCGTGGCTTTTCGCTTGGCATTTTCCCCGACCGCGATCATTTTTGCGCAGGTGGCGTTCGCCGATACGCATGGCCGCGTATTCGTGGGCACCGACCCCAACATGGACGTGCAGGATATGCAGGCGCGATTCATGTTCGGCAAGGAAAAGGAAGTGACTCTGCCGGACGGTGAGCGGCTGGGCGAAAGCGACGAGCCGCGTTCACGTTCCGGTTTCTCCCGTGCAGGCCATGGCCTGGGAAGTGCGCTGCATCATGGGCGTGGTTTGGGGCGTGGCCTTGGTCATGGTGCTGACGGCGTGAAGGCCATTACCGGTGGCGTGGTGGGGCGTGACGACACCGGACGCATGACGTGGCTCGCCTCATGGCTCAAGGCCGGCAACCGGTACACGCTTGAGCAGATGCGTGCCAATCTGCCGCCTGTGATGCGTCATGATTTGGAATACCGCGATGCCATTACCATCGCGTTCTTCGCCACGTATATGTTGCCGCAGATCAATGGTCTGCTCATCGGATTCGGTTCCGGCAATATCTTCCGCCGTCTCAACCGTGAGGCGCCAATCGGTGCGATTCGCCGTTCGGTGCGTGACACTTTGGCGGCACGAGCCCACGGCATGCGGGCCTCCGGTCTGGAGGATCACTTCGCCGATCTGATGCGCGAAGCCGGCGCCCTCGACACCACGGCCGGGACTGGAAGCGGTGCATGGCGCCGAACCGTTGCACCTGTACACCTCGACGTATTCGAGCGGCTATTTCTTTACGTGGGATAAGTCCTTGGCATTCGGGCAGGCGCTGAAATCCTTGAAGATCGAAGGCAACCTCAACCGATTCGCTGCGGTGAGCGCTTGGCTGGAGCGCAACGCTTCCTTGGGGCGCAACCCTACGGAAGATACGGTGACCCGTGCCGAGGCCGCGCAAATCGACATGAAACTCATTGAGAACCCTGCGATTATGGCGCTTGACCCGTATGATGGCGAGCAGGAGCGTCGGGCCGTGCTGAGCCTGGTCGATATCGCCGCACGCACGGCTGGGCAGATTCGCAGTGAATTCCCTGATCCTCGAGATGTGCTGACCCAGCAGAACGTGCCGGATTCGGGTGTGACGAATGCTGCGGGCGCTGAAAGTACTGAGAGTGTTGAGGGCGCTGTAGAGCGGACCAATAAGAGCGACACCAACACTCAAGCCGCTCGGCCTTCGTATTCGCCGGCGAGGAGCGACGAATGGGTGTATCGTCAGACCCTCTCCTCACTGTTGCGCCGGTTACGGTTGCCGTATCGGTTTGATGTGGAGTTCCGGTCGCGCTTGGATTCGGGTGAAGTGGCCATTGGCTTCACCACTGCCGGCACCTCGATGATGCCCGATAGCCGGTATGACACCACTCGACGTACGTGGCGTGCGCTGAGCAGCGCCGAACGCGCGTCGATGAGCGCCGCCTACAACCTGCGTGTCGGCCTGATGATGGCAGCGCTGAGTTTCGGCACCAGCGAATCCGTGCGCCAGGTGTCGTTGCACATCGATTCCATTGGTCTTGAAGAGGCGATTGCCGAACAGGATTCCGCCATCGAGGCGATGATGAGCGAGGCCCTAAGCGCCTTCGAACATCTACGCAGTGGCGATTTGGGGGCGTGTGGGTTCCAAAGCCGACCCCAAAGATGGTGATTTCCATGGCGACCCGACCCGCCCCATCACCCATGAGGAGACGTTCGGGCAGACGGCGTCCGGTGACGAACGCGGCACGGCCGGGGGAGCAGGCAACGGTACCGGACCGTCTGCGGATGCTACGGATCAGGCCGCGGCCGAATCTGCTGACGCCGATGGCGCTGCGTCCATCGATTCGCAGTTCGAAGACCTGATGAAGGGCATCGATATCGACGAAATGGCGTTCGGCATGCCGGACGATACTGGCGCAGGCGACGACCTGGGCGGTATCGGCGGCGAGGGCGTCGGCACTGACGGTGCTGATGGGGCCGCCGGCATGGACGATGATCCGATGAGTGTGCTGCGCCGCAATCCCACCGTGCGCAATATGGTCACCGTCACCTTCACCCGTGATGCCTTCCTCAAGCGACTGGACACCGCTGGGCTTGACAATCCCGAGGAAACCTACCGCATGTTCGGTGCCGTGATGGACGTGGATGGCGAAGGTGGTCTGAAACCCATCAGCGCCGACTTCGACTTGGCGGACAGCCGGTTCTCTCCCACCGGATCCCAGGAGGAGCCCGAACTGGCCGACCGTCAATTCAGTCCGGCGACCGCTCACGTGCTGGGCGCACAGAATAGTGCCGGACTGGCTATCCAGCGAGTGGACCTGCTGCAGCATGGCGTCAACGAATTCCACGATATCGCCAGGAACACGTCGCTCGGCTCCGTGGAAAAGGCCCAGCGAGCCATGCAGGTCATCGAATCGATATGCGATCCCGAACTGACCGGTTTGGCCTCTCAGGTCACCAGTGCGTTGATCGATGGCAAGGACACGCCGGACTTCACGTTCACGCTTGCCGACGATCTTGACAAGGAGCGTCTGCGCGCCCGAGATATGCTGTTCTCGGGCCAAGCCGATCAGGCCATCGAAGCGGCCGAAGCGGCCGTGGCCCATTTGGACCAGGTGTATGCGGCAGGCCATGGCGTACCTCGATACTTTAACTCCTATGCCGAGCGCGTGGTCTACAACCGGCTGTTCGCCACATTGGACGAGCGTACGGTGCTTATCCCGGACAATCTGTTCTACGCGCACATGGAGCTGGCTGACGTGTTGAGTCAGATCAAGGGTGCCGAGGCGGCCATCCCGCATCTCAACCGTATGGTGGCGTACGCGCCCGCCTACCCGCTCTCACATCTGAAGCTCGCCATTCAACTGGCCCGCAATGAGGATTGGGATTCGGCACGCGCCGCCTGCCTGATGCTCTGCGCGTGGCCTTGGACCGCGACGATGCCGCGTTCGCCTATTACCGGTTCGCGTACGCCGAATGGATGCTTGACCGGTTCGACACAGCCGCCGCAGCCTACATTATGAGCGATCACATCGCTCCCGGGGCCATTGGTTCGCTGGAAAGCGAACTGCAGGAACTGGTTTCCCGTGCGGACTCGCAGTGCATACCGGTGCCTGAATCGGTGGAGGCCGCCGCCCATGTGCTTGCCACGCATGATCTGCCGGTCTGGCCGCATATCGAAGTGGCTGACATCGTGCGTGACGCCGCTCGCGTGTGCGTGGATGAGGACATGTTCGTGCCGGCCCGCACGCTCTCGGTGGCTGTGGCCCGCATGAATGACGGCGAAGGCGATAACATCGACATCATCCAAGCCCAGTTCCTGCGCTCGCTATCCGCGTAGCCGCCTGAGGGGGATTGACGGTATAGCCGGCCGAGGGGAGCCGAGCCCGCTAGGATAGACAACCATGAGCACGAACGAACAACTGGCATGGGATTTCGACGATGGGGATGTGGCCGAGGTCCGGCCTGATACCGGTATTGCACGTTTTGCCCCTGGCTCCGAACAATGGATAGCCGCACTGCAGCCCACTGACGACGACGCGATACGCCTCGACCGTTTCGACGTGAACACGATGACCGCTGAGGCCGCCGCCCGCCTGTGGGCTCGCGTGGCCGCATGGGTGGAATCCGATCAGATCGCCTACTACATCGACGACTCACCCGTCAGCTCCGACGCCGCTTACGATGCGCGCATGCGTTGCCTCGAACGACTCGAAGCGGCGTTCCCCTCACTGGACAATCCGCAGTCGCCCACCCATCGCGTCGGCGGTTCCTTCTCCAACGACTTCGCCTCCGTGCGCCACCCCAGCCGCATGATGAGCCTTGACGACGTCTTCTCCATCGAAGAACTCAAGGATTGGTACGACTCGGTGATTCGCGACCTCGATTGGCCTGAATCCAAGCCCCTGCCCATGAGCTGCGAGGTCAAAATCGACGGCCTCGCCCTGAACCTCATCTATCGACGAACGGCGTGCTTGAACGAGGGCCTGACGCGCGGCGACGGCGTTACAGGCGAAGACATCACCCTGAATGTGCGAACCATCGGCTCCATTCCCGCCAACCTCGGCGGCCCCAAGGAAGACGTTCCGGACTTCGTGGAAATCCGAGGCGAAGTGTTCATGCGTTGGGATGATTTCCACACCCTGAACAACGAGCAGGAGGACGCCGGACGAGCGCCCTTCGCCAACCCACGCAACGCCGCCGCCGGCTCGCTGCGTCAAAAAGACCCTCGCATCACCGCCACCCGTCGCCTGAGCTTCTATGCGCATGGTCTGGGGCAGCTCACTTGGGGGCCGGACCATCCGCGCGGCACCCATGACGTGGTCGCCGACCAGTCGCAGGCCTACGATCTATACACCAAGTGGGGCGTGCCGGTCTCCCCGCACAATCGTGCGGTGACCTCATTCCAGGAGATCCTGGACATGATCGAGTACTACGGCGAGCATCGTGGCGACATCGAGCATGCACTTGACGGCATCGTCGTCAAGGTCGATGACCTGGGCCTGCAGCGTACCCTCGGCGCCACTTCGCGCGCGCCGCGCTGGGCCATCGCCTACAAATACCCACCCGAAGAGGTCAACACCGAACTGCTCAACATCACCGTGCAGGTGGGGCGTACCGGCCGTGTGACGCCGGTCGCCGTGCTCAAACCTGTCTACGTGGCCGGCTCCACCGTGGCTCGTACCACGCTGCACAATGGATTTGAAGTCAAACGCAAGGGCATTCTGATCGGCGACACCGTGGTGGTGCGCAAGGCCGGCGATGTGATTCCCGAACTGGTCGGCCCGGTGCTTGAACGGCGCAAAGGGCGTGAGGACCAGCTGCGCGAATTCGTCATGCCCGAGTTCTGCCCTTCATGCGGCGCGAAACTGTCACCCGCCAAGGAGGGTGACAAGGACATTCGCTGCCCGAATGTGGAGAGCTGCCCGGCCCAGTTGACCGAGCGCGTGATTTCGCTGGCCTCACGCAAGGCGTTCGACATCGAGCACTTGGGCGAACAATCGGCCATCGCTCTGACCAACCCGGAGGAGAACCGGCCTGATTCGGTGGCGACCTACGCGCCGAACATCACCGAGGTTCTGGTCGCCCCCGGCGAAGAGCCTGACCCGTACGAGCCGGTGGAAGGGCTGGAATTGCCGGCCGCGCAGAAGCCGGTGTTGTCTAACGAATCCGGGTTGTTCAACCTGACCGCCGCCGATCTGCGCGACGTGCGCGTGTGGCGTGAGGCCGCAATCGTCGAGGTGCATGAGACGGTCGGTGCGAACGGTAAGAAGAAAAAGGTGCGTAAGCGTGTCGGCGGCTCTGGCCTGTGGCATCAGGTGCCTGCTTTCTGGACCGCGCCCACGCCGGCCAAAAAGCTCACGGCCAAGCAGCTGGCCGAACGCGCGCAAGGGGAGGCCGCAATCGAATCTGCCGAAACACAGGGAGGTACCGCCAGCGAGACGACCGGCGCACCTACCGGGGCTGAGGCGCCACTTGGTACTATGCCGGGCTTTGCCGCAGCCTCCTATCCTGAGTATGACGTGCCGGCCGACGCGGTTATCGTGCGCGTGGATCACAAGACCACGCGCACTGGCGTCACGGATGTACCGGTGATCATTCGGCCCGGCGAAAACACGCGCAAGATGTTCGACGAAATGGACAAGG
>ENA-OQNM01000736-OQNM01000736.1-human-gut-metagenome-genome-assembly--contig:-NODE-736-length-11299-cov-8.392052_pt1 | contig 11299 bp, 11 predicted proteins | sample MGYA00242632_ERZ504886 | MGnify/ENA primary metagenome ERZ504886 (study PRJEB26092, sample SAMD00036424) | human gut metagenome | host: Homo sapiens | study: EMG produced TPA metagenomics assembly of... | reverse complement strand
AAAGAAAAAAGTCACTTGCTTTTGCAAGTGCTTTTTTCAGTGAAATAAATCCAAAAGGATTTGTGAAATACCTATCGGTGTGAAATATGGATTTTCCATGTGAAGTGCCTGACGGCGTTAAAGGATTTATTTTATTTCACTTTCTGCGCAAGCAGAAAATTTCACAATACAATAGTATTATTTCACATACGAAGTATATTTCACTTGTTATAAATTAAAAGAGGTTCGTATGGCTGAATCAAAGCTTAGAGAACTATCAACTGATTTATATAACCGGTGCGGCACTGTTCGCAGAATATTGGTTGCATCTATTAATACTGCAAAAGAAAATTTAACAAAAGGAAAAGATTAATTCAAAATCAAAACCCAATATTTCCGTATAATAGCATTACACGATTGACACCAAACTTAATAACTGGTAATATAAGGCTGTGAGAATATTTGTATTCTTGCAGCATATTTTTTTACCAAAAGGAGGATGGATTAATGGAATTTTTATTAGGAAAGACCGCTGTTATTACAGGCGGAGGAAGGGCTGTTCTCAGCGACGGAGGTTGCGGTTCAATCGGCTACGGCATTGCTGTTGCTTATGCAAAAGAGGGTGCAAACCTTGTTATTACAGGCAGAAATGTCAAAAAGCTTGAGGATGCCAAAGAAGAGCTCGAAAGACTTTACGGAGTAAATGTGTTGCCTATTCAGGCTGATGTCAGCAAGGACGGCGATAACGAAAAGGTTGTTCGGAATGTTGTTGACAGAGCTGTTGAAACATTCGGCGGAATTGATGTCTTGATTAACAACGCTCAGGCTTCTGCGTCGGGTATTACGCTTGCTGATCATACAACAGAGCAATTTGACCTTGCTGTTTATTCGGGATTGTACGCAACCTTCTATTATATGAAGGCTTGCTATCCGTACCTTAAAAAATCGAAGGGAACGGTTATAAACTTTGCTTCGGGTGCCGGACTTTTCGGAAACTTCGGTCAGTGTGCATATGCAGCCGCAAAAGAGGGAATAAGAGGTCTTACAAGAGTTGCCGCCAACGAGTGGGGCAAGGACGGAATAAATGTCAACATTGTCTGTCCGCTTGCATGGACTGCTCAGCTTGAAAAATTTGAGCAGGCTTATCCCGACGCATTCAAGGCGAATGTAAAAGTTCCGCCAATGGGACATTTTGGTGATGTTGAAAAAGAAATCGGCCGTGCCTGTGTTGCACTTGCATCACCTGATTTCAAGTATATGAGCGGCGAAACCATCACCCTTGAGGGTGGAATGGGACTCAGACCGTAACTCTATTTTGAAAATTCTTTTGTTCTGTTATTTGGTAAATCATTAAATAAAATATAAAACATACTAATATGAGTATTGAATTTTTTGTTCATATGATGTAATATCAAGTTACGGAGTACATACAAAAATTACTTTGAGGTGATTGTATGGGAATTTTTGATATAAAGAACACGGATATTTCAGCAAGGACTATGACTCTGCAAACGCATGGCTTGAGTATAACATTTTTAATGAATGTACAAAGGACGAAAACGGAGAAGTCATTTGATGAGTCTGATGAAAATAATTTTTAGGGTATTATTTAAAGTAAAAATAAATTAAATAATAAGTTACAAACAGCGACGCAGAGTGATATGCTTTGCGGTCGCTTTTATCGTGTTGTTCACACACAAGGACACTCGGCATAATATGAGGGTGTAGAGAATAACTTGATTTACGGGTGTTGTGTATGAAAAAGAGCGACATAAGAACATTTGGCATAATCGGCGGTGACAAGAGACAGCTTTTTCTTGCAAAATCAATTTCTGACAGTTGTTACGATGTTTTGCTCGGCGGATTTGACAGCCTTGAAAGCTACGGTTCATTGAGCCTTTGCAATGTTAAAAAGGCAATTTCGGAAAGTGACGCATTGATTTTTCCGTTGCCGTCAATAAGGACAGACGGCAGTCTTAACACGCCGTTTTCAAACGAGAACATTTTGCTTGACGGTGACGATATTGAAATTATCCTTAAAAAGCCTGTTTTTACTACGATGAAAAGCAGATTTTTAAAGGCATATCCAAGGCTTTCCGACGGTGAAATTTTTGATTACGGAGCAAGAGATGATTTTGCAATTCTCAACGCATTGCCTACGGCAGAGGGTGCAATTGAATGTGCAATGAGAGAATATGAGGGTACGATTTCGGGCAGTAAGTGTCTTGTGACGGGATTCGGCAGAATCGGAAAAATTCTTGCTCGCAAGCTTGTTTTACTCGGAGCAAATGTTACCGTGAGTGCAAGAAAGCCGTCAGACCTTGCATATGTAAAAGCACTCGGCTACAATGCACTTAATACGGAAAATCTCAAAACGGTAAAGCGGTTTGACATTGTTTTCAACACAATTCCGAGGTTGATTTTTGACAGGGAACTTCTTATGAATACCGACACAAACACCCTTATTATAGACCTTGCGTCCCTGCCGGGAGGGGTTGATTTTGATACCGCAGAAAAACTCGGAATTTATGCCGTTAGGGCATTGTCGCTCCCCGGAAAATGTGCTCCGAAAACGGCAGGAGAAATTATAAAAACTACTGTATTTGACATCATCAAGGAGGTTTACAGGTGACAAAAGCAACCATAGGATTTGCAATGTGCGGTTCCTTTTGCACCTTTTCAAAGGCTTTTACGCAAATGCAGAGGCTTGTTGACTCAGGCTATGATGTTATTCCGATAATGTCGCAAAATGCCTTTTCAACATCAACTCGTTTCGGAAAAGCGGAGGAAACGGTAAAGAGGGCAGAAAAAATAACGGGCAAAGCTGTTCTGCACTCGGTTGTGCAGACAGAACCGATAGGACCTAAAAAAATGTGCGACTTGCTTGTGATTGCACCGTGTACGGGCAACACGCTTGCAAAGCTGTCGCTCGGAATTACCGACACGGCGGTAACAATGGCGGCAAAGTCGCATCTGAGAATTTTAAGACCTGTGCTGTTGTGCGTTGCAACAAATGACGCTCTCGGTGCGTCGGCACAGAACATCGGCAGACTTCTCAACACGAAAAACATTTACTTCGTTCCTTTAAAACAGGACGATTGCATCAAGAAACCAAATTCGCTTGTGGCTGATTTTGATAAGCTTGAAGATTGCGTAACCCTTGCATTGCAGGGAAAACAACATCAGCCGATTTTTTTATAACAGAACAACAGCCGTCTTGAAATGCAAATTTTCAAAACGGCTGTTATTTGAGTTGACAATTAAAAAATAATGTGATAACTTAAAATATAGTATTTCTGCTGAACAGGAGTGGGTATTTAATGAGAAAAAGAGTAAACAAAATTATTTCTGTTGCACTATCGGCAACTCTTGCGTTCGGTGTGTTTACAGCATTGCCGATGTCGGCAAATGCGGTTGTATCAACGGCAAGCGAGGTAAGTGCGGAGGCAATTCCAAAACATGAGCTTTATAAAAGCTATACATATGGCGGATACAAATATCGCATAGTGGGTCAGAAATCAAACGGAAGATTTAACGCATGGATTGAATCTTATTCCGGTAAGTCTGCAAGCGTCAATGTTCCTGCGTCAGTCGGTGATTGTGATATGGTCGGCATTGACAACAATTGTTTTTCGTTTAACAAAACTTTGAAAACAATTATTGTTCCCAAGGGCATTGCTGAAATTGGTTCAAGTGCATTTCTCGGCTGTACCGCACTTACAAGTGTAAGCCTGCCGAGTACACTGACAAAAATAAATTTTTGGGCATTTAAAAATTGTACAAGCCTTTCGACACTTTCAATTCCGTCAAGCGTTGTTTCGATAGGTGATAACGCATTTGACAATTGCCTTTGGTACACAAATCAATCTAACGGAATTGTTTACGCAGGAAAAGTTGCGTATAAGTACAAGGGTAAGCTTGCGGATAACAGCTCTGTTACGATAAAAAGCGGAACTGTTTCAATAGCCGATTATGCCTTTACGGACCAAAAGCTTACATCAGTCACACTTCCGTCAAGCCTTGTTTCAATCGGTGAACAGGCGTTTTCATACACTAATCTCAAAACTGTGACAATTCCGAAAAGTGTAAGCTCAATGGGTTATAATCCCTTTGCGTACTGTTCACAGCTTTCAAGCATTACGGTTCAAAGCGGAAACACAAACTTCTATGTTCAAAACGATTTACTTATCGCCAAGAATCATATGTATTCAGTAACAAAAGATATTACTGATCCTGATGCACCTTCTACGGAATCAAGAAGCTACACATCTTATGCTCCGTACGGCTCGGTTGTGATATCGTTACCGTCAGCATCAACGCTGAAAACTGTTACAATTCCCGAAACGGTTAAGGCAATAGGCAATTATGCTTTTGCAGGAAGTAAAATCGAAAAGCTTACTTTGAACAGCGGACTTGAATCTATTCTCACATCTGCTTTTTCAGATTGCACAAACCTTTCATCGGTGAGCTTTTCCGACAGTATTATCAGCATTTGCGACTGTTCGTTTGAGAAATGTACTTCACTTAAAAATCTGAAATTCGGCAAAAATCTTGAATTTATTTCATACTATGCCTTTTATAACTGCCAAAATCTTCAATCGGTGACAATCGGGGAAAATGTAAAGGCAATTTGCTGTGATTCATTCGGCAATTGCAATGCTCTTGTAATTCACGGTAAGATTGGATCAACAGCAGAAACCTTTGCCAAAAAGTACGGCTACAAGTTTAATTCATCAGAAACCACAAGACTTAAAGGCGATGTTGACAACAACGGTATTATTAATGTAGTTGACGCTACCGATATTCAGAAATATGTTGTTAATCTTACAGATGAAAATGGAAATAAGTTTATTGATGTCAACAATGCGGAAGATATGTATGTCGCAGATGTAAACGGTGACGGCATTATCAATGTTGTAGATGCAACGCTTATTCAAAAGTATATCGCAAGACTTGTGGAGTCACTTTGATAACTTTAGTTTATAACAAAACTGCACAAAAATTTATGGATAAAGACAGCGTGGGGTATTGCTCATGCTGTCTTTTTGTGTTAAAATTGTAGATAAGAAAATGAAATAACGAAGGATTTGTCTATGAAATATTGTTCAAAATGTAAGCGACTGCATAATGATGAAGAAACAGTCTGCAAAAACTGCAAGGCTCAGCTTAAAACAATAACCGATGAAAACACTCCCGTGTATCTGCTTACGGCATCGGGCTTTGAATTGCAGAGAGTTAAAGCCGCACTTGAGGATAGCACCGTTCCGTGTGACGCTACAATCAAGAAGTGTATGGAAAATAAATACAGTAAAAGCGTAAAGGCATACACAGGCTATGATGATTTGACCTATGATGTCTATGTTCCGTATTCGGCTTATGAAAAGGCATTCGACACCTGTGTCGGAATCGGCGCAATCAAGCTTGAGGGCGAAGAAATTCTTGACGAAGATGTTGAATACACCGAGAATGACGGTGAAACGCTTGACGAGCAGTTTGAAAAAATGACGGGTGCAAAGCGTACAACCGTAAGAATTGTCAGCGCATTACTGCTTTTGCTTATAGTTGCAGGCGTTGTATTCGGAACAGATGCAATAATGAATTTTATTAAAGAATTTTTCGGATAATTCGGTATCCGATTTTGAGTTAATATTTAGTTAAAATAAATGAAATTACGGAGGATTTTTTACAATGAAACAGGAAACAAAGTGTTTGCATTCCGGCTATGTGCCTAAGAACGGAGAACCCAGACAGATGCCCATTTATCAAAGCACCACCTTTAAGTATGATTCAAGTGACGCAATGGGCAGACTTTTTGACCTTGAGGACAGCGGATATTTTTATACCCGTCTGCAGAACCCGTCAAATGATATGACTGCCGCAAAAATTGCCGACCTTGAGGGCGGTGTTGCCGCAATGCTCACATCAAGCGGTCAGGCGGCGAACTTCTTTGCACTTTTCAACATCTGCGAAACAGGCAGTCACATTGTTGCATCGTCTGCAATCTACGGCGGTACATATAATCTGCTCGGTGTTACAATGAAGAAAATGGGTATTGATGTTACTTTTGTCGATCAGAATCTTCCCGAAGAAGAGCTTGCAAAGGCATTCAGACCAAACACAAGGGCAATGTTCGGTGAAACAATTACCAATCCGACCGTGTCTGTTCTTGATATTGAAAAGTTTGCAAGACTTGCTCACTCGCACGGTGTTCCGCTTATTGTTGACAACACTTTTGCAACCCCTGTCAATTGTCAGCCGATTAAGTGGGGTGCTGACATTGTTACTCACTCAACCACAAAATATATGGACGGTCACGGTGTTTCTGTCGGCGGTGCAATTGTTGACAGCGGCAACTTTGACTGGCTGAAATATGCCGACAAATATCCGGGACTTACAACTCCCGATGATTCATATCACGGCATTGTCTATGCCGAAAAATTCGGCAAGCTTGGCTACATTACAAAGGCTACTTCTCAGCTTATGCGTGACCTCGGTTCAATCCAGTCACCGCAGAATGCTTTTTATGTTATGAACGGTCTTGAAAGTCTTCATGTGAGAATGGAAAGACATTGCAAAAATGCTCTTGAAATTGCAAGATTCCTCAAGGCTAATGACAAGGTTGCGTGGGTTGATTATCCCGACCTTGAAGATGACAAATATCACGCACTTGCTGAAAAGTATCTTCCAAACGGCTCATGCGGTGTACTTTCTTTTGCGGTTAAGGGCGGAAGAGATTGTGCGGTTAAATTTATGGACAGTTTAAGACTTTGCGACATTGAAACTCATGTTGCAGACGCAAAGACCTGTATTCTTCATCCCGCAAGCCACACCCACCGTCAGATGACGGACGAACAGCTTATTGAGGCAGGTGTTGCACCCGACCTTATCAGACTTTCGGTAGGTCTTGAAAATGTTGATGATCTTATTGCCGACATCAGTCAGGCTCTTGATAAGATTTAATTTTCCTTAAAAGAAATTATATATAAAATTGCAAAATAAATTTACGGAGGGTTGAATATGTCAGCTTTTGTATCTGCGGTTATTGTTGCGGCAGGCGGTTCTGTGAGAATGGGAATTGCCGACAGCAAGCAGTTTATTCCGCTTTTGTCACGACCTGCAATTGAATACACCCTGAAGGCATTCCAAAAATGTCACCTTATCAAAGAAATTGTAATTGTCTGCCGTGAACAGGATAACGACAGAATCAATAAAATTATCGAGCTTAACGGTTTCAGCAAGGTTTCAAAACTCGTCAAGGGCGGTGACAGCCGTGCCGACAGCGTGCGTAACGGAATCGGTGCGTGCAGTGAAAACGCCAAATACTATGCTATTCATGACGGTGCAAGACCTCTTATTACCGTTGAAGAAATTGAGCGTGTTGTTGAGGCGGCTTTTGATACAGGTGCGGCAACTCTCGGAACTTCCGTAAAAGATACAATCAAGGTTGTTGACGGTTTCAATAATATAGAAAGCACTCCTATCCGTTCACAGCTCCGTGCAGTTCAGACTCCGCAGGTTTTTGAGCGTGATTTGTACCGCTTTGCTCTTGAAAATGCCGGCGATAATCTCATCAACTTTACAGACGATTGTTCGCTGATTGAAAACATGGGCGGCGAGGTTCTTGTTGTAAAGGGCAATGAGGAAAATATTAAACTGACAACCCCGATTGACATTGTGATTGCCGAGAGTATTCTCAAGTCAAGACAACAGGGTTGATTGTGCAAAGGAGATTTATATGAGAATCGGTCACGGATATGATGTGCATAAATTTGCCGAGAACAGAAAGCTGATAATCGGCGGTACAGAGATTCCCTTTGAACTCGGACTTCTCGGTCATTCGGATGCCGATGTGCTTGTTCACGCAATTATGGACGCACTTCTCGGTGCGGCGGCTCTCGGTGATATCGGAAAGCTGTTTCCCGATACAGATGAAAAGTATAAGGGCGCAGACAGTATTCTTCTTTTGAAAGAGGTGTGCCGTGTGCTTGCCGAGTACAACTACAGAATTGTCAATATCGACTCAACCGTTATTGCTCAACAGCCAAAGCTGAAACCGCATATTGACGAAATGAGAAAAAATATTGCCAATGCCTGCGGAATTGATGTTTCTCTCGTCAGCGTTAAGGCTACTACCGAGGAAAAGCTCGGCTTTACAGGCAGACTTGAGGGCATTTCCGCTCACGCAGTTTGTCTTATTGAGCAGTACTAAAAAGTGACAGCTTCAAAAAATGCACATATTTTATTACATACATTCGACACCTTGTTCATATTAATGAACGAGGTGTTTTTTATGTTAAGAAAGGCATTTGTTTCAATAACATTGTGTGCTGTGTTTTTATTGTCGCCGTTTGTCGGATTAAAAGTGAATGCTCTCAGTGCGGACAGCATATCCGCTCCGTCTGCCGTGCTTATGGAATCGTCAACAGGCAAAGTTCTTTTTGAGAAAAATCCACATGAGCAAAGACCGTGTGCGTCCGTAACAAAGGTAATGACGCTTTTGCTCGTCTTTGAGGCTGTTGACAGTGGAAAATTAAGCCTTGACGATGAAATTACTGCATCAGAACACGCCGCAGGAATGGGCGGAAGTGACATTTGGCTTGAAAAAGGTGAAACCATGAGTGCGGATGATATGATAAAGGCAACGGTTGTTGTATCTGCCAATGATGCGGCGGTTGCGCTTGCGGAGCATATCAGCGGAAGCGAGGACGCTTTTGTTGAAAAAATGAACAGCCGTGCCAAAGAACTCGGAATGAACGACACCGTTTTCAAAAACTGTAACGGACTTGACGAGGAGGGGCATATAACCTCTGCCTATGATGTTGCGCTTATGTCAAGAGAGCTTACAAAACACGAGAAAATTTTTGACTACACATCAATTTGGCTCGACAATCTTCGTGGCGGTAAAACTCAGATTGTCAACACGAACAAGCTGTTGAAAACCTATAACGGAATTACGGGATTGAAAACAGGTACAACCAACGATGCGGGTTGCTGTATGTCTGCAACCGCAACAAGGGGAGATGTTTCGCTGATAAGCGTTGTTCTCGGCTGTAAAACAGGCAAAGAGCGATTTGCAGATGCGGCGGCACTTCTTGATTACGGCTTTGCAAATGTTTCTGTAAAAGAATTAACACTTCCCGAAGATATGCCGAAAAGCATTGAAGTGAACGGCGGTATGACCGACAGCGTAAAGCTTGAATGTAAGGTTTCTTCAAAAATAGTGGTTGACAAAGGAAACGGTGCTAAAATTACAACCGAAATCGACCTGCCCGACAATATTGACGCTCCCGTTGAAAAGAATAGAAAGATAGGTACGCTTACATATCTTGTCAATTCAAAAAAGGTGCAGAGCTTTGATATTTGTGCAGGCGATTCTGTTCAAAAAACAAGCTTCGGTGCATTGCTTGAATATGTGTTCGCTTCACTGATTTCGCTTTGATTTTGTCGGAAAATCAAGCGTTTGTGCATTGTTATTAAAAGCAGTGCAAAAAACAATGCGGGTTTATTTTAAAAATTCACAAATTGACCTTGCAAAAATGCTCATATTATAGTATAATAAAACAACAAAGATACTTATTGCGATTCTATTTTCGCTATAGGAATTTTGGAGGAATTTATAAATGGCAACAAAGTTAAATGACAAGTATTTAAGTGATTTTATCGGCGAACACGAATATGACGGTGTTGCTGCCGAAGTTAAAGCAGCTCACAAGGTGTTGCATGACGGCAGCGGCCTCGGCAACGACTTTTTGGGTTGGCTCAATCTTCCTACAGATTATGACAAGGAAGAGTTCGCACGCATCAAGAAGTGTGCAGAGAAAATCAAGAAAGATACTGATGTATTCATTGTAATCGGTATCGGCGGTTCTTACCTCGGCGCAAGAGCGGCTATTGAATTTCTTTCATCACAGAACTACAACCTTACCTGCAAGGATACACCACAGATTTTCTTCACAGGTAACTCAATCAGCTCATCTGCACTTGCAGAAATCATGGAGCTTTGCGAGGGCAAGGATGTTTCCGTAAATATGATTTCCAAGTCAGGTACAACAACCGAGCCTGCCATCGCTTTCCGTGTGTTCCGTGAAATGCTCGAAAAGAAGTACGGTAAAGAGGGCGCAAGAGAGCGTATTTACTGCACAACTGACAAGGCTAAGGGTACACTCAAGGCTCTTGCAGACGAAGAGGGCTACGAAACATTTGTTGTTCCGGATGATGTAGGCGGCCGTTTCTCGGTTCTCACAGCAGTAGGTCTTCTTCCTATCGCAGTTTCGGGTGCTGATATTGACGCTCTTATGCAGGGTGCCGCAACAGCTCAGAAAGAATTTGACAACGATGATTTAAAGACAAACGATTGTTACAAATATGCTGCAATCAGAAATATGCTTTACCGCAAGGGCAAAACTATGGAAGTTATGGTTTCTTATGAGCCGGCTTACACAATGATGTCAGAGTGGTTCAAGCAGCTCTTTGCAGAGAGTGAAGGCAAGGATAACAAGGGTATTTTCCCTGCAAGCGTTATCTTCTCAACAGACCTTCATTCACTCGGTCAGTACATTCAGGACGGCAGACGCACAATGTTTGAAACTGTTGTTCTCTTTGATAAATGTAAAAAAGAAGTTACTCTCGGTACAGACCCGACAAATGTTGACGGTCTTAACTTCCTTTCGGGCAAGACAATGGGATTCGTAAATCAGAAGGCTTTCGAGGGTACAGTTCTCGCTCATAATGACGGCGGTGTACCGAACATTGTTCTTAATGTTCCCGAAATGAACGAATCAGAGCTTGGCTATCTCATCTACTTCTTTGAGAAGGCTTGTGCTATTTCAGGTTATATGCTCGGTGTTAATCCGTTTAACCAGCCGGGTGTTGAAAGCTACAAGAAGAATATGTTCGCTCTTCTCGGCAAGCCGGGCTATGAGGATCAGAAGGCTGCTCTTGAGGCAAGACTCGGATAATTTCTTAATAAAGTATAACAACGGAGGAACTAATTATGGTTACTTTACTTATCGGTAAAAAAGGAACAGGCAAAACTAAAAAGCTCATCTCTCTTGCTAACGAGGCTGTTGCCGCTTCAACAGGCAATGTTGTTGTAATTGAAAAAGGCTCAAAGCTCACATATGATGTTACACATAAGGCAAGACTTATTGATACAGAGCAGTATCTCATCAGCGGTTATGATATGCTTTTCGGTTTTATCAGCGGTATCTGCGCAGGCAACTATGATGTTACTGACATTCTCGTTGACTCAACATTCAAGATTTGCCCGGAGGCTCTTGCAGGCCTTGAAACCTTCACAAAGAAGCTTCAGGATCTTGCC
>ENA-OQNM01000735-OQNM01000735.1-human-gut-metagenome-genome-assembly--contig:-NODE-735-length-11317-cov-5.794549_pt1 | contig 11317 bp, 9 predicted proteins | sample MGYA00242632_ERZ504886 | MGnify/ENA primary metagenome ERZ504886 (study PRJEB26092, sample SAMD00036424) | human gut metagenome | host: Homo sapiens | study: EMG produced TPA metagenomics assembly of... | reverse complement strand
ATTGATAATTCTGCGGACGATATTGCAGATGAACATATTTCATATAAGAACACAGCAGAAGAAATAAAAAATCACAATGCGCGTCTGATTTATGTTACTCCACAGGGCAGCGTGTTCAACCAGCAGATGGCAGCAGAATTTGCAAAGTGTGATGACCTCATTTTTCTATGTGGACACTATGAAGGTATTGACGAGCGTGTGCTGGAGGAGACGGTAACGGATTATGTCTCTATCGGCGATTATGTTCTAACGGGCGGAGAGCTGCCGTCGATGGTGATGATAGATGCGATTTCACGTCTGGTTCCCGGGGTGCTGCACAATGACATTTCGGCAGAGACAGAGTCGTTTCATGGCAATCTGCTTGAATACCCTCAGTATTCACGTCCTGTTGAGTGGCATGACAAAAAGGTGCCTGAGGTACTGATGTCAGGCAATCAGAAAAAGATAGATGCATGGCGCCTTGAAAAGTCTATTGAGCGCACAAAGGAGCGCAGACCGGATTTGTATGCCGGGTTTAAAAGGCTTGATAAATGCAGAGAGTTTCTTATGAAAAATAAACTGCTTCATATTGATATGATAGAGCTTATAAACAGGGGCTGCGCCGAGATACTGTTTGAGGCAGATGGAGAATATCTGCTTCGGGACATGGTCTCAAAGGTATGCTTTCATACAAGACCGGATGAGGGCGTGTCGAAGCTTATTGATTTGGCACCGGAAGATGACACAAAGCCTGTTGATAAATACAGCAGTCAGCATATTCCAAAAAACGTTACAGATCAGATCACAAACGGCATAGTGCTTCACCAGCAAAGATATGTTGAGCTCTTTACAGCAAATGGCTTTAATGAGACTGTAGAGTGCAGACAGGCTGTGTATACAAACAAAGAAAAGCTATCTGTCAGCGGACTGTACAGACCGGATGGAAGGCCGATGCCAAATGGTTTAATTATAAGAAAGCTGGATGCAGATGATATACAGGAGGCTGCGCCAATGTACCCGGGCTTTGACAATCCTGACTATATCATAGAAAGAATAGAGGCAGGGGCAGTCTATGGCGCTTTTTTTAGTGATAATACTGCTAATGATACCATTAATATTCTCGCGGGAATTATCGGAATTCATGAGGAGGGCAGCATCGGCATGCTCTATGTAAAGCCAGAGTACAGGCACCGAAAGCTTGCCACAGCCCTTGAAACATATGCTTTCAACAGGGCACTGGAAAACGGATGGATACCATATGGACAGATAATCGTGGGCAATGAGGCGTCTATGAGGCTGCAGGAGAGTATGGGATTGCATTTTTCAAAATCATCCGTATACTGGATGACTAAAAATAATGCATAAGGTAGGCAAAAGATAGTAAAAATACTTGCAAATCCCATGAATCTGTGGTAAAGTACCAATGTTGTGAATAAAAGAGATGGTCCTCTGTTGTGAAAATAGTAGTAGCATTAAGAACGTCAAAATAATTAGGAGGTCACAAAATGAACGCAAGTGAAATTATTAAGAGCATCGAGAACGAGCAGTTAAAGGCCGAGGTACCTGAGTTTTCTGTAGGAGATACTGTAAAGGTATACGGAAAAATCAAAGAGGGTAACCGCGAGCGTATCCAGGTATTCGAGGGAACAGTAATCAAAAAGCAGAACGGATCAAACCGTACAACATTCACAGTTAGAAAGCTTTCTAACGGTGTAGGTGTTGAGAAGACATGGCCACTCCACTCACCAAACGTAGAGAAGGTTGAGATTGTACGTAAAGGTAAAGTACGTCGTGCTAAGCTTTACTACTTAAGAGACCGTATCGGAAAAGCTGCTAAGGTTAAAGAGCTTGTAAAATAATATTTTTACGCGAAAGAGACCATTTTCTGCGAGCAATCGTATGAGAATGGTCTTTTTAGTTTTCAGGGTTACAGCTTGCAACAAACATGAAAACAATATATAATTAAGATTACGCAATAAAATATTAGTTAGCAAGAGGTGTAAGATGTCCAGAAGACGAGCAGGACTTAGCTTTAGAAGGCAAAGAAGAAAATTTAATCTGCCATTGTTCAAGGAAATTGTTTCGTGGGTAGTGGAGCTGATTGTAGTGATAGGTTTGGCCTATGTGCTGGTGTCATTTTTCGGTATACGTACAAATGTGGTTGGCCAGGCTATGGAGCAGACATTGGAGAACGATGATAATATTCTTGTGAACAGGTTTGCATATATCATGTCAAAGCCAAAGGCAGGAGACGTGATAGTATTTCTGCCAAACGGAAATAATAAGTCGCATTATTATGTCAGGAGAGTGGTAGCGGTGCCGGGAGATACTGTTCAGATAAAAGACGGCGCACTGTACGTGAATGATGAGCTGTACAAGGAATCGACGGACGTTGCATCAATGGAGGATGCAGGGCTTGCCTCAGATCCTATAGAGCTTGAAAAGGACGAGTATTTTGTACTTGGAGACAATCGAAACAACAGTGAGGACAGCCGCTATGCCAATATTGGCAATGTAAAGAGAGACTATATTATCGGCAAGGCATGGTTTAGATTTTCAGGCCTTGGAAGCTTTGGAACCATCAAGTAGCAATAGTTATAACATATATAGATAAAGGACAGGTGAATTATGAATTTTCAGTGGTACCCTGGGCATATGACCAAGGCAAAGCGTCAGATGCAGGAGGATATTAAATTAATAGATCTGGTTATAGAGCTTGTGGATGCAAGAATTCCGCTATCCAGCCGTAATCCGGACATTGATGAGCTTGGAAAAAACAAATACAGGCTCATTCTGATGAACAAGGCGGATCTGGCCGACAAGGAGCGTACCAGGGAGTGGAGTGCATTTTTCAAGGAAAAGGGCTTTTTTGTAGTCAGTCTTGATGCTAGAAGCAAGTCAGGCATGAAGAGCATCACAGATATCGTGATGGAGGCCTGCAAGGAAAAGATTGAAAGAGACCGAAAGCGTGGTATCAAAAACAGACCGGTAAGAGCTATGGTGGTGGGTATTCCAAACGTCGGAAAGTCCACATTTATCAACTCATACGCCGGAAAAGCCTGTGCCAAGACAGGAAACAAGCCGGGCGTGACAAAGGGAAAGCAGTGGATCAGGCTCAATAAAAGTGTTGAGCTGCTCGATACACCGGGCATACTGTGGCCGAAATTTGAGGATCAGACAGTGGGACTTAGACTTGCGCTAATCGGTTCGATAAAGGATGAGATTTTAAATGTTGATGAGCTTGCCGTGGAGCTTGTAAAGTTCATAAAAGCAGAGTATCCGGGGCTTTTGGCACAAAGATACGAGGTAAGCGAGGAAAATGATATCATAGAGCTTATAAGTGCTGTCGCTGTCAACAGAAAATGCCTTTCAAAGGGAGGAGAGCCTGATTACAGCAAGGCGGCTGCTCTCATCATAGATGATTTCAGAAGCGGTAAATTAGGCCATATTACTCTGGAGAGACCGGAGATATAGAAGAATAGTTACGAAGAATAGACGATAGGACAAGGATATGTCAGCAGAAAAAATAGGCGATATTAAGGAACAACTGAAAAGCATCACAGATTCACAGCTTGCACAGTTCATTGAGGCATACGGCTCAGATGAAAGGGGCGGAGTGATTAAGCTTGTAGACAGTGCAAAAAAGCGACTGGACAAGTATGAGAAGGAGCTTATCCGCACTGAAGGTCTCAAGAAATATGAGCGCGAGTACGCATCATATGCTCATATTTGCGGCATAGATGAGGTGGGACGCGGACCGCTTGCAGGTCCGGTTGTGGCATGTGCGGTTATTCTGCCAAAGGACTGTGATATTTTATATATCAATGATTCAAAGAAGCTTACGGCTGCAAAGCGCGATGAGCTTTACGATGTCATAATGGAAAAGGCGGTTTCTGTAGGAATAGGTATGGCATCGCACGAGCGGATAGATGAGATAAATATATTGCAGGCTACATATGAGGCGATGAGACAGGCAATCGGAAAGCTTGATCCGGCACCGGATTTGACACTTAACGATGCAGTCACAATCCCGGGGGTGGATATAAAGCAGGTTCCGATCATAAAGGGAGATGCCAAAAGCATATCAATAGGGGCAGCCAGCATTGTGGCTAAGGTCACAAGGGATCGGATGATGGTTGAGTATGATAACATATATCCCGGCTATGGATTTGCATCAAACAAGGGCTATGGCTCGGCAGAGCATATCAAGGCACTAAAGGAGATAGGACCATCACCGATACACAGGGCATCGTTTATACACAATTTTATCTAATATATTACAATTGTGCGGTTTTTACGAAGGTGCCAGGGCGCTGAATAGTTACACATTCTGCTAAAAACCGTCAGTTCACAATAGGAGAGAAAATGACACTTCAACAACTCAGACAGGTACTTACAATTGCAGAATCCAATTCCATGAATGAGGCGGCAAAGAAGCTTTTTGTTTCACAGCCCAATCTGTCTGCCACAGTGCGAGAGGTGGAGGAGGAGCTTGGAATCACGGTATTCATGAGAAATAACCGTGGAATTACAGTCACAGCGGAGGGCGAGGAGTTTTTAGGATATGCCAAACAGGTTGTGGAGCAGTATCATCTGCTTGAGAACCGGTATCTGAATGTGGAGTCCAAAAAGAAATTCTCGGTTTCCATGCAGCACTATTCATTTGCAGTAAAGGCCTTTGTACAGCTTGCTAAAGAGGTGGGCATGGATGAGTACGAGTTTGCTGTCCACGAGACAAAGACTAAAGAGGTAATAGACAATGTAAAGAACTTAAAGAGTGAGCTTGGAGTTCTTTATTTAAGTGATTTCAATGAAAAGGTTTTAAGAAAGCTTTTTAAGGAATGTGACATCGAGTTTAAAGAGCTCTTCACATGCAATACATATGTGTATCTCTGGAAAAAACCATCCGCTTGCCGGCAAAAAACGTGATTACACTTGATGATTTGCAGGAGTACCCATGTCTGACCTTTGAACAGGGCGTGAACATCCTTTTATATGCTGAGGAGATGATGAGCACATATGAGTACAAGCGTGTCATAAAGGCTGATGACAGAGCCACAATGCTCAATCTCATGGTGGGGCTCAACGGATTTACACTGTGCTCAGGTATTATTCTGAGGATTTAAACGGTGATGACTATGCGGCAATTCCACTTAGGAAAGTTGAAATAATGCATATAGGCTATATCAAGCATAAGGGCACAAAGCTTAGCAAGCTCGGTGAAATATATATAGATGCGTTAAAGAATTATGAGAATAAAGTTTTATAAATGAAAAATTGTAAAAAATGAATTTAAATTAATTAAATATCATACCATTTTTATAAGAATTTCACAGTTATATTGTTTTTTTGAAAAAACATGCATGAAAATATAGTGAAAAATCGGTTACGCAAAAGTTATTTATTAAAATAAATGACATGAATTGACGGAAAATGACGGATTATGATTTTTTTGACAAATGAATATCAGATGTTATAATAGGCGCAACAATTGATTGACATGTGCGAAAGCACTATGTTTTAGATTATAAAGGTGGTGTTAACTATGTACAATAAGGAAACAGTAATCAGACTTAATACATTGGATGATGTTCAGGAATTTGTTGGGGCTGCTTCTAAGTGCGATTTTGACATTGATCTCAAATATAGACAGATTCTTATTGATGCGAAATCACTTCTTGGAGTGATTGGAATTGGTACAAACAATGACTTTAAGGTCTGCTATATGGGTGATGACCAGGCATTTGATAATGTGGTTGATAAATTCACTGTAGCGTAATACAATTGAATAAGGTCCTTTGGGAGAGTTTCTTCTTGGAGCTCTCCCTTTTTTATGTTCAGTGTATTAAAAATGTCTGGAGTTAGACTGAAAATATTGCCGGAACACAAAACCGTTGACATAATCCGGAATATGTAGGGAGAGTACATGACAGAAGCTGGAAATAACTATAGTGAAAAGAAAACACAATTACATATTTCGGTCAGAAACCTTGTGGAATTTATTTTCAGGGAGGGTGACATAGACAATCGGTCATCCAGAGCTATGAGTGCTGATGCCATGATGGAGGGAACACGCATTCACAGGAAAATCCAGGGCAGTATGGGGAAGGAGTATCAGGCAGAGGTGCCGCTTTCCCTTGTTGTTGAAGGTGATTTGTATGAGCTGACTGTCGAGGGCAGGGCAGATGGCATCTTTACGGAGGATGGAAAGTGTTTTGTCGATGAGATTAAGGGAATGTACAGAAGGGTTGAGCTGTTTGAAAAGCCGGTTTTTGTTCACCGTGCGCAGGCTATGTGCTATGCATATATTTTTGCTCTGCAAAATAATATGGAAACGATAGGCATTCAGATGACCTACTGCAATCTGGAAACGGAGCAGACTAAGTATTTTCGCGAGGAGTTCTCATTTGAAGAGATAAAAAAATGGTTTGATGACCTGATGGAGGAGTATGGCAAATGGGCAACGTTTCAGTGTGAAATGAAAAATCAAAGACAGGCTTCAATCAAAGAACTCGGTTTTCCATTTGAGTACAGACCGGGGCAGAAAAAGCTTGTTTCGGATGTCTACAGGACAATTATGCGTCAGAAGCTTCTTTTTATGCAGGCTCCGACCGGTGTGGGAAAGACTATCTCTACTATTTTCCCGGCAGTGAAGGCGGTTGGTGAGGAGCTGGCAGACAGAATCTTTTACCTGACAGCGAAGACAATCACCGCAACAGTCGCAAAGGAAACGTTCGCGCTGCTTGAAAAAAATGGTTACAGGGCAAAAACTATTCAGATAACGGCCAAGGAAAAGCTATGTCCGTGTGATGAGATGGAATGTAATCCGGTAACCTGTCCGTATGCAAAGGGGCATTTTGACAGAGTAAATGATGCGGTTTTTGACCTGCTTCACAGATGTGAAATGATTGAGAGGGATGATATTTTATCACAGGCGGATAGGTATACCGTTTGTCCGTTTGAGCTTTGTCTTGATACGGCTAGCTGGTGTGATAATATCATCTGCGATTACAACTATGTTTTTGACCCAAATGTTTATCTTAAGAGATTTTTTCAGGAGGGGATAAAGGGAGATTATATTTTTCTCATTGATGAGGCTCACAATATGGTCGAAAGAAGCAGGCAGATGTATAGCGCTCAGATTTATAAGGAGGATTTCCTTACTGTGAAGCGCATTATGAAGGAGCACAGCCGTTCTATTGAGAAAGCGCTTGAAAAGTGTAATAAGATACTGCTTGGGATGAAGCGTGAGTGTGAGAATTATACGGTATATGATACATTTGGCAATATGGTATTTTCCTTTATGAGGCTTATGACACTTCTGGATGAGTTTTTGCAGAAGGCTAATGAGTTTCCGGGGAAAAAGGATGTTATGGATTTTTATTTTGAGCTTCGAAATTTCCTTAACATTTATGATCTGGTGGATGAGCACTACGTGATGTATTCCGAGCTTGAGGCTGATGGCAGGTTCATGCTAAAGCTTTTTTGTGTGGACCCATCGCTTAATATACAAAAGAGGCTGGATAAGGGCAAGTCGGCTGTGTTTTTTTCGGCGACATTTTTGCCTGTAAACTATTACAAGAGCCTGCTAAGCACAAAAAAAGACAACTATGCCATATATGCTGACAGCACTTTTGACAGCAAAAAGAGACTGCTTGCGATGGCAACCGATGTGAGCACGCGGTACACGAGGCGCTCAAGGAGTGAGTATGAGCGCATTGCAGGGTATATTAATGCTGTTGTCACGCAAAAGACTGGAAACTATATGGTTTTCTTTCCGTCATATAAGATGATGAATGATGTGGCAGATATTTACTGTGAAAAATATGCAGACGAAACAGAGCTTATGCTGCAGAAAAATAATATGTCAGAGGCTGAAAGGGAGGAATTTCTGGACAGGTTTAGTGAGGAATCGGATAGAACACTTGTGGCATTTGGTATCATGGGAGGCATATTCGGTGAGGGCATTGATTTGAAAAACGACAGACTGATAGGTGCTATTGTTGTCGGAACGGGACTTCCGCAGATCAGCAATGAGAGAACTATATTAAAGGATTATTACGATGCCGAAAACGGCTGTGGCTTTGACTATGCTTTCAGGTATCCGGGCATAAATAAAGTCCTCCAGGCGGCCGGAAGAGTAATCAGGACGACGGAGGACACAGGTGTCATTTTGCTATTAGATGAGAGATTCTGGCAGAGAGAATATGATTTGCTCTATCCACGCGAGTGGAGTGACAGAAAGCCATGCAATATAGCAAATGTCGGAAAACTAGTTGCCGACTTCTGGGAGCAGATTTAAAAATTCCTCAGTGGATGCTGACACGGGCATTGTAGTGTTTACGGACACAACAATCTGGCGTGGCGGCATCTTTTCTTTTGTCTTCAGCACGAAAAGCTCCTTATTCTCATGGTTGATGCAGTAGTCAGGCACGAATGCTATACCCAGTCCGATTTTGGCCAGGTCTATGAGCAGATCGTTACTGCTTAGCTCAATTTCCGGAATCAGGTCAACCTGGTGCTGTAAAAACAGATTATGCAGGAATTCACTGGTGGTGCTGTTTCGGTCGAGCATCATGATAGGATATTTATTGAGTTCAGAAAAAGCTATCTCCTGCTTGCGAAGCTTGAAATAATTGGGATTTGCCACAAAAACATCGGAAAAGTTGCATATGGTTTTCTGTCTGTATGAGTGATTGAGGTGCGAGTTTGGAAAATTCGTGACAATCAGGTCAACCTTCCTTTGCTCCAAAAGCTCCACACACTGGATAGATGTGGCATTTGTGACCTTGATAGGCACATTCGGGAACTTCTGATGGAACTGCTTTAAGTAAGGAACCAGCAGATAACGGCATATGGTATCGCTTGCGCCGATGTGAAGCTGGCCAAGTCCAAGCGTGCCTGAGTCTAAAAGCTGGCTTTCACCGCGGGCAATAAGATTCATGGCAGGCTCAATGTGCTTTAAAAGCAGGGCACCGGCTGCGGTGAGCTGTACCTTCTTTGTGCTTCTGATGAAAAGAGTCTGTCCCAGCTTCTTTTCGAGAGTCTTAATAGACTGGCTTACCGCGGACTGTGAAATAAACAGCTTCTTGCTGGCTTCAGAGAAGCTTAGGGACGTTGCCACGTAGTAAAAGACCTTGTAAAGCTCATAATTTATATCCATTTTGTTATCCTCCGTATAAATATGGTTATTTGCATCTGTTTTTATCAATGAGGGGCAAAATACCTTTTGACCCTTATATCATTATATAAGAAAACTATAATTAACGCAACTTATAAAACAAATTAAATATATTAATTATACTTATCATAACTAAAGTGTTATACTACAACCATAGTTTTAAAGTCCGATTGTGCAAAAAGCCGGACAGTAACGAATAATTGGTTACATACTCTCGAATTGAAAGGAGAACATATGAGTAACGTACGTCGTGTATATGTAGAGAAAAAACCTGACTTTGCGGTAAAGGCAAAGGAATTAAAGCATGAGATTAAGCATTATCTGGGAATCACAACTGTGGAGGCAGTACGTGTATTAATCAGATATGATGTGGAAAATATATCAGAGGAGACATACAAGAAAGCCTTGTATACAGTTTTCTCAGAGCCACCTGTAGATGATATCTATGAGGAGACATTTGACTATGGTGATGCAAGAGCATTTACTGTAGAGTTTTTACCGGGACAGTTTGACCAGAGAGCAGATTCAGCCGAGCAGTGTGTGAAGCTTCTCAATGAGAATGAGGAGCCTATTATCAGAAGCGCTATCACATATGTGATTGAGGGTGCTATCACAGATGAGCAGTTTGCTGCTATTAAGAAGCACTGCATCAACCCTGTTGATTCGCGTGCTATCGGCATGGAAAAGCCAAAGACACTTGTGCAGGAGTTTGATGATCCTGCTGATGTCATCATATTTGACGGTTTCAAGGATATGGCAGAGGACAAGCTGAAGGAGCTTTATTTATCATTGAACCTTGCCATGACATTTAAGGATTTTCTTCATATCCAGAATTATTTTAAGAATGAGGAAAAGCGTGATCCTTCAATGACAGAAATCCGTGTGCTCGATACATACTGGTCAGATCACTGCCGTCATACAACATTCTCTACAGAACTTAAGAATGTCAAGTTTGACGATGGCTTCTACCGCACACCGATTGAAAATACCTACAAGGATTATCTCAATACATTTTCAAATATCTACAAGGACAGAAATGACAAATTTGTCTGCCTGATGGATCTTGCACTTCTTGCCATGAAGAGATTAAAGGCAGAGGGCAAGCTTGATGATCAGGAAGAGTCTGATGAGATCAACGCATGCTCTATCGTGGTACCTGTTGAGGTGGACGGAAAGACAGAGGAGTGGCTTGTAAACTTCAAGAACGAGACACACAACCATCCTACAGAGATTGAGCCTTTTGGTGGCGCTGCTACATGCCTTGGCGGAGCAATCCGAGATCCTCTCTCAGGACGTACATATGTATATCAGGCAATGCGTGTAACAGGTGCAGCAGATCCTACAGTACCGGTTTCACAGACAATTGAAGGAAAACTTCCACAGAAGAAGCTTGTCAGAGAAGCAGCTCACGGATACAGCTCATATGGAAACCAGATCGGACTTGCAACAGGCTATGTCAAGGAGGTTTACCATCCAAATTATGTTGCAAAGCGTATGGAGATCGGTGCAGTTATGGGTGCGGCTCCAAGACGTGCTGTCCAGAGACTTAACTCAGATCCGGGAGATAAAATCATTCTCCTCGGAGGACGCACAGGACGTGACGGAATCGGTGGTGCTACAGGTTCATCAAAGGCACACAATACAAAGTCTACATCAGTATGCGGAGCTGAGGTACAAAAGGGTAATGCACCTACAGAGAGAAAGCTTCAGAGACTTTTCAGAAGAGAAGAGGTCAGCCATATCATCAAGAAATGTAACGATTTCGGTGCCGGCGGAGTTTCTGTTGCTATCGGAGAGCTTGCTGACGGACTTCGCATAGAGCTTGACAAGGTACCAAAGAAATACGCAGGTCTTGACGGAACAGAGATTGCTATCTCAGAGTCACAGGAGCGTATGGCAGTTGTAGTTGCGCCTTCTGATGTTGAGCAGTTCCTTGCATACGCAAAGGAGGAAAATCTCGAGGCAACAGAGGTTGCGGTAGTTACAGAGGATCCAAGACTTGTGCTTGAGTGGAGAGGCAAAGAGGTAGTAAATATCTCTCGTGCATTCCTTGATACAAACGGAGCTCATCAGGAGACAGATGTTGAGGTTGAGATGCCTTGCGAGAGTGACAATTATCTGGACAAAATCAGCACACCTGCTGTAGCCAAGATGGTT
>ENA-OQNM01000733-OQNM01000733.1-human-gut-metagenome-genome-assembly--contig:-NODE-733-length-11337-cov-4.450580_pt1 | contig 11337 bp, 9 predicted proteins | sample MGYA00242632_ERZ504886 | MGnify/ENA primary metagenome ERZ504886 (study PRJEB26092, sample SAMD00036424) | human gut metagenome | host: Homo sapiens | study: EMG produced TPA metagenomics assembly of... | reverse complement strand
GGTGGCGGCCACGTCCTTGATCGAAGCCGTCCATATCCACGCCGGAGGCCAGGAAGCTGGCCATGTCGCGCGTGCCGTCCTCCTTGAAGACGGCTGGTAGTAGGCGTGGCAGGAGACGAAGTTCACGTTCTCGTAGGTCTTCTCAAGACGGTCTGCTCCACTGCAGGTCGGCATGCCATGGGCGGAGGAGCCGCACACCACCAGTTCCACGTCCGGATCGATCTGGCGCATGCCGGCGGCCACGGAGGCGGCGAGCATGCCGTAGTCCTCGGCGGACTTGTGGCCGAGCTGCCACGGGCCGTCCATCTCGTTGCCCAGGCACCACATGCGGATATCGAACGGCTTGTCGGCGCCGTTGGCGCGGCGACGTTCCGACAGCTCGGTGCCGCCGGGCACGTTCGCGTACTCCAGCAGGTCCAGGGCCTCCTGCAGGCCGCGCGTGCCCAGGTTGACGGCCTCCATCAGCTCGTTGCCGCCGGTGGCCTCAAGCCATTCGGCCATCTCGTGCAGGCCGAATTCGTTGGTTTCGGTGGAATGCCAGGCCAGATCGAGTCGACGGGGACGTTCCTGCTTGGGGCCGATGCCGTCCTCCCAGCGGTAGCCGGACACGAAGTTGCCGCCCGGGTAGCGGATGGTGGTGGCGCCGAGTTCCTTGACCAGTTCGATGACGTCCTTGCGGAAGCCGTGCTCGTCGGCGGTCGGGTGGTCGGGCTCGTAGATGCCGGTGTACACGCAACGGCCAAGGTGCTCGACGAACGAACCGAACAGACGATTGTTGACCGGAGCGACCTCAAAATCGTCATCGACGACGAGACGTGCGGTCAGATGGTCCTGCTGGGGCATGGGATTCCTTTCTACATATCTGCATGCACTCTGCATACGTGACACGTATCCATACAACGATGTACCGCGGAGGCGCGGGCGACCGGGGACATCCGTGTGACAGCCACCAGTGTAGTACAACCTTGTACTGACTGCCGGAAGACGTGTCGCAGAGACGGCTGAGACCTTTTGGCGCACCACTGCAGCAAAAAAGATCCCAAGAAGTCGAATTACAGTCCCATCCGACGCATAGCCACCGTGAACATACGGCAAAAGGCATCAACCACGTCACCCGTCCACCCGCTACATTCACAAGCAGTACCGCCCACTCTGCATCATTCGCATATGCAAAGGCCGCGAACCGTACGATGACGGTTCGCGGCCCCCTGACATGCCATTAGGCCACCCGGCTCGCACCGGCTGTTCGGCCTGCCGGCTCAGCCCTCGCGCTTGGGCGCCTGGCTGGCCACGCGGGTCAGGCGCGGCGGGCGGCGCGTGGACACGAACAGTGGCTGCACCTCGACCAGCGGGTTGTACGGCGCCAGGCCGAACCACTTGACCGGGGAACCGGCCACGCGGCGGATCGCGTACTTGATCTGCAGCGAGAGGGCGCCACGGCCGGAGACCTTCGACTCGGGCATCAGCGCCTTGTGGATCACCACGTAGCGGATGGTGCCGATGCCGGGATCGGCGTCAAGCTTCGGGTAGATCGACTGCTGGTTCGGCAGCTCGCCGGTCTTCTCCAGATCGTGCATGATCTGATGCAGGTAGGCCGGGATGGACTGCGAGACCTTGAAGCCGAGGCGGATGCGCACACGGAACAGGTAGTCGGTACCGAAGCTCTCGACCGAATACTCACGGGTGAACGGCTCGTCGGTGGTCTCGACGGCCACCGCCCACCATGCGCGGGCGCGCTTGGGGTGGTCGGCGAAGATCGAGAAGAAGATGTCCGTATCGAGACGCTTCAGGTCCGGATCGCTGGTCAGGTAGACGATGTTGTCCGCGAACCGGTGGATGCGGCTATCGCCGTGCAGCTTGTCCAGCGCGGGGAGGAAGTCCTTCGGCATCATGTGCCGACGCTGCGAGCGCTCCAGCTTGGTGCCCTCGTTCCACGTGTACATGATCATGAGGATCGCCAGCGTGAGCAGCAGCGTGAACCAGCCGCCGTGCAGGAACTTGGCCATCGAGGCGGCGAAGAACAGGACCTGGATCGCCAGGAACACGATGGTGAACACAACGGCGCCGAACTTGTTGCTGCGGTGCCACAGGTAGATGCCCAGCAGGATCGTGGTGGTGATCATCGTGATGGTCAGTGCCAAGCCGTAGGCCGCCGAGATATGTTCCGAATCGCGGAACAGCAGCACGGCCAGCGTGGCCACGCACAGCACCACGTTGACGACCGGAATGTACAGCTGGCCGCGGGTACGGGCAGGGTAACGGACCTGCAGATGCGGCATCCAGTTGAGGCCGGTGGCCTCGGAGACCATGGTGAACGCGCCCGTAATCAGCGCCTGGGAGGCGATGATGCCGGCGGTGACCGACAGCACGACGGCCACATAGCGCACGTTCGGATCCATCATCTGGAAGAACGGGTTGATCCCCTCGGCGTCGGCCAGTTCGGGGTTGTTCTGGTTGCGCAGCATCCACGCGCCCTGGCCGAAGTAGTTGAGCACCAGCGCCACCTTGATGAACGGCCAGGTGAAGTAGATGTTGCCGCGGCCCACGTGGCCCATATCCGAGTACAGCGCCTCGGCGCCGGTGGTCGAAAGGAACACGGTGCCCATCAGCGCCAGACCGGTGGCGTTATTCGGACTGAACAGGAACTTGATGCCGTAGTACGGGTTGAGTGCGGCGAGCACGGACCAGTCGTTGCCGATGGCTGCCACGCCGACGATCGCCAGGAACGCGAACCAGACCATCACCACCGAGCCGAAGACCTTGCCGATCGATTCGGTGCCGCGCGACTGCACGGCGAACAGGATCACGATGATCACCGCGGTGATCATCATCGTCAGATCCTTGTTCTCGGTGAACAGATGCTCCAACGCCGGCAGCGTCTTCAGGCCTTCGACGGCGGACGAGATCGACACGGCCGGCGTCAGCACCGAGTCCGCCAGGAAGGCCGCGCCGCCGAGCATGGCCGGTATGACGAGCCATGCGCCGTATTTGCGAATCAACGAGTACAGAGCAAAGATGGTTCTGCAGAAACGGACATCCAAACATCCCAATTCACATCACACATGACCGATTCTCCAGAATCGGACACACAGAACACATTTTTCGGAACTCAGACGTCCGATTCGGCAGAATCGGACACATGTGCACAAGTCGGATGATGAGCACGACCATCGACGGGCGTCCGCTGGTTGTGGACACCGCTGAAATCGATGAGATCCACACCGGGCACACGCATGAAGACGCGCAGCATCAACGCGTGGTATCGCCTGGCACCAGCGTCATGGGAATAAGCACGTTCGGCTCGAACGGCTTGGGGATGTCCCTGCGTGAAGCGTTAGCCGCGGCCACTTCCTCATTGGCAATAGCCTGCACGATATGGTCGGCCGTCGACTGTGCGCTCGCCGAGAAATCCTGCGCGACCGCGGTCAGCTTCATGCCGGCCAAATCAGTCAAATACGTACCATCGTAGGCAACGATCTGCAGCTCGTCAGGAATGGAAATTCCGCGGCTCAACGCTTCGCGCACGCAGAACGACGCGCCAATATCGGAACTGACCACGGCATCGACGCCGTCGGTCGTCACCTTGTCGAGCGCATTGCTGACCGCACGATGATAGCCGGCAAAATCCATCACTTCGCCAGCTTCAACGTACTCGTATTTCACGCCTGCGGAGGTCAATTCCTGTTCCAACGTGAGGTAATAGCGCACCGTCGGGAACGTGGTCTTTCCCAAATCGAACGGTCCTTCCTCGACTTCTCCGCGCGCAGCCAAATCGAAGAATTGATCTCGCGGACCGCCAATCATCACCACATGTTTGGTACCATTGCGGATCAGCATCTGCGCAATCAATCGCCCACCCTGCTCGTGGTCGGATCCAATCGACAAAATACCGTCTCCAAGCACACGGTCGAACGCGACGATCGGGCGATGAATCGACGTCCAATAATCGCCGGGATGCGAAGTGTGCGCACACATGACGATGCCGTCCATCATGTGCCGACGCAACATGTCGACATACTGGATTTCGCCGTCCGCCTCATCTGCGGTAGAGCACAACATAGTGCGTAATCCTTGCGCGGCGAGCGCATGCTGCAGATGTGCGGTAAACGTCGCAAAGAACGGGTGGCGGATGGTGGGCACGATGACGCCGACCAGATTCGTGCAATCATGATACAGATTGCGGGCAAGCTCGTTCGGCACATAATTGAGGGCTTGCATGGCTTTGCGCACACGTTCGCGCATGTCATCAGACACGTACCCGTTGCCGTTCACCACCAGCGAGACGGTGCTCAGAGACACCCCGGCCTTCTTCGCCACATCGCGCATGCCGACCATGATCGCACCTTCCCCGTCATCACTGTTCTATCGTTGTATGCTCACGTGCTTACCACGAAATATTACATTCATTTACATTCTCTCGAACCTGTTCGACAGTCCGGCAACGAAATACAGCTTCTTAGTGTCGACTCCCGCGGAGGCGAAGGCCTTCAGCAGCGGCTTGGTCTGGTCGAATGCAATCACCAGCGTTGCATCCGGACTGGCGGCCTTGATGGCGGTTGCGCTCAGATTTCTTTCACGTTACTCAGCGACCGTCCGTGTAACGTGAAAATTACGCCGGATTGGCAAGCAGCGCAATGCCGAAACCGGCGGCCACACAAATGAGAGGCACCGCGACGGTTGCTATTCCATAGCCCAGAGCCAGCGTAAAACGACGCTGGCGAATCAATGAAACCACTTCGTTGAGCGCCGTGGAGAATGTTGAGAAACCACCGAGAAATCCGACAACGAACATCATGACCGTGTCCATATCCACCGATTGCGAATAGTAGGACATCATGGCGATGCCCGCGCATAGCGAGGCGACGCCGTTGATGACGAGCGTGGATAGCGGGAAGTTGCGATTCGTTCTTCGATTCTCGCGGTTCCAGCCTTGTTGAATTGACACGTCGAGCACGTAACGGGCCATGGCTCCCAGACCGCCGAACAGACAGATCATCCACATCATCAGCGCACCTCCCCGGTAGTCGGGTCGGCGACAAGCGAAATCTCCGCAGTGATCGGTTTGGGCTCGAAGCTGGGTGGAAGCGGGTTGGCCGGCTGCTGGATTGGCTGCGACTGCTGCTGGGGCTGCTGGATTGGTTGCGACTGCTGAATCGGCTCGGGCAGCTGCCCCAAGTCTGAAGTATCCGGCTCGCGCAACAACGGCTGCGATGACTGTGTCAGCTGAGGAACGACCAGCGGAGGAATCTGCGGAACGCGGCCTGTCTGCATAGGCTGGCTGGCGGTCGGCGGCACGGTTGGTGTTTCGACTCGCGGAACCTGTCCCGTCTGTGCAATCTGCTGGGCCGTCTGCGCGGCTTCCATTGCGGCCTGCGCGGCAGAACGCGCCACGTCGGCCACTTTCACATGGCGTACGCCCTGCGTGTCCGATTCGGCAGAATCGGACACGGAAACAGCTGAAAACGCACCCCGAACCCGCTTTCGAGTACTCCGTGACAGCAGTGCCTGCATCAGAACCACGCCGGCGGCGGCAGTGAGCAAACCGCCTGCAAAATTTCCCGCAAGATAGCCAAGCGCACTGGCGATATGCCGCTCGTGCAGACCTTCCATCGTTTCCAGCATCACGCCGGACATCGTCGAAAGCCCACCGAGCAAGCCAAGCCCAACACCACGGCTGACAACCTGCCGCACCCGGCGACGCAGCCACGAAGCGGTCGCCATGAATTCGGTCAGCATCGCGAACAGGAAGCAGGCGACCATATTCGACACAAACGTGCCCACAACGAACGGCGTCCCGCTGACCGACGGCAGAAGCATATCCAACGCATGCCGACAGCCGACTCCAACAAATCCACCGACGAACACCACAACATACATCAGTCCGTCGGCGAGCGGATTGAACCGCGCCTGCATACGTTTCATCGGTGCCAGGGGAATCGTAGGCGGATCCATGGTGTTAGCGGCGGGCGTGGTTGCACCAGCATGCGTCACCTCAACAGTGTCGATTGCCTGCGTGATGGGATGCGAGTCCTCACCCGCAGTCACCACGTCTCCCGGCGATTGTTCTTGCGATTCCATTGCGCTCCCCCTGTACTGGCCTTCCGCGGACAGCGTTGTTCCGCTCATAGGCCGTGCAACAACGAGCTGGGCCGCGGTTGCCGCCTTCCTAACGCATATGAGTTTACACGGAGCGCCAACGTATGCACCCTGGATGTCCGATTCCGCAGATTCGGACATCCAGAGTCCAGCCGAATTCAGCCAGGCTCAGTCAAGCCGGGCATCACACAGCCGCCGCATCGCAGGTCGTACCTCGCGCTCCTCCTCGCCACTGAACAGCACCACCAGATAGTCACCGGCACGCAGCCGTGTATCACCGCGCGGCACGATCTCGCTTTCGCCGCGACGCAGGCCGATGATCAGACACCCAGACGGCCAACGCACGTCACGCACCCGCTTGCCGTCCGCAATCGCCCCCATTTCCAATGGCAGTTCCATAATGCCGCTGCCCACATGGCTTGCGATCGCCATCTGCATGCCTTGCGCACGCACGTACCGCTCCAGCAACTCCCCATAGATCGGTTTGGTGCGCAGCAGATCGGACACCAACAGCGCGATGAAAGCGACGGCAGCGACCGGCAGCATGTGCGTCAACGTTCCGGACATCTCCACAGCCAACAGAATCGACGTGATCGGCGTTTTCACGGACGCGGCGAGCGTGCCCGTCATCACGCACACCGCAAACACCGCCACTGCGTCGGATGGCAGATCACCGAATCGATGCAACACTTCACCGCAGATGCCGCCGGCCAACGAACCGACCGCAAGAATCGGCATGAAAATACCGCCAGGCGCGCCTGAGCCGAAACTCGTGGATGTGAACAGCATCTTCGCCACGAACAGCAGACACAGCATTCCCAAGCCGACGCGCGCATGTTCGGCGGTATCAATCAGATTCGAGCCGCCGCCGAGCACATCGGGCAACCAGATGCCGACAGGCAACGCGATCGCAATCGCAATCATCGGGCGGCTCCATGCCGGCAGTTTGCAGTACAGCGTCTGGAAGCCCAGCAACGAGCGGTTCATCAGCGAACCAACCAAACCGGCCACCAATCCCAACGGAATCAGCCACACATACTCTTCCAACGACAGCTGACCGATATCACCGAAATCCAAAACCGGACGCAGACCGAAACAGTATTTCGAGACGAAATCGGCGGTCAGCGATGCGGCAGTGGCACCCATCAGAATCGCAGGGGAAAAACTCCGATGCACCCCTTCCAAAGCGAACATCATGCCGGACAGCGGCGCGCTGAACGCGGCGGACAAGCCTGCCGCGGCACCGGCGGTGACCAGATAATGCTCCTGCATGTCCTCACGGCGGTGGCCGCGCAAACGGTGGGACACACACTGCGCTCCCGACGCACCAATCTGAATGGACGGCCCCTCACGGCCGAGCGACAGACCAAACAACGCGCCCAACAGTCCACCGACGAAACGGACTGGCAGAATCGTCTGCCAACGCATCTTCAAGCCGCATATCACCACGCCGTTGGTCTGCGGGATGCCGCTGCCACCAGCCATCGGCTCCTTGCCGACCATCCACGCGATCGCCAGCGCGGCCGCCACCGCGGCAACCGCCCACGGCGCAATCAGCCACGGGGTCTCGCGAATCCGCGCATATATCCAACGGGACGCATCCGTGCCGTATTCGATGCCGAGACGGTATACGACAACCAGCAATCCTGAAACCAGACCAATGACTATGCCGGCCGCCGCCATCTTCCACTTCAAGTGGTCGAATCGCGGAATCAGCCGGCGGATATCATGTGCCGCGTCGTTACCAGTCAAGCCGGGAAATTCGTTGCAGACGGTCAGTCGACCAGCGAATTGATCTGGATGACATGATCGCGCTGTGGGCCGGTGCCGATCACGGAGATACGGCAGCCGCTCAGCTCTTCCAAACGCTTGACGTAGGCCTGGCAGGTGGCGGGCAGCTCGTCGAAGGAGTGGCAGTCGGAGATGTCTTCGTCCCAGCCGGGCATGGTCTCGTAAATCGGCTTGGCGGCGGCGAAAGCGGCCTGATCGGTCGGCATATCGTCGTGACGTTCGCCGTCCACGTCGTAGGCCACGCAGATCGGAATCTCCTTCAGGCCGGTGAGCACGTCGAGCTTGGTGAGCACGATGTCGGTCAGGCCGTTGACCTGGGAGGCGTAACGGTTGACGACCGCATCGAACCAACCACAGCGACGCGGGCGGCCGGTGGTCACGCCGAACTCGTGGCCCTGCTGACGCAGCCATTCGCCGGACTCGTCCAGCAGTTCGGTGGGGAATGGGCCTTCGCCCACGCGGGTGACGTAGGCCTTGGAGACGCCGATTACGCGGGTGATCGTTGGTGGGGCCTACGCCGGTGCCGGTGCAGGCGCCGCCGGCGGTCGGGTTGGAAGAGGTGACGAACGGGTAGGTGCCGTGGTCCACGTCAAGCATGGTGGCCTGAGCGCCTTCAAACAGTACGGTCTTGCCTTCGTCAAGCGCCTTGTTGAGAATCAGGCCGGTGTTGGCCACGTACGGCTTGAGGCGTTCGCCGAGCTTCAGCAGCTCCTCGGTGGTCTGGTCCACGTCGATCGGACGACGGTTGTAGAGCTTGACCAGCATCTGGTTCTTCTGGTGCAGGCTGGCCTCCACCTTGTCGTGCAGATGGTCGGCGTTGAACAGGTCATGCACGCGGATGCCGACACGGTTGATCTTGTCCGCGTAGGCTGGGCCGATGCCACGGCCGGTGGTGCCGATCTTGTGCTTGCCAAGGAAGCGTTCAGTCACCTTGTCGAGTGTGCGGTGGTAGGGCGCGATGATGTGTGCGGCCTCGCTCACCTTGAGGTGGGAGCAATCGATGCCGCGGGATTCCAGGCCGTCGATCTCCTCGAAGAGCACTTCCGGGTCCACGACCACGCCGTTGCCGATCACCGGGGTCAGGTTCGGGTTGATGATGCCGGAGGGCAGCAGGTGCAGGGCGTACGACTCATCGCCGACCACCACGCTATGGCCCGCGTTGTTGCCGCCGTTGAAGCGCGCGACGTAATCGACCTTGGTGCCGATCAGATCGGTAGCCTTGCCTTTACCCTCGTCGCCCCACTGAGCACCGATAAGAACAATTCCAGGCATGATGCACCTCCGCATTCGCACGATTCCGCCGGAAACAGACTACCTTACACCCTCTACCCTGCGAAGTTTCGTCTCACGCAGGGCGAGGCTGGGGGTGCGACGACCCGGAATGGGTGACGAATTTCTACTCGTACGAGGCGGCGCTGTGACCAATCGCACAAGCGCACAGGTTGAAGAACGGGGCCTAGCGGGCATGCCTCGCGCGATAATGAAGCCATGACGATCGCAACACCGGAACGCTATGCCGAAATGCTCGATGCCGCCCGCCGAGGCGGTTACGCCTATCCAGCCATCAACGTAACCAGCTCACAGACGCTGAATGCCGCATTGAAGGGCTTCGCAGACGCCGAGTCCGACGGCATCATCCAGATTTCCGTGGGAGGCGCGGCTTACGTCTCCGGCATAGGGGTCAATGATCGCGTTACCGGCTCGCTGGCACTGGCGGCTTTCGCACATGAAGTGGCTGCGAAATACCCGAACATCACCATCGCCCTGCACACCGACCACTGCGCCAAGCAGTATCTGGATGAGTGGGCGCGTCCTCTGCTCGCGCATGAGGCCGATCAGGTGGCACGAGGCCAGGAGCCTACATTCCAGTCGCATATGTGGGATGGCTCCACCGTGCCGCTCAAGGAAAATCTGGACATCGCCGAGGAACTGCTCGACAAGTCGCAGAAGGCGCACACCGTGCTCGAAATCGAAATCGGCGCGGTCGGCGGTGAGGAAGACGGTCACTCCGCCGAAATCAATGAAAAGCTGTATTCCACTCCGGAAGATGGCCTCGAAGTCGCCCGCCGACTGGGTTTGGGCGAACGTGGCCGGTACATGGCCGCTTTCACATTCGGCAATGTGCATGGTGCCTACAAGCCCGGCGTGGTCAAGCTGCGTCCGTCGCTACTCGGCGACATTCAGGCGCGTGTGGCGCGCGCGGTGGCCGAAGGCGAGTTGCCTAGCGCGGCCGGCATAGTCGATTTCCCCAACGGCAAGCCGTTTGAGCTGGTGTTCCACGGCGGCTCCGGTTCACGCCCGGAAGAAATCGCCGAAGCTGTAAGCTACGGCGTGATCAAGATGAACATCGACACCGATACCCAGTACGCCTTCACCCGTCCAATCGCCGACCACGTGTTCGAGAACTACGACAAGGTGCTGAAGATCGACGGCGAAGTGGGCGAGAAGAAGTTCTACGATCCGCGTTCTTGGGGCCGTAAGGCTGAGGATTCCATGTCCGCCCGCGTGGTCGAGGCTTGCCGGCAGCTGGGTTCCGCGGGCAAAGCGCTCAAATAGCGCGTAGTTTTGCGATCGTGCGCGACACTTTCCCGGAAATAATGAAAATCATTGAAAATCAATGGAGCGGACAACGGGAGTCGAACCCGCCTCTAAAGCTTGGGAAGCTTTCATTCTACCGATGAACTATGTCCGCATGCCTTACGGCTGCTGCACCTCACGTGACGAGCATGCTCAGCCAAACGAGGCACGAATAGTTATCCTAGCACGTCACCTGCCGACGCGCGTGGAGTAGGTGGGCGGAGCGATCGGCGTGCCGTTCATTTCGTTGGCCATCTGCATGAGACGCGCTATGCGCTCATCGGTCGGCGGGTGTGTGGAGAACAAGCGCGAGAAGCCGACCGCGGAGAACGGGTTGGCGATCATCATTGCGGAGACGGACTGGGTGCCGGCGGTTTTGCGCATCGGCGTGGTCTGTGCGCCGTAGGAAATCTTGTTCAGCGCGGAAGCCAGGGCCTCGGGATCGCCGGTGAGCAAGCTGCCGTCTTCATCGGCGTCGTATTCGCGGGTGCGGGAGATGGCCATCTGGATCAAAGACGCGGCAATCGGCGCGAGAATCACGCTCAGCAATGCGCCGATCAGGCCGAGGCCACCGGAACTATCGCGGTCGTCTCGCGAGCCGCCACCGAAATACATCAGCGAATAGCCAAGGTAGGAGATGACAGTGGCCATGGCAGAGGCGATGGCGGAAGTCAGGATGTCGTGGTTGTACACGTGCATAAGTTCGTGGCCCAGCACACCACGCAGTTCACGGGCGTTGAGAATCTGCAGGATGCCGTTGGTGCAGCAGACAGCCGCGTGCCGTTCGTTGCGTCCGGTGGCGAAGGCGTTCGGGCTCATGGGTGGGGCGATGTAGATGCGCGGCATCGGCTTGCCGGTCCTTGGCGCTCAGTT
>ENA-OQNM01000730-OQNM01000730.1-human-gut-metagenome-genome-assembly--contig:-NODE-730-length-11365-cov-2.679480_pt1 | contig 11365 bp, 10 predicted proteins | sample MGYA00242632_ERZ504886 | MGnify/ENA primary metagenome ERZ504886 (study PRJEB26092, sample SAMD00036424) | human gut metagenome | host: Homo sapiens | study: EMG produced TPA metagenomics assembly of... | reverse complement strand
TGGGGTTTGCACTGGGCATTACGCTGCATTTTTTCCATCTCTACATTCCAGACGCAGCTGGACGATATGCTGAAAAACCACCGCACTGTCACTGGCAGACAGCGCGATGGTTCGGGAGGCGTATCATCAGGGATACTGCACCGATGAGATGATACATTATTTCGATACGCTGGTGGATACAGCGGACAATATGGACGTGCTGACGCTGTCAGACTGCAATTTGATTCGGCTGTATCACGTCAACCATGCATTGATTGGTGAGGAGTTTGTGGGCGGCGACCAAGGAGATGCATTGGCGGGGAAAAGCTACTTTTCGGATGCCATTGGTACACTGGGATTGCAGCACCGCTTTCTGACGCCGGTTCGGGATACAGACGGCTCGATTCTCGGCTTCATTACAGTGAGCGCTACCATGACCAGTATCAACTCCCTCAAGAAGAATATTTTTTCTACGTATTTCTGGATAGCGCTGGTGCTGTTTCTTGCACTGGGCATCATCTCGGGTATTATCTCGCTCATGGTCCGGCGGATGCTTCTGGGCTTTACGCCGCAGGGGCTGGCCAACACTTACCTGACCCAGAGCGAAATGCTGGATAGTCTGGATGAGGGGTCGTTTTTGTTGACCCGAAGGGAAAAGTCCAGCTGGTCAATCAGGCGGCGGAAAACATTTTGGGCCAGAAGCGCAGCAAATTGGAGGGCGCTCCGCTGGATGCGATTCTGCGCACCCGCGAAGAAACGACGCTGCTGGACTGCACCGGCGAAAACCTTTCCACCTCCCGGCCCAATGTGCTGGCAAATATTCTGGTGCGGGATGACCAGAACAAAAAGCCCGGCCTGACCCTTATCTTGAAAGATAAAACCGAAGCTGTCCGCAAGGCAGAACAGCTGAACGGCACGCAGCATATCGTGACGGCGCTGCGGGCCAACAACCACGAGTTTATGAACCGTTTGCAGGTCATTGCCGGCCTGCTCCAAATCGGCCGCACGCAGGAAGCACTTGATTACATCGGAAATGTGGCGTCCATCCACTCGCAGGCCATCGGCCCGATTATCCAGAATATCCAGAACCCCAGTGTGGCGGCGCTGCTTCTGGGCAAAGCCAACCATGCCCACGAGCTGGAAATCGGACTCACCCTGCTTTCGGGCAGCACTCTTCCGCCCCACAGTGCCTATCTTTCGACCAATGAACTCGTTACCGTGCTGGGCAACCTGCTGGGCAACGCCATCGAGGCCGTGAACGCACAGGGAAGCGGAAATTCCCGCAGCGTGGCGGTGCAAATCACCGAGGACGAAAAGAGCCTCCTGATTGTCGTATCGGATACCGGCATCGGCATCCCGCAGGAAATGCTGTCCCATATTTACGACTTTGGCTTCAGCACCAAGGCGGCAGAGGGACGAGGCTTTGGAATGTCCATGATTAAGAACATCGTCGTCCGCCACGACGGCACCATCGATGTAGACACAGAGCAGGGCGCGGGTACGACCTTTACCCTGATTTTCCAGATTAAGAGACAGAAGGAGGGTTCTCAGTGATTCGCACAATTATAATAGAGGATGACCCGATGGTAGCTCAAATCAACTGCCAGTATCTGCAGCCTCTGGGGGATTTTCAAATCGACGGCATTTTCAACAGCGGAGCGGCCGCACAGGAATATCTGAAGGAAAACGAAGCCGACCTTGCCATCGTGGATATTTATATGCCCGGCATGAATGGCATCGAACTGCTGCGCTGGATTCGGGGCGATCACCGGAACCTCTCGGTCATTATGGTGACGGCGGCCACCGAAATCCAGACCGTGGCCGAAGCTCTGCAGCTGGGCATTGTGGATTACCTTATCAAGCCGTTTTCGTTTGCACGGTTTCAGGAGGCGGTGCAGAAGTACCTGCGCAAGGAAGATGTACTCAAGCACAGCCATACGGCCAACCAGACCATGCTGGACCAGCTTCTGAATGCCGCCCCGGCAAACCTCAATTTTGAGACGCAGGATTTGCGCAAAGGGTTGAACCAGATGACCCTTGACCGTGTGAAGAGCTATCTGCGGGAGCGCCCGGATGAAAAGCACACTTGTGAAAGCCTTTCCGCTGCCCTTGGACTCTCCAAAGTGACCATCCGCCGCTACCTGAACTACCTCATCGAAATTCAGGAAATGGTCAGCTCCATTGATTATGAGACAGGAGGCCGGCCGCGCGTGCTGTACCTGCTCAAACGATAAACGAGCAAGGTTTTGTTTAGTTACAAAAGCTTTCCTTAGTTGGCGAAGAATGGCGGACTTCTGTGAAATGATTTACAATAAGTGTACAGAATATATGAACTCTGTTGAGAATTCATATAGCATAACGCAAAAGATGCACACAAATCATGCAGAAGGAGGAAACGGTTCTTATGGAGCTTAAACATGGCGCTGTCGCTGGAACGCTGGAATCAAGCGACATTATGATAACGATACATCCCGGCACAGATGGGGTGAAAATCGATTTGACTTCTTCCGTCGCTGCTTATTACGGGGACTCCATCCGGGCCATGATACAGAAAGTGCTGGCCGAGATGGGCGTTGAAAATGCCGTTGTAAAGGCTGTAGACCACGGTGCGTTGGATTGCACGATTCGTGCACGGACGACCACCGCCGTCCGGCGAGCTGTGAAAGAGGAGGCTGTACAATGAGACGGACAATGCTGTTTTTGCCTTCCAATAACCCCAATATGCTGATCAATGGCGGTCAACTGGGCGCAGACAGTCTGATTTTTGACCTTGAGGATGCAGTTTCGCCCGACGAGAAGGACGCCGCCCGTGAGCTTCTGAAAAATACGCTGGAATCGCTGGATTTTGGCAAGTGCGAGCGAATCGTCCGCATCAACGGCTTGGACACCGATTACTGGATGGAGGATTTGCGCGCGATTCTACCGCTTCGCCCGGAGACTATCATGCCGCCCAAAGTCAGCGGCGCGGCCTACATCCACCAGTTGGACGAGGCGCTGACTGCGCTGGAAGCAGAACTGGGAATCCCCTCTGGCTCCACCAAAATCCTTGCGCTGCTGGAAACCGCAGCAGGCATTGAAAACGCCTATGAAGTGGCCTGCGCATCTCCCCGCATGACCGGCCTTTTCCTCGGAGCCGAGGATTTGACCGCCGATTTGCACAGCCGCCGCACCAAAGAGGGCAGCGAGATTCTCTATGCCCGCGGCCGCATCGTCTGTGCCGCCCGCGCTGCGGGAATGCGCGTGTACGACACGCCGTTTACGGACGTGCAGGACTTGGAAGGTCTTGAAAAAGATGCCGCCTATGCCCGGGGACTCGGCTTTTCTGGCAAAGCCTGCATCAGCCCGGCCCATGTGGGTATCGTGAACCGGATTTTCTCGCCCAGTGAGGCGGAAATCGCCTACGCAAAGGATGTGTTTGCAGCCATTGCCGAGGCTAAGCGGAAGGGCAAGGGCGCGATTGCTCTGCGGGGCAAGATGATAGATGCCCCCATCGTGCAGCGTGCTCGTACGACATTGGAAGCAGCATCTGAAATTGAGGGGGTGGATTACCTTGCGTAAGCTCTGCGAAACACTCCGGCAGGCAATGGAGCAAGCCGGCCTGCGGGACGGTATGACTATTTCGTTCCATCATCATCTGCGCAACGGCGACTATGTGCTGAACATGGTTCTGGACGAAGCCGCGAAGATGGGCGTGAAAGATTTGACCGTGAACGCCAGCTCGGTTTTTGACTGCTACGAGCCGATGCTCGACCACATCCGAAACGGCGTTGTTACTGGGTTGGAAACGGATTACATTGCACCGGGCATTGGCCGGGAGCTGAGCAAGGGCATCCTGCCCAAACCCATCATCTTCCGCACGCATGGCTCCCGCCCGGCGGACATTCTCAGCGGGCGCAGCCTCATCGACATTGCCTTTATTACAGCTCCGGCGTCAGATTCTATGGGCAACTGCTCGGGCAAGTACGGCCCGTCGGCCTGCGGCTCGCTGGGCTACGCCTTTGCAGACGCCATGAAGGCAAAAAAACGTGGTGGTCATCACCGACCACCTGATGGACTATCCTCTGACGGACGCCTCCATCACTGAGGATTATGTGGACTATGTGGTAAATGTTCCTGCCATCGGCGACCCTATGGGCATCGTGTCGGGCACGACCCGTATGCCGAAAGACCCGATTGCTCTCAAGATTGCCGACCTCGCCGCACAGGCCATCGATGCTTCCGGTCTGCTGAAAGATGGCTTCTCCTTTCAGACTGGTGCCGGCGGCGCTTCGCTGGCCGTTGCAGAATACCTCAAGCAAATCATGCTGCGCAAGAACATCAAGGGCAGCTTTGCGCTGGGCGGCATCACGGGCTATATCGTCGGAATGCTGGAAGCCGGATGCTTTGCCGCGATTCAGGACGTGCAGTGCTTTGACTTGAAAGCAGTGGAATCCATCCGGGAGAACCCGAAGCATATGGAGATTACGGCGGCACAGTATGCCAGCCCAGACTCCAAGAGCACGGCGGCGTCCAATCTGGATGTGGTGGTGCTGGGTGCCACCGAAATCGATACCGATTTCAACGTAAATGTCCACACGGACTCCAATGGGCGTATCATCGGCGGCTCCGGCGGCCATACCGATGTGGCCGAGGAAGCAAAGCTGACCGTCATCGTGGCACCGCTGACCCGAGCGAGAATGTCTATCGTGGTGGACAAGGTCATCACCACCTCGACGCCGGGCAGCTCGGTAGACCTGCTGGTGACTCAATACGGCATCGCCGTGAACCCTGCCCACCCGGATTTGAAGCAGAAACTAGCAGCCGCCCGCCTGCCGGTGAAGGACATCCGGGAGCTGCGAAAGCTTGCGCTGCAAATCAACGGCCCGGCGGCAGCCTATGTCCGGCATTCAGACCGCGTGGTGGCTAAGGTCATGGGCCGTGACGGCAAATTGCAGGATGAGATTTACGCGGTGGAATAAAACGAAGTATAAAGCCATTCTTTGAAAATACGGTTTATTAAAAGGAAAACACATTGTTACCGCAAACGCTCTGCAATTTTGGCACCCGCTCAGGCTGCTATCAAGAATCCCCGCAAGTAATTGCGTGAGAGCTTGAGAGAGCACCAATAAAGTATATGAGCCGCCCCGGTTTCCGTAACAGGAAGCCGGGGCGGTTTTGTAACAAAAAAGAAGGCACGATTTTGGGGCTTTGACGAATTTGTGCCGGGCCATTGACAGCAGAAGGACAGAAGCGTATTTTTGGTGCAGTAAGCGGGACAGAGGATAGTGAAGCTGCCGCTTTTTTGCCCTGCAAAGGTGCTTCTGATTGGATGGGGCCTGACCCGATGAGCTTATTTTTTGCATCTGCGGGACAAAAACAATGAAAGTACAGATTATGGGACGCCTTATCTGGTATGCTTGCCGTACCGAAAACACGGACGATCGGAAAAGGAACAGAGAATGCGATGGATGCTGAATAAAACAAAGTTTCTGGCAGGAAAAACAGACCCGGAAAACACCAGCCTATGGCTGCCGCTCTGGATGCACCTGCGAGATACGGCAGAGATCATGGAGCTTCTGGTGCGAAAATGGCTGCCCGACAGCGTAAAAAAGGCATCCGGGTTGGAAGAGGAAGAATTGGTGTGTTTGGCTCGCTTTTTGGGCTGGGGGCACGATTTGGGCAAAGCGATTTTAACCTTCCAGAGCATGATCATGCAGTGTTTGCCCGAAGCGAAACAACGGCTGGAACGCCTGACACCGCTGAGCTGCCCGGTGCAGAACCGCAAACAGTCGCCTCATGCCCGGGCAGGGGAGGCAATCCTGCTGTGGGAGGGGTGTCCCGGCGGGCTTGCTTCCATTGTGGGGGCACACCATGGCAGACCCCAGAACGGCGGAGCAGTCGATGAGCAGCTGGACGGCTGGGAGAGCAACTATTACCCGAAAGAGCAAAAGTACATATGGGAGGGCTTTTGGAACGAATTGCTTCAGGCGGCACTGCAGGACAGCGGCTATTCCGGGGTAGATGCGCTGCCGGTGCTCAACCAGCCCGAAGAGATTTTGCTGACGGGACTTTTGATCATGGCAGACTGGATCGCCAGCAACACGGAGTATTTCCCGCTGATCCCAGTGGAAAAGCTGGGCAGCAGGGAGGATTATCCGGCGCGGGTGGACAGGGCGTGGAAAAAGCTGGCGCTCCCCTTCCCATGGGAGGCGCAGCAGGGCATTGCAAAACCGCAGGAGTTTGAGGTGCGGTTCGGCTTTGCGCCCAACGCCGTGCAGCGAGTGGTTCTGGATGCGGTGAGTGCTGCGGCAGAACCGGGCATCCTGATTCTGGAAGCGCAGATGGGCGTGGGCAAAACAGAGGCGGCTCTGGCCGCTGTGGAGATCATGGCCAGCCGGTTCAGTCTGGGCGGCGTCTTTTTCGGACTGCCCACGCAGGCTACGGCAAACGGCATCTTTCGTCGGCTGCTCCACTGGGCAGATACCCAGTCGGAGGAGGTGCCGCAGGCCATCCAGCTGGCCCATGGCATGGCAGAGCTGAATGAGAACTATCTTCGGCTGCAAGGGGGCAGGGTGCAGCTGGAAGAGGATGCGCCGGAAGAGCATCAGGTACAGGTGCATCAGTGGTTCCGGGGCAGCAAGCAGGCATTGCTGGCCAGCTTCGTCGTCGGCACAGTGGATCAGCTGCTGATGGCAGCACTGACCCAAAAGCACGTGATGCTGCGGCATCTGGGGCTTGCGGGCAAGGTGGTGATCATCGACGAGTGTCATGCCTACGATGCTTACATGAACTGCTATCTGGATCGCGCACTGGAATGGCTGGGCTGGTACAAGGTGCCGGTGATCCTGCTGTCGGCCACCCTGCCCGCCCGGCGGCGTGCAGAGCTGATCGAAGCGTATCAGCAAAAGCGCAGGCCTGACCCGGACGCCCCGTGGAGATTTAGCTGCGGCTATCCGCTGCTGACATGGACGGACGGCGCAGAGGTAAAGCAGACCGTCATCCCGCTGGACACACCCGGACAAACGGTGAAGCTGACCCCGCTCACGGAGGCAGAGCTGCCCGGGCTGCTGCGCCGAAAGCTGGCGGAGGGCGGCTGTGCAGGGGTGATCGTCAACACAGTTAAAAAAGCGCAGAAGATCGCGCAGCTGCTGCGGGAGAGCTTGCCCGACAAAGAGGTGCAGCTGTTCCATGCACAGTTCCTGATGCCGGACCGCGCCGCGCGGGAAGAGCAGCTGATGGAACGCATCGGCAAGGATTCTGTGCCGGAGAGCCGGAACGATCTGATCGTGGTGGGTACGCAGGTGATGGAGCAGTCACTGGACCTTGATCTGGACGTTCTTGTCACCGAGCTTTGCCCTATGGATCTTCTGTTGCAGCGCATCGGACGGCTGCACCGCCATTGCCGCAGACGCCCAAAGCCCTTACAGCAGGCCTGCTGTGCGGTGCTGGACACCGGAGAAGAGGCTTTTGATGCGGGCAGCGAGGCGGTGTATGGTCAGTGGCTGCTCTGGCGCACCCGGAAGTATCTGCCCCGGAGCATCCGGCTGCCGGAGGACATTGCCCCGCTGGTGCAGCAGGTCTACGGCTGGGAACAGGAAGCCCCCGAAACGGAGCAGGGGGAAAAGCTGCGAAGTGAGTACGAGCAGGTGCAGGAGAAAAAGAAGGATCGTGCCGGGAAATATCTTGTGCCGCAACCTGAGGTCGATGAAGATTTCCAGGAACTCAATACGTTGGATGGCTGGATGCAGGACGAGGGCGCCCGCTCGGACTCGGCTGCCCGGGCAGCAGTGCGGGACGGCGACCCCTCGGTGGAGGTGTTGGTGATGCAGCGACGGACGGATGGAAGCATCCATTTTCTGCCATGGCAGGAGGGCGGCAGCGCCGTGGCCGCCGACAGCCCGCCCCCGCCGGAGACGGCGCTGAAGATCGCCCGGCAGAAGTTGCGGCTCCCGGCGGTGTTTGGCAAAGCGTGGAAGGTGGACGAGGTCATCCGGGAGCTGGACGCAGACGACCGCAGATGGCTTGCAGCGTGGCAGCTGTCGCCGCTGCTGCACGGAGAGCTGGTCCTGCTGCTGGATGAAGACCTGACCGCCCATCTTGCGGACATGGAGCTTTGCTATGACCGCGAGAATGGTCTGGAATATCGGAAGGAGGAGAAGGATGAAGGAGATCGAATTTGACCTGTTGACCGAACCGTGGATACGGGTACGGCTGAAGGACAATACGGTGCAGGAGGTGTCCCTGACCGAGGCGCTGGTGTCGGCGCAGGACTATGTGGATCTTGCGGGTGAGATGCCGACACAGGATGCCGCCGTGCTGCGGCTGCTGCTGGCGGTGCTGTTTACCGTGTTCTCCCGCGTGAATGTAAAAGGCGAGCCAGAACCTTTGGAAAAAAGAGGTCAGGCGTTGCGGCGATGGAGCGAGCTGTGGCAGCTGGGGCATTTCCCGGCAGAACCTATCCGGGACTATCTGGAACAGTGGAAGGACCGCTTCTGGCTCTTCCACCCGACGCAACCCCTTCTGGCAGGTGCCGGAAGCAAGAATCGGCACGGAGTATGGGGCGGCCAAGCTCAACGGCGAAATGTCGGAAAGCAGCAATAAACTTCGGCTCTTTTCCGCTGTATGCAGGGCAGAGCAAGGAGCAGCTGAGTTATCCGCAGGCGGCGCGGTGGCTGCTGTGCGTGAACGGCTATGACGATACCTCTGCGAAGCCCAAAGGAAAAGGCTTGCCGTCCGTCGGTGCCGGATGGCTGGGCAAGATCGGCTTTATTCAGGCACAGGGCAACAGCCTGTATGAAACGCTGATGCTGAACCTTACACTGTTGCGTGATGGACGGGAATGCTGGGGAGAAAACAAGCCCTGTTGGGAATTGGAAGTGCCAAAAAGTGCGGAGCGGACTGGAATTTGCTGCCCGGACAATCCGGCAGAGCTGCTTACCCTGCAATCCCGAAGGCTGCTGTTGCACAGGACGGGGGAGAACGTGGATGGGTTCTATTTGCTGGGAGGCGATTTCTTTCCCAGAGAAAACGCCTTTGCCGAGCAGATGACCATCTGGCGCACGATACCGATAAAGAAAAATGAGCCGGTGGTGTTCGTGCCCTGCCGCCACGACCCATCCAAGCAGCTCTGGCGGGAGTTCCCGGCGGTCTTTTGTCAGGAGAGCGGGCATCGCCCGGGCCTTGTATGTTGGATCGAAGAATTGCAGGATAAGAGACTGAGGTTTCTGAATCCTCGCAGGAAGATCCATTTCCGAATCTCTGGGGTTCAGTATGGGGATAAGGACTTTTTTGTAAACGATTCTTTCAGCGACAGCCTGACCTTTCAGGCGGGGCTTCTGGACGAACTGAGCAGGCCATGGACGGTGCGGATAAACCGGGAAGTAGAGCGCTGCGAGAAGGCCGCAGAGAGAATTGGAATCCTGTGCAAGGAGCTGAAGCTTGCCGGAGGTCTGGACTACAATCAGGTGAAAGGCTTCAAAGAAACGCAGAAAGTGACAGAAGATGCCCGTGCACAGTTCTACTTTGCAGTGGACCAGCTCTTCCGGCAGTGGCTGCAGGAAATCGACCCGGAACAGGATGACCCGGACGAGGCAGTCCAGCGCTGGGAGGCACAGGCGCGCCGCATCGCGAAAGAGCTGGGAGCGAAGATGGTGCGGGAGGCAGGAAATGCAGCCCTGAAAGGACACCGCGTTGTGGTGGATAAGGGCAAAAAGACGGAGCGCAGCACCCTGTACACCTCGCCAAAGGCTTATAACGCTTTCCGTTCGAAACTCTGGAACATCTATCCGAAAGCAGAACCGTAAAGGGGAAATCGTATGAAAACACAGGACGTCAGAACGTATACAAAGCAGCGGCTGCGCTGGCTTCAGAACCTGCCGGACAACCAGCGGCGGGCCGAGCTGGCAAAGCTGCGGCGGGGCGTCGGACACCGGCCCGGCGAGCTGCCGGAGCTGTGGGGGAGTTTCCTGCTGGGAATGCCGGAAGGCTTTCAGGGTAACAACGGCCCCACGGCAGCGGAGTGGGCGGTCTACCTTGCCCTGACCCTGTACGCCGTACATCAGCAGGGGAATGACCAGCCCATGAACCGCCCGCACAGCACGCTGGGGCGGGCTGTGCGGCAGCTGGCAGAGCGGAATACTTCTGCCGGACAGGACTGGACCGAGGCCAGCGTGCTCCGGCGGTTCAACGCACTGGCCACCGCAGAAGAGATCACCGAGATCAGCCACCATCTGAGGGGGATGGTCCAGATGTTGAGCGCGGCAAAGGATGGCGCAATCCCGCTGGACTATCCGCAGCTTGCGGTGGACCTGTATGAATTGCAGTGCACCGACCCGCGGTACACACAGATCCCCGCCAACGTCCGTCTGCGGTGGGGCCAAGACCTGTACCGCGAAACGAAGAATGCATCGTCGGAAGAGGAAGAAAAGGAGAATTGATCATGAAAAAGCGCCTGTATGTTGATTTTCACGTTTTGCAGACCGTCCCGCCCAGCTGCATCAACCGGGACGACACCGGCAGCCCCAAAACGGCCATGTACGGCGGCGTGCTCCGGGCCAGAGTTTCTTCGCAGGCGTGGAAGCACGCCATGCGCAAAGACTTTGCAGAAAATACCCCGCTGGATGTGGGCAAGCGCACCAAAAAGGCGGCAGAGCTGGTGAAGAAGCAGATCCTTGCGCTGGACTCGGAACTGGATGCAGACAAGCTGGCAAAGAAAGCGCTGGAAAATACGGGAATCAAGAGCGACGACAAGGGCACCAAGGCTCTGTTCTTTATGAGCACTGCGCAGGCAAAAGCGCTGGCAGCGCTGGCTGTGGCAGGCAGCACCGACAAAAAAGAATACCAAAAGGCTCTGAGAGCGGCTCCCTCGATGGATATGGCGCTGTTTGGCCGCATGGTGGCAGATGACCCCTCCCTGAAGTATAACGCCGCAGCGCAGGTGGCGCACAGCATCTCCACCCATGCGGTGAAGAACGAATACGATTACTTTACCGCCGTGGACGACTGTCAGACAGACAGCACCGGTGCAGGCCATCTGGGCACAGTGGAGTACAACTCCTCCACCCTGTACCGCTATGCCACAGTGAACGTGTTGGAGCTGGCGGAACAGCTGGGGGCAGAGCAGGCCGCAGAAACGGTGCGGGCTTTCGGCGAGGCGTTCCTGTTCTCCATGCCCACCGGCAGGCAGAACAGCTTTGCCAACCGCACCCTGCCGGATGCGGTATATGTGACCCTCCGGGAGGATCAGCCGGTGAACTTGTGCGGTGCGTTTGAGCGTGCGGTGTCCCGCGGCGAGCAGGGAGGCTATGCCGAGGCTTCCAAGGCTGCGCTCGGCCCAGTATGCGCAGCAGGTGTATGCCAGTCTTTGTCGAGTCTCCCGGCCCAGAGTCTTTACTGTGGGCGGCGGGCT
>ENA-OQNM01000728-OQNM01000728.1-human-gut-metagenome-genome-assembly--contig:-NODE-728-length-11393-cov-3.860199_pt1 | contig 11393 bp, 11 predicted proteins | sample MGYA00242632_ERZ504886 | MGnify/ENA primary metagenome ERZ504886 (study PRJEB26092, sample SAMD00036424) | human gut metagenome | host: Homo sapiens | study: EMG produced TPA metagenomics assembly of... | reverse complement strand
CTGTTCGCCGATTAAAGCGGCACGCGAGCTGGGTTCAGAACGTCGTGAGACAGTTTGGTCTCTATCCTCTGCGCTCGTTGGAATCCTGAGGAGGCCTGCCCATAGTACGAGAGGACCTGGGTGGACGGACCTCTGGTATGCCGGTTGTCGCGCCAGCGGCATGGCCGGTTGGCTACGTTCGGGAGGGATAACCGCTGAAAGCATCTAAGCGGGAAGCCTGCTCCAAGATTAGGATTCCTTGGCACTTCGGTGTCTGTAGCCCGCATGTTGAACACGTGTTCGATAGGCCGGAGGTGGAAGCCCCGCGAGGGGTGGAGCCGACCGGTACTAACGGGCGAACGCGGCACACTTTCCGACCCGCTTGTTGGGTCGGGTCTCGTCCTGTGGTGGTTTCTCGTTGGATGGCAAGGAATGCTGTTTCTTGTGGTCACGATGACGATACCGGTGAAGCGTTTTTGTTCGCGTCCGTTGTCCGGTTCCCGGACCGCCACGACCGGAATCGTGGTTGGTTCCGTTGCCGGCCGCCGGTTCTTCCGGTTGGCCGTTGTACTGGTTTTGCGGTGGTCATGGCCCAGGTGAGACGCCCGGTCCCTTTCCGAACCCGGAAGCTAAGGCCTGGTCGCGGCGATGGTACTGCACTCGAGAGGGTGTGGGAGAGTAGCACGCCGCCGCATTCAACGTATGGACCTTCCGGTCGAGCCCCATCGGGGTTCCCGGAAGGTCCTTTTTTGTCTTTTGGTTCTTGTTTCCCGCGGCGCGCGGGAGGCTCCCAATCCACAACACCCTTGCATCGCATGGTCCGTCAGCGTGACTGTTAGTAATGATGTGATGAGGCTCACGCGTTACGCCCGCGCGGGTTCCAGAGAATCACGTTACGATGGAAAACGGCAGAAGCCCGATAATTGACAATCAGCGAAAGGACCGATGATGACTCTTCTGCAGCATGAACTGACCGATTTCAAGGTGAACGCATTCCAGAACAACGAGTTCCATGAGGTGACCAAGGCTGATGTGCTCGGCCACTGGTCCCTGTTCTTCTTCTACCCGGCTGATTTCACCTTCGTGTGCCCCACTGAACTTGAGGATCTGGCCCGCAACTACGCCAAGTTCAAGGAAATTGGATGCGAGGTCTACTCTGTCTCCTGCGACACCCACTTCGTGCACAAGGCATGGCATGACGCCAATGAAAAGATCGCCAAGATTCAATATCCGATGCTTGCCGATCCGACCGCTCTATTGGCCAAGGATCTCGATACCTACAACGAAGTCGATGGCATGGCCGAACGCGGTGACTTCATCGTGAGCCCCGAAGGCAAGGTCGTGGCTTATGAAGTCATCTCTTCCAATGTGGGCCGCAATGCCGAAGAACTGCTACGCCGTGTGCAAGCTTCTCAGTTCGTCCACGAACATGGCGATCAGGTTTGCCCTGCCAACTGGACTCCAGGCGAGGACACTATTGAACCTAGCCTTGATCTTGTTGGTCAACTGTGATCGTCGCTTGACGGACGGCTTGTCAAGCTAATCCGACGGGGTGCCCAGGAGAATCCTCCGGGCACCTCCTGAATAGCCAGATCAAGGCACGAAGGGAGTCGTTATGTCTCGAAATGATTTGTACGATGTCATAGTCATCGGCGGCGGTCCCGCTGGTCTGACGGCGGGATTGTATTTGGCCCGTGCCCGATATCGCGTACTGATTCTCGAGAAAAATGATTTTGGCGGACAGATCACCATCACCAATGAGGTGGTCAACTATCCGGGCGTTGGCCGCACCACTGGCCGTGCGCTTACCCAGACCATGCGTCAACAGGCGCAGGATTTCGGCGCTGAATCCTTTCCGCCGAAGCCATCGGCCTCGACGTGCATGGCGATGTCAAAAACCGTGCATACTTCGCGCGGCGACTTGAAAGCTTTTGGTATTCTCATCGCCACCGGTGCCAGCCCACGCAAACTAGGGTTCGAAGGGGAGTCCGAATATGCTGGCCGCGGTGTGGCCTACTGCGCCACCTGCGATGGCGAGTTCTTTGCCGGCAAGGAAGTACTGGTGGTCGGCGGAGGGTTCGCAGCAGCCGAGGAATCCGTGTTTCTGACCACATACGCCTCCAAAGTTACCGTTCTCGTACGGGAACAGGACTTCACTTGCGACGCTGCGGTGGCCGCCGCAGCAAAAAACAATCCGAAAATCGACGTGCGTTACCAGGTCGAGCTGCAAGGTGTCACTGCCGGGCAAGGTGGTTTACGTGAAGCTTCGATCCTAAACCGGGCCACTGGCCAGACCGAAACGTGGAAACCTGTTGATGGCGGCACGTTCGGCGTGTTCGTGTTCGCCGGATATGTGCCCGCCACGGATTTGGTGCGCGGCGTGGTGGAGCTGGACGATTATGGTTACGTGGTCACGCACGGCTATCTCGAGACCTCGGTGCCGGGCGTGTATGCAGCCGGTGATCTGCGGGCCAAGAACCTGCGACAAGTGGTTACTGCCACCGCCGATGGCGCTATTGCCGCAGTGGAGTTGGAACGGTACGCCAAGCGGATGAGCGAGAAAACCGGTTTGACGCCACAGCGCCCGGTCTCTTGCGTCTACGAGCAGTCCACAACGCAGACAGATGCTGCCTCGTTGGACGCTACAGCGCCTACACCTACGCCTGCGCCCGCCACCAAACGCAACGCCGATGCCGCGGCGAACGCCGTTAGGAAGCCCGGCGAATTGTTCTCCGACGCCACCAGACAGCAGCTCAACGTGGTCTTTGGCCGCATGTCTCGGCCGGTCACGCTTGCTCTGGAACTGGACGATACGCCGCTGTCCACGGAACTGCGGGGATTCATCGATGCGTTGGTCGCGCTGTCCGGTGGCAAGCTGAAATCGACGGTGGATGATGGTGAGTACGAGAAGGATGATACGGGTCGTGCGGTATTCGACGTCGACAGCGTGCTGCCGGCAGCGCGTCCATGCGTGCGCATGATGGTGGATGGCGAGCCGACTGGTCTCGCCTTCCATGGCGTGCCTTCTGGTCATGAATTTAATTCGTTCGTGCTGGGCCTGTACAACGTGGCTGGTCCTGGTCAGCCGTTGGGCGATGATCTGATCGAACGGGCAAAGTCCATTGCAAGCCCGCTGAGTATTATGATTCTCGTCTCGCTCACCTGCACGATGTGCCCGGAGACAGTGCTCGCTTCCCAACGCCTCGCCTCGCTAAACCCTGCCGTGCGCGCCGAGGCCTACGACGTTTCGCATTTTCCTGAGCTTAAGGACCAATACGGCGCAATGAGCGTGCCCTGCATCGTCATCAACCGTGGTGGCGAGCAGACCGTCGAATTCGGCAAGAAGAGCATTCCTCAGATGCTTGATCTCATCGGCGCGTGACAAGCGTGTGACAACGGTGATAAGCGCGTGAGCACGCTTCGGCCCACGGGATTCCGTCGCCTGATTCTGTGAACCGAATGCCACGCGATGACGAATATGCCCGGAATCAGGTCTCGGCTTGATTCCGGGCATATTTATATGCGATGGCGCAGGCACCTAGTTCGTGGGATTATCCGCTGTAATCCCACGAACTAGGAACCACGAACCTATGGGGGACTAGGCGACGGCGACGCGCTTGCCTGCGGCCTTGACCAGCGAAATACTGATCAGCGCGATTATGAACAGCACGATGAGTACCGGAATCAACGCGGCATAACGGTGCGCCTGATCGGGGGCGTGCGTGACGACGAACGACGCCAGCTGATTGCCGGACAAGCCGGCGACTGCGATACCGGTGGCGAGGCCCTTGTTGTCGGCGAACCAAAGCATCAGGTTCTTGACCGGGGTCAGGTAGCCGATGCCCAGGCCGACACCCATGATCGCGCCGTAGCAGATGAACACGCCGGGCAGGAATCCCAAGGCGATGCTCACGCCCGTACCGGCGAAACCGACCACAAAGCAGACCATTGAGATAAGAGCAGATTTCTTGATGTTTTTCTCAACCATCGGCCCGGCGAATGCAGCGGACATGCCGAGAAAGAAGATGGCGAGAGAGAAGCCCCATTCCACGGAGGCGGGGCTGGCGTGAAGCTGGTCCGCGATCAACTGCTTGAACACGCTCCAGCAATAGACGGTGCCGATTGGGATATGGATCAATAGTGCGGGGATGATTGCGCTGGTCCAACGATTCTTGGTAAACCTTGCCATGTATAGGCGAATCCTTTCGCAACTGGCGTACGATGACCTGCCGGTTGGAACAAGAGGAGTTTCGTCGAGGAAACGGATGCACACCACATGTACTGCGAACAATTCGCTGAACATCTTTGGTGTTGTTTTCATCGGCGCCGCTGGCTCTTGTCGACGCCGACAAACAGCACTATAACGCCGTTACGGTGATTCCGTGGCCGATTATCGTGGGTTGCGACCGTGAGCTTATTCACATCGAAAACGGTTATGGAACGGTATCAATGTGAGTAAACTTGTGCTGCTGAACCATGAAAGCCTGACGGTTGAGTTTACAAGCGAGGCATCCCGACCTCAGATTGACGATGAGCTCGTGGACAACGTGGTGGCGTTGGCCAATACCGAAAAACGGGTCGTTGTACCTTGGCATCGAAGACAATGGCACGGTAACCGGTGTTAGCGGGGAACATCGCAGCGTTGACGGGCTGGCGGTGTTTATCTTCTTCAGCAAGACGGTGCCGCAGGTCGCGTGGTGCGTGCTGAAATCATCCATGCGGACAACGGGTTGCCGGTGGCGTGTATCGAGGTAGACCGCAACTTGCAGATTGTGTCCAGTATCCAGGGGGGCGGGACAGCGCCGTCTGAAGGCGGATGGAACGCCCGAGGTGGTGCCGCTGTTCCCGAGCCGGTTCGTCAGTCGCCTATCCCAGTTGCGCAACTACGACTACAGCGCCCAGCCCGCGCGGAATCACGATTGGACGACTGGGATCCTGCCGCGCGCGAACGGTTGCGCGACAGGATTCGTCTCACCAATTCCGGCGATACATTGCTGCTGTTAGATGACGATGACCTCGACCATGCGTTGTTGATGGTGGTGGACGGTCCCTACGGTCCGCAACCATCGCTTGCCGGAGTGCTGACCATCGGCAAGGTGGATGCGATCCGACGTTCCATGCCCATGGCATCGGAAGTGTTTCAAGTGGATGAAAGGGGCGTCTTTGGCCGTCAACGCCGAGCCCTTCGCGGATGCCGTTGGTTGATATGTTCTCGCACATCAACGCATTGAAGCCTTGGAATCCGAATCACGAAATCATGAGCGGTCTGGTTCATGTCAATCTGCCTGATTTTGACCGTCAGGCGTTCCGTGAGGCAATGGCCAATGCGTTCTGCGATCCTTCGTCGCCATTGAGCAATGGCATTGTCGGGAAAGTTGGACGAAGTCGGCGAAGCGGATAGGTGGATTTGGGAACGGCTGGGGCATATATGGGAACGCCTCGGCTGCTGGACCGGTTCATCACAGCAGCTGAGGCGTTTGATAAAGACTCAAATCTTACTTGCTGAAAACCTTCTTGAACAAGGTGTCGGTGGCGCCATGTCCAACGGCATCGTCGGCTTCATCGCCATTGCCGCGGGCATGACCGGTGACGCGACCGCCGCCGACATGACCGCCGCGAACATCAACACCTTCAAGACCTGCGCGTTCTACGTGCCGCTCGCCCTAATCGTGCTCAGCCTGCTGATGTTCGCCTTCAAGGTGAAGATCAACGAGAAGATGCACGCCGAAATCGTCGAGCAGCTCGAAGCCAAGCTCGCGGCCGGTGAGATCCCCGACGAGGAAGTCAAGACGGTCGAGACGGTTGAAGCGTCAACGAGAAGGCCAAGATTCTGACCGAATAAATAACCAATACTTGCCACTCCTTCCTTTCTCTCTGATGGAGGCCCCAATTTCGATTGGGGCCTCCATTGGTATATGCACTGTTTTATAGCCGTTCAAAGTTTGTCAAATGAACAAAACGACCGATGTCCCGGAGCATAATGCAACCAATGTTGTTTCGTTTTTTCGCTCAAGGCATATCTTGCCATGTTCCGAGGTGAACCATGTATTTTGGCGAATGACCAATCGAAGAATCGAATTAGATTTCATTGTTTCGGATGAGAAGGTCCCAGCTTCACAGGGGGTATTAATGACATTCATCTCACGAGCGGCGCGCTATGTGCTCAGAAAGCGAGTGCGCACCGCAGTGCTGTTCATTGTGCTGACCATCATAACGGCGAGTATGCTGTCCGCAACCGCAGTTTCTCGGGCAGCGCAACATGAGGCCGGACAGATTGAGAAACAGGCGGTCGGCGGATTCGTGCTGGCCAGTAACCTGCAAGGCAGCATGCTGACACCTCGCGGAGGCGGAATGGTTCGTCCCGCTGATGTGCAACGAATCTCGAAGCTGTCCGGTGTTGACTCGTACATGGTCAGGCAGAACGCCACCGCCGATCTCGTGGGAGCCAGCGTGGTGAAGGTCCCCGGCGGCGATGATTACGATGCGGAGAAAGAACAGCAGTTCGGCAATACGGCCAACGTCATAGGCACAAACGATTCGTCAAAACTCAATGTGTTCACGTCGCACACGCTCGGCATGGTCGACGGACGTCATCTCAAGGCATCCGATAAGCATATGTCGATGGTCCATGAGGATCTCGCCAAAACCAATGGACTTAAAGTCGGCGATACCCTCACGCTCAAGGCCAATCCATATGATGCCGACAATGAGTCGCATTCGACGGCAACCGTCAAAACCACCATCGTTGGAATATTCAAAGGAGACAGCGACAGAAAGGTATCCAGCCGCGCGGAACTCACCTCCAACACTGTGTACACCGATTTGGACACTACAAGTACTCTGTACCAGTACAAGGCCGGCAAGGAAATATACCAGGATGCCACTTTCGTTCTGGACAGGGGTGTCGACGTGGAGAAAACCATGGAAGCGGCGAAGAAGCTTCCGGTGGATTGGAACAACTACCAGATCACGCGCAATGACCAATATACGTCGAGCATGCTGAATGCCGCCCGAAGTGTGCGCTCCATGATGCGCGGCGCTTTGATCGGCGTGACCATCTCGGCAGTGATAGTCCTCAGCCTCATGCTCTTGCTGTGGATGAACGACCGACGTCAGGAGATGGGCGTATTGGTGTCCCTCGGCATCGGCAAGCCATCCCTGATCGCCCAATATCTAACCGAGATGATTCTGATCGGCCTGCCGTCCCTGGTCCTCGGATGGCTGTGCGCACGGGGAGCGGCCCAATGGCTTGGCACCTCGGCCCTCCGTTCCGTGAACGCCTCCGCGGCGAAGGAACTGAGCAGCATGGGACAGGTCGGCGGCGATCTTGAGTCAAATATGTCGGTTCGTACCTTGGATTCGCTCACGGTATCGATCGACACAACCGCCGTACTGTATGTATCGCTCGGCCTGCTGGCGGTGATGCTGGTATGCGTCGCCATATCGTGCATACCGATGCTGCGCAAGTCGCCGCGAAGCCTGTCGGAGCTCCGATGACGGGCATGAACGTGTGGAATCGTGCCACGCTGGCAATCGTGCGTAAACCGGTACGCAGCGGAATCATCGGACTGCTGATGCTGATGGTTTTCACCAGTCTTGTGGCTCAGGTTGGAGTGTCAACGGCACTTCAGAAAATGTCCGACGATATCGGCAGAAGCATGGGAATAGGTTTTACTGTCGACACAGGCGAGAATCCTGCAAGTCTAAAGGAAGCGAGCCGGTTCTCGCGCATCCCCGGCGTAGGTAAAAACCGTTTACGAGCGTAAGACCTTGGCAGGGGTGGATGGAGCGCATCCGGTTGTCCCCGAACATGGTCCTCGGCTGGATTCCGGTCTATCCACGCAGGTCAGCGTGCTGGGCACCACTGACTCCTCGTTGTCCGAAGAGTTCCAAAGCGGTCTGTACCGGTTGGAACAAGGACACCACATTTCAGGTAATGGCCGGAACGTACTGATTCACCGGGATTTCGCACGTGAGAATGGGCTATCGGTGGGATCAACACTCCGGCTCAGTCAGGAAGACCGCGATTCCACCGTTCGCGTGGCCGGAATCTTCTCTGGCAATGTGCAGGCACAGAGCCCTATGCCATCGGACGCATCGGAGAATCTTATCTATGCGGGTGCCCAAGTGGTTTCCGCGCTGACTGGAGAGGAACGGGTCGGCACGATCCGGTGTCTTTCGGATAATCCGCAGGCTCTCTCCGCCGCAGTGGCCCAAGCGAAAAAAATCGCTGGAAGCAAGTATGGCGTCACCGATGACTCGGCGCGGCTTTCCGGCGTGCTGCAGTCGGTGGAAACGGTACGCGATCTGGTCCGCATGGTGCTGTTGTCCGTCTGCCTGGCCGATGTGCTGGTATTGGGCATGGCGCTTGTCTTCTGGATTCGCTCACGCATCCATGAGATAGGCACCCTTCTGGCCCTCGGCATCGGCAAGATGCAGATTATCGCCCAGTTCGCGATCGAAACCGGTCTCATGGCTGTGGTCGCCGCCCTGTGCTCGCTGGGAACGGGCTCCCTATTGTCCGGTTACGTGTCCTCGCTCCTGCTGCACGATTCGGGAGTCGCGCCTCTTGAATCATTGCAGGTGGAGGCTCTGCCGCCAGAACAGACGCTGCTCATCCTGCTGCTCGGATGCGCGGTCATCGCAATCGCGCTTGCCGTGTCGTGCGCCGCAGTGCTGGCCAAATCCCCGAAATCCATTCTTTCCTCTATGCGTTAGGAGATACTAATCATGACTATCTGTCTGCAATTGGACCATGTCAATTACTCATATGGCGCGGCGAAGATCCGCGTTCTTTCGGACGTGAACGCTGATTTCGAATCCGGAAAGATGTATGCGATAACCGGTCCATCGGGAGCGGGAAAGAGCACACTGCTGTCCCTGTTGGCCGGTCTGGATGCCCCCTCTGATGGAGTGGTCCGTTTCGAGGGTGAGGATATAGCTACGACGGGTTATTCAAAGCACCGTCGCGAGCACGTGTCCTTGGTGTTCCAGGACCATAATCTGATCGACTATCTCACTCCCGAAGAGAATCTGCGTTTGGTCAATCCCAAGGCCGATATGAAGATCCTCGAGGATTTGGGACTGAGCCGTGAGGAATCGAAGCGCAACATCATGCACCTGTCGGGCGGTCAACGTCAGCGAGTGGCGGTCGGCCGTGCCCTAGTGGCGCCCGGCCGCGCGATTCTGGCGGATGAACCGACTGGCAGCCTGGATCCGGAAATGACTGATGAGGTGATTGATCTTTTGCGGCATGCCGCTCATCAACTCGGTAAATGTGTCATTGTGGTGACGCATTCCAAACGTGTCGCCGATTCCGCCGATGCCGTTTACACCCTCAGACATAAGAAGCTAGCCAAGGCATAGCACTCTCGCACAGACCACGTCTTCCGTCGTGGCCGGCAAGAACCGCGCCAATGCCCCTTCCGCCATCGTCCTCAGCTGCGAAACGGGTGTCGGGATTGCGTCGTGGATCGGTGACGTTTTTGGGACTCGTCGCCGATCCACGACGCCCATGCCGACCCCCGTCCTGATTCGCACTTGCCCCGATCGGACCACACGCCCGTCCGGCATCGACAGAAGTAAGAACGGCCGGGACATGCCCCGGAAAGAAACGAACCCGCCTCATCAAAAAGGAACCAAAAATGACCGCACGACACATCGACGCCACGGACAAGACGGACGGAAGCCATGTCGTCAAGATCCTATGGAACGAAAACGACAGCGAACGGGAACTGACCGTCCGCATGCCGGCAGCCGGAACGGACGCCACGGACCGCGTGGACGTGGACCTCCTGCCCGTCCCGGGAGAGAATTCCGCCACGACGATGGACGATGCCGTCGCGGCGTTGGAGGGATTCCTCGGCAACAACAAGTACATCCACATCGACGGGGACGACGTCAGAAGCGTCTGCGCCGGCGCCCTGACCACGGTCATCCGCGTGGAAAGCGGGTCGTCGACGGGCATCGTGGAGGCGCTCGACGGACGGTTCCATGATTCGGGCGTCGCATCCGACGAGGTCACGGGAGCGATAATCGCCATCGAAGGTCCGAAGAGCCTCCAACTGTCCGACGCCACGGCGATCGTCGGCGGCGTGCAGAAGCGCCTCACCGACAAGGTCGAGATCATATGGGGCCTGAATTTCACCGACGAGGACGTCCTGCGCGCCACCGTACTGCTCGCAATACAACAGAAATAAAGAACACGACGGGTTTGCATGCAGGAAAATCAAACATCATCGGAATGCCTGTTGCACTTACAAGTACGAGCCCCCATGCTAACCGCTGGTTTTCCATGTCACCGGGGCGTCTTTTATCCGTTTATCCGCGTCAACACGACCCGCACGGTCAGGCAATTCGGGTCGGACTCCCCTGTGGTTTCGCTGAAGAAAACCGGGGGTGCTACCCAATCAGCTGTTGTGGGATTTGCGCCAGATGAGATACGAGTAAACATACATGGCTGCGACCGAGCCAATCGCAAGCACCATAATCACTGCCAGAATCCAGGTTTCAGGCAATATACCTCCTAAAAATCCCAGCACAATCAGGCTAACGCCCACCACCATGAAACAGGCTCCGCCGAAACGGTGGGTGCGGCGCCAGTTGTCGGGGTCGTCGAGCGCCCATGGCGTTTTGATGTCGAGCGTGTAGTTTTGCCGCACACGAGGTAGATAATTACCCATGCCGATGAAGAACGCGCCGATCGCCCCGGACACGATGACGTTGACCGCGCCCTTGCCAGGAAGGAGGTTCCAGACGGTGAGTTCCCCAAGCCAGCTGATGGCGCACATGAATACCGTGAACGAGATCACGAATCCTTGGTAGAATCCGCCGAACTTGGCATATGCGGCACCTTTCGGATCAATGCGCGGCACCACATAGAACAGTGCGAGAAACGTCAATGGAAGCGCACCCAGAACGGATGCCATCCAACGTGGCCCCCATCCGTTCACACCGCCGTCAACACCCCAATGCATGGGAATGCGCTCAGGTAGCCCCGGCATGGCGGCAAGATGCGCCACGACGTTCAGCACGCAAAGCAGCATGAGGACGACCCATACACGGGCCGGGATACCGGTCGAGGCTTTGGTTGTCTCGGGTTTTTCCTGCTTTTGCATTGTCAGACCTTTCATTGCCTGTCTTCCGGATCGTCCGCGAAGCCCATGAACCATCCGACCAAGTCCTGCATAACTGTGGTATTGAGGCTGTACACGATGTTCTGCCCATGTCGTTCGTCCGTTACGAGACCAGCGTTCCTAAGAGTCGCCAGATGGTGACTGAGCGATGGCTTGCTGATGTCGAAATGCTCCGCGAGCTCCCCCGCGGTCATATCCCCCGCACGCAGCAGCTCGAGGATACGACGCCGCGTGGGGTCGGCGAGTGCCTTGAATCCTTCTCCTGCCATCATCGCTCTC
>ENA-OQNM01000726-OQNM01000726.1-human-gut-metagenome-genome-assembly--contig:-NODE-726-length-11436-cov-2.674065_pt1 | contig 11436 bp, 13 predicted proteins | sample MGYA00242632_ERZ504886 | MGnify/ENA primary metagenome ERZ504886 (study PRJEB26092, sample SAMD00036424) | human gut metagenome | host: Homo sapiens | study: EMG produced TPA metagenomics assembly of... | reverse complement strand
ATTTCTGTTGCTTTTCGCTGTGGCAGTGCAGGCACAGATACAAGACCCAGTCAAGTTCAAGTCCGAGCTGAAGACTTTGGCTGCCGATGAAGCGGAGGTCGTTTTACGGCTGCTATTGACAAGGGCTGGCATGTCTATTCCACCGACTTGGGCGATGGCGGTCCTATCTCGGCGACTTTCAATGTGGAGAAATCTCCGGAGCGGAAGTGGCTGGCAAACTGAAGCCTGTAGGCAAGGAAATCTCTACTTTCGATAAGTTGTTCGAAATGAAGGTACGCTATTTTGAAAATACGGCCCAATTTGTGCAGAAGCTAAAATTGACGGGTGGTGCCTATCAGCTGGAAGGATATCTGGAGTATGGCGCTTGCAACGATGAAAATTGTCTGCCGCCCACACAAGTGCCTTTCCAATTCTCCGGTGAGGCAGAAGGGGCTGCCAAAGAAGCTGCTGCAGCTACGGTTGAAACGAAAGTTGAAGAACAGCCCGCAAAGCAGGAGGCTGCCACCGACATGGTTTCTGTGGCTGTTGTCGGTGGTGCGGACGGACCGACGGAAATCAATGTGACGGACAAGGTGAACTTTTGGAAACCGGTTATCAATGAACTGCAATCTTTGGGCGAAACCACTTCGCAGGAAGATATGTCTTGGATTTATATCTTTATTACCGGATTTGCCGGCGGACTGTTAGCGCTCTTCACCCCTTGTGTATGGCCCATCATCCCGATGACTGTCAGCTTCTTCCTGAAGCGTAGCAAGGATAAGAAGAAAGGCATCCGTGATGCATGGACGTATGGTGCTTCCATCGTAGTGATTTATGTGACGCTCGGGCTGGCCATTACGCTGATTTTCGGAGCCAGCGCACTGAACGCACTCTCTACGAATGCAGTATTCAATATTCTTTTCTGCTTGATGCTGGTTGTGTTTGCGGCTTCCTTCTTCGGAGCGTTCGAAATAACGTTGCCCTCCAAATGGAGTACGGCTGTAGACAGTAAAGCCGAGGCGACAAGTGGTTTAGCTCAGTATCTTCTTGATGGCGTTTACCTTGTCGCTGGTAATCTTTCTCCTGCACGGGACCTATTATCGGATTCCTGCTGGTTCAGGTTTCCACGACGGGTAGTGTGGTGGCTCCCGCTATTGGCATGCTGGGCTTTGCCATTGCATTGGCATTGCCTTTCACGCTGTTTGCCTTATTCCCGTCCTGGTTGAAGTCCATGCCCAAATCCGGTGGATGGATGAATATCATCAAGGTGACGCTTGGCTTCCTGGAGCTGGCTTTTGCCCTGAAGTTCCTTTACGGTAGCCGATTTAGCTTACGGTTGGCGCATCCTCGACCGTGAAACGTTCCTTGCTTTGTGGATTGTACTTTTTGCACTGCTTGGTTTCTACTTGCTGGGCAAAATCAAGTTCCCGCACGATGATGACGATTCAAAGGTTAGTGTGCCCCGTTTCTTTATGGCGTTGGCCTCACTGGCATTTGCAGTATATATGATTCCCGGGTTTGTGGGGAGCTCCGCTGAAAGCTGTCAGTGCTTTTGCGCCGCCCATGCAGACGCAAGATTTCAATCTTTACAATAATGAAGTGCATGCCAAGTTCGATGATTATGACCTCGGTATGGAGTATGCCCGTCAGCATGGCAAGCCCGTGATGCTCGACTTCACCGGTTATGGTTGCGTGAACTGCCGTAAGATGGAGCTTGCCGTATGGACAAACCCTAAGGTGAGTGACATTATCAACAACGACTATGTGCTTATCACGCTTTACGTCGACAACAAGACACCGCTTCCTTCTCCCGTGAAGATTGTGGAGAACGGCACGGAACGTACGCTGCGTACCGTAGGCGACAAGTGGAGTTATCTGCAGCGTGTCAAGTTCGGTGCCAATGCGCAGCCCTTCTATGTGTTGATTGACAACGAAGGTAAGCCGCTTAACAAGTCTTACTCCTACGACGAAGATATACCTAAGTATATCGAATTTCTGCAGACCGGACTGGAGAATTATAAGAAAGAGAAATAAATAGAATCGGAAAAAGGATGCTTGTAAAAAGGCATCCTTTTTCACTAAATCCCCTTTTTGTATGAAACACATTATAGACATTGATGCTTGGGAACGTCGGGATAACTACGGCTTTTTCCGCAGTTTTGTAAATTCCTGGTATTCCGTCACTACAGAGATTGACTGCACGGAAGCCAGTGCTGCAGCCCGGGCTGCAAAGCGCTCCTTTTTCCTTTATTATCTGTATGCTGTGGTGCGTTCGGCTAATGAAGTCGATGAACTCCGTTACCGTACCGACAAGGAAGGCCGGGTTGTTTTTCACGACCGGGTGGACATCATTTCTCCGATAGCTGTTCCCGGAAAGACATTCTATACCGTGCGCATTCCCTACCACGAAGACTTTGAGCGTTTCTATGCCGAAGCTTACGCCTTGATAACAAACATACCCGAGGACGGTGACCCTTATGGAGCCGAAAAGATTCTTGCCGGGCAAGGCGATTACGATGTGGTCCATCTGAGTGCAGTTCCCAAAATGTATTTCACCTCGATAACCTATACACTTGCCGAAGCAGGCAACGGTTGCAGTTATCCGTTGATGACTGCCGGCAAGGCTGTATCCCGTGAAGGTCGTCTGGTATTTCCTCTTTCCATCTATGTGAACCATGCTTTTGTCGACGGTTCTCATCTGACCTCCTTCTTCGGAAAGGTGGAGGAGTATTTGAAAGAGATTTCACATAAATGAATCCCCCAAAATAAATAATCTATGAAACGCTTATAAGGGTGTTTTTTCATGCTACAAATATATATGATGCCATACATATATGGCAACTTTGAGTTGTTTTTGTATCTTGGTTTCTGTTTTTTAAGTATCATTGAAAAATCGGAAATGTGCAGACAAGATTTGTAGTATTACAGAATTGTTACAGAATTTATCCTTACCTTTGACACTTTAACAGAATAAGCGTATGGTAAGTAATATATCTTCATGCACGAAAGTACTTGTTTTGCCGATAGTTCTATGGGTTGTTTCGTCTTTTTCCCTGCGGGCGCAGGAGAAGGATTTTGCCACTTGGGCGAATGCCGGTTTCGAATATAAGTTGAAGCCGGCACTTACTGTTTCCGGTGGGCTGGAGTGGCGTACAAAGGATGATTTGGGAAAGACAGACCGGTGGGGGCTGAAGGTGGGGGGAAGCTATAAGCTGTTGCCTTTCCTGAAGCTTGGAGCCGGGTATGAGACGCATTACCGCAATCGGGGGGCGGATGGCTGGAAGTTCCGGCACCGCTACCGTTTGGAAGGCACTCTGTCTGCCCGTGTGCAAAGGGTGAAACTGTCCTTGCGTGAGCGCTTTCAGCATACGTTCGATGGACATACGGACGAGTTGCGTTTGCGCTCACGTGCGAAGGTGGCATATGACATTCCGAAGTGCAAGGTGGAGCCGTATGCTTCGGCCGAGATGTATAATGGTTTGAATAGGACAGAGCACTTCGGAGTAAAGCGGATGCGTTATCGCGGAGGCATTACGTTGCCCTTGTCCGAGCGCTGGGAGGCGGACATCTTCTATTGCAGACAGTGGGAGAAGGATAAGCGGAAAGATATAGTAGGGGTGGAGTGTGTTTATAGCTTTTGAGGGAGATGAGGGCTGAAAGCCTTTTTTACTTTTGTTCTTCCGGTACTCCTTTTTCAGATAAAAGTTGAATCCGGCATATATTTGGAGGGTGCCGAACCCGTTGTTCAGGGAGAAACTGTTTTTGTAGTAGTCGTATGTCCGTCCTACGAATGAGGTACCCACGAAGTATTTGCTGTTGTTGTATACCACACCTGCACGCAGAATGAAGTCGATATTGAAATTCTTGTACCAGTCGTCCGCTTCCCGCTCTTCTGTCTTCTCTATGCGTGATGTCTTGTAGGCGACAGCCGGATTGAACGATAGGCATGCGAGGCAGTTGCGGGCAAACACCCAATTGTAGGCATAGCCGGCGTTGAGGCTGATATTCGTGTATTTGATATGTTTCACCTTCATACCCGGGTTCATGGCTCTCTGAATTATTTTGGGCAGCTTGGTATAGTCGAAGTTCAGATTGTGGGTGGATACGGAGAATCCGGCAATAAAAGAACCTGCATTGCGGCGCTGGTTGGTGGACTGGCTGAAGGCAGCCGGATAGGAGAAACGTCGGTTGTTGAAAATGTAATATAGATTCACCCCCTTCATTTTTACTTTCAATCCGTTGAAGTCTTCGGAATAATTGGAGGGAATCTCGTCGGAAAAGCCGGATACCTTGTGTATCTTATAGTCGTTTCCGGTGCTGCGATAGAAAATGTCGACTCCCAGTTTGGAACTGTAAAGACTGAGATCAAACTCCGTACCGCGCTTTTTCTTGCTTTTCTTTCCGTAGAGCCAGTCCGTATCGACAGCCCATCCCAGGAATATCCAACGCCATCCGAAGTAAGCGCCTATCTTGTTGTGCGGGTTGGGCGAAAAACGGAGCCGCTGACCGTCATTGCCCACGGAGTAATACTCGTAATTGGTGAAATGGTCGAGCATCAGGGCGTAATTGTATCGGTTGGGACTGATATAGGTAGTGTCGAAGTCACTGAAGTCGAGGAATTTCTTCAATGCTTTTACGAAGGTATTTTTATGTACGATGCTGTCGCATGTGACGGAACCGTTCTCCTTGTTTTGCGCAAACAATGAGAATGTAAATAGTATCCATAAGCAGAAAAAGACCCCTTTTTGCATCTTGTTGTTCTCTCTCATTTATACAAAGCTAAATAAAATAACTGGTTTAGAACAGCATCCCACTAATTTTTCGATGAAAAAGGCATTAATAATTTGTAGTTTTCAATCGGAATGACTAATATTGAACGTTTTATTGAGAGAATATATGAATCAGAGCCAGATAAAAAAGAAGAATACGATATGAAGAAGATTATCAATCCGTGGAAAGATATGGAGGGGTACAACTGTTTCGGTTGCTCTCCCGACAATGAAGCAGGTGTGAGAATGGAGTTTTATGAGGACGGTGACGAGGTGGTGAGTATCTGGAAGCCGCGTCCGGAGTATCAGGGATGGCTGAATACGTTGCATGGAGGCATCCAGTCCGTATTGCTGGATGAAATCTGCGGTTGGGTAGTGTTCCGCAAGCTGCAGACTGGCGGGGTGACATCGAAAATGGAGACTCGGTTCCGCAAATCCATATCGACCAACGACACGCATGTGGTGCTGCGGGCTTCACTTCGGGAGCAAAAGCGGAATATCGCCATCATAGAAGCACGTCTGTACAATAGCATGGGAGAACTTTGTACGGAAGCTACCTGCACTTACTTCACCTTCCCGAAAGAGAAAGCGGAAACGGAAATGCATTTCCATAGCTGCGAAGTGGAGCAGGAGGAAATATTGCCGTTGATTTGATTGTTTTACCACAGATTACACAGATTTGCACAGATTGAAATAAAAATAATCTGTGCAAATCTGTGTAATCTGTGGTAGAAGTAAGATGAATTTGAAAGAAAAATAAACTTTTTGTGATAAATCTTTTGAAGTTTCAAACTTTTAGTTTACTTTGTCGCATTAAAACCAAAAAAATATGAAGAATATCGTTGCACATCATCACCATCATCATCCTGACGAATAACTCGGTGGGCGTATGAGTGTATATGTACAACAAATGACATAAATGACGAGGCTTGCCGAATATTGGTAAGCCTCGTTTTGTTTTCTGCCATCTCATTCAAAATAGTAAATCGTAAAATAGTAAATAGCCTTATGTTAAGAATTGCAGTACAAGCTAAAGGTCGTCTTTATGACGAGACCATGTCATTTTTGGGAGAATCGGATATTAAGTTAAGTGCCATGAAGCGTTCGTTGTTGGTGCAGTCGTCAAACTTTCCTCTTGAAGTGTTGTTTTTTGAGGGATGACGACATTCCGCAGTCTGTGGCTACTGGAGTGGCTGATATAGGCATTGTGGGTGAGAATGAATTTGTTGAGAAGAATGAGGATGCGGAGATAATCAAGCGTCTGGGATTCAGCAAGTGCCGTCTGTCTCTTGCCATGCCGAAGGATATTGAGTATCCGGGGGTGAAGTGGTTTCATGGAAAGAAGATTGCGACATCTTATCCGGGCATCCTTTCCGGCTTTTTGAAAGAGAATGGGGTGAATGCGGAGATACACGTCATTACGGGGTCAGTAGAAGTGGCGCCGGGCATCGGTCTGGCAGATGCTATTTTCGATATTGTAAGTTCCGGTTCTACGCTGGTGAGCAACCGTTTGAAGGAAGTGGAGGTTGTGATGAAGTCGGAAGCGCTACTGATTGGCAACAAGAACATGAGCGAGGAAAAGCAAGAGATATTGAGGGAGCTGTTGTTTCGTATGGATGCCGTGAAGACAGCCGAAGATAAGAAATATGTGCTGATGAATGCCCCGAAAGAGAAACTGGATGAGATTGTCTCTGTACTTCCGGGCATGAAGAGCCCCACGGTGATGCCGTTGGCGCAAGAAGGCTGGTGCTCGGTACATACCGTACTCGACGAGAAATGTTTCTGGGAGATAATTGGAAAGCTGAAAGCGTTGGGGGCGGAAGGCATTCTGGTGCTGCCGATTGAGAAAATGATAATTTAAAGCCTCGACACACCTCCAAGAATATCATGGCTTATGCATAAATCTTTAAAAACATGTCATTATGATATTGATTAGTAATCCCGATAAATTCCAGTGGCAAGAGATTCTGAAACGTCCGGTGATGAATACGGAGAATCTGTTTGATACGGTGCGGAGCGTTATTGACCGTGTGAAAGCGGAGGGAGACTGTGCTGTACTGGATTATGAAAAAAAATTTGATAAAGTGGTGCTGACTTCGCTGGCTGTGTCGGAAGAGGAACAGCAGGAAGCGGAAAACCTGGTGAGTGAAGACTTGAAAGCAGCTATTCGACTGGCAAAGCAGAACATTGAGACTTTCCACGCGGCACAACGTTTTGAGGGCAAGAAAGTGCAGACTCGGCCGGGGGTGACCTGCTGGCAGAAAGCGGTTGCTATAGAAAAGGTGGGATTGTATATCCCCGGAGGAACGGCTCCGCTGTTTTCTACGGTACTGATGCTGGCCGTTCCCGCCAGGATTGCCGGATGCAAGGAAATTGTTCTCTGCACCCTCCGGGACGTGACGGAAAGGTACATCCCGCTGTGCTGTTTGCCGCAAAAGTGGCAGGTGTCAACCGGATTTTCAAAGCTGGCGGCATACAAGCCATTGCCGCTATGGCATACGGAACGGAAAGTGTGCCTAAAGTTTACAAGATATTCGGTCCGGGAAATCAGTATGTCACGGCTGCCAAACAGCTTGTGAGCTTGCGTGATGTGGCGATAGATATGCCGGCAGGACCTTCGGAAGTAGAAGTTCTGGCTGACGAAACAGCTAATCCGGTTTTTGTCGCCGCCGACTTATTGAGCCAGGCAGAACACGGAGTGGACAGTCAAGCTATATTAATTACGACCTCTGTCGAATTGCAACAAGCTGTAAAGGTGGAAGTGGAATGCCAACTGGCCTTACTGCCACGTAAAGAGATTGCCGAAAAGTCTCTTGCCAATAGCAAACTGATTGTAGTGGACAGCATGGAAGAAGCCATCGAACTGACCAACGCGTATGCTCCCGAACATCTTATCATAGAAACCGAGGATTATCTTTCTGTGGCAGAACGTATCGTGAATGTCGGTTCTGTATTCTTGGGTTCTCTTACTCCGGAGAGTGCGGGAGATTATGCTTCGGGCACAAACCATACCTTGCCGACAAACGGCTATGCTAAAGCATACAGCGGTGTCAGCCTCGACAGCTTTATCCGCAAGATAACTTTTCAGGAGATAAAGCCGGAAGGATTGAATATCATCGGCCCTGCCATTGAGCTGATGGCTGCCAATGAACAGCTGGATGCGCATAAGAATGCTGTGAGTGTGAGACTGGGGCAGTTGGAAAATGGAAATGAAAATTGAAAGTTGAAAATTGAGAGTTGATGGCTTAAAGTAATTTTAATCGTAAATTGTCAAATCATAAATAACATGGTGAAAACATTACAAGAACTTACCCGTCCGAATATCTGGCGTCTGAAGCCTTATTCTTCAGCACGAGATGAATATAATGGTGCTGCGGCATCCGTTTTTCTCGATGCAAACGAGAATCCTTATAACATGCCGCACAACCGTTATCCCGACCCCATGCAGCGGGAGTTAAAGACTGAATTGTCTAAAATTAAAAAGGTGAGTCCCGATTCCATCTTCTTAGGGAATGGCAGTGATGAAGCTATCGATTTGGTGTTCCGTGCTTTTTGTGAACCCCGTGTGGACAATGTAGTGGCCATCGACCCTACTTACGGCATGTATCAAGTCTGTGCCGACGTTAATGATGTGGAGTACCGCAAAGTGCTGCTCGATGAGGATTTCCAGTTCTCTGCCGACAAGCTTCTGGCTGCTGCGGATGAGCATACCAAACTGATTTTTATCTGTTCTCCCAACAATCCTACCGGCAATGACCTGCTCCGTAGCGAAATTGAAACGCTGATTCGCCGGTTTGATGGGTTGGTGATACTGGACGAGGCATACAATGACTTCTCCGAGGCACCTTCCTTCCTTGAAAATTTGAATCAATATCCGAATCTCATTGTGCTGCAAACCTTTTCCAAAGCATGGGGATGTGCTGCTATCCGTCTAGGTATGGCATTTGCCTCACCGGAGATTATCGGCATCCTCAGTAAGATAAAATATCCCTATAACGTGAACCAGTTGACACAGAAGCAGGCAGTGGAAATGCTTCACCGCTATTATGAAATAGAACGTTGGGTGAAGACCCTGAAAGAAGAGCGGGAGAACCTGGAAGCCGAGTTCGCCGCACTGCCATGTACGGTGAAGATGTTCCCCTCTCATGCCAATTTCTTCCTGGCCCGTGTGACGGATGCTGCGAAGATTTACAATTATCTGGTAGGTAAGGGTATCATTGTCCGCAACCGTAACTCCGTGTCACTCTGCGGAAATTGCCTGCGGGTGACGGTAGGAACGAGAGGGGAGAATGAAAAATTGATTGAAGCGTTGAAAGTTCTTACGATTTGAGCATTTAGCATTTATGAAGAAGAAAGTACTTTTTATAGACCGTGACGGAACTTTAGTCATTGAGCCGCCGATTGATTATCAGTTGGACTCCCTGGAGAAGCTGGAGTTCTATCCGAAAGTGATGCGTAATCTTGGCTTCATCCGCAGCAAGCTGGATTTTGATTTTGTGATGGTGACCAATCAAGACGGGCTCGGCACAACTTCCTTTCCAGAAGAGACCTTTTGGCCGGCACACAACCTGATGATGAAGACATTGGAAGGCGAAGGCATCACCTTCGACGACATCTGCATAGACCGCAGCATGCCCGATGACAATGCACCAACCCGTAAGCCGCGTACCGGGATGCTTACCAAATACCTTGATAACCCGGACTACGATTTGTCCCACAGTTTCGTCATCGGTGACCGGCCTACGGATGTGGAGTTGGCAAAGAATTTGGGATGCCGCGCCATTCTTCTGCAAGATGATATGGCTTTATTGAAACCCATCTCCGAAGGTGGCAGTGCCGCTTGTGACGGACTTAAAGATTACTGCGCTCTCGCCACCAAGGATTGGGATAAGGTGGCCGAATTCCTCTTTGCCGGTGAGCGTACAGCGGAAGTACGTCGCACTACCAAGGAGACAGATATATATGTATCTTTGAATCTGGATGGCGACGGGTATTGTGACATCGTGACCGGACTGGGCTTCTTCGACCACATGTTGGAACAGATAGGCAAGCACGGTGGTATGGACCTTACCATCCATGTGAAAGGTGACCTTGAAGTGGACGAGCATCACACCATCGAAGATACTGCCCTTGCCCTGGGCGACTGCCTTTATCAAGCCTTAGGAAGCAAACGAGGCATTGAACGCTACGGCTATGCTCTTCCTATGGACGATTGTCTTTGCCAGGTGTGTCTCGATTTTGGCGGACGTCCGTGGCTTGTATGGGATACCGAGTTCAAGCGCGAGAAGGTAGGAGACATGCCTACGGAAATGTTCCTGCACTTCTTTAAATCCTTGAGCGATGCTGCCCGGATGAATCTCAATGTAAAAGCCGAAGGACAGAACGAACATCATAAGATAGAGGGCATCTTCAAGGCGCTGGCACGTGCGCTGAAGATGGCGGTGAAGAGGGATATTTATCACTTTGGGCTGCCAAGCTCGAAAGGAGTGTTGTAAAAAGGAAATAGAGGATGAATTGTTCCTCCATCTTATTAAACTTTTCACTATCTTTGTCAACAAAAGGTATACAGACGAAGAATTATGTCACACTTGGCTCCCCTTATAGCTGATTTAGCTCTGATATTGATTTGTGCGGGGATTATGACCCTGCTTTTTAAGAAGTTGAAGCAACCATTGGTATTAGGATATGTAGTTGCAGGATTCCTTGCCAGCCCTCACATGGCTTATACACCGTCGGTGATGGATACGGCTAATATACAGACCTGGGCGGATATAGGTGTTATCTTCCTGTTGTTTGCACTGGGATTGGAATTCAGCTTCAAGAAGATTGTGAAGGTGGGAGGGGCAGCGATTATTGCTGCGTGTACCATCATCTTTTGTATGATATTGTTGGGTGTGGCGGTAGGTACCGGTTTCGGCTGGAAACGGATGGACTGCATATTTCTGGGCGGTATGATTGCCATGTCGTCCACCACCATTATCTATAAGGCGTTTGATGATTTGGGGATGCGCAAGAAGCAGTTCACGGGTCTGGTGCTCAGTGTGCTTATTCTGGAGGATATTCTTGCCATCGTATTGATGGTGATGCTCTCCACGATGGCAGTCAGCCATAACTTTGAGGGTACGGAGATGCTGGAGAGTATTGCCAAACTGCTGTTCTTCCTGATACTTTGGTTCGTGGTGGGTATTTACCTCATCCCCGGATTGCTGAAGCGGTGCCGGAAGTTGATGAGCGAGGAAACTTTGCTGATAGTCTCTCTTGGACTCTGTTTCGGTATGGTGGTGATGGCTGCGCATACGGGATTTTCGGCTGCTTTCGGTGCATTTATCATGGGCTCCATTCTCGCCGAAACGGTAGAGGCGGAGAGCATAGAGCGCCTGGTGAAGCCGGTCAAGGACTTGTTTGGCGCCATCTTTTTCGTATCGGTCGGCATGATGGTAGACCCGGCTATGATTGTGGAGTATGCGGGACCTATTGTCGTGATTACTTTGGCGGTCATTTTCGGACAATCCCTCTTCGGGACGCTGGGGTGCTGCTGGCGGGCACCGCTGAAGCGGCCATGCAGTGCGGTTTCAGTCTGACGCAAATCGGTGAGTTTGCTTTTATTATAGCTTCGCTGGGCGTGTCGCTGCATGTCACCAGCCATTTTTTTGTATCCTATTGTGGTGGCGGTGTCTGTCATCACTAC
>ENA-OQNM01000725-OQNM01000725.1-human-gut-metagenome-genome-assembly--contig:-NODE-725-length-11453-cov-3.484725_pt1 | contig 11453 bp, 8 predicted proteins | sample MGYA00242632_ERZ504886 | MGnify/ENA primary metagenome ERZ504886 (study PRJEB26092, sample SAMD00036424) | human gut metagenome | host: Homo sapiens | study: EMG produced TPA metagenomics assembly of... | reverse complement strand
GTCTTGCTTGAGCAGAAAATACGTGCCGATATCATGCAGCAGACCACCGATCACCACCAGATGCTCGTCGATCAGCCTCGGCGGAACGGTCCCGCCCGTAAGCCCGTCCGATGATGGAATGGAGGGGATGCGAAGCATACCGAACGATTCGCTTCCATTGCCGTCTTGCGTAAGCCTAAGGCCGAAATCGCCCGCTTTTTCAGGGGCATCGTCCGGTAGTGTGCAGCGGCGGGTGAACAGTGCATTCTGCCTGCGTGCCATGCGACGTGCGATGTCGGCGACGACTACGCAATGTCCGTGAATCAAATCGTATGCGGCTTGCGATTGCGCGATTTTTCGATGCAGTTCGTCAACTTGGGCGAGTGTAGGAATATATCCGGTTGTCATACCGCCTATCTTAGGCGCTGTATGACGATTGCCGCATGCTGAATCCGGTCGAAAAAAAAACTGGAAATCCCCGATGAAAGTTTCAGCCGAAAAATTCCGAAATACGGATTTCAGATTACGGATTTCAGATGGAACGCACACGGAATGCGCCGGTACGGTTGGAAGCAACGATCATCTGATTGTTTTCCAAACGAGTCCAGCCATCTTCGGCACACTGATCGAAACCGGAGCTGGCCACAACCACGCCCTTCGGCTGGCCTGCAGCCTGATCCGCTTCGGATTCACCGAGCGTACGATAGCGCATCACACGATAGTCATGCGCCTGGTCGCCACGGCCGTACTGGTCATAGATTTCCACAATGCGCTTGGACGTGACCTCACGACCGGCCGCGCACAGAGCGATGAATTGGTCTTGGCTCTGGATCATGCAGTTGTAGCTGGACTTCGGATAGCTTTTGCGCAGTTCGCGCACCGCCTGCGCGACCGCCTCGTCGAGTGCGAAACCAAAACCGATGTACTGCAGGATCACTGCGAAGAAAATGGCGGAATCGGAACGGCCGCCAGTGGACTGCACGATGTTGGGATCGACCGGGAACGCGCGGTTGGTGATGATGTTGCGACCCTGATCGTCGGAAATATCACCATTGTGGATGAAGCTCAATCCGTTGGCGTAGAACGGCTGCTGGTTTTCGAGAATCAACGGCAGGTTCGAGCTGGCCAAACGCAGGTGCCACAGGCCTCCACGAGCCGGAGTGTTCGCAAGCTCGTCGAAAATCGGATCATGTCGGGCTGCGATCGTGTTCTTGTAGACGGCGGTGCCGGTTTCCGGGGTGGGAGCGCCACCGTCACGCAGGTACGGCGACTCGCTCGGCACGGTGACCAGCGCGGAGCCCCAGCCATCGTTGTGGATTTCGCTCAGATTCCGGAAATCGCGTACGGCCTGCATGCCGAGCACGCCATTGAGACTGGTGTTGCTTCCGGCTGCCGCGAATCCAAGTAATCTGCACATGGTTGATTACTCTACAGGGCTTGTAATGCAACGCGCGCATATGGCTATCGACATTGCTTATAGCGTGCGAAAAACAGCGTGATTCCAACGATTCTTCGAGATAAGACCATGCAAAAACCTACAAAATGCCCTACGAAAACGGGCTGCGCGACGATGGCAGATACGATCGCCATCATCACGCAGCCCGTTTCACGGCTTGTTTCACACACGCTTTAGCCGCGGAGGACGCTGAGTCGCGAGGAACAGCGGCTGAATCTCAATCAGCGGATTGTAAGGCGCAAGGCCGAACCATTTGACCGGAGATCCCGCAAAATGACGAATCGCATACTTGACTTCCAAAGAAATCGCGCCACGCTGCGACACCTTCGACTCAGGCATAAGCGCCTTGTGTATCAGCACATATCGAATCGGACCGATATTCGGATCAGCATCAAGCTTCGGATAGCGGCTTTCCTGCCTCGGCAGATCCCCCGACTTCGACAAATCGTTCATGATCTGATGAATGTAAGCTGGAATCGACTGAGAAACCTTGAAACCAAGCCGAATGCGAACACGGAACATATAATCCGTACCGAAATTCTCAACCGAATACTCGCGGGTGAACGGCTCATCGGCAGTCTCGACGGAAACCGCCCACCAAGCGCGGGCACGTTTTGGATGGTCGGCGAAAATCGAGAAGAAGATATCGGTATCGATACGCTTCGTCTCCGGATCCGACGTGAGATAGACGATATTGTCGGCAAAATACGGAATCGTATCGTCATCATGCAACCGCTTCAGCACCGGTAGGCATTCGGCGGGCTGCATATGGCGACGCTGCGCACGTTCCAGCTTCGTGCCTTCGTTCCACGTGTACATAACCAGCAGAATCGCGAAGGTAAGCAGCATCGTGAACCAACCACCATGCAGGAACTTCGCCATGGAAGCGAAGAAGAACATGAATTGGATCGCAAGGAACAGCACGGTGAATACGACCGCTCCGATACGACGCCCCGAATGCCAGATGTAGACGGCAAGCAGAATGGTGGTAGTGATCATGGTGATGGTCAACGCCAGACCATACGCCGCGGAAATATGCTCGGAATCACGGAATAGCGCCAAAACCAACAGCGTGGAAACGCAAAGCACCGCATTGACCACAGGAATGTACAGCTGACCGCGGGTACGGGCCGGGTAACGGACCTGAAGATGCGGCATCCAGTTCAGATGGGTGGCTTCAGACACCATCGTGAACGCGCCGGTGATCAACGCCTGCGATGCGATAACGCCCGCGACCACGGAAAGCACGACGGCCACGTAACGCACGCTGGGCGTCATCATTTCGAAGAACGGGTTCAAACCGTGCGTGCGGATGTAAGCCGAATCATCCCAATGATTGAGCATCCATGCGCCTTGGCCGAAATAACAGAGCACAAGCGCGATTTTGATGAACGGCCACGTGAAATAGATGTTGCCACGGCCAACATGACCCATGTCGGAATAAAGCGCTTCGGCACCGGTGGTTGACAGGAACACCGTACCCATGATGGCAAGCCCGGCGGCATTATGGCTGCTGAACAGGAATCTGACACCGTACACGGGGTTGAGCGCCGCGAACACGCTCCAATACTGACTGAGGTTCGCCAAGCCGACAACCGCCAGGAACGAGAACCAGACAAGCACGACCGAACCGAACGCCTTGCCGATACGCTCGGTGCCACGCGACTGCACAGAGAACAGCATCAGAATGATGGCCGCGGTGATCATCAGGGTCAGCTGCTTGTTTTCAGTGAAAAGTTTTTCAAAAGCTGGTAGCGTCTCCAAGCCTTCCACTGCCGAGCTGATGGACACAGCCGGGGTGAGTACGGAATCGGCGAGGAACGCGGCGCCGCCGAGCATGGCAGGAATCGCAAGCCATGCACCGTACTTTCGAACCAACGAGTACAGCGCGAAAATGCCGCCTTCGCCCTTGTTGTCGATACGCATGGCAATCAGCACGTATTTGACGGTGGTGATAAGCGTGATTGACCAGAACACCAACGAAAGCACGCCGAGCACGGCTTCGCGGTCGGCATGCGCAAGTCCGCCCTGCCCGTTGAGGAACGTCTGCATGGTGTACAGCGGCGAGGTGCCGATATCGCCATATACCACGCCCAACGCCACGATCGCCATGGCGGGCGTGATTCTGTTTGGACCGGATTGCAGACGGCTCCACCAACGACCGACGGGACCCTTGCTGGCTACCTGGTCAAGTTTGGCGGCCTCCTGCTGTTTCTCCTCGTGCTGCTTGATCAGCACCTGTCGCTCTTCCTTAGTCAGCACCTTGTGCGAAACCCTTCGGCGCCTGCGTGTATGTGGCTGCGTGAAACAGCGGCTCATCCTCGTTTGGCTCGTTAGCCATAACGCTTCCTCCAAGTGGCGGGCCTTCCAACCCATCCCCCAAAATAAACCGCAAAAAGGCACGTTAGGAGCCTTACGAAGTCTTGTCAAATCTTCACATTGTTTCTTGCGATTCTTGATCTCGCACGAAGTAAACTTCCTGTCGGGTTTTTTTCTTATTTTACCTCTTGTCTTTCTCTTACTCTCTCTTATTTTCGGATAAATCGTTTCCGTCCTGTCGATTTTCGGAATTTGTTCAGATTCCGTACACTTCGCGCGTGGTCTTTCGCGTTGCCTGCGCGACTTCCGTCAGCGGTTTATCGAGATAATTCGCCAACGACTGCAGGGTGTAGGGGATCATGTATGGCGCGTTGGTGCGGCCCCGATACGGCATCGGACTTAGGTAGGGGGCATCTGTTTCGACCATGACATGGCTCAATCCGACAATGCGCGCCGACTCGCGAATACCATCGTTGCCCTTATAGCTGGATGTGCCCGAAAGGCTGAGATACCAACCGTTTTCACGTGCGATCTCACCCATTTCGGCATCACCGGAATAGCTGTGGAACACGGTCCGTTCGGGAGCGCCGTCCGCCAGCAGCGTTTCGATGACTTCCTTATGTGAATCGCGATCATGGATCTGCATGGGCAGGTTCAGTTCTTTCGCGAGCGCGATGTGCGCGCGGAAGGCTTCTCGCTGCAGTTCTTTGGCGGCTTCTCCGGTGCGGAAGAGGTCCATGCCCGTCTCGCCGATGGCCACAACCTGGTTGGGGTAGGCGGTGGCGAGGCGGTGCACTTCGGCCATGGCGTCTTCGAAGCTGGTGTCGTGCCATGGCTTGTATTTGAGCGGCAACCCGTCTGGGCCCGGCACCCCGCGGTGACCGTGGAGCACGGATTCGTTGGGGTGTATGGCGATGGCCGCATGCACGGTTTGGGGGTGTTCGCGTGCCATGTCGATGGCCGTCATGAGGTTCGGCAGTTCGCATCCGCAGTCGATGACGCCTTCGACTCCGACTTGTTGCGCTTGGTTCAGCAGTTCGTCGACGCTGTATACGGGGACTTCCGGCTGTCCTTTTTCTTGCGCTTCGTGGCTCATGGCCCGCGAGAACGGCACGACGGACGCCACATGCGTGTGGTTGTCGATGACGTGCGCGTTCTCGGGAAGTGGTTGCGGTGCTGGCGCCCAGCTGCGGTCACGATGGTGTTTGCTCATGCCTCCAGCCTACGCTCGATGGCAGTCTTGCTTCGGAAGCCGCGTTATTCATTGATGGCAGTGGGATTAACCAACGCACCTCCATATGTTTTGCGGCGTAGCGCTGAAACGCTTTCCGCGATTAGTCATGGAGGGTGAGGGTGGTGAAGGACCAGGAGGGGGCGGTGTAGGCGCCGCTGGTTAGGTCGATTGCGGTTTCAACCGGAACGGTTGGCGAAGCCTTGCCGATTTCACCGGCGTACGGGTCGGTTCCGGCGAGCACGGTGGCGGTTGCCGAAGCGCGGGATTCCGCGGAAACACCAAGCTCTTCAAGCACTTGGTTCAGATCAATCTCGGCTTCAGCGTCGAGCGCGTTGACGATACGCACGTAGGTGACGCCTTCAGCATCATTGCGAGCCACGGTGACGGTACGCGGGGCTCTTCCGGCTTCTCAACACCCTGTGCAACAAGCTCTCCATCGATATACAGCTTCATGCTTTCGCCGCGATCGGCCACTTCGATGCGCACCTGCCACACGGTTCCGGGGAACACTTCGTCCATGGACCATTCGGTGCCGTCAAGATTGTAGGCGGTACCGTCGCGCACCACCTTGATTTCGAAAGCACGACCGAAGGAGGTGATGTTGTGGTTCTTGCCGTTGATGTCGCCGTGGACCAGCTGCAAGCCCCAACGACCCTGATAGTAGGTGATGGTGGCGTTGATGGTGTAGGCGTCAGAGTCAATGTTGAGGCTCGTGTTCATCGGACCATTGCCTGCGTAATGGCAGTCCTCAAGATCGACATGGCGGCCATCAGCGGTGTCAACGCTGAAGTTGGTGATGTCGGCGTGAGCGGCACCTTCCAAGCGCAGGCCAACGGTTGGTGGCAGTTCGCGACGCAGCGTGGTCTTGCCTTCCACCGCGACCGGCCATGCGGTATCGGACGTGGTGGTGGCATACATCTGCTGCACCCAGTAGCTGTACGGCAGGTAGGTACGTTCGTTGTCGAAGTAGATCAGATCAGGATTCCAGCTGTGATGCCCGTTCTTGGCAAACAGCGGCGCATACGAAGACATGACCACGGCATCGCCGTTCAATTCCATGCGACCCATGAACGCCGCTTCGGAAAGACCGTTGATCAGCTGCGTGTTCCACGAACCATACTCGCCCAAGTACACCTTCGGGCCCTCACGATCCGTGGTGTCGTAGTGGTCGAGATTGTGGAACCACCAGCTGGAGGACTGATAGGAATGCTCGTCAACGATGGGAACGCCGGCTTCACGCGCATACTGCCAACCAGCCTCGTAGTCGGGACCGCTCGGAGCCGGACCGACCGTGCCAACCACAACAATATCCGGGTAGGTGGCCTTGACCGCGTCGAAGATCTGCTGGAAGCGGTTCCTGAACACGTCATCGATGAGATCTTCGTTGCCGATGCCCAAATATTCAAGGTTGAACGGTTCCGGATGACCCATGGCGGCACGCTTGGCACCCCATTCGGTGGTCGCGGCATCGCCATTGCAGAATTCGACCAAATGCAGCACTTCATCGATGTATGTCGGCATGTCTTTCTGCGCGATCGGCACCGGGCCCTGACTGGTGTTCTGGCAGCTCACGGCGGCGGGCAGCACCGGCAGCGGCTTCGCGCCAATGGTTTCGCACAGGCACAAGTATTCGTAGTAGCCGATACGGAACGACTGGTGGTAGCCCCACAGGTTGAAATTGTGCGGCCGATGCTCAACATCACCGATGGTGCGATCCCAGTGGTACATGTTATCCATGCCAAGACCGTGGGTGATGCAGCCGCCCGGGAAGCGCATGAAGCGCGGCTGCAGGTCGGCGAGCGCCTTGACCAAATCGGGACGGAAATGCTTGAGCCCGTTGTAGGTGGTGCGTGGTTCGAGGGTAACGAAATCAAGATCGACGGTACCTTCCGTGGTGAAGGTGAGTCGCAAAGCGCCTTCATGTACAACGATGGCATTGCTTTCACCGGAAACCGTCAGCGAAACCTCTTGCTTACGCCAATCGTTGGAATCGACGGTGATATCTTGTTCTGCAATCGCATTTCCATCGTCGTCAATCAGAGCGACGGTGACGGGAAGTGCGGAAGCTTCGCAATTGCTGGAAATACGCATCCATGCGGAGAAATCGTAGGTTTCGCCGGCACGGAAGACCATGCCGTCCCAGCCGATATTTTCAAGCGAAGCCGGCGCCTGTTCGACTTCGACGGACGCATAGTGCGGGTTTTCTTCGGCTACCGGATTGTCGGTGAGCACGTCGAAGGCTGCGAAGGAGCCGGCGGGCACGATTTTGCGCCAGAAGCTGTAGTTGCTCCAGTCGGAGGAGTCGGCGCGATTGTATTCGAATGCGCCGTTCTGTACGAGGTCGGCGTTGAGGCCGCCGTCGCCGGAGTAGCTGATGTCTTCGAAGAAGATGCCCCACAGGTCGGTGCTGATGTTGCGCACGCCCGCCTTGTTGAGGGTTGCGATGAGTTTGTCGGTCATGGTGTGTCCTTGAATGGTGTTGGTTGTTTGTTGGGTTAAATGGTGTTGCGGTACGTGCGATTGGTTGCGATTCGACGTCTGTCTGGCAGCGTTTCGTCATCGGTCGACCGCCGGCCGCGCTCGGGGAAGCGCCGCTCATCGGGAATCTGGCGACCGTACGCATCGATGCACAGCGGGGTGCCGTCGGAGTAGCCGTGCGCATGGGCGTTGGGGGTCGAACCAACCCGCATCGATGACTAGGGTGTCTCAGCCGGCGTCCTTGAGGTGGTCGGCCATGAAGCGCGCGTTGGCCAGGACCTCCCGATCGGTGACGGTGGTGCCGTAGGAATCCCAGCTGTTCCAGCCCATTGGCGGTCGCCATGCTTTTAGCAGATCCTCGGTAGTCGCCATTGCCTTCTCCTTGTACAACGTTAGAAAAGCGTGCCGTTTACAGTATCTGACGTCATCCTTGACTTACTTGTTCGACTTCATCATCTTGGAAAACTTCAGATATGTACCGTTACATATTTTATAGCATATTTCAGAAATCACAATCATGATAGGATATCGGTGATTCTTTGAAATTTCAACGATTACCAGAAAATCATCATATATAATATCGTTACAGAAAAACTTGGCTGTAAGGAGCGGTGCATGGCAAACGGCAAACCGACATTGCGCGACGTGGCGGCGGAAGCCGGCGTCTCCCCCATGACCGCATCGAATGCGCTGCACGGCAAAGCCGGCGTCAAGGAATCGACGCGGGCCAAAGTGCTGGCAGCAGCGAAAAAACTCGACTATCGCATCAATCTGACAGCCAGCATGCTCAAATCAGGTCGCAGCAACATTATTCACATCATCGTCAACGAATTCGATTCGCCGTTCTATTCGAAGCTGACGCAAACATTGAGCCGCGAGATCACCTCACGCGGACTCACGCCGTTCATCGAGCAAACCCAGTATTCGCCGAACGCGGCCGAACATGCGCTGACCAGTAATCCGTTCTCAGGGCAGCTCTTCGACGGCGAGATTCTGCACGCCACCGGATTGGGCACGAATCTACCGCTCGCCAAACTCAACGGCGGGCGCCCTCTCGTACTGCTCGACGCATGCGAGGAAACGCCAACCGTGGATGCCGTGAATTTTCCCAACGAGGAGGGCGAACGCGCTGCGATGCAGTATCTGATCGCCCAGGGATGCCGGAATATTGCGATTGTCGGGCATACGTTCGTGCCGCGCGCCGAGTTGGCGCATGCGCAGAACGCATTTGCATTGCGACTTCGAGGAGCGTGCGCGGCGTTGCTGGACGCAGGATTGCCATATGACGAAACCATGGTGTTCGAAGGCGGTCGCTCCGACGAAGGCATTACCGCCGGGCACGCGATCGCCGAACGGATCATGGCGGCGCGAAGGACGGGCTGCGGAACCGGCGCGGGTGCTGGAGACCGCGAAACAGGCACGGCCGGAACCGCCGATTTCAACGATGCAAGCGGCAAGATTACGGGCAGATCGATCGAAACGACCGACAAGATTCCCGCAATCGCGTTCGACGGAGTGTGCTGCGCCAATGATTTCGCCGCATTCGGCGTGATTCGCGGCCTCGCCGACTATGGCATCCATGTGCCGCAAGACGTGAAGGTGATCGGATTCGACGGCGTGACTTCCGGAACCTACGCCACCCCTTCGCTGAGCACCATCCAAGTGGATCTCGACCAGCTTGCCAAATTCGCGGTCGATATGATTGTCGAACGGATCGAACGCGGCGAAGTGAATGATAATTCCAGCAATGCCGGAAATTCCAATGATGCAGGCACGGTGCTGCCGCCGAGCCGCGCAACCATCGGATATCAGTTGGTCGAACGTGAATCCACGACTGCGATCATATAGCTATCGTGCGTTCCGCGCCCGATTGCAGCGGAACGCACGATAGCCGGAAATACGGCATTTCAGCGATTGGTCGGCTCAGCCCCGATCAGTCGCGGCGGCGAATGGCAAAGATGCGGGCGGAGGGTTGCTTGGAGGTGGCGGCGTTCAGACGAACCGTTTCCGGATCCATGCGTTCGATAGTCCACGGTTTGGCATTGGGCGCATGGTCCGGTTCGGCAGGATTCGGGAACACCTGTTCGATGGTTTGATCCGCATCCAACGGCATGTTCACGGACGGTGTGCCGCCGCGACGCCACACGATGATGTAGTCGGGCTTATCTTCCGGCTGAGGTTGCTGATCGTTCTGCTCGGCAGCCTGCTCATTCCAAGCGGATTCGCCGTACACATACGCGTCACACATATCCGTTTCGACATGACGCAAGCCGACGGCAAGCCAATCGCCGTCGAAGTCGGGAAGTCCGGACGGCCAGAACGGCACCATATGCTGCTGGTCGGCAAGTACACAACGATGTAAGGCGATAGCGTCGCGAACGAGTGAAAGACGCGGCTCCGTCATGCGATCGATGAAACCAGACAGATACAGCCTGCCGAGCACACCCGTAGCAAGCGTGAACACAGCAGTCTCATCATCCATCTCTTGCTGAGCGTAACCCCAATTACCCTGCTGTTCCGGCAGAATCGTCATACCTGCACCAGCCGCAATCGCAGCATAAATCAGAGGATCGCACTGGTCGGAAGTGGACTGCAAATCCAAGCGGGACAACTGCGCGTAATCGGCGCGCATGGCACCGGAACCGCAGTTTTCGATCATCACATCCGGATGACGGCGACGCAGATCGTCAAGCCAATCCACATATGCGCGGCAATGCTCGAGCAGGCCATCGCCAACGGACTCGGCATTCAAATCAGTGCCGACGCCGGGAATGGTGTTGTAGTCGAACTTGAAGAACACCGCACCGAAATCGTCAATCAAACGATCAACAGTACGCGTAACATGCTCTCGCGCTTCGGGAGAACGGAAATCAAGCAGATAACGACCCGAATCGCACACGCGAACACCATGACGCTGGAAGAACGCGGAATCCGGCAACATGCTCGCAAGCGGCGATTTCACGCCGATCACTTCAGGTTCGAGCCACAGTCCCAAGCCCATGCCATGAGCACGAATCGTGTCGGCAAGACCGCGCAGACCGGCGTCGCCGAAACGGTTGGTGGAGGCCTGCCATTCGCCGACCATGTCCCACCAGCCGCCGTCCGTGCTGTCGTACCAGCCGGCGTCAATGCAGAAAACATCCGCGCCAACGCTTGCCGCACCTTCAATCAGCGGCAGTTCCTTCTCAATACGAGGGTCACCGAACAGCGTATTCATGTAATCGTTGTAGATCACAAGACCCTGCGTATGCTCGAACTGATCGACGCGCCCCAACTCACGAGCCTTGGCAATGCGCAGCGCACGACGCTGCAACGTCATTTCGGCAACAGCCTGCTGCCAATCGCCTGCGGCAATGGCAAACGACACAGGAACGGACTCGAAATCATTGCCTTCACCAAGATTGGTGAACCAACCATGATCCTTATATTCCGGACCGAACGCAGTGACGTGCAGACCGGGATCGTCCTCGCCGACTTCCCACTCCCACGGACCGTTATGCTCGATCTGCCACATTACGGAAAAATCGCGGGCGCGGCGTACCGAACCTTCCACCTGCAGAATGCCGGCCGGCTCATGCTCTCCCGAGCTCCATGTAGAAGTCGAGCTCATGGCAAAACGCGAACTAGACTGACCAGGATTGATTTTCTGGTTGCGGTTACGCATCTGAGTGTCACGCAGCGGACGAACACGCCAATCGTTTTCCACAGCCCAAGCGGCATCGCCCCAGAAAATATTCGAACGATGTACCTTGCCGCAGTTGACGCGCATCGGAACGGTCAGATTCAACGATGACACCGCTTCAATCGGCAGTTGCCTGGCGGACTGCAGACGCGTGTAGGTGCGCACTGCGGAAAGATTCGGGAACGCCTCGAATACGGAAGTGGCCACCAAGCCTGCATTGGAATCGGCGGAAACCGCCTCGGACGCGGAATTCGCGCGGAATCGGCTGCGTCACGTTCGCTTGCCGTCGGCTCGAATTCACGACC
>ENA-OQNM01000724-OQNM01000724.1-human-gut-metagenome-genome-assembly--contig:-NODE-724-length-11460-cov-5.602224_pt1 | contig 11460 bp, 10 predicted proteins | sample MGYA00242632_ERZ504886 | MGnify/ENA primary metagenome ERZ504886 (study PRJEB26092, sample SAMD00036424) | human gut metagenome | host: Homo sapiens | study: EMG produced TPA metagenomics assembly of... | reverse complement strand
GGCCGTCGGCGGTGGCGTTCAGCTCCACCTAGCCGTTCTCGTCCTGTACGAAGCCTTTCGCCCGCAGCACATGGCCGCACGCGGGGTCGGTGAAGAGGGCCGGGATATTCTGTTCGAGCTGCTGGCACGAGAGGCCCAGCTCCAAAAAGTAGGCCGAACCAAAGGCCCTATGCTCGTCGAAGTGGAGCTTTTCGCAGCTGGCCTGACGGCAGCCGCAGCGGTCGATGGCGGAAAAGTCCTCGCTGCCCCACTCGTCCCACGGTTTTGTCAGCAGTTCGCCGGGCCGGAACGTCCGGCTGCACTTGCACGCAGCCAGCGCACGGTTCAGGTGCTCTTGTGCGGCCTCCCTCTGCGCCGCATCGGCCAGTTGGCTGCGGCTGAAGACCACCGCGCCCGCGTTGGCAGCTTCGGAGGCCAGAACAAAAGCGCCCGATACAGAAAATCTGCATCGGGCGCTTTTTCAATCGCTAATTAAGTTATTGCTGTTGACTCAGGCGTTTACCTGGGAAGCTGCAACAGCGCAGGCAACTGTCATGCCAACCATCGGGTTGTTGCCGGCACCGATCAGGCCCATCATCTCAACGTGAGCGGGCACAGAGGAGGAACCAGCAAACTGGGCATCGCCGTGCATACGGCCCATGGAGTCGGTCAGGCCGTAAGAAGCCGGGCCAGCTGCCACGTTATCCGGGTGCAGGGTACGGCCCGTGCCGCCGCCGGAAGCAACGGAGAAGTACTTCTTGCCGTTTTCCAGGGCCCACTTCTTGTAGGTGCCTGCAACCAGGTGCTGGAAACGGGTCGGGTTGGTGGAGTTACCGGTGATGGAAACTTCAACACCTTCAGCCTTCATGATAGCAACGCCTTCCAGAACGTCGTTAGCGCCGTAGCACTTAACAGCAGCGCGCTCGCCGTCAGAGTACGGGATGGTCTCAACGACCTTCAGTTCGCCGGTCTTGAAGTCGTAATCGGTCTTGACATAGGTGAAACCGTTGATACGGCTGATGATCTGGGCAGCATCCTTGCCCAGGCCGTTCAGGATAACACGCAGGGGTTCCTTGCGGACCTTGTTGGCGGTACGGGCAATGCCGATTGCGCCTTCAGCAGCAGCAAAGGATTCGTGGCCAGCCAGGAAAGCGAAGCAATGGGTGTCCTCATGCAGCAGCATGGCACCCAGGTTGCCGTGGCCCAGACCAACCTTACGCTGTTCAGCAACAGAGCCGGGGATGGTGAAAGCTTCCAGGCCTTCGCCGATGGCAGCAGCGCAGTCAGCAGCGCTCTTCAGGCCGCGCTTGACAGCAATGGCAGTGCCCAGGGTGTAAGCCCAGACGGCGTTATCGAAGCAGATGGGCTGGATGCCGCGGATGATCTTATCGCAGTCGATGCCCTTGGCCAGCAGCATCTCGTTGCAGGCGTCGAGGCTCTCCAGACCGTTGGCCTTCAGGCAGGCCTCGATCTTGGGCATACGGCGATTCTGGGATTCAAAAGTTGCCATAATCTATGTTCCTCCCTCTCTTATTCTTCACGCGGGTCGATGTACTTGACAGCGCCCTGCTCAGCAGAGAAGCGGCCGTAAGTGCCGATGTTCTTCTCGTAAGCTTCCTTCGGGTCCATGCCATGGCGGATTGCTTCCAGCATTTTGCCCAGACGGACGAACTGATAGCCGATGACCTGGTTGTCTTTATCCAGAGCGGTCTTGAGGATGTAGCCCTCGGTCAGCTCCAGGTAGCGAACGCCCTTGGCCTTGGTGGAGAAGATGGTACCGGTCATGGAACGCAGGCCCTTGCCCAGGTCATCCAGACCAGCGCCGACAGGCAGGCCGTTCTCAGAGAAAGCGGTCTGGCTGCGGCCGTAAACGATCTGCAGGAACAGCTCACGCATTGCAACGTTGATAGCGTCGCAGACGAGGTCGGTGTTCAGTGCTTCCAGGATGGTCTTGCCGGGCAGGATCTCGCCAGCCATAGCAGCAGAATGGGTCATGCCGGAGCAGCCGATGGTTTCAACCAAAGCTTCCTCAATGATGCCGTTCTTGATGTTCAGGCTCAGCTTGCAGGTACCCTGCTGGGGTGCGCACCAGCCCACACCGTGGGTATAGCCGCTGATGTCCTCAATTTTATAGGCCTTGACCCATTCGCCCTCTTCAGGGATGGGAGCGGGACCATGCTTCGGACCCTTCGTGATCGGGCACATATTGTTGACCTGTGCGGAGTATTCGATCATAATATTCTCTCCTTTGCATTATTGTCGGAAGCCGGTGCCATTTGCACCGCACAAACATCAGCAAGCCTGCGCGGGGGCTGTGCGTTCCGGCCGTCCATTGTCAAGCTTTTCACAGCTAATTTTATTATACGAGGGTAGTGGCCTTTTTTCAAGATGTTAGTCTTTTCTAACCGTCTGTTTTTGATAAATTTTTCTTGCCATTTTCTGCATATTCAGCAAAACGCCGCCCCGTTTTGCCTGCGGGGCGGCGTTTTCACCAGTCAAAAGAATTCTAAAATCTATTCCAATCGGCAGATTGGAAACGAAAGCGGGGTGCAGGAGCGCAGCACAGCCACAGTGCCCCCCTCCTTTGCTTTATCCCATCAGAAAGCCGAACAGCAGCGGCGCAATGCCGCTTGCCGCTGCCATGCACAACACAGCAGCCAGCACGGTTTTGGCAAAATACCAGGCGTTCTTAGGCGGCAGCGGTTCCGGCTTTTGCTGCTTTTTGCCGCGGGGCGCGGGGGCGGCGGGCTGCGGCAGCTCCGGGGCCGTCAGGGCCGCCAGCGCACCGAACAGCAGCATAACCAGCGGAAACACCATGGATACCCGGATGGATACCACCGCCTGTGCCAGATAGCTGCACAGCGCCAGCATGACTGGGGCCACGCCGGGAGTGTTCCAGCTCCGTTCCCCGCGCCGCAGGTGGGCCGCCACCAGCAGCAGCCAGGCGGCCAAGCCAAGAATGCCGGTCGTCAGCAGCTGTTCCAGATATTCGTTATGCGCGGCATAGAACGTCGCCATGCGGGCTGTCATGGCGTCGCCTGCCCAGGCAGCCACGGCGGTATGCATCATGCCGGGGCCAATGCCCACAATCTTGCGCAGCAGGCTGCCGTCCGCCCAGGTGCCAAACGCAGCGCGCCAGGCCACGCCGCGGTAGGTACCCCAGTCATCGTTGAACACCAGCAGGTTATGCAGGCTTTCCGGCAGGGGCAGGTTGGGCATTGCATTGGCCAGCACAAAGGCCAACGCCCCCACCGCCAGCACAGCAATGGTGATAACCCGCCCCGGCAGGTACAGTGGGGCCTGCGCTGCAATGCCTTTGCGGGCCAGCACAAACAGCACCAGCCACAGCAGCAGGCTTGCCGCCATGCAGGGCAGTGCCACCTGCCACGCGCCCAGTTTGGCCAGCAGGGCGGTACCGCCCTGGGTGTAAACGCTGGCACGCATGTAATGCATCCAGGCAGCCCAGCCGAAGAACGCCGCACTGATGAGCGCCGCACGGCGCAGGTGGCGGGTGGTAAAGTTTTTATGGCAGACCAGCACCAGCACCGCCGCGCCGATGCCCAGGGCAAGCGCCTCTGAATCCACAACGGCCAGCGCCAATGCGCCAAACGCTGCCGGAATGCCGGTCCAGACAGCGGTTCTGGTATCTTTGGCGTTCAGGAACTGGTAAAACACAATGGGCAGCGCTACCGAGAAAAAGCAGCCGTTAAAGTCCTTCTGCCCCAGGGTTGAGAAAAACTGTGCGCGCTCCACCACGGCGGTGTCTGCATACGCGCCGATAAGATCAATGTTAAAGATGTTGAGCACATACAAAACTGCCACAATGCTTGTGGTAATGCCCAGCACCCAGAAAACAAAATCCAGGTTTTCAAGGTCCAGGTAGCTGCGCACAGCCCAGTACCCGGCGGCGGTAAACAGCACCAGCATCAGCCCGCCGTAATAGCCCCCCAGCCCCCAGGTGGACGCCGTGGGCGAAAGCGATGTAAAGGTGGAAATCAGGCTAGTGCCTGCAAAGGCCAGCACACCCCACAGGGTTACATCTCGTCCGGCGTTGGCGTTGCGCGGGCGGGGCGCACGGGCCCCAATGGCCGTACAGGCCACCAGCCAGAGCAGGAACAAGAGAAACAGGGTAAAACAGCCGGTGAACTTGGTCACGCCAAGGTTGGAAAATTTATCAATGTACAGCGGGTACACGCACAGCACCGCGCACAAAAAAGCGGTTGCCGAGGTGCCCGCCAAGCGGTTGATCGCTTGCTGTTGGTCAGAACGCATGGTTCAAATTACCTCCGGGTCTTTTTCCCGCAGGCTTTGCGGCGTGCGGGTAACTGTATTGTATTATTTTACCCGTTCCCCTGCTGCTTTTCAACCGTTGCTACAGGTTTTACAAATAGGAAACATATCCCGCCCGCCACGGCGCTGGCTACCGCCAGCATATGCCGGGCAGGCAGATCCAGCAGCTGGCTGCCCGCATAACTCAGCAGGCTGCCGGCGCTCATGCCAAGGGCGATCAAGCCATAGTTGACCCCCGCATGGGCAAGGCCGAACAGGTCCGATTTAAGGCGGGCTGCACCGCCGCGCCGCCGGAGTAAAAGCAGGTCAGCACACAGTAAGCCGCCAGCACCCACCACCCCTGCGCAAAGGCAAACCCGATGCTGCCCGCCGCCAGGGCCGCATACACCCCGTACAAAACTGGTTTGCGGCCCCAGTGGTCACTGGCAGCGGGGCAAAGCAACCGCCCTGCTGCGCTGGCCGCACTGCCCACTGCCACGCACAAGGGCGCCCACTGCTCCGGCAGGCCGCGGTCCGCTGCAATGGTCAGAATCTCCGGGCTGAACAGCAGCATGGGCGGGGCTGCCAGCGCCACCCCCGCAACACACAGGCGGTACTGTGTGGTGCGCACCATCTGGTGGGGCGGCAGGTCGTTTGCCGCTTTTGCGTTTGGCTGGCCGGCGGGCTGGGGTGGATTTTTGCAGCACGGCGGCGGATGCCCCGCACACCGCCAGCACCACCACACCGAGCGCGACAAAACATACACGCATCCCCCAGCGGTTTTCCACAAAACCCACAAAAACGGTTAAAAACGCACCGGAAAGCCCCATAGCCGCACCGCTGACCCCCGTTGCCAGCCCTTTGCGGCTGGCATACCATTTTTGGGCGCAGGCCAGCACCGCCGGGGCCAAAAAGGCGCTGCCTACCCCCGCCGGGATGCTATACACCAAAAAGAACAACGCTGCATTGCCCTGTGGCACCAGCGCCGCCCCCATGCTGCCGCCGCCCAGCAGCGCGGTACCCCACAGGGCCGCATAGCGCGGGCCGTGCTGATCCTGCACAAAACCGCCGATGGCGCAGCCGATGCCATACCCTGCCACCAGAATGGCAAAGCTGAGCATGGCCTGCCCGCGGGAAAAGCCGTACTGCGCCATGACCGGCTTTTGGAACACGCCCCACGCCGCCGGAATGCCGGTCAGCAGCTGTACAGCCGCACCGGCAGCCAGAATTTTGGGGTTGCCGTTTTGTTTTGGCATGGTGTTCTTCCTCCTTATCCTTCCAGTTCCACACAGTTTGATACAGCTTCAGTATGCCCCGTTTTTGTTGACAAAAAACGCCGGGACAGATATGATAAAGAGGTATATCTTTTGATCTTTCCGCGGGCCGCTGCCCGCGCAGATAATAGGGAGGAACAATCATGAAAACACAGCCGTTGAAGGGCATGCGCGACCTTTTGCCGCGCGAGCAGGCATTGCGTGATTACATTCAGGGCCAAATTTTGGATACTTACCGTGCCGCCGGGTTCCAGCGCATTTCCACCCCCATCCTGGAGGATATGGAAAACCTGGACAAATCCGATGGCGGCGACAACCTGAACCTGATCTTCAAGGTTCTCAAGCGCGGCGAAAAGCTGGCCGCTGCCCTGCGCTCCGGCGATGAAAAGCAGCTTTCCGATATGGGCCTGCGCTATGACCTGACCCTGCCGCTTTCCCGTTACTACGCTGCCAACCGCAACGAGCTGCCCAATCCCTTCAAGGTGATCCAGACCGACCGCGTTTACCGTGCCGAGCGCCGCAGAAGGGCCGCCTCGCGCGAGTTTGTGCAGTGTGATATCGACATTCTGGGCGATTCTTCCCCAACTGCCGAGGTGGAGCTGATCGATGTGACCACTCGCGCTCTGCTGCGCATCGGTTTCAAGGATTTCACTGTCAACATCAACGACCGCCGCATCCTGCGCGCCATGCTGGAAAAGATGGGCTTTGCCGCTGACCAGCTGGATTCCGTCTGCATCAGCTTTGACAAGCTGGATAAGATCGGTGCAGACGGCGTAAAGAAAGAGCTGCTGGAAAAAGAGTTTGACGCCGCCGCTGTGGAAGCGCTGGATGAGTTCCTGTCGCGCCGGGGATTTCAGCCTGGACGCCGTGACCGCCCGCGTTGGGGACGAGACCCTGACCGCCGACCTGCGCTATGTTCATCGCCACCGCCGAAAAGATTAGCCAACGGCCGTTACGGCATTGCCTATGCCCCCAGCCTGGTGCGCGGCCAGGGATACTATACCGGCATGGTGTTTGAAGTGACCTGCCCGCAGTTCAGCGGCGCTGTTGTCAGGCGGCGGCCGCTACGCAATATGGTTGGCAAGTTCATTGGCCAGCAGGTGCCCGCCGTTCGGCTTCTCCATCGGGTTCGGAGCGCGTCTGCGGCATTCTGTTTGGAGCAGGATTACCAGATCCCCGGTGCCAAGCAGAAGCTGGCCCTGCTGTATCTGAAGGATGCCGATTTCGCCGCCGTGCTGGCCAAGGCCGATGCCTTGCGCACAGCCTATGATGTGACGGTTCTGCCCCAGGCCAAAAAGCTGGGCAAGCAGTTCGGCACATTGGAAGCCGCTGGTTACAACGCTGTTGCCTTTGCGGACAATGACGACATCAAGGTTCTTGGTCAAAAAGCTGAATAATTAGAATTAGTTTTTGTGGGGTGTGCCGGTTTTACGGCGCACCCCGCTTTTTTTGACATCAAGCTGTAACATTCCGGTGCCACTTCCGTGTTATACTGGTAAAGGAAGCAGATATTGCTTTTGGCTTACCCCTTACCACACAACACAATAAGGAGAGTGCCCTATGAAACATACAACACTATCCCGCTTTGCCAGCCTTGCCGCATCCGCCGCGCTGGCGCTCAGCCTTGCTGCCTGCGGTTCCACCAGCCGCAGCACCTACTCCGCCGCTCCTTCTAACGATACCGCCGCCTTTAGCAGCCAGGATGCCGGAGACTATGAATATTACAGCGCCGAAAGCGCCGAAGCCGGGGAAGGCAGCAGTTTTTCTTCAGACGATCTGACCAGCTCGATGCTGGATCCTTCCACGGTGGAAAGCAGCCGCAAGATCGTGTATAACGCCAGCGTGCGGATGGAAACCACCGACTATGATACCACCCGCGCCGCCTTGCAGGAGGCCGTAACCGCCGCGAACGGCTACCTGGAAAGCACTGACCAGGGCGGCAGCAAGGATTCCGGCAGCCGCTATACTTATTACACCGCGCGCATCCCCGCCGAAAACTACCGCAGCTTTTTGACCGCCGCCGGGGAAGCCGGGAACGTGACCGCGCTGAACGAGAGCGCGCAGGACATTACTGCTGAGTATGTAGATGTGGAAGCCCGCCTGAAAGCCCTGAACGACCAGCGCGACCGCCTGAACGCCCTGGCCGACAAAGCTGAAACCACCGCCGACCTGCTGGAAATTGAAAGCCAGCTTTCGGATGTGCAGTATCAGCTGGAAAGCTACACCGGCCAGATGCGGCTGATGGATAACCAGGTGCGCTATTCCACCGTGGATATTTCCCTGCAGGAAGTGCGGGTACTGACCCCCACCGCCACCACCTTTGGCGAAAAGTTTGTGGAAGCCGTTACCAGCGGCTGGCGCGGCTTTGTGGATGGGGCCGAAGATCTCATCCTGGTGGTGGTTTACCTGTGGCCGGTGGTACTGATCGTGCTTGCCATCCTGCTGGTGGCACGGCCCGCCCTCAAGCGCCGCAAGGCCCGCCGGGCGGAGAAAAAGCAGGCCAAGCTCGCTGCAAAGGCTGCCGCTGTGCAGGCGCAGCCAACAGAACCCACTAAGCCGGATGACACCGCAAAATAAATTTGATTCTCTCTTTCCTGCTTATAGCGAAGCGGGCGCGCCGTCTATTGCATAACGGTGCGCCCGCTTTGTTTTATTTTTACCGGCTGTGCTTACAGGCCGTACAGCTCGGTATATTTGTTTTTCAGGTAGTTGGTGTAGTGGGCGGCATCAAATGCGCCGCCGCACAGGCTTTGCACCAGCCACTGCGGTTCCTTGGCGCGGCCATGCTGCCACACGCGGCTGCGCAGAGCGTCTTTCAGCGGCTGCATGTTGCCTTCGGCCCACTGGGCGTCCAGGTCCATGGATTTGCGCAGGTCATCCACCGCCTGTGCGCTGTAAGCACTGCCCAGCGCATAGCTGGGGAAGTAGCCCATATCGCCCATTGCCCAGTGGATATCCTGCAAACAGCCGTGGGTATCGTCCGGCACATCCACGCCAAGGTATTCCTTATACTTGGCGTTCCAGGCGGCGGGCAGGTCTGCCACGGTCAGGGTGCCCTGCATCAGGGCCTTTTCCAGCTCATACCGCACCATAATGTGCAAAGAGTAGGTCAGCTCGTCCGCCTCGGTGCGGATCAGGCTCGGCTCGGCGCGGTTGACGGCGCGGTAGATCTCTTCCTCGGTCACGCCGTTCAGCTGCTGGGGGAACAGCTCCAGCAAAGTGGGATACAAATAGTGGATGAACGCGCGGCTGCGGCCCACATAGTTTTCAAACAGGCGGCTCTGGCTTTCGTGCAGGCCGGTGGTTGCGCCGCCCGCCAGGATGGTATAATCATACTTAGGGTCAACGTTCAGCTCATACAGGGCATGGCCGCCCTCGTGCGCCACGCTGTACAGGTTGGAGAACATATCCTGCGGCATATAATGGGTGGTAATGCGCACATCGCCGTGCCAGAAGCCGGAGGTAAAGGGGTGTTCCGTTTCGCCCAATACGCAGTGGTCCGGGTCCAGCCCCCACACTTCCATGATCTTTTTGGAAAGCTTGCGCTGCTGCTCAATGGGCCAATCCTGATACAAAAAGTCGGTGCGGATGGCGCTGCCGCGCTCTTTTATGGCAGCCAGCAGCGGCACAATGGTCTCGCGCAGGGCGGCAAAGAAAGTATCGCACTGGGCAATGGTCAGGCCGTGTTCATAGCGGTCCAGCCAGACTTCATACGGGTCGCGGTCAGGGGCAAAATAGTGGGCCTGCGCGCGCAGGGATTCCACAATTTTTTCCAGATACGGGGCAAAACTGGCAAAGTCATTGCCGCGCTTTGCCTTGCCCCATGCGGGCATGCTTTCCTGCGTCAGCTTGGTGAACGCGGCGTACTCTTCTGCCGGGATCTTGCCAATCTCGTCATAGCTGCGCTGCAACTCCCGCACTTCTGCCTTTTCCTGTTCGGTTTCGGCATCAGCGGCAGCGCGCTGCAGCAGGGCGGCGGTGTCAGCGCTGACCAGCTGGTCAAAGTAGGCGCGGCTCAGCACCTCCATGGCTTCGGCGCGGCCCGCGCTGCTTTCCGGCGGGGCTACCGTCTCACTGTCATAATCGGCAACGGCCATTGCGTACTGGTAGGCATACAGTCTTTTCTCCAGCTCGCGCAGAGCTTTGATGGAATCTTTCATTGAGTTCTCCTTTCCGCCGGGGCGGCGGTTTTTATTCATGGTTTATTATAGCACACCCGGCGGCTGTTCGGCCAGTTAGCAGCACAAAACCGAAAAACTTTGCCCTGCGGCACATTTTTCCCCAACTGCCCATTGTCAGGCGCGGGAGCGGGCCTATATAATGGTTATGGCAATACCGCATAATTCTAAGTGCCGATACGGCGAGCGAGGTGCGGCAGATGCCAAGCCAAAAGCGCAGATAATACTGGATGCTGCAAAGGTGAGCGCCGCCAGTGGCGGAAACAGCGAACCGAAGCAGGGGCAGCGGTCGCAGAGTGCGAGGGGCTTTTGCCCCCGAAGCACGATGCGGGTACCGCAACCCGACATTATCGAGCATTTTGGCAACGCAGATGCCGTGCCGCAGCTGCCGGAGCGGTGCTTAAGCCGCTAGGCGGGAATTGTGCGGTGTTGCCTTATAATGTTTTTTATTTTGCCCCTGAGCGTGGGGAGTTCAGGAGAACGCCATGAAAAAACAAGCCTCAACCCTGCTGCCTGCACTGCTGGACCTGCTGCGGCAGTATCTGGCGCTGGATATGGCCGTATACGCCGGACACGCCACCTTGCTGCTGCTTACGGCATCGCTGCCGCTGCTGATGTGGGTGCTGGTCATCATCAACATGCTGCCGTTTTATTCGTTTTCGGACATTGCCGCGCTGGTTGCCCAGCTTTTGCCGGATATCCCGGCCATCCAGTCAATGGCGGTGGATGTGATTGCCAACCTGAATGATCAGTCCACCACCTTCATGGCTTCCTTTGCCGCCATCACCACGGTGATTTCCGCTTCCGGTGGAATGGCCGCGGTGCAAAAGGGGCTGCAAAAGCTGACCCCCGGTGCCCGCAAAACAATGTTTGACCGTTTGTGGGCTGTGCTGTATACCTTTTTGTTTGAGGGCCTGATGCTGGTTGCCATGGTGGTGCAAAGCCTGAGCCCAATTCTGCGCGGGCTGGCCGGGCTGCTGCCGCTGCATACCCTGGTGGGCGGGCTGCTGCAGCGGCTGCACAGCCTGCTCAGCATCAGTGCTGTGCTTTCGTTGGCGCTTTCGCTGCTGACGATAACACTGATCTACACCTATGTGCCCGGCGGCAAGCGCCGCATACGGGATCAGCTGCCGGGGGCCGCCGCTGTGGTAGCGGTATGGACGCTGTTTTCCAAAATATTCTCGTTTTACATCGGCATTTCTGGAAGTTATCGTACATTTACGGTTCTTTGGCTGCAATCGTGCTGATTACGCTTTGGCTGAATGTGAACATCAATGTGCTGTTTTTGGGTGCCGGGCTGAACGCAAAGATTCAGGGAACGGGGCAGGAGAAAAAGGAACCGGATGCTTGAGATACACCCTAGGGCGCGATGCCCTCATCGCACAGGGAAGAAACGCAAATATTGGGCTGCGAACCTGCAAACCATGTGTAGGAAACGACGCTCGCATCGTCCTGCATGGCAGGCCGTAATATGCGCACACGTCGGGATGAGGGCATCCCGCCTTACGTGGCCGGGCGTACAATGTGCGCTCCCACGGGCTCCACAGGGTCAAACGCCTTTTTCTAACGCATTAAACCCATACAAACACTACCTGATACACCAACAGGGCGGCCGAGAAGTTTTCCCGGTCGCCCTGTTTTATTGCTCTCGTTTTATTGCTTTCTTTGAACCGTGAACTTATTCAGCGGTCTTATACCCATCGGGGTTGTGGCTCTGCCAGTTCCAGCTGTCGCGGCACATTTCGTCAACTGCCGTACTC
>ENA-OQNM01000721-OQNM01000721.1-human-gut-metagenome-genome-assembly--contig:-NODE-721-length-11496-cov-3.425983_pt1 | contig 11496 bp, 11 predicted proteins | sample MGYA00242632_ERZ504886 | MGnify/ENA primary metagenome ERZ504886 (study PRJEB26092, sample SAMD00036424) | human gut metagenome | host: Homo sapiens | study: EMG produced TPA metagenomics assembly of... | reverse complement strand
AAACGGATATAATTCGGGAGAATGGTATTCTACGACAGCTTCAACAGATGTCGTAAGTGGATGTTATAAATTTGTACTCGATTGGTCGAATGCTTCAAAACCTACGGTGACGGTGAGCGTTGCAGAAAAGGCGGATACGGATAATACAGACCAGACAACTACTGGTGCCAAGTATCTTTATTATGGTGACCCTGCTGTTTGCAAGAAATTTTATGATAAGGGAAATGGTATTTATGAATTGACAGTGGACTTCTCTTCACCTTGGGGATTCTTGATTCGTACCAGCAATACAGATTGGGGCAACCATAAATATGGTGCTGCCTCTACCAGCACTCGTCTGAAATATGGCGAACCTTTTGCTTTAAAACAAGGTGAGGATGCTGAAGATATTATGTTTGAGTCTATGAACCTATGGTATTATCACTCTCATTTCTATACAGCCTCCTTTGCCGACCTTAATTATGGTAAATTGTCTGATTTGAAGAATTCTCCGGCATTCAAGGCTGTGGTCGCAGCAGCTAAGGGATGGATAGACCGTGGAGTAGATGGATTCCGTCTTGATGCAGTGAAACATATCTATCATAATGCTGGAGGTTCAGAAAATCCGACTTTCTTGAGAACTTTCTATGATGAACTGAATGCTTATTATAAACAGAAGGGTAAGACGGAAGACCTTTACATCGTGGGTGAAGTTCTTTCGGGTGCTAGTGAAGTAGCCCCTTATTATCGAGGGCTTCCCGCACTGTTTGAGTTTGACTTTTGGTATCGTTTGGAGTGGGCTATTAATAACAGTACGGGTTGTTACTTTGTAAAAGATATCATGAGCTATCAACAGCTTTATGCTGCTAACCGCCCGGATTACATAGAAGCTACCAAACTTTCAAACCATGATGAGGATCGTACTGCTTCCAAACTGGGTAAATCCATTGATAAGGAGAAACTGGCGGCAGCTGTCTTGCTGACCGGTCCGGGCGAACCTTATATCTATTATGGTGAAGAACTGGGACTCTATGGAATGAAGAACAATGGTGACGAGTATGTGCGCGGTCCGATGTTGTGGGGAGATAATACGGTGACTGCTTATACGGATAAGATAGACAAGGGGGTAGCTTCCAGCATAAAGTCTGTAGTGGAACAGCAGAATGATGAAAGTTCTCTGTTGAATGTTTATATTCGGTTTGCCAAATTACGTAATACTTATCCTTCATTGGCTGAAGGAAAGATGTCAAAACATGGCATTTACAATGAAAATAATACCACTGCCGGTAAGACTATTGCTGCTTGGTATATGACGAAGGATACAGAGAAAATGTTGGTAATACATAACTTTGGTGTCTCTGCCACTGAAATTACACTGACGGATAAGATAGAGAAAGCCGTCGGAGTAAATGGGGATATTCAGCAGAAGAAGGACGGTGATGACATTGTGGTAAAAATGGGCGCATATAGCACTGTCGTATTTAAAATATCCCAATAAAGCCGTTTTTATTCATACATCTTTATCAGCACCCGATTCAGCCAGTTCCAACGGAAACGGAACCAGCGTCGGGTGCTGCTTTGTTTTCCTCCAAAGCGGAGAACGAACTCACGGTAGCCATGTTTACGGAAGGGAAGTCCCACATCCATGAACTCTAAGTGGCGGTATCCGCGTTGTTTGGCATCATCCAGTGCTTTCCATACAGCAAGAATACCCGGATATTGCAGGGCATAAGTCTTGCGCATGCCACCGGAGAACCACAGGTAGGCGCTATCATCTGAATAAATGCATGCACTGCCACCGATAATCTTCTCTTTATAAGTGACGATGAAGATTTTGCTTTGTTGCCCTTTTGTCAATTGGTTTTCGAGATGCTGAAAGAACTTGATGCTGGGGAAGTGGCGCCGTATCTTGGAAGAATATACGTGGCGCAACATCTGGGCAAAACAGAGAATCTCCTCTTTGGTACGTGCTTCCCGCACTTGGGCGCCGTTTTTGAGCCCTTTCTTTATTTGCCGGATACGTGACGGGCTGAAACGCTCTTCCACCTTTTCGACGCTGTGCAGCGAGTTGCGCACCCGCAGCCAATTGATGGCGATGTATTGGTTGTTCCGGAAAGATTTGTATCCGAACATGGCATTTTCCAGGTTGCGGAACTCGATGAGAAAAGAATCGCGCAATGCTTCATTGGTAAGCCTTTGTAGCATGTCACTGAAGATAGTCTCTTTGTCTGCCTCGTTATTGAAATATTCTCCCGTACCGTACACCTCACATCTTTTGATGATGCCGGGTGGAAACATGCGGACACTTTTACGTATGGCGGCAAGCAGTTTCGCAACGGGCTTGTCATCTTCAGATGCCACAATGAGTATGGGGGTATACCCCGGAGTTTCCTCGTAGATTCGGAACAACTCCGTGGAATGGAAGGTGTTGGTCCCCGGTAGGTCAGGAACCTTGCTCCCACGGTAATATGTAGTGAGTTTGAGGGGCATTGCTTGCAAACTTAACAAAAAACTGAAATTTCGGTTGGCATGGGTAGGCTTTTTTATTAAATTTGTCACTATAGCTGAAGTCTTACATAAAAAGAATGGATATGATTTTTAAGAAAAAGAAAACGGTTCTCGAAGAACAGCCGCTGTGCTACTGGGAAGAGTCCTCTTATATGATGGCAGTGCCTAAGGAGGTGGAATGGATTTGTCGGTACGGCTTTTTGAGTCGCGTGGCTGCTATCTCTGGAGTGGAATTGTTGAAAAACGTTTAGCCTGATGAAGACGAACGGGACTAGTATGGAAGTAGGATATGATGGCGAAGTGTATGAAATAGGCTTCTATGAAGGTGATTTTTCAATGCCTGATATGTTTAATCGTCGGGATTATTATTTCACTGACGAAGAACTATATGCTATTGGCAGAGCCGATAGGGCACTTACGGTGTTCATGAAGTTCGGCGTTGACGGGCAGAAGTCCTACCATCTGCAACTGAAGATTGCTGTAGCTATGGTGCCCGACCTGCTTGCCATTGTGGACGAAAGTGCCGAGAAACTGGTTTGTGCTCGGTGGGCCACTCTAGCTGCCGACTCGGCGGTAGTTCCCGGAACGAGTGTTTTGTTTACGGTACATGCTGTGACTGATGAAGGAGGCGAGGTGTGGTTGCATACGCACGGATTGAACCGTTGCGGTTTGTATGAACTTGAGATTCTGAAATCAGACAAGGAGAATTACAACAACCATTATTACTTGATTTCCACCCTTGCCAGTCATCTGCTCGATAAAGACGATAGGACTCCCGAACCAGGTGCTGGCGTATATATCGGAATGTTGAATGACCGTTTGCCGATAGTGGCCACCTACGTTTCGTGGACAAAGGCGCTGGATGAGTACCGAAGCCTCGCTCTTGGCAGTGCGGACGACCGTGAGGAAGGACACAACGGCCGCACGGCACCCGTGTTCATCTATACGAGTGAGGACGACGAGAAAAAGGGCAGACTGCGGAAGGTGTCCGAATACGATAGCATGTGGGGTGAGAATCCACTATTCTTTATTAGTACCCGTGAGACCAATCGCATGAGTGCGTTGGCTCGCGAGCGTTTCGGTCTTGTGAAATACATGGCAAAGAAGGACGAAAGCTCTATCTTGCTTAAAATTGGCTTGAAGACAGACAGTGCCGAGCAGGCTGACGACCGCGAACATATTTGGTTTAAGCTGTTGGAGTTTGATGGAGAGCGCTTCAAGGGACAGCTTATACAAGAACCTTACGACGTCAGCCACATGCACGAGGGTGATGAAGCGTGGTTTACGGTAGAGGATGTGACCGACTGGATAATCTATTTAGAGGAATTTTCGGTTGCTCCGGATACCGCCTATCTGCTTGTCTGATACAAAAGGAAGCGGGGAGAAGATTGTAAGGGCTTTTATTCGCCATTCCCGGATATTTTATCTAAATTTGCCTTCGCTAAACACGAATATGTTATGGAAAGTTTCAGTGAATTGATAAAAGCCCGCCGCAGCATGCGGAAGTTTACAGAAGAAGAATTGACACAAGAACAAGTCGTTACTTTGATGAAAGCTGCTTTGATGGCACCCACGTCGAAGCGTAGCAATGCATGGCAGTTTATAGTGGTAGACGAGAAGGATAAATTGAAGGAATTGTCCTATTGCAAGGAGCAGGCATCGCAGTTTATTGCCGATGCGGCATTGGCAGTAGTGGTTGTTGCCGACCCGTTGGCAAGCGATGTGTGGATAGAGGATGCCTCCATTGCCTCCATTTACCTGCAACTTCAGGCCGAAGATATGGGACTGGGAAGCTGCTGGGTGCAGGTGCGAGAACGTTTTACGGCTTCCGGTATGCCTTCAGGCGAGTATGTGCACGAGGTGCTGGATATTCCTTTGCAGCTGCAGGTGCTCAGTGTTATTGCTATCGGTCATAAGGGGATGGAGCGTAAGCCTTTCAATGAAGACAATCTGCAGTGGGAAAAGATACATATCAATAAATACGGAGGAAAGTAACAGTGAGTGCAGCAAAAGCAAACAATAACCGTGATACGTATAAGGCCACTGCCATCACACTGATTGTATTCGGTATTCTTTATTTGGTAGACAAATTGGTGCATTTCTCTGCAATCGGCTTGCCGTGGGTGATGAATAAGGATAATTTTCTGCTGTATACCGCAGTGATTTTTTTGCTGTTCAAGCATGACAAGTCGGTGGGATTGGTATTGATAGGCTTATGGCTGATATTGAACTTCGGATTGATAACGGCTTTGCTCGGTACGATGTCGGCTTATCTGTTGCCACTGGCATTGCTGGTATTAGGGGCTATTCTGTATTGGTTGGCAACAAGATAAGTGTATGGCGGGAAGAAGTATAGAAGATACGTCTATTGCCTTTATCGGTGCCGGAAATCTGGCTACTAATCTGGCAAAGGCTCTTTATCGGAAAGGGTTCCGTATTGTGCAGGTCTACAGCCGTACAAAAGAATCGGCGCAGGACTTGGCACAGATGGTGGAGGCGGTATATACCACGGATCTGCAGGCGGTTACGAAGGAGGCGCAGCTTTATATCGTTTCGCTGAAGGACGCGGCTTTTGTGGAATTATTACCCCAGATTGTTTCTGGAAAGGAGAATGCTTTATGGGTGCATACAGCCGGCAGTATTCCTATGAATATTTGGCAGGGGCATGTTGCGCGTCATGGAGTGCTTTATCCGATGCAGACTTTCAGTAAGCAGCGTGAAGTGGATTTTGGACAGATACCGTTTTTTGTGGAAGGCAACTCGGAAGAGGATGTGCGGCTTCTGAAGGATATTGCCTCAGCCCTATCGGAAAAAGTGTATGAAGCAAGTTCTGAGCAGCGCAAAAGTTTGCATCTGGCGGCTGTGTTTACGTGCAATTTTACCAATCACATGTATGTGTTGGCTGCTGAACTGCTGAAAAAGTACGGGTTGCCGTTCGAGGCAATGCTCCCCTTGATAGACGAGACGGCCCGTAAGGTGCATGAGCTGGAACCGCTTGCCGCACAGACAGGACCGGCTGTGCGCTATGATGAGAATGTCATTGACGAGCATCTGCGGATGCTTGCCGATGAGCCGCAAATGCTGGAACTATATCGGGAGATTAGCGAGAATATACATCGGTTGGCAATAAGATAACCGGACGCCGATGCTTGCCTCTTTTGAACGAATGTTTTGCTGTATATAGGTATATTATAATGAACAAGAAAAAAGTGCAATGAGTACCATAAACTATGATTTGAAAAAGATAAAAGCCCTTGTTTTTGATGTGGACGGTGTGCTGAGTGCCAATGTTATCCCTATGAGTTCAGAGGGTGAACCTCTGCGTACGGTCAACATAAAGGATGGTTATTCCCTGCATTTAGCTGCTAAGCAAGGGGTGTTGCTGGGTATAATTACGGGTGGACGTACAGAAGCGGTCCGCAAGCGTTTTACTTCTTTAGGTTTTGAGGATGGAAATATCTATATGGGTTCTTCTGTTAAAATCCATGATTACCATGACTTCCGTGACCGTCATGGCTTGAAGGACGAGGAAATATTGTATGTAGGTGATGATATTCCCGACTTGGAGGTGATGCGTGAGTGTGGTTTGCCGTGTTGTCCTAAGGATGCTGTGCCTGAGGTAAAGGCTGTGGCTCGCTATATTTCGTATGCAGAAGGCGGTTATGGCTGTGGTCGCGACATTGTGGAACAGGTATTGAAAGTGCAAGGGCTTTGGATGGCAGATGAAAAAGCTTTCGGTTGGTAGTTGTTTCAATCGTTAAATTGTAAATCGTCAAATCGTAAATGATATGATGTTAGATAATCTGAAGAAATATAAGGTGATTCTCGCCTCCAATTCTCCGCGAAGGAAAGAATTGCTGGCTGGTTTGGGAGTGGAATATGAAGTAAGAACTTTGCCCGATGTGGATGAATCTTATCCCGAGACATTGCGGGGAGCGGATATTCCTCTCTACATATCCAGGGAAAAGGCGGATGCCTACCGTGATATGATGCATCCGGACGAATTGATGATTACGGCAGATACCATTGTCTGGCTGGATGGACAAGTTCTCGGAAAGCCCAAGAATAGGGAAGAAGCCATGCAGATGTTGCGCGACATGTCCGGACGTACCCATGAAGTGTTTACCGGTGTGTGCATCACTACTACTGAGTGGCAACGCAGTTTTGCAGCGGCAACAGAAGTGCGTTTTGCTAAACTGAGCGAAGAGGAAATTGCCTATTATGTGGACAAATACCAACCCGTGGATAAAGCCGGAGCTTATGGTGTACAAGAGTGGATTGGATTCATTGGGGTGGAAAACATATCCGGGAGTTACTATAATATAATGGGGCTCCCCGTACAGAGACTGTACAGGGAGTTGTTGGAGATCTAAACCAGATCCATCATTAGAGGGATATCTTTTTCACTGATTCCTTGTCTGACAAGTGTTTCTTTGTCTTTACCGAACATTTCTCTAAAAATCTCCTGCCCGCCATATTCCAAAGCTGCTTTACTGTAAAGTTCTGCAGCTTTTTCTATTTTGCCCGTTCTCCAAGCAACATGTCCGGCATTGAGATAGTCTGCCGCGAGTGGTTTGGAGGTGAGTATCTTTTCGTAATACTTCATTGCTTGCTCATACTTGCCGTTGACAAACGAACACCAGCCTATAGCACGCCATGCTTTGATACAATTGCTTTCGATGAAATCAAGCTTGAAGAAATATTGCAGAGCCTCTTCATATCTTTCCAGTTCGGCAAGGCAGCTTCCGGCGTAGAAAAGGACATTATGGCTTTCCGGCTGGATTGCCTCCACTTTCTTATAGTATTCCAGTGCAGAGGCAAAGTCCCTTATCTGCCGGTAGCACGTAGCGAGATGGCGGATTGTCCAGACATGGTCGGGCTTTAGTACATCGGCTTTCAGGTAGGCGTCTATCGCTTCCTTATACCTCTTTTCCTTTTGCAGGCAATAGCCAGCCTTTTGGAAAATGTCTGCATTTGCATGGTTCAAGGCTATCAATTCCTTATAAAGCTCCAATGCTTCTGCCGGGTGTTCTTTGCGGAAGTGGAAGTCGGCGATGGTAATCAGCAGCTCGGGTTTGCACAGAATCTCTTTGAGTGCCGGGATACGGTGCAGGGCAATCTCTTCCTTGAAGATGTCACGGAACTCGTGTCTGCGCTGGCTTAATTTGAAGAAACGGTATAAGTCGTGGACATACTGGTTGCTGATGACATCCGGTCGTTCGGCATATGCCGCAAAGCGGAGGATTTGCTTTCGTCCATGAGTGCATCCAGATCCTGAGAAGTCATCTGGCTGAGCATCATCGTACGCTGTGACTGTGGTATATGTGCCATTGTAAAGCAAAGGGAATATTTGTCACTATTGCAGAAGAAACCGGATTGGAGGATAAGGGAGAGGATGGCATTGTCTCCGGTAGGCTTGAATCCGAATTCCTTGATGATGCTGGAGTGATGCATGTCGAACGGATAGAACCAGTTGTACGGTTCCTTAAAGAACGGATAAGTCTTGAGTTGTGCAAACGTACTCATATAGACGTCAGCGCCTTCCAGCTGTAATTCGTTCATCTCTCGTATCTTGTCTCCCAGTCCGGAACTTTCAAAAGCTTTCTCCCAATCTGGATTAAGATCGTTTTCCTCAGGGTTCTCTTCAAAACCGAATTTCATGTTGCGCATGATGTTCACATTCCTCATCATTTCCGGAATGATTTCTTCACGCATCTTCTTGTCTATCTTTTCCGTTTCCTGGCTACGGAGCAGCTCGATATAAATACGGTTCAGTTGCTTGCCGAAACTGCTGTCTTCATTGAGCAGGGAAAGGCGGGCTGTCAATTCGGGATAAAGCGACAGACGGGTGGGATGAAAAAGAAGTGCGAAAGCGATACCTACCAAAGCCCGTTGGTTTACTTGCGTATTTGCATGCGTTACGGCGTCCAGCAACCATGAGAATTTACGGGTATCAAAGCACTCCATCAGACTGAGCATGACGGCACTGGTGAACAGGCACAAATCATTGACGGGAAGCATTTCTGATTCCAGTAATCCTTTAGCTTGCTGTTCGTCTTCTGTAGACCAGTCGCTGTTGCTCCATGTGGAAAGAAAAAGGACCTGGGCGGTTTGTTCGTGCCGTTGAAGTAGGGCGTCCAGACCTTGGTTGTCCGGCATCAGCTGACAAACGGCCAAGTCATCAGGGAAAGATTCCAATACCTTCTGTAGTGCGGCAATATTGTATTCTTTGGGGAGGCGTTCCCGGTTATTGCGCAGGGAATGGTAATAGTGCGTGGAAACTCCGTCAAGGAGAGACAGACGTGCCTGGTCAGCGACTTCCCAAGTTTCGGTCAGAATTTGACGATATAGTTTCTGACGTTCAGGATCGTCGATTCCTTGGCGCATGTATTGCAGCATATACTGATAGGATGTTTGTGCTTGTTCCAAACGGTTACGGAGTGGCCAGTCACCGCTGTTCCAAAGAAAGGCTTCCAGTTGGGATTGCGCTTCCTTCAGCCGTTGCTGCTTGAGTAGAGCGACAATATGCTGATATTGCTCTTGTATGGCTTGTTCGTTCATAAATCAGTATCTTTTGAGGTATGTATTCTACAAAACTACAAAAAGAATGCCAAAAAGTTTCGGAATTTCTCATTTTTTCAGTTTTTAGAAACGAACTTGCAACTGGGCTTGAAGCAGGTTTGAATTCTCTCCTTTATGGCGGTTACAGTATGTGTATTGGGCTTGCAGACGGCATTTGGGATAGAACCAATACTGTACACCTGCTACATAATTGGTCTGTTTATCGGAAATAGTTTTATTTTTGTTGAAATAGTCATAAGAGGCTATTACGTCAAATTTGGGAAGCACATGGGCAGATACGGTTGCATAGTAACCATCACTTTTAACGTGTCCGTCTTTTCCAGCCAAGTATTCTGTACGTACATCTACGGATTTTGTTTTGATGGTAGCACCTGCCGACCAGCGGTTTCGGGCGTAATTCTCTCCTATGGCTATATCCGGATTAATGGAAGAAACGGCTACGGCGCATCCTTTTCCTTTAACAAAGAACCGCCGACGGACAACCATTTCAATGGATGTACCATAAGGCTGCCTACAATGTCTTTTTGATTGTTTTTGTCTTTTAGGTTGATGCCTTGTCCGTTCATGATGGCAAGGTTATAAGTCATCAAAGAGTTAAACAAGTCTCCATAAATTAGTAATCCCATATCACGACCGTTTGCAGAGCCATACAAGGGATCACTGCCATTGATACCGGCCAGGTAATTGACAGCTTGAGAATAACAGTTTATTAATTCGACAAAGCAGGGAGACATTGGGTTCTCAATGGTATACATGGTTTTGAACTGTCCGATACGTGCTGTGAGTTGAGGGAGAAAACGGTATTCCGTGTAGGCTTCCAAGATTTTCCCGGTATTGGCAAAGCTGTACATGAAGTAAGCCGACCATTTATCGGTGATTTTACCGCGTGCCATAAAGATAACTCTCTTTATATCAAAAGTATTGCTGGTACCTTCGCCCGCATCATCGTATGTATATCCCACTTGGGCATAGCCGGAGAGGGAAATGCGGTCTTTTAAAGTGTTGACTACATCATTCAGACAAGCATTTTGTGCTTTCAGGATGCATGTGGCTGATAAAAGGATGCAGGATAGTAGAATTCGTCTCATTATTAGGGATAAGGATAGTATAAAAAAGGCAACCCTTTTTTCAAAGAGCTGCCTTTGGATGTTATTTTACTTGTTTTTATTCGTTGATAGCAGCGATACCCGGAAGAATCTTTCCTTCGATTGCCTCAAGCAATGCACCACCACCGGTAGATACGTAAGACACGCCGCTTGCCAAGCCGAACTTGTTGACACAAGCTACAGAGTCACCGCCACCTACGAGTGAGAAAGCACCGTTCTTGGTAGCTTCTACGATAGCTTCGCCTACAGCACGTGAACCGTGAGTGAAGTTCTCGAATTCGAATACACCCGTCGGACCGTTCCAAAGGATAGTCTTGGAGTTCTTGATGACATCTGCAAAGATCTTTTCAGTCTCAGGACCGATATCAAGACCTTCCCAACCGTCAGGAATTTCGTCAACCGGGCAGAACTTGGTGTTGGCATCGTTGGAGAAAGAATCTGCAATCTTGGCATCAACAGCTAAAACAAGGTTTACGCCTTTTTCTTTTGCTTTCTTCATCAGGTCAAGAGCCAAATCCAGTTTGTCATCTTCGCAGATAGAAATACCGATTTTGCCGCCCATAGCTTTAGTGAAAGTATAAGTCATACCGCCGGCAATAATCAGGTTGTCTACCTTGTTCAGCAGGTTTTCAATGATCTCAATCTTAGAAGAAACCTTGGAACCACCCATGATGGCGGTAAACGGACGTTGGATATCGTTCAAAACTTTATCAACAGCCTTTACTTCTTTTTCCATCAGGTAACCGAACATCTTGTTGTCCTTGTCGAAATATTTAGCGATCAATGCAGTAGAAGCGTGTGCACGGTGAGCGGTACCGAAAGCGTCGTTTACATAGCAATCTGCATAAGAAGCCAATTTCTTGGTGAATTCTTTCTGGCTTTCCTTAACAGCAGCTTTGGCAGCCTTCTTTTCTTCGTCTGTAGCATCTTCAGCCAAACCGCGGGGTTTGCCTTCCTCTTCAGCGTAGAAACGAAGGTTTTCGAGCAACAGCACTTCACCCGGTTGCAGAGCGGCAGCCTTAACGGCAGCTTCTTCGCCCATGCAGTCGTTGGCGAACTGTACCTCAACACCCAGCAGTTCTGACAAATGTTTCAGGATGTGCTTCAAAGAGAACTTGTCGGTTGCACCTTTCGGACGACCGAGGTGAGAACCGATGATAATACTGCCACCGTCAGCCAAAATCTTCTTCAATGTAGGAAGAGCGGCACGCATACGGGTATCGTCTGTAATGTTGAAGTTTCGTCCAGAGGCACGTTGAAGTCCACGCGAACGAATGCCTTTTTCCGGCAAAGTTAATTGATCAATTGTCATAATACTCTA
>ENA-OQNM01000720-OQNM01000720.1-human-gut-metagenome-genome-assembly--contig:-NODE-720-length-11520-cov-6.212674_pt1 | contig 11520 bp, 10 predicted proteins | sample MGYA00242632_ERZ504886 | MGnify/ENA primary metagenome ERZ504886 (study PRJEB26092, sample SAMD00036424) | human gut metagenome | host: Homo sapiens | study: EMG produced TPA metagenomics assembly of... | reverse complement strand
AGTCGTGGGACAAAAACAAATATGGTGTATATGAAAGTGCATATTTGTGGTAAAATACGCACTAAAAATTTTTGAAAAAAATTTGCAATTAATGCTTGACATTTCACTTTCAGCAATGAGATCACAATTACCTTGACAATTTGCACCAAAAAGTATAGAATTTAATTGTTGTAATTTGTGAAATACAATGAAAATTTAATAAAGGAGGTGCTCCTGTAATGCTACCGTATATCATTACTGCTGTAGTTTCTATTATTATTACTGCATTGATTGTATGGTTTGCAGCCGCTTTATACCAGAAGAAATCTGCTAACTCCAAGATCGGAAATGCTGAGGAGAAGGCAAGAGGAATCATTGATGAGGCTGTAAAGACTGCGGAGGAAAGAAGCGCGAGTCTATGCTTGAGATCAAGGAAGAGTCTATAAAGGCTAAGAATGATCTGGATAAGGAAATCAAAGAGCGTAGAAACGAGATTTCCCGTAATGAGCGTCGTATCGTTCAGAAGGAAGAAAATGTCGACAAGAAGCTCGAAGCTATCGAGAAGCGTGAAGCCGGATTTGTAGTTAAGGAAGAGGAACTCAAGAAGCAGAAGATTGAAATATCAAAGCTTAACGAGCAGCGTTTACAGGAACTTGAAAGAATCTCTGGATTAACCTCCGAGCAAGCTAAAGAATATCTCTTAAAGACCATTGAAGAAGATGTAAAACTTGATACTGCAAAAATGATTAAGGAAATGGAAAACAAAGCAAAGGAAGAGGCAAACCGTAAGGCTAAGGATTACGTGGTTACAGCTATTCAGAAATGTGCAGCAGACCATGTGTCTGAGACTACTATTTCAGTAGTATCGCTTCCGAATGATGAGATGAAGGGACGTATCATAGGAAGAGAGGGACGTAATATCCGTACTCTCGAGACTATGACAGGTGTAGATCTGATTATAGATGACACACCTGAGGCAGTTATTTTGTCAAGCTTTGATCCAATTAGAAGAGAGGTTGCAAGAATAGCTCTTGAGAAGCTTATTGTTGACGGAAGAATCCATCCGGCCCGTATAGAGGAGATGGTTGAGAAGGCTCAAAAAGAAGTCGATAATATGATTCGTGAAGAGGGTGAAGCTGCCACACTTGAGGTGGGCATACATGGTATTCACCCGGAGCTTGTGCGTCTTCTTGGAAAGATGAAGTTTAGAACAAGCTACGGTCAGAATGCGTTAAAGCATTCTATCGAGGTTGCACAGCTGGCAGGTTTACTGGCTGCTGAAATTGGTGAGGATGTCAGAATGGCAAAGCGTGCAGGCTTATTACATGATATAGGTAAGGCAGTAGATCACGAGATGGAGGGTTCACACATCCAGCTCGGTGCCGAATTATGTAAGAAATACAAAGAGTCACCACTTGTGATTAATGCAGTAGAATCACATCACGGTGATGTTGAACCGGAGTCACTTATTGCATGTCTCGTACAGGCAGCTGATACAATCAGTGCGGCACGTCCGGGTGCAAGAAGAGAGACTTTGGAGACATATTCAAATCGTCTTCAGCAGTTAGAGGACATTACAAATGGTTATAAAGGGGTAGAGAAATCTTTTGCTATTCAGGCAGGTAGAGAGATTCGTATTATGGTAGTTCCTGAGCAGGTCAGTGATGCCGACATGGTTATCATGGCCAGAGATATATCTAAGCAGATTGAGTCTGAGTTAGAGTATCCGGGTCAGATAAAGGTTAATGTAATACGTGAGTCACGTATAGTGGATTACGCAAAGTAGAGCATTAGCGTATTGTCGGTTTGACATAATAACATGTACATTTGAAAAGGCTTCGTATGAAGCCTTTTCTTTTTTGCAAAAAATAAAAACGTAAATGCAGCCGATTTTTACAATGTAGTGCTTATTGGTATGAAATAAATTATCGGTAACTGTTTATTACTACTGAAGATAATTGTATATATTGCATAAAAATATATGTATAAAATATCTTGTATTCACAAAAATAGATAATGGTACGTGACAAAATTAGTAAAATGTTATAAAATAATAAATGTAATATTTAGTAACTATTCAGTGTTGATGGCTGCGATTTTTATAAATATTACAAGGGAGAAACTATATAATTAAAATATCATATGGAGGGTTTTACAATGCAGAGATTTACATTACCAAGAGATTTATATCACGGAAAGGGTGCGCTTGAGGCATTAAAGAGCTTTGAGGGAAAGAAGGCTATTATCTGTGTGGGCGGAGGCTCAATGAAGAGATTTGGCTTTTTAGACAAAGCCGAGGCTTATTTGAAGGAAGCAGGTATGGAAGTAAAGCTTTTTGAGGGAATTGAGCCGGATCCGTCAGTTGAGACAGTCATGAAAGGTGCGGCTGCCATGGCTGAGTTTGAACCGGACTGGATTGTAGCAATTGGTGGTGGCTCACCTATAGATGCAGCAAAGGCTATGTGGATTAAGTATGAGTATCCGGATATCACATTTGAGGATATGTGCAAGGTATTTGGTATTCCAAAGCTTAGAAAGAAGGCACATTTCTGTGCTATTTCATCTACATCTGGCACAGCAACAGAGGTTACTGCGTTCTCAATCATCACAGATTATGAGAAGGGTATCAAATATCCAATCGCAGACTTTGAGATAACACCTGATGTTGCAATCGTAGACCCTGAGCTTGCAGAGACAATGCCACAGAAGCTTGTTGCACACACAGGAATGGATGCCATGACACATGCCATCGAGGCATATGTATCAACAGCCAACAGCGACTTTACAGATCCGCTTGCACTCCATGCAATAGAGATGATACAGCATGACCTGATTGATTCATACAATGGTGATATGGCAAAGAGAGATGCGATGCACAATGCGCAGTGTCTGGCAGGAATGGCATTCTCCAACGCACTACTTGGAATAGTTCATTCCATGGCACACAAGACAGGCGCAGCTTTTGCAGATTATGGTGCACATATCATCCACGGAGCAGCCAATGCCATGTATCTGCCAAAGGTTATTGCTTTTAATGCAAAGGATGAGACAGCAAAGGAACGCTATGGCGTAATAGCAGATTTTATGAAACTGGGTGGAGAGACACTTGATGAGAAGGTTGAGCTTCTTATCAAATACTTACGTGGCATGAATGATGATCTGAATATCCCACACTGCATCAAGAATTACGGAGCAGACAGCTATCCAACAGAGCAGGGCTTTGTACCGGAGGAAGTATTCCTTGAGAGACTTCCTGAGATTGCTGCAAATGCTATCCTTGATGCTTGTACAGGCTCAAATCCTCGCCAGCCAAGCCAGGAGGAGATGGAGAAGCTTCTCAAATGCTGCTATTATGACACAGAGGTGGATTTCTAATAAAAACGGTACTCTGAATTTAAATTATTTAGAAGGTAAACAGGAAAAATGATTGATGAAATGAAACGGCAAAAAAGAGAGCTTGTATATAAGGGCTCAATACTTGATATATACAAGGATACAATGCAGTTTGCAAACGGTAAGACTGAGGAATGGGATTTTGTTTCACACAGAAAGGGCGCTGCGGCAGTGCTTCCGGTGCTTGATGACGGCAGGATAATCATGGTGCGTCAGTATAGAAACGCTCTCGAGAGGGAGACAATAGAGATTCCGGCCGGCTGCAGAGACTTTGTGGGAGAAGATACCAGACTGTGTGCAGAAAGGGAGCTTAAGGAGGAGACGGGCTACAGCTCTGATGATATCTCGTTTTTACTTTCACTTCGCACAACAGTAGCCTTTTGCGACGAAGAAGTAGATGTCTATCTTGCCAAAAACCTGAAAAAGGGCGAGCAGCATCTAGATGATGCCGAGTCAATCGATGTAGAAATATACACCCTAAAGGAGCTGTGCGACATGATTTATGCCGGGAAAATCCAGGATTCCAAAACAGTCAGTGCAGTTCTTGCTTATAGTAATATGATTAAATAATAAACCGACAAAATAATGCAAGCCACAGGATATATACTCCTGTGGCTTGTGTTTTGTAAAAAAATGTGTGTATAATTTGTGATTTAAGAATTCATTTCTGCAATGTCGTAGATAAGCTTCTTTGAATCCTCCCATCCTAGACATGGATCGGTGATGGATTTTCCGTAGACATGCTCACCAATCTTCTGGCTGCCCTCCTCAATATAGCTCTCAATCATAAGACCCTTGACAAGTGATTTGATATCAGAGGAAAGCTGTCTGTTGTGCATAACTTCCTTGGCGATACGAATCTGCTCCTTGAACTTCTTTCCGGAGTTGGAATGGTTGGTATCGATGATAGCCGCCTGGTTGACAACGTCCATCTTGTCGTACATTTCGTGCAGACGGATTAAGTCCTCGTAATGGTAGTTTGTTGTAGTGTTGCCATGCTTGCTGACAGCACCTCTTAAAACAACGTGAGTCAGAGGATTTCCTGATGTCTCAACCTCATAGCCTCTGTAAACAAAATGATGTGGGTGCTGTGCTGCGTAAACAGAATTGAGCATGACGGAAAAATCACCGCTTGTAGGGTTTTTCATGCCGCTGGCCACATCGAAGCCGCTGACGGTGAGACGATGCTGTTGATCCTCAACAGAACGAGCGCCGATTGCCACATATGAGAGAAGATCCTCAACATAGCCCCAGTTCTCAGGGTAAAGCATCTCATCTGCACAGGTGAGTCCGCTCTCTGCGATGGCACGGATGTGCATTTTTCTCATGGCGATAAGACCCTCAACCATGTCGGGAGCCTTTTCAGGGTCAGGCTGTGAGGCAATTCCTTTGTAGCCCTCGCCGGTTGTTCTTGGCTTGTTTGTATATACACGAGGGATGATGATTACGCGGTCCTTTACATCCTCCTGAATATTTGTCAGGCGGCTGACATAGTCACAGACTGAATCATCGTTGTCGGCTGAACACGGTCCGATAATGACGAGAAATCTATCATCTTTTCCACAGATAACATCTGAAATCATTGCATCGCGCTTCGCTTTAAGCTCGGTAAGCTCCTTTGACAGAGGATATTCCTCCTTAATCTGTGCAGGAGTTGGAAGCTGGTTTAAAAATGTGAAACTCATAATAGTGCTCCTTATATAAATAGTAATTTTATTAATTAAAATGGTATATTTTTATGGCATATCGGAAAAAATTTCCAATATATAATGCCCAAACAGTTAAATAATAAGATAAATGAAATATATTGTCAAATTTTTATCAATTATAATAGTATGCATAAAAAGTTATAATAAAACACTAAAAGGCTATAATAAGAAAAAAGTAACATTGAAAAAAAGTAAAAGATGTGATATAAATAGTTGGTAACTTTTTTGTGACCGTAGTTTAATGGATAAAATTCCGGACTCCGACTCCGGCGAGTGCGCGTTCGATTCGCGTCGGTCACATACTTTGATTTTGATATGTTAGGTTAATGGAGGAATCACATGAAGGACTTTTTTAACAAGGAAACATTGGATAATATAAAGCAGTTTTGCGCAGAAAATAAAAAATACGTTGGAGTAGCAGGTGTACTTGTAGGACTCATACTCATACTTATAGTAGTTGTCGCAGGAGGCAATAATGGCAGACAATCCAATACCGAAGCCGGATCACAGACAGAGATTTCGGTGAAGGATTTTGAGTTTGAAAAGGATTACACAAATGACGCAAAGGACGATATCAGCACATTACTTGCTGATTATTATAAGGCATACGTGGGTGATGACCTTGATACCCTTGGCAAGCTTGCGACACCTATGAGCGACAACGAGAAGAGCTATATTGGTGTTGTCAGCCAGTACTATGAGTCAGTCAATGACATCACACCTTATACCAAGAATGGTTTAAAAAAGGGAACATACTTTGTGTCTGTTAAAAACAGTATAAAGTTTACGGGAGTTGATACACAGGCACCTACACTTGACTTCTTTTATATAGAGACAGATAAGGACGGAAAGCTCTTTATAAATAATGTATACAGTAATTTCAACAGAACATACTGCGAGAATGAACTTGATGACGATATTATGGAGCTTATTTCTAAGTATACTGCTTCATCTGAGTTTGCAGACCTTCATGAGGAGGTACAAAAGGAATATGAGCAGGCGGTCGGTTCTGATGCTAATTTAAAGACTATGCTTGAGACAACACTCACAGGTGCTATAAAGCAGTGGTACACATCGTCAGGCATTGCCAATTTAAAGAAGTCTGATGCAGACACACAGACTACAGAGGCAGATACACAGCAGGCAGATGATGCATCACTAAGTGGTGACCAGCAGACTACAGATGCAAATGCAGGACAGACTGCAGACCAGCAGACTACGGATGCAAATGCCGGACAGACCACAGATCAGCAGACCACAGATACAAATGCAGCCAATCAGCAGACAGCCGAGCAGCCACAGGCACCGGCTGAATATCAGGTAGTGACAAAGGATGTTGTAAAGGTGCGTGACGGTGCAAGCACAGATGCAAAGGAGCTTGGTCTCTTAAAGGAACAGGTAACACTTACAGCATATGGCACAGAGGGCGACTGGACTATAGTATCCTACAGCGCCGGAACAAATGGCAGAGCTTATATCAAGACAGAGAATCTCCAGACAGTAGGACAGTAAAAGCAATACAAAGTAACAGATGTGCATACAATAATAAGAAGCAACACGGAGGCTTAAAGGTCTCCGTGTTTTAATCTACATAGCAAATGGCTGCCGTAAAGAGTAGAAAAGGCTGCTGTTTGGTTTATGTATATCGGATAAAGCAATCTAAAAAGAGGATATGGTATGGAAGAAAATGGTGTAAGAATAAATAAATTCCTCAGTGAAGCGGGCGTGTGCTCAAGGCGTGAGGCAGACAGGCAGATAGAAGCCGGCAAAGTAGGAATAGACGGCGTGACAGCAAAGACAGGTGACAGAGTTCTAAAGGGACAGACTGTCACATATAATGGACAGGTAGTATCAAAGGAAGAAGAGATGATACTGATTGCCCTCAATAAGCCGGCCGGCATAGTCTGCACAGCAGAAAAAAGGGAAAAAAACAACGTGATAGATTATCTTAATTACCCAAAGCGCATTTATCCCATTGGCAGGCTGGATAAGGATTCAGAGGGACTTTTACTTCTGACCAACAATGGCGAGATAGTAAATAAGATGATGCGCTCCGGCAACAGACACGAAAAAGAGTATATTGTCACAGTAAACAAAACAATATCTGACAGCTTCATAAGAGGGCTCGCAGGAGGTGTACCGCTTGTAGAGCTTGGTGTGACAACCAGAAAGTGCCATGTGAAAAAGCTGTCCTCAAAGCAGTTTAAGATTATTCTGACACAGGGCTACAATAGGCAGATAAGACGGATGTGTGAATACTTTGGCTACCGTGTGGTCAAGCTTGAGAGAGTGAGAATCATGAATATTGAGCTTGGTGACCTGCCAAGAGGAAAGTACAGGGCAGTAACACCACTTGAATACAAGGGACTCAAAAGACTGATTGCGGATTCCTCAAATCAGCCGGTTATGCCTGATACGAATAAGAATCATTCTGATAAGAAACATACGGATAAGAAACATACGGATAAGAAACATACGGATAAGAAATATCCGGATAGAAGAGCAAAGTAAAGCAGACAGAGGATTATTACAGCATGGAGAATAACAAAATAAAAGATAAGATAGATGATCTTGTTGAAAGTCTTAACCGCGCATCAAAAGCCTATTACAATGGCGCAGATGAAATAATGCCAAATTACGAGTGGGATGCACTGTTTGATGAGCTTACACAGCTTGAAAAAGAGACAGGATATATCCGTCAGGACAGCCCGACACAGAATGCAGGCTATGAGGCAGAGGCTGGAAATCGTGAGCCGCATGAGTATCCGGCGCTTTCACTTGCAAAGACAAAGAGTATTGAGGAGCTTAAGAAATGGGCAGGTGATATGCCAATCTGGCTTTCATGGAAGCTTGACGGACTGACACTCGTGCTCACATATGACGGTGGCAGGCTTGTGAAAATACTGACGAGAGGAAATGGAACTGTAGGAAGTAACATCACCTTTTTGCAGGATGCCATAAGCGGCTTCCCAAAGGAGATACCATACAAGGGACATATGGTTGTAAGAGGGGAAGCGACAATTTCCTACACGGATTTTAAGCTGTTAAATGATACAATCGAGGACGATGATGAGAAATATGCCAATCCAAGGAACCTTGCCTCCGGTACATTAAATCTCGATGATGTGGAAGAAGTGAAACGCAGACATGTTGTGTTTTATGCGTTTACACTCGTGCATATAGATGATGATATCATATCATGGGGTGACAGAATGAGCTATCTTAGTGATATGAAATTCAATGTTGTCAAAAGGGAGGCAACTGATGCGGCAGGCCTTGATGAGGCTGTAAAACGCTGGACAAGGGATGTTGAGAGCGGAAAGATGGATGTGCCTGTGGACGGACTTGTCATATGCTATGATGACACTGCCTACGCTGCAGGTGGAAGCATCACGGGACATCATGCTACGAGAGCCGGCTTTGCTTTCAAGTGGCAGGATGAGGCAGTAGATACGAGGCTTCGTTATATTGAGTGGTCGTGTGCGGTTTCGACAATATCGCCTGTGGCTGTTTTTGAACCGGTGCAGATAGAGGGAACGACGGTTTCGAGAGCCTCACTTTGCAATCTGACTGAGATAGAAAGGCTTGGAGTGGGAAAAGAGTGTATACTTTCCGTGATAAAAGCCAACAAGATTATTCCGAAATGCATAGCTGTAAAGGATGCGGTGGGAGCGGTTGAGATACCGAAGGAATGTCCGGTGTGCCATCATCCGACACGCATATTTGTCAGCAAAAACAGCGGTGTGAAGACGCTGCATTGTACAAACCCTGACTGTACAGCCAAGAATGTCAAAAAGTTTTCAAGATTTGTCAGCAAAAGCGGAATGGATATAGATGGACTTTCGGTACAGACAATGCTAAAATTTATAAATGAGGGATTCATAAAACAGTTCCCTGACATATACCATCTGCCAGAGCATTTTGATAAGATAAGCAGCATGGAGGGCTTTGGAGAAAAATCATGCATGAATATGCAGACTGCCATCGAAAAAAGCAGACATGTCCACCCGGTCAATCTGATATTTGCACTCTGTATACCTCTTATAGGTACCGATGCAGGCAAGAAGATTGTCAACGCAATAGGTTTTGATGGCTTCGCGGACAGAATGAGAAATGCCACAGATTTTGTGGATATAGACGGTATAGGCCAGGAAAAATCAGGCTCCATACTTGAATGGTATGCAAATCCCAAAAACAGTGCGATGTTTGAAGCATTGATTAAGGAGCTTGACATAGAACAGGTCGATATAAAGGATATGTCGGAGGGGAGCTTAAACGGCAAGACCTTTGTCATCACAGGCGATGTGCATTATTTTGCCAACAGAAGCGAGTTTAAGGCCTATGTGGAGTCACAGGGCGGCAAGGTGACAGGAAGCGTGTCAAAAAAGACAGACTATCTGGTAAACAACGACACTGAATCTACTTCATCAAAAAATAAAAAAGCAAAAGAATTAGGAATACCTATCATCTCGGAGGATACATTTATAGAGATGTTTGGGCGTTAGAAAAGAGGTTATAAAATGCCTATAAAGACACAAAATGATTTACCTGTAAAGGAAATACTTGAGAGAGAAAATATATTTGTGATGGACGAAAACAGGGCATCACATCAGAACATCAGACAGCTGGAGATTGCGATTGTAAATCTCATGCCATTAAAGGAGGACACAGAGCTTCAGATACTGCGCTCGCTGTCAAATACCCCTATACAGGTTAATGTAACGTTTGTGACCACATCTACTCACGAGGCCACTCACACATCACTCAGTCATCTGAACAAATTTTACGAGACCTTTGACGATATAAAGGACAGGTACTTTGACGGCATGATAATCACAGGGGCACCGGTTGAGCTTATGGAATACGAGGAGGTAGACTACTGGGATGAGATATGCAGTATAATGGAGTGGAGCAAGACACATGCTTTCTCCACACTTCATCTGTGCTGGGGTGCACAGGCAGGATTGTATTATCACTACGGCATACCAAAGCGTGTGCTTCCAAAGAAGAAGTTTGGTGTGTATGCGCACCACGTAAAGAACAGAAAAGTCCCACTTGTCAGAGGCTTCGATGACGTGTTTTACGCACCACACTCAAGGCATACCGAGGTCTTAAAGGAGGATATATTAAAGCATCAGGAGCTTACCATACTTGCGGAGTCGGATGATGCCGGAGTATTCCTTCTGATGGATCAGGACGGTAAAAAGATTTTTGTGATGGGACATCCTGAGTATGACAGATATACTCTTCACAATGAGTACGAGAGGGATAAGAAAAAGGGGCTTGATATAGATATGCCGGTGAACTACTATCCGGATAATGATGATACACAAAAGCCGCTTTTACAGTGGCGATCGCACGGCAATATACTTTATTCCAATTGGCTTAATTATTATGTGTACCAGGAAGTGCCGTACGAGTTCATAAACAACCGCGAGATAATTGGAAAATAATGACAAAAATTATAGTATTTTTTAGTTAATTTTGAATTGCATAAATGCTAAAATGTGGTAAAATATAACTATAAACCATTATAAAAAAACAAAATAATTGCAAAAGCTAACAAAAATTTAATGAAATTAAACAAGGGGGATTTTAATATGGCAAAAGAGCAAGTTGCGATGCTTCTTGCCGGTGGTCAGGGCTCCAGACTTTATGCACTGACGCAGAAACTTGCAAAGCCGGCAGTTCCGTTTGGAGGCAAATACAGGATTATTGATTTTCCACTTTCTAATTGTGTTAATTCAGGCATAGATACAGTTGGTATATTGACACAGTACCAGCCGTTTGTGCTGAATGAGTACATAGGAAATGGACAGCCATGGGATCTTGACAGATTATATGGAGGAGTGCATGTGCTGCCACCGTATCAGAAGGCTTCAGGCTCAGACTGGTACAAGGGAACAGCCAATGCGATTTATCAGAATATTGCATTTATCGAGAGATATGATCCTGAGTATGTTATCATACTTTCAGGAGATCAGATTTGTAAGCAGGACTACAGCGATTTCCTTAAGTTCCATAAGGAGAAAAATGCTGAGTTTTCTGTAGCGGTTATGGAGGTTCCATGGGAGGATGCATCACGTTTCGGTCTCATGGTAGCAGATGATGACGACAAGATCACAGAGTTTCAGGAGAAACCAAAGAATCCTAAGTCTAATCTTGCATCCATGGGTATTTATATCTTCAATTGGGATATACTTAAGAAGTATCTTATCGAGGATGAAAATGATCCGGATTCAGAGAATGATTTCGGTAACAATATCATTCAAACCTTTGTAGGATGGCCGCAGGATGTATGCTTATCACTTTAACGGCTACTGGAAGGATGTAGGAACAATACCTGCACTTTGGAGGCAACATGGAGTGCTTGATCCGTGAGCACAGCGGTATCAACCTGTTTGATGAAAACTGGAAGAGTATACAGCCGTAACAGCGG
>ENA-OQNM01000714-OQNM01000714.1-human-gut-metagenome-genome-assembly--contig:-NODE-714-length-11589-cov-2.683650_pt1 | contig 11589 bp, 7 predicted proteins | sample MGYA00242632_ERZ504886 | MGnify/ENA primary metagenome ERZ504886 (study PRJEB26092, sample SAMD00036424) | human gut metagenome | host: Homo sapiens | study: EMG produced TPA metagenomics assembly of... | reverse complement strand
AAGACCATTTATATTCCTACGGCTATTCGTTTGATTGGCTATGGAAAGAATCGCCCGGAATTTATTCTGGCTAAGAATTCTCCGGGTTTTCAGGAGGAAGTAGCTGATGATAAAGGAAAAGCTAAATACATGTTCTGGTTTACGGGAGCCGTTGTCAAGGAAGGTGAGAAACCCCGTGATGCCGGTGCCAGTACGTTCTACAGTGCCATGTCGAATATCAACTTGCGTATAGAAGATGGCAATCCGCATGCAGTGGCGTTACGCACACACTTTGCCCAACACAGTTTTATCAGTTATGTGGCCGTATACATAGGTAAAGGCAAGGCTGGTCTGTTCGATGTGGGCAATGAGTTGGAAAACGTTGCTTTTTACGGGGGAGATTATGGCATTTATACGACAAAAGCTTCTCCCGGATGGCCGGTAATGATGGTCGACTCTTATTTTGAGGGACAACGTGTAGCTGCTCTTCGTTGTCAGGAGTCCGGTTTGGCAATGGTGAATCTGTATGCCAAGAATGTTCCGGCTGTATTTGATATTGACCCTAATTATTGCGACAAGTTATTTTTGGAAAACAGCTATTTTGAAAATGTAAGTGGTCCGGCAGTGGTGATTACCAACGAGAACAACAGCAACAATCAGATAACCTTCCGCAATGTATATTGTAAGAATGTACCGACCTTGGCGAAATATACCCGTAGCAATACGGCCACCATGTTGCTCATAAAATCTATAAGGTAAAGTCATACGACCACGGCTTGCAGATGGATAACATGGTGGATATGCCGGAATATGAAACGTTGGTTGATATTGAACCGATACAGAAGATGCCGGTTGCCCAACTGATGGACATCCCTGCACTGCCTGCAATGGCAACATGGGTAAATCTGCGCGAACTCGGTGACGAAAGGGAGAGTAGGGGAAACGGATGATACGAAGGCCATCCAGGAGGCTATTGACAAGTATGATAATATCTATGTACCCCAGGGCTGGTATCGCATTACCGAAACTTTGAAGATGAAGCCCGATACCAAGTTGATAGGCCTGCATCCTTTTGGCACTCAGTTCCGGCTAGACGAAAGTACTGCTGCATTCAGTGGTTTTGGCGGTCCGAAAGCGATGGTGGAATCTTCGGAAGGCGGTGCAAATATGCTGGTGGGCATTGGTATCAATACCGGCGGTTATAACTATCGTGCTGTAGGTGTGAAGTGGATGGCAAATGCAGATTCTTATATGAATGACGTGAAGTTTGTAGGCGGGCATGGCGGTTTATGGAAACCTAAACCGGGTGTTGAGGAACCACGTGGCCGGTGGAACAGACCGGCTCGTATCAGTTCTCCCGATAATCCGGTAGCGGCTTCGGGCATGGACCTTGCTTGGGACAACCAGTATTGGAGTCTGTGGGTGACCAACAACGGTGGTGGCACCTTTAAAGACATCTGGACAGCAAGCACATATGCCACCAATGGTTTCTATGCCAACAATACTTCTACTCCGGGGCGTATCTATGCCATGTCCATCGAGCATCATGTAAGAAATGAAGTACGTTTCAGCAAGGTGTCCAACTGGAAGGTGTATTGCATGCAAACCGAGGAAGAGAGCCGCGAAAGTACCGATTGCCAACCGATAGAGATGGACGACTGCAAAGATGTGACCTTTGCAAACTTGTATATGTTCCGCGTTATCCGTGTCAATGAACCGTATCACAGTTCTGTACGTATCCGCAATTGCGAGAACATCGCATTTCTGAACCTGCATAACTATTCTCAGATTAAATATACGAATAACATTGCAGTGTTCGATGTCAACAAAGACATTGACATCCGCCCGTGGGAACTTTCTCGCTTGATTGTAACCGGAAAAGAACCTCATCAGCAACCGTTAGGCAATGAAATAGGTAAGGTGAACCAATTGGCTTCCGATTTGGAATTTGCCGAAGGCATTGCGCGCGACAGTAAAGGTAACATTTACTTCTGCGACCATCGGATGCGTCGTATCTTTAAGTGGTCGGTAGAGACAAACAGCTTGTCGCTGCTGGCAGATTTCCCGTGGAAACCCTCCAATCTGGCTTTTGATTCAGAAGATAATCTGTTGGTATTGTTCAGATATGATGCGCAGCCAGGATATCTGATTAATGGTAAGCCGGAGGAAATGCCGGTAATGCCTGATACAAAAGGTACTTCTTTCAGCGGATATGGTAATTCCGCATATACAATGAGAGTCTACTCCATTGACCCGGAAAATCCGGAAGAGACCATCAAACTGTTGCCGCGTGTTCCGATGGGTCAAGTGAAGAACGTGTATAAGGCTCTTTATCCTTCTAACCGTTGGAGAGACTTCCACGATTTCAATGCGGTGTCGGTCTATGTTCCTGAAATGTGCTTCCTGGCACCGGATGGAAAAACTATCATTCCTCATTATTTCGACTTGTCACGTAGTTCTTCCTTGCTGGAAGCCTATCCGGGAAAGCCTTTCTATACCTCTGATGAATATGACCGCAGAATGGTGAAGATGGATGTGGCCAATGACGGCACGCTCTCCAACTTGAGCTATTTTGTGGAGCAGGGCGAATTTGGTTCTGCTGTAGATAAGGAAGGGAACTTGTATGTGGCTGACGGAGAAATATATGTATTTGATAAGGATGGCAAGAAGAAAGGGATGATTCGTGTTCCCGAACGTCGTCCACATTACAGTTTGGCGGTAAGGATGGCAATACATTGTTTGTCACAGGCCGTTCCAAGTTCTTTGGTGTACGTATTAAATAAGGAAAATCCATATTAAAACAATCTGTGTAATGAGAAATTATCAAATAATGAGATACCTGCTGATAGTCTGTTGGATTATCTGTAATATGTCGTCCGGGTGGGCGGTAGGGGGTGGTTCCGCCTATACGCAAAGACCGGACGATCCGGAAGCATTCTACTTTACCCCGGAGAATTACGGCTTCAAGGCTGATGGAAAGTCCGACGTGACCGATGCGCTTCAAGAGGCAATCAATCAGGTGAAGCGCGAAAAGAATTTTGGGATACTGTTTCTGCCGGAAGGAAATTATCGCATTAGCAAGACGATTCAAATTCCCTCATCCATTCGGCTGATTGGTTATGGGAAGAAACGGCCGGTGATTTATTTGGGAGCCGATACACCCGGTTTCCAGACTACTCAAAATTATATGATATGGTTTACGGGAGGGCTGGCACAAGAGGGCAGGAAGCCTTCGGATGCCGGTGCAGGTACTTTCTATAGTGCGGTGTCCAATGTGGATTTCCGTATAGACAAAGGTAATCCTCAAGCCGTCGCCATTCGTGCGCATTTTGCCCAGCATGGATTTATCAATCATTGCGACATTCGGATTGGTTCGGGAAAAGCCGGCATGTATGATGTGGGCAATGAACTGGAAGACGTCAGGTTCTATGGCGGTGAATATGGGATAATTTCTTCCAGGACTTCTCCGGGATGGCCTATGATGATGGTCGATACTTACTTTGAGGGGCAGAGAAAAGCGGCTGTCTATTCAAAAGAGGTGGGGTTTGCCATCGTCAATATGCATGTGAAGAATACGCCCGTTGCCTTTGAAATGGCAGAGAATCTGGCAGACCGCCTTCATGTGGAGAATTCGTTGTGGGAGAATATTTCGGAAGCCGGTGTCAGGGTAAGCGTAGAGGGAAATACTTTTTCGCAATTGAATCTGGTGAATGTGGATTGCAGGAATGTTCCCGTACTGGTGGACTATGCTCAAAGTGGAAAGAAAGTTGCCGGAAAAGCAAAAATGTACAGAGTCAAGGAGTTTACTTACGGTCTGGTGTATCAGGATTTGAATGATGCTTCTTCTTTCAGGGAAATATGTGAAATAGAGCCGGTGGCAAAACTGCCGGTTCCACTTGGCAAGGACCTTCCGGTTCTTCCGGCAATGGAGACATGGGTCAATATCCGCGACTTAGGGGCAAAAGGTGATGGCGAGACTGATGATACGGAAGTTTTTGAAAAAGCTGTCTCTTTGCATAAAAACATCTATGTGCCCCAGGGGTGGTATCGTCTGACGAGAACGTTGAAGCTGTCTCCCGGTACTAAGCTGATTGGGCTGCATCCTTTTGGGACTCAATTTCTGTTGAAGGAAAGCGAGCCTGCATTCAGTGGTTTCGGCGTGCCTGTGCCTTTGGTTGAATCTTCCGAAGGCGGCGACGACGTACTGAATGGTATAGGTATTAATACTGGTGCGTATAATTACCGTGCTGTCGGCTGTAAATGGATGGCGGGTGAGTGTTCGTACTTGAATGATGTGAAGTTTGTAGGCGGGCACGGCACCTTGCGCAAACCGGCTCCGAATGCTTCCGGACAGTCGTCTTACCGCAGGGGCGAGCGTCGAATTAGTTCCCCGTCTTCTCCGGTCATGGAGACCGGTAAGGATATGGCTTGGGACAACCAGTATTGGAGTTTGTGGATTACAAACAATGGCGGTGGGACAATTAAGGATGTTTGGACAGCCAGTACGTATGCTGCCAGTGGGCTTTATATTAGCGAAACGAAGACTCCGGGACGTATTTATGCCATGTCTTTGGAGCATCATGTCCGTACTGAAGCCCGTTTCCATAATGTGGCCAACTGGAAAATTTATGCTTTCCAGTTTGAGGAAGAAGGTCGTGAAGGGCCTGATTGTTATATGGCAGAAATGTCCAATTGTCAAAATATCGAAATGGTAAATGTGTGGATGTATCGCGTTATCCGTGCCTTTATGCCAAAGAGGATAGGTTTCCGCATATGGGATTGCAAGAATATCACTTTCCGTAATATGCACAATTATACGCAGATATTGCCAGTCATAGAGTTTCCTATATATGATATGAATAAGAAGTTGCCCGTTTATTCGTGGGACTTTGCCCGTCTCACTGTTTCGGGTAGCGAGAAGAGCCTTCGCCCTTCCTGCACGGTCATGGACAAGCCTGTGAAGCTGGCTACCGGTTTTGAACTGGCCTCCGGAGCTACTACCGACAGTAAAGGAAATATCTACTTCTGTGAAAACCGTCTGAAGAAAATCTATAGATGGTCGGCAGACACGGAGCAGATTACTTTGATAGCTGATTATCCCTGGAAGCCTTTTACATTGGCCACTGATACGCAAGACAATCTGCTGGTTATTTTCCGCTATGACCCTCAGCCGGGTTATCTGGTGAACGGCAAGCAGGAAACGGTAGTGCGCTTGCCGGATGATAATCCGATGTACAGTGGTTGGGGTAACAGTGGCTGGAGTGCTTGGGGGTATTCTTTTAATCCGGATAGCGTGGATGCTACGATGAAGCCTATGCCACGTGTTGTTACAGCCGGTATGAAGAATATACAGAAGGTCATTCACCCTTCCAGTCGCTGGAGAGGTGACTTTGACAAGGTGGTTGCCATTATGCCTGAGTATAGTTTTGTCGCTCCGGATGGCGTGACAATTATTCCGGATACCTATGATTTGGGACGTTCTTGTGCTTTGACTGTTACAGTGCCCGGTCAGTCAGAACCGGTTTATATTGTAAATGAGATGAATAAAACGACAGTACAACTTTCCGTTGGTGTGGATGGCCGTTTGACAGAACAAGGAATAATATGTCCTTATGGCCAATACAGTAATGTGACCGATGCTGACGGAAATGTTTATGTTGCTGATGGTGAAATATTTGTCTATGACAAATATGGTAAAGAGCAGAGACGTATTCAGATAGAAGAACGCCCGATTTCCTTGGCAATTGGTGGGAGGCAGAAGGATATGCTTTTTGTTACCACCTCAAGTTCTTTCTATGGGATTAAGATACGTTAGGTATTGGTGTAGGTAAAAAAGAATTAGCCCCTGCGGTTGTTTTATATCGCAGGGGCTAATTTATTATAAGAAGGTCTCTTTTCCTTATAGGCTGATTACTTGGAATATTATTTTTCCAGCAGCTCTTTCAGAAAAGAATCCAGTTCCTCATCCAATCCTTTCAGTAGCTCCTCATTGACCAATAGAGTATCATCATCCATCAGCAGCAGTTCTGCTATTGTTTCTCTATCGTCATCCACCAGTACAAAAGAGAATGGTTTCAGAATTGTTAGCTTGTCGAACTTTCCTTCATTTTTCATGCTGCAGAGCAGTGAGGACAAGATACGCTCTACATTTTCGTAGAAATCATCTCCCTCGTATGTCATCCATTCTTCAATGGAAGTATTGGCAAGCTCTTCATCTTCATCATCAAAGATAGACAGTTCGCCCGAATTCTGATTCGGTTGCAGATGAATGTCTGTAACGATAGTCTGTTCGCAACCGCAGGTGTATTTGCCGATTGCTTTTTTAAGAGTGTCCTCCAAGAGTGCTAATGACGATTGACTGAGCTTCATAATAACTTTCTTTTCTTAATGGTTGTTCAAAGGTATAAAAAAACGGTTAATCTCTGCATCATTTGACTAAAAATCATCATCAAATCTGTTCATTTGCATGTTCAGGCGTGCCATTCCCTCTTTTCGTTTCTCCAATTCGTCTACATACATGCTGATAAAGATGTAATAGGAGATGGTTCCATCATGTATTTCGCCTGTCTCTTTTTTGTCTGTCTTGCTTTTCTCACGGGCAAGGGTTTGCGCTTTTAATGCCCATTCCAAGGCAGTATCTATGCTGTCTTGCATTTCGTAGCCCAAAGCGGTGTTATAGGCTGCATACATTTTCTGTTTTCCTTTTTTGTTTCGTAGGTCTGCTTCCAGAGCTCTACTGCTTTACTCCAATTTTCTTCTTTGGCATATACGGCTGCGTCACGCATATTTACAGAACCACCACTGAAGAGATAGCGGTTACCAGTTTTCCAATAGGGGAGTAGATGTCTTACCGGAACCGTTCCTGCAAATTCAGATGCTTGCTTCACCATGTCTTCTTCGCTGATGAGGCGGGAACGTACTGACGCTTCACCATTTCCTGCCTCTTCCCAGAAAATACTGTCATTGCTGTTGACGGTTACCATAGGACCTTTGCGGTTAGGCAAATATATTCTGACGGTAGGATATACCTTTACATCCACTGTGCCGAGGAACACACCCCAGTTGGGCATATAACTTATCTTGCGATTGGAACGCATTTGTATGTTTTCCAGGGCTATCAGGAAATCTACGTCCAAATTCTGTGTAAGTTCCAGTACTTCATCCCTCGATAATGTGCTTTCGCGGGGATTGATGTCTTTACTCCGGAGGGCAGAGTCGCATATCACAACCTCTTCAAAGTAGTTTTCGTTGGCAAGGGCCTCTGCAAGGGATTCGGTTGTTATTGCGGCGTCTCCATTGTAGTAGTTGGTGAGGCGTGCCACCTCATTCTCACTTTTTTTCTGTTCTTCCTCACTGATGATGAGTTTGTTGTCCGGTACGTTTGGCATGTTGTTGACAACAGCCACACGTTTCAGTGTTGCCGGGAAACTGACTTCTGCCGGAAGCATATAATCAATGGACAGTTGTTCTACACTCTGGCAGCTGCCTAACAGCAGAGACCCCATCAATAACAGACAATAGTGATATTTGGTCATAGTCTTTGGTTTTGTTCTTTGGAGCAAAAGTACTCTTTTAGCTGAATATTCAAAAGCTGGAACGAATAAAAAATGTGATAATGTGGTAGGAGAAAAAGTGATAGGGTGATAAAAGATACCTGACGGTATCATCTTATCACCCTATCGCTTTATCATTTTATAGCTTTGATTTATGCATTCCTTCCGTGGCAGTTTTTGTATTTCTTACCGCTTCCGCAAGGACAAGGATCATTGCGTCCTACGGTCTTCTCGGCACGGATAGGTTCGCGTCTTGGTTGTTCACGTGTATCTTGTGCCGCAGCGGCCTGCTGGTTCGGGTCATTCAAATCAACCTTCTGTTCGCGATACTTGCTCATATCCTGGCGTTGTTCCGGAGCAGCCTGGCGCACCTCTACTTGGCGGGGAGCCTGGGGAGCCTCAGGGGCTTCAGCCGGAGCCTCTTGTACCGGGATTTGTCCACGCATCAGGATAGAGATGGTCTGGTTATTGATTTTGTTGACCATTGCATCAAACAAGTTCACAGATTCCAGCTTGTAAATCAGTAGCGGGTCTTTCTGCTCGTAACTTGCATTCTGCACGGAGTGTTTCAGCTCGTCCAGCTCGCGCAGGTTTTCTTTCCATGCTTCGTCGATAACATGCAGCAAGATGGATTTCTCGAATGACTTCACCACCTCCTTACATTCTGTCTCGTAAGCTTTCTTCAGGTTGCAGGAGATGTTGTACATACGTTTTCCGTCTGTGATGGGGATAAGTATGTTTTCGTACATGTGTCCCTGCATTTCGTATACTTGCTTGATGACCGGATAGGCTATCTGTGCCATACGTTCTGTCTTGCGCTTGAAGAGTTCCATGGCAGCGTCAAAAGTTCTGTCTGCCAGTTTTTCTTTCTTCTCATTACGGAATTCCTCTTCGGTGAAAGGTACTTCCATGGCAAGCGTCTGGAGCACATCCATCTTGCAGTTTTCATAGTCGGGTGCTTCGACGGCGTTGGCACAACGGTCCCAAATCATGTTCACGATATCCATACCGATACGTTCGCCCATCAAAGCGTGGCGGCGTTTGGTGTAGACTACTGTACGTTGCTTGTTCATCACGTCGTCATATTCCAACAGACGCTTACGGATGCCGAAGTTGTTTTCCTCAACTTTCTTTTGCGCACGTTCAATGGACTTGGAAATCATGCCGTGTTCAATCATTTCACCTTCTTTGAAACCTAGTTTGTCCATTACACTGGCAATGCGGTCACTGGAGAACAAACGCATCAGGTCATCTTCCAAAGATACGAAGAATACAGAAGAACCCGGGTCGCCTTGACGTCCTGCACGACCACGTAACTGACGGTCCACACGGCGTGATTCGTGGCGTTCTGTACCGATGATGGCAAGACCGCCTGCAGCTTTCACTTCCGGACTCAGCTTGATGTCGGTACCACGACCGGCCATATTGGTAGCAATGGTTACAGCACATTTCAAACCGGCAGTAGCCACAATATCCGCTTCTTTCTGATGCAGTTTGGCATTCAATACACTATGTTCAATCTTACGCATGGTGAGCATTTTGCTCAACATTTCAGAGATTTCAACAGAAGTGGTACCCACCAGTACGGGGCGTCCTGCTGCCACCATTTTTTCTATCTCTTCGATGACTGCTTTATATTTTTCACGTTTTGTCTTGTAAACGCGGTCGTTCATGTCGTTACGGGCAATGGGGCGGTTGGTCGGAATAACCACTACATCCAGTTTGTAGATGTCCCACAACTCGCCGGCTTCTGTTTCTGCCGTACCGGTCATACCGGATAGTTTGTGGTACATACGGAAATAGTTCTGTAATGTAATGGTGGCAAAAGTCTGGGTGGCAGCTTCTACTTTCACGCCTTCTTTGGCTTCGATGGCTTGGTGCAAACCGTCAGAATAACGACGTCCTTCCATGATACGTCCCGTCTGCTCATCCACAATCTTTACCTGACCGTCGATTACCACATATTCGTCATCTTTCTCGAACATGGTGTATGCCTTCAACAGTTGGTTGATGGTATGCACACGTTCGCTTTTGATGGCATAGTTGGTCATCAGGGCATCCTTCTTTTCAAGGCGCTGTTCGTCTGTCAGCTCTGTTTCGTTTTCCAAGGCAGAGAGTTGCGCTGTGATATCGGGGAGTACGAAGAAAGTGGGGTCCTCTACATTGCTACTAATCAAGTCTACGCCCTTGTCTGTCAAATCCACGCTGTTCATTTTCTCTTCGATAACGAAGTACAGCGGGTCAGTCACCTCGTGCATGCGCTTGTTGTTCTGCTCCATGTAGATTTCTTCGGTCTTCAGCATACCGGCCTTGATGCCTTGTTCGCTGAGGAACTTGATGAGTGCCTTGTTCTTGGGCAGGCACTTGTGACTGCGGTACAAAGCGAGGAAGCCTTCTTCCTGGTCTTTCTTATCGTTCGATGCAATCAGGCGCTTGGCATCGGCCAGGTATTGGGTAGCCAGTTTTTTCTGAGCTTCTACCAGACGTTCTACTTGTGGGCGGAGCTGTTCGAAGAGTTGGTCATCGCCTTTGGGAACCGGTCCGGAGATAATCAGCGGAGTACGGGCATCATCAATCAATACTGAGTCCACCTCATCGACAATGGCATAATTATGTTGGCGTTGTACCAGGTCTTTGGGGCTGATAGCCATGTTGTCACGCAGGTAGTCGAAACCGAATTCATTGTTTGTACCGAACGTGATGTCTGCCAGATAAGCTTTGCGACGGGCATCAGAGTTGGGCTGGTGCTTGTCGATGCAATCTACACTCAAACCGTGGAACATGTAAAGAGGACCCATCCATTCGGAGTCACGTTTTGCCAGATAGTCGTTCACTGTTACCACGTGCACGCCGTTACCAGTCAGGGCATTGAGGAATACCGGTAGGGTAGCTACCAATGTCTTACCTTCACCGGTTGCCATTTCGGCAATCTTACCTTTATGTAGAACCACACCGCCGAATAGCTGTACATCATAATGTACCATGTTCCATACAGTATCGTTGCCACCTGCTATCCAATGGTTCTGGTAGATGGCTTTATCGCCTTCGATGCGTACAAAGTCTTTAGTGGCAGCCAGTTGGCGGTCAAAATCGGTAGCTGTAACCACTATTTCTTCATTTTCAGAGAATCGTTTGGCTGTTTCCTTTACAATAGAGAAAGCGGTGGGTAATACTTCGTCCAGCGCTTTTTCATAAATCTCCAATATCTCTTTCTCGATTTTGTCGATTTGGTTGAAGAGGTCTTCGCGTTTTTCCAGTTCGGTATCTTCAACGCTGGCTTTCAGTTCTTCCACTTTGGCGCGTTGTTCGGCTGCCGAATCGTGGATGTAGGCTTTCAGTTCTTCTGTCTTGGCGCGTAGGGCGTCGTTGTCGAGTTTGGCTACTTCCGGGTAAGCGGCTTTGATTTTCTCCACCCACGGTTGTATCTCTTTCATGTCGCGTGTGGATTTGTTGCCGAAAATCGAGCTTAAAAATTCATTAAATCCCATTATATATTTGTTTTTATTATTATTGCTGAGTTAGTTGAGCGTGCAAAGTTACTGATTTCTATACAGATTATCCAGATTTGCACAGATTATTTTAGAATCAAAAGTCGAGGGGAGATGCTGTACTTGCATTAGGGGCGCGGATGCGCATTACACTTGCCAGGGTAGGGGCAATGCGGTCGATACTGATGGGTATACGGATGATTTCAGCCTTCATTCCTCCTCCCAATAAAATGAGGGGAGCAGGAATATCGGCCGTACGTACTACACGGTTATCAATACTATTTTCCTGCATGATAGTCCAGCCCGGAAGTATTTCAATGAGCAAATCGCCAGAGCGCTTGCGGTGAAAACCATTGCGTATACGTTCTATTTGCGGTGACCAGGGGCCCAAAAGCAGGCGATGAGCTGAATATACTTCGCTCACGCCACTGAACTGAACCAGAAATTCGGCAGATTTTTCTTGTAATTTCAGTCAGGCTCAGCTGCTTGTTCTCAATAAGTTTATGGTTGAGATAGATTTGTTGGTCATATAAGCTTCACATATTGTCCCTCGCCATAGGATGCCATGA
>ENA-OQNM01000710-OQNM01000710.1-human-gut-metagenome-genome-assembly--contig:-NODE-710-length-11645-cov-6.335301_pt1 | contig 11645 bp, 7 predicted proteins | sample MGYA00242632_ERZ504886 | MGnify/ENA primary metagenome ERZ504886 (study PRJEB26092, sample SAMD00036424) | human gut metagenome | host: Homo sapiens | study: EMG produced TPA metagenomics assembly of... | reverse complement strand
GATTTTTAGTTTTTGAGAACATGTGGTGGAAGTGATGGATCACTTCCGCGAAGCTTCTGCATACCGCGCTGGATCGCATCCTTGGAATCTTTCCAGTCGGCATTCTTTATTTTTATAATCATATTTTTCGATGAACCATGCAACATCTTCATATATGCGGTTCATGTTGTCGTGCATTAGAGGGAGCACGATATCGTAAAATTCTTTGCGCTTATCACCTTTTAAATAAGTGTCAGCTCCTTCCAGAACCACTTTCAGGTGATCGAGACAAATCCTTTTGTGTTCTTTAATTTTCTTTAGTTCAGGATCCTTTTCATACATAGTGAAGAAGGTCTTCATGTATGCATTAAAGGTCTTGTTTACGCTGTCACATATAAAGCAGGTTGATTCACGCTTGTTAATCCAGTCCACGATGGAATTGGAGGAGGCGTTTGCTTTTTTGAAAAGACCGCTCTTTTGCACTGAATCAGGCTTAAAGTTCTTAAATTCTTTGTCCATCTCCTCAATATGGCGCATGTACATGGTTTTTAGTATCCAGGCGTTTCCGAGTGAATTGCCATAGTCAAACATTTTTTTGAAATGTGCACGGCAGAAGCCCTCCTTATCGGTCATATCGCGTATGTCAGCCTCCATGTAAGAGGCACCATGACCAAGTACAAAATCCATGACGTGATCCTCGGTGCGTTTTTCTATATAGCAGAAGGGGCATTCACCGGCATTGTCAAAGGCGTCTGATATGGGGATAGTGTGTATTTGTTCTTTCAAGGTAATACCTCCGGGGTCATATTTTGTTATTTAAAAATCCTCTGGTGTGTAGCTCTCATAAAACTTGATAAAGGTCTGTAAAGAGGTGGAAAGCTTTGAAGACTCCTTGTAAGCAAAGCCAACCTCACGCTTGTGGATTGGTATGCCGAGAGGAATTTCAATCAGGGTACCGTCAGCAAGCTCTTTTGAAACTATGCTTTTTATGACGCATGCCACACCTACGCCTATTTTGGCAAAGTCGATGAGCAGGTCCATATTTGATATATCTATAGAGTCCTTTACGTGTATCTGGTTCTCCTGCAGATAATCATCAATATATTTACGTGTCATATTGCCTTTATCGAGAAGCATGAGAGTAGAGTTTTGCAAAATCTCGCTCTTTTTGACACCACGGGCGCTTAAGTTGCGCAGATAGTCCTTTGTAGTGACAAATATATCCTCGATGTTGTCCAGATAATAGAAATTGAAAGTCTTAAGGGATGTTGGTTTTCCTATCAGACCTATATCTATTTTGTCATCATCGAGGAGCTTTAAGGTCTCATTGGTGGACTGACATTCGATTGAGATGCTTATATGAGGATTTCTGTGTATGAATTCCTTGAGATATGGCAAAAGCATATATTTGCAGAGTGTTGAGCTGACACCAATCTTAAGCTGGCCGACACCGAGCTCTATTGAGCGCTTCAGCTTTTCCTCCCCCTCATTTAATGCCTCAAAGGCCTCGCTTACATGATCATAAAGAAGCCTGCCCTCATCGGTCAAGACGACACCTCTGGAGCTTCTGGAAAAAAGCTTGCATTCCAGTCCGTCCTCAAGCTTTTGAATTGACTTGCTGATGGCAGGCTGGCTGATATAGAGCTCCTTGGCTGCCTTTGATATATTGCCGGCATTGGCGACAGTATAGAAAATCCAGTAAGATGAGAGATTCTGGTTCATTTGTACCTCCTGTGGTTTGTACTTTTAATGGGCTGTAATCGTTGCTTGTCACAAAAAGGTGTGAACATCAACAAATCTGTGTTTATTATACCATGAGATTTAGTTATGGTAAATATGTTTATTATGTATTTTTATTATGGAAAATCATATGTTATGATGTCTTAAGTAAACTTGATTCAGATACAATCATAATACAATATTTTTATATGCTAGGAGGAATATAAGCATGGGAATGACAATGACACAGAAGATTCTTGCTGCACACGCAGGCCTTGACTCTGTTAGTGCAGGACAGCTCATTGAGGCTGATTTAGATCTTGTGCTTGGAAACGACATTACCTCACCTGTAGCGATTCATGAGATCGACAAGATGAAGGTAGAGGGAGTGTTTAATAAAGATAAAATCGCACTCGTTATGGATCACTTTGCACCAAACAAGGACATCAAGTCAGCAGAACACTGTAAATGTGTTCGCGAGTTTGCTTGCAAAAACGAGATTACAAATTACTTTGATGTAGGAAAAATGGGCATTGAGCATGCACTTTTACCTGAGCAGGGACTGACTGTAGCAGGTGATGTGATTATAGGAGCTGATTCTCATACATGTACATATGGAGCTTTAGGAGCATTCTCTACAGGTGTGGGAAGCACTGATATGGCAGCAGGAATGGCTACAGGCAAGGCATGGTTTAAGGTGCCTTCTGCCATCAAGTTCAATATTGTCGGAAAACCGGCTGAGTGGATCAGTGGTAAGGATGTTATTCTTCATATCATCGGTATGATTGGTGTGGACGGCGCACTTTATAAGTCAATGGAGTTTGTCGGAGAGGGACTTAAATATCTTTCTATGGACGACAGATTTACTATCGCCAATATGGCAATTGAGGCCGGCGGCAAGAATGGTATCTTCCCTGTAGATGATCTCACAAGAGAGTACATGAAGGAGCATTCAAAGCGTCCGTTCACAGAGTATGAGGCTGATAGTGATGCAGAGTATGATGAGGAGTATACAATCGACCTTAGCACACTTAAGTCTACAGTTTCATTCCCACATCTGCCTGACAATACGCGTACCATCGATGAGGTGGGTGATGTAAAGATTGACCAGGTAGTAATCGGCTCATGTACTAACGGTCGTATGGATGATCTGCGTATTGCAGCAAAGATTCTTGAGGGTAAAAAGGTTGCGGATGGTATCAGGGTTATCGTGATTCCTGCAACACAAAAGATTTATCTTCAGGCTATGGAAGAGGGCCTTCTTAAGACATTTATCGAGGCGGGTGCCATTGTGAGCACACCTACCTGCGGACCATGTCTTGGCGGATACATGGGAGTGCTCGCTGAGGGCGAGAGATGCGTATCTACCACAAACCGTAACTTTGTCGGACGTATGGGTCATGTGGATTCTGAGGTTTATCTGGCAAGCCCTGCTGTTGCAGCTGCAAGTGCCATTACAGGTAAGATTTCAGGACCAAAGGATGTTATGTAAAGATTGGAGGAAGCACAATGAAAGCAGCACACGGTCGTGTATTTAAATATGGAGACAATGTCGATACAGATGTAATCATTCCCGCAAGATATCTGAATTCTTCTGATCCTAAGGAGCTTGCAACACACTGCATGGAGGATATCGACAAGGATTTTGTAAATAATGTAAAGGCCGGGGATATCATGGTAGCCAACAAGAACTTCGGCTGTGGTTCATCAAGAGAGCATGCACCGATTGCCATCAAGGCTGCCGGCGTAAGCTGTGTTATCGCAGAGACATTTGCAAGAATTTTCTACAGAAATGCAATCAATATAGGTCTTCCTATTATTGAGTGCCCTGAGGCAGCAAAGGCAATAAATGCCGGTGATGAGGTGACTGTAGACTTTGATTCCGGTATCATCACAGATGAGACAACAGGAGAGAAGTTTAAGGGACAGGCCTTCCCACCGTTCATGCAGAAGATTATCGACTGCGAGGGACTTGTAAACTATATAAATCAGAAGTAATTATAAAAATTCCCGAGGTTATATAACCGCGGGAGTTTTTAGTACAATATTAAAAGTAATGTTGTTTACAAATAAATTGTAGCATTTTTGTTATTGATTTGATATATGAAATTTATTATACTATAAATGATAATAATTGTCTGCATATAGAGATGCTGCAATATGGATTTAGATAAGATAAAAAGAGAAATGAGGTAAAAAATGGATTTATTATATTCAAGCACAAGAAACAGTGAAAAGAAAATAACAGCTTCACAGGCTATCCTTAAGGGCCTTGCCGATGACGGAGGATTATTTGTGAAAGGAGGAGGGAAAAACGAATTAAAACAAATGCTGAAGTGCGGAGCCTATAATTTCAGAATTTCTAACGGACCCTTCCCAACTGTGCCGCTATGTTTGAGAATGAACTCTGAAAAGAACCATATGTTTTTTGTGTGCGGGCCAGCGTGTACATATCTGCGACACCCTCCCTGATTCCTTCCAGAGAGCCACAATCCGCCTGTCTTTCCGAGGACAGGCTGAAATAAAGGTCGGATCAACCTTTCTTCTTGCCGAACTCCGGATCAATTTTTAGCAGAGCCGTTACTCCGAAGGTGATAACGCAGCATATCATAATCCATATAAAGAAATGGGTGTATCCCATCTGTTCCTGAAGCCAGCCGGCAGCCATTCCCGGAATCATCATGCCTAATGCCATAAATGCGGTACAAATGGCATAATGTGCTGTTTTATGTTCTCCGTCTGCAAAATAAATAAGGTAGAGCATATAGGCTGTGAAACCGAATCCGTAACCGAATTGCTCTATAAAGATGCAAATATTGATGAGATATAAAGAATCAGGCTGGATATAGCTGAGATAAACATAGACTAAATCGGGTAAGGAAATGGCCCATACCATCGGCCAGAGCCATTGTTTCAAACCGTTACGGGCTACGGCTATTCCTCCTAAAATACCTCCTAGGGTAAGTCCGATGATGCCGACAGTACCTTGTACGAAACCTATTTCTTCGGTTGTCAGCCCCAAACCACCTTTTTCAACGGGGTCTATAAGGAAAGGAATGCACATTTTTGCCAGTTGAGCTTCGGGCAAACGGTAGAGTAACATGAAAAGAATGGCAATGCCTGCCTGCTTTTTTTGAAAGAAACTGGCAAAAGTACCAAAGAACTTTTTGAGCAGATTGGAAGCGGAAACTTCTTTGGAAGTATGATCTGAATCCGGACAGGGAAGAACAAACTTATGATAAATCCATATTCCAAGGAAAAGTCCGGCCAATACAAAAAAGGTGAGGGACCAAGCGTATGGTATATTATCTGTCATTATTTCCAGTCTTCCTGCAAGCATGATAAGTAATCCTTGTCCCGCAATGGTTGCAATACGGTAGAAGGTACTGCGGATTCCTACAAACAGGGCTTGCCGATGCGAGTCCAGTGCCAGCATGTAAAAGCCGTCGGCAGCAATGTCGTGTGTGGCGGAGCTGAATGCCAGTAACCAGAAAACGGCCAAAGTGAGTTGGAAAAAATGCTCTGTGGGGATGGTGAAGGCTATGCCCGCCAGTCCTGCGCCGATTAAAAGTTGCATGGTGATAATCCACCAGCGTTTCGTCTTGATAAGATCAATGAAAGGGCTCCATAGAGGCTTGATAACCCAAGGCAGGTTGAGCCAGCCGGTATAAAAAGCTAACTCGGTATTGCTGATGCCTAATCTTTTATACATTATGACCGAAATGGTCATTACTGCCACATAGGGCAGCCCTTGTGCAAAGTATAGAGTGGGTATCCATGCCCATGGCGAGGTATGCTTGTTTTTCATGGTTCCTTTCATTTTAAAGAGTCCGAATGGAATCCCCGCCCATGTGGGCGGGGCCTATTAATAAAAACGGCGGATGTCCGCACCTTTATAGTAATGCAATAGAATTTCATCGTAGGTATATCCCCGTTCTCCCATTACGGCAGCCCCGATTTGGCAGAGCCCTACTCCATGTCCCCAGCCGGCGCCGGTCAGCAGAAACCATTCGGGAACGCCGTTTTTCAGTTCTCCCTTATCTATTACAAAGGCTGAGCTGAACAGGTGGGAAGAAGATAGAGTGCGGCGTATTTCCAGTTCCTTTCCGATAGTCAATGTTTTTAGCGAACCTACAATTTTCAGTTTGCAGATACGTCCGGATTTGCCGCGTTGGATAGGAATCAGGTCGATGATGTCCCCATAATCCGATTTTGTATTTTGACGGATCAGTTCGGATAATTCTGCTTGGGAATAACGTACTTTCCAACGATAGAAATCTGTAGTTTCCTGATCGTAGTTGTTCAGAATTTGTGAAATGACTTTTTTATCGTGGGTGTCACAGAACGAAACAGGAGAAGTGCGTATCCAACGCTCTGCCTCTTCTTCTTTGGTCAGATCGGGTAACGGGCGGTTTTCTTCTTCTTCCGCATCACGGATTGTAGACAAGTAGGGATAATTCTTGTCTTCCCAGCAGTATCCGAATTCCTCGCTTGCTCCTCCGCAGCATTTGGAGAAACGGGCATCGCAAATGCCGCGTTCATACATCAGCAATTGTCCGCGGGTGGCTCTTACTGCTTCGGTCACGGCAGCACTGGATGCTTTGGTTATTCCTTGGTAGCGTTGGCAATGGTCATCGGCGCAAACATCGAATATGGTATGATCTTCGCGGTCGTACCAGCGGATGTATTCGGTATCGGTTTTGATAAAGGAGAAAAAGCCTTCGTTTTTGTCACTCAAGGCCTTGCGTTTCTCTATTTGGGCAAACAGCCAGCTGCGTGATACCACGGCATGGGCTTTCAGAAACTCCAAAGAGGAAGTGGCGTTCATCTCCGAGGAGATGACGCTTATCAGATAGTCTTCGGCGGGAAGAATATTGATAGCGGTGATTTTGCCTTCGTCCACCACTAGTTTCAGTGTTCCCATAAAACTTTGGGTTTCTTGCCGTTCCCAGTGGAAATTAATTCCGATGGTTACGTCATATAATGAAAACGAGGCATGTTCGTCTTGTGGAGTGAAGGTCAGTTCGCGGTAAAGATTACCATTCCACAGAATACCTCCTTCGCTGAAGGCTACTTGTTGTTCACCACAGACTGTTTCTCCTTTAGCGAAAAAATTGCCGTTCAGTGAAAAATGAATTTCTTGTGCGTTTACTATTCCTACGCTTATTTCGGGTTCTTTCATTGTTATTCGTCTTGTTTTTGGGCTTGCTGTAATTCCTTCATCTCTTCGTGTTCTCTCTATCTTTTTGCTTTCTCGTCAAAATAACGTCCGGGTATCTTCTCGGCTTCTTCTACTGTTATTCCCACTTCTTTTATGATGGATGCCACTTTTTCTTCTGTTATTTTGTCGAAATCTTCCTGACGGGTGGTGACGATTACGCCAGCCATGTCCAAAGCTCCCGGACTGATGAGCATCTGTTCGCTGCCTTTTGCAAAGTAGCAGTCGGGACGGTGCTTGCTGCGGGGAAAAACCACCGTATAGTATAGATGGCCTTCCTTCCATAACAGCAGGTTGAACTTCGCTTCTTGTCCGTCTTCATCCGGTGGGAAAGCGGCGAGGGCACTGTATAACAGGGAGTCGTCATAATGCGTGTTGCTTGAGAGGATTACCAAAGGACAGGGATAGTCCTTGGTGTTGAGGTAAATTCGGCTACATTCTAGTGGATAATCTTCCTCTTCTTCTAGGTAGGGAAAATACATGCTGCGTATATCGATTGTCTGTGCGTGGGTTATCAGCTGTTGTACGTTCGGGATGATGGGAACATCAGTTTTTCTGACTCCTTGAAGATGGAGATGGTCCGGTGCAGAGGCTCCGCAATGTGCTCCATTATAGAATAGGGCGTAGTCCGGATATTTCTGTACGAATGCACGGACGTCATCGTAACTGAAAATATTCTCATCCATGAGTTGGGGGATGTGATCTTTATGGGCGATAGTGAGGTGATCCGGCAATATGGGATAAGGGTTAACGCATATTCTGTTTGCAGTGATGGTTTCCAGTGCTTTCTGCTCCTTAGGCTGGTTTTCCTTGCACAGGAAACAGGGGCGTGCTTGGATGCTGTCCTTATCCACTTTGGCGGTAGTCGAAACCGCACGCTGTGCATTGCACTGTACCACAAACGTGTAGCCGTTTATGGACAGTTCCTTGGTCTGTATAGTCTGTAATGCCTCGTGGTTGTGGTGTGCCAGTGGCCAGCACGCCAGTTGGCTGTCTATAAATCGCTTGATTTCATTCCGGTTCTTCAGCTCTTCTGTATATTTTTTGCGGATTCCCAGTTCACGGGTGCGCAGGCTGTCTTTGTAGTGATTGTTGGCATTGGTCTGCTCTATGCTCAGGGCGGCATCCGAGTTCCCTTCCCAGCGGCGGCACAGATAGAGTACATCATAGATTCTTCCTATCTTATATTGGCGCGAGAAAATGAGTCCCAGGGCATAATCTTCTCCGTAGCTGACATTGGGCACGCCTGTTTCGCGCAGGATAGGTGTGAAGAATGCGCGCGGAGCCCCCAGACCGTTGATGCGCAATGCGTTATTGTGTCCGTTCTCTTTCGTCCACTCGCTATGGTCTATCACTCCCGGAGCGATGGTGTTCAGCCGGAAGTCCGTCATGCGGTAAGTTCCTATTACCATGGCGCATTGCTCTTTGTAGAACGTGTCTACGATGGTTTGCAGGGTATGGGTGTCGCTGTACAGGTCATCGCTGTCAAGCTGTATGGCGAAGCGTCCGCACCGGGGGTGGTTGATTGCGAGGTCCCAGCATCCCCCTATGCCCAGATCGGTACGTTGGGGCTGAAGGTGGATTACCGCTTTGTTGTCCTTGTATTGACCGATGATTTCTGTGGTTCCGTCTGTCGAGTGATTGTCCACGATGATGATGTTGAATGGAAAGCGTGTTTCTTGTGCGAGTGCCGACCGGATGGCATCGTCAATGGTACGGGCGCGATTGCGCACGGGGATGATGACGGAGGCTTCATACTCGAAATTTCCTTTCTTTACATCCGTTTCCACACATATGGGTTCAAGGAGGGCATTGATAGATTTCAAGTATCGTGTGAATGCTTCTTCCATTTCTATCTGTACCTCTCTGTTACGGGGATTTACGTAGTCGAACTGCTTTTCGCCGGACAGGCGGTTGTCGCTTTCTGTTTCCGTATAAAGATATTCGTTGATATGTACCAGATGAGAATGGAGGGTAAGGAGCAGGCGCAGTTCATAAAGGGCGGCATACTCTCTTTCCTCTGTCATTTGGAGGCTGGCGAGGATGAATTCCGTTCTGTTGAATATCAGTAGCGGACCGAAATCGAAATCATCACGCACACTGCCGGGTTGGTAGTCGTTGACGGGATGTTTCTTCTTTTCTCCGTTTTTCCATTCATGATGGTCGGCATAGACCATGCCGCATTCTCTGTCCTGCAGGAAGTCCGTCATGCGTTCCAGTGCCTTGTAAGCCAGTTCCAAAGCAGAAGTCTTGGTGTAGAGCAATATATAAGGTGTGTCTGCTTTTTCAGCAATCATCTTCATTGTCTTAGAACTGGTTAGTGAATCAACAGGTAATATTTCGCATCCTTCGGGGGTGGATAATGTCTTGTTGGGTTCGATGTTCAGCAGATAGATTTTGTTGACTATGCTACTTTCTTTTAGAGCATGGATTGTCTGTTCTGCCGCTGTGCTTTCCCTATAAGGAATAAAGCAATTAATTGTTTTTCTCATTGTTAAAAAGTATTTCTCACGGCAAAGATAGGTAATATATCTTATTTTTTCTCTACCTTTGTACGCTAATTGTCTTTTAAATATAAATGGAAACTCCGAAAACAGCATTACTTGGCAGGACATTGGATGAGATTCAACAGATTGTGAGGAATCTGGGAATGCCTAAATTTGCCGCAAAGCAGATTACGTCTTGGTTGTATGATAAAAAGGTGGAAACGATAGACGAAATGACCAATTTGTCATTAAAGCATCGCGAAGCATTGAAAGAAGGGTATGAGGTGGGAGCATCTGCTCCGGTGGAAGAAATGCGTTCGGTAGACGGTACGGTGAAATATCTTTTCCGTACACCGGCTCATAATTTTATTGAAGCGGTTTATATACCCGATGAGGACCGGGCTACTCTTTGCGTTTCCTCGCAAGTGGGATGCAAGATGAATTGTAAGTTCTGTATGACCGGGAAGCAAGGTTTTACAGCTAATCTGAGTGCCCATCAAATATTAAACCAGATCTATTCTATTCCTGAAAGGGAAAAGCTGACTAATCTTGTTTTCATGGGTATGGGAGAGCCTTTCGACAATCTGGATGAGGTGTTGAAAGTGCTTGAGATTCTGACTTCAGAATATGGTTACGGTTGGAGCCCGAAACGCATCACTGTTTCTTCTGTGGGTTTAAAGAAAGGACTGGAGCGCTTTCTGAATGAAAGTGATTGTCATCTGGCTATCAGTATGCATACTCCGATTCCTTCGCAACGAAGGGATTTAATGCCTGCCGAGAAAGCTTTTTCCATTACGGAAATTATTGATATATTGCATAATTATGATTTTAGCAAACAGCGGCGTCTGTCTTTTGAGTATATCGTATTCAAAGGGGTGAACGATTCACTTATTTACGCTAAAGAGATTGTGAAACTTTTGCGCGGCATTGAATGTCGTGTCAATTTGATCCGGTTTCATGCCATTCCTAATGTGGATTTGGAAGGGGTAGATATGGAAACAATGGTTGCCTTCCGTGATTACTTGACGCAGCATGGCGTATTTGCTACGATCCGTGCTTCAAGAGGAGAAGATATTTTTGCTGCTTGTGGAATGTTGTCAACGGCTAAACAACAGAAGGAGAAAGGTGTTACATTACAGTAAATAACAACAATAATACCATATAATTATGAAACGAATAGCATTTTATTTAAGTTTGGTGCTGGTGGTTCTGGTACTGGCTTCTTGTAAGAAGGGACAAAAGAACTTGTTTACCCCCACGTCCAGCGGTAGGCCTTACGAAGTATTGGTCGTAGTAAATAAACCTGTATGGGATCGTCCTGCAGGACGTGCATTGTTTGATGTATTGGATACCAATGTGCCCGGACTGCCCCAGGCGGAACGTTCGTTTCGTATATCAAATGTGGACCCTCAGCATTTTGACCGTGTGCTGAAAATATTCCGTAATATCATCATTGTGGATATTCAAGATATTTATACTCAGCCCAAACTCAAGTTTTCCCGTGATGTTTATGCGTCTCCGCAGATGATTATGACAATTCAGGCTCCTAATGAAGACGAATTTGAGGAATTTGTAGCAAAGAACAGTAAAGTGATTATAGATTTCTTTGTGAAAGCTGAGATGAATCGTCAGATAACTTTGTTGAAACAAAAACATAGCGATGTGATTTCCACTAAGGTAGGAAGTATTTTTGATTGTGATATCTGGGTGCCGGTAGAACTGGCTAACTATAAAGAAGGCAAAGATTTTTTGTGGGCTTCTACTAATCGTGCTACAGCGGATATGAATTTTGTAATGTACTCTTATCCTTATACGGACAAGGATACCTTTACTAAAGATTATTTCATTCATAAACGTGATTCTGTAATGAAAGCAAATATTCCGGGTGAACGCGAAGGAATGTATATGGCAACAGACTCTATGTTTGTAGATGTGGAAGATATTGTTGTAAAAGGAGAGTATGCGCAAGAAGCCCGCGGATTATGGGAAATGGAAGGTGACATGATGGGAGGTCCGTTTGTGTCTCATGCACGGGTGGATCGTGCTAACGGCCGTGTCGTTGTGGTTGAGGCCTTTATCTATTCACCGGATAAATTGAAACGTAATCTGATGCGTCAGATGGAAGCTTCACTTTATACATTGAGATTGCCCAATGAAAGCTTGATTGACGAAATTGTAATTAGTGGTAATATTCCGGAAAGAAAAAATAGATACAACAAGCCGGGTAAAGTAAGAAGAGACAT
>ENA-OQNM01000708-OQNM01000708.1-human-gut-metagenome-genome-assembly--contig:-NODE-708-length-11679-cov-4.659539_pt1 | contig 11679 bp, 12 predicted proteins | sample MGYA00242632_ERZ504886 | MGnify/ENA primary metagenome ERZ504886 (study PRJEB26092, sample SAMD00036424) | human gut metagenome | host: Homo sapiens | study: EMG produced TPA metagenomics assembly of... | reverse complement strand
CAGCAAACGCAATAAGTATTCCACCTGGGGAGTACGTTCGCAAGAATGAAACTCAAAGGAATTGACGGGGACCCGCACAAGCGGTGGAGCATGTGGTTTAATTCGAAGCAACGCGAAGAACCTTACCTGGTCTTGACATCCTTCTGACCGGTCCTTAACCGGACCTTTCCTTCGGGACAGGAGAGACAGGTGGTGCATGGTTGTCGTCAGCTCGTGTCGTGAGATGTTGGGTTAAGTCCCGCAACGAGCGCAACCCCTATCTTTAGTAGCCAGCATATAAGGTGGGCACTCTAGAGAGACTGCCAGGGATAACCTGGAGGAAGGTGGGGATGACGTCAAATCATCATGCCCCTTATGACCAGGGCTACACACGTGCTACAATGGCGTAAACAAAGGGAAGCGAGACCGCGAGGTGGAGCAAATCCCAAAAATAACGTCTCAGTTCGGATTGTAGTCTGCAACTCGACTACATGAAGCTGGAATCGCTAGTAATCGCGAATCAGAATGTCGCGGTGAATACGTTCCCGGGTCTTGTACACACCGCCCGTCACACCATGGGAGTCGGAAATGCCCGAAGTCGGTGACCTAACGAAAGAAGGAGCCGCCGAAGGCAGGTCTGATAACTGGGGTGAAGTCGTAACAAGGTAGCCGTATCGGAAGGTGCGGCTGGATCACCTCCTTTCTAAGGAAGAAAAAGTAGGGGTTGTTTACTGTTGAGCTGTCAGTGACAGTTAAATTATTCTGGTGGCGATGCGCTTAGGGGACACACCCGTTTACATCCCGAACACGATGGTTAAGCCTTAAGCGGCCGATGATACTATACTGGAGACGGTATGGGAAAGCAGGTGGCTGCCAGATTATTAAAAAAATAACTTTTGAGAAAAACAAGTAAAAGTCTTAAAGGTTTACATAAACGCCTGACTGGCGATGAGATAGCAGAAAAGATAAAAAGATTTCTGTTACCTGATGACTGGTCAGACAGTCACGCAGAGTAAAATCTGTGCCTGTTCTTTGAAAACTGCATATTAAAATATCTAATAAACATATCAATGTTTAGACATCCGAGGTGCGGTAACGAAAGTTACCAAACCAAGAAACAAACCGAAGCAAACGAAAGTTTGCGATTAACGTAAAGTTAGTCAAAGACCACAGATATAACGCTATATATCTGTATTGGTTAAGCTATAAAGAGCACAGGGCGGATGCCTAGGCACTGGGAGCCGAAGAAGGACGTGATAAGCTGCGAAAAGCTGCGGGGAGGAGCAAATATCCATTGAGCCGCGGATGTCCGAATGGGGAAACCCACTTGAGCAGACCTCAAGTACCCATGCGCCAATCCATAACGCATGGGAGGGAACCCGGGGAACTGAAACATCTAAGTACCCGGAGGAAGAGAAAGAAACATCGATTTCCCAAGTAGCGGCGAGCGAACGGGAAAGAGCCCAAACCACGGAATTTATTCTGTGGGGTTAGGACTGCATAATTGATTTGCGATTGATAGGAGAACGGTCTGGGAAGTCCGGCGAAAAAGCGTGAAAGCCGCGTATCCGAAATCGAAAGCAACATGGCAGGATCCAGAGTACCACGAGACACGTGAAACCTTGTGGGAATGAGCGGAGACCACTCCGTAAGGCTAAATACTACCCAGTGACCGATAGCGCATAGTACTGTGAAGGAAAGGTGAAAAGGACCCCGGGAGGGGAGTGAAAGAGAACCTGAAACCCTGTGTTTACAAGCTGTCGAAGCACTATATATGTGCGACGGCGTACTTTTTGTAGAACGGTCCGGCGAGTTATGGCATGTGGTAAGGTTAAGTACTTCAGGTACGGAGCCGAAGCGAAAGCGAGTGTGAAAAGCACGTTCTAATCGCCTGTCATATACCCGAAACCGGGTGATCTATCCATGTCCAGGATGAAGTTGCCGTAAAAGGCAATGGAGGTCCGAACACACATCCGTTGAAAAGGGTGGTGATGAGGTGTGGATAGGGGAGAAATTCCAATCGAACCCGGAGATAGCTGGTTCTCCTCGAAATAGCTTTAGGGCTAGCCCATGACAAGTCTGCCGCAGGTAGAGCACTGAATTTCCTAGGGGGCGTCAAAGCCTACCGAAGAATATCAAACTCCGAATGGCGGCCAGATGGTGTCATGGAGTCAGACTGCACGAGATAAGTTGGGTGGTCAAAAGGGAAAGAGCCCAGACCCACAGCTAAGGTCCCAAAGTGCGTGTTAAGTGGAAAAGGATGTGGGATTTCGAAGACAACTAGGATGTTGGCTCAGAAGCAGCCACACATTAAAAGAGTGCGTAATAGCTCACTAGTCGAGAGGTCCTGCGCCGAAAATGTCCGGGGCTGAAACACGACACCGAAGCTTGGGAATCCTACGGGATTGGTAGAGGAGCATTGAAGACGGGACGAAGCGTAACCGTAAGGATACGTGGACTGTCTTGAAGAGAGAATGCCGGAATGAGTAGCGAGAATGAAGTGAGAATCTTCATGGCCGAATATCTAAGGTTTCCAGGGTAAAGCTGATCTGCCCTGGGTAAGTCGGGACCTAAGGCGAGGTCGAAAGACGTAGCCGATGGACAACAGGTTGAAATTCCTGTACTGCATTAAATCAGAACTGTGGGGACACAGAAGGAAGGCATGAGCCGGAAAAGGAAAATCCGGTGCAAGCATGGGAGGGGTATGACAGGCAAAACCGTCATGCAACCCGAGAATGTGACGCGGAGCGAACAAAAGTAGCGAAGCATGCTTACCGGCTGTCGAGAAAAGCCGCTATTGCGTTTAATGCACCCGTACCGTAAACCGACACAGGTGGATGAGGAGAGAATCCTAAGGCCGGCGGGAGAAGCATTGTTAAGGAACTCGGCAAAATGACCCCGTAACTTCGGGAGAAGGGGTGCTCTTAGAAATAAGAGCCGCAGAGAATTGGCCCAAGCAACTGTTTAGCAAAAACACAGGTCTATGCAAAACCGAAAGGTGAGGTATATGGGCTGACGCCTGCCCGGTGCTGGAAGGTTAAGAGGAGAGGTCAGAGCAATCGAAGCCTTGAATTTAAGCCCCAGTAAACGGCGGCCGTAACTATAACGGTCCTAAGGTAGCGAAATTCCTTGTCGGTAAGTTCCGACCCGCACGAAAGGCGTAATGATTTGAGCACTGTCTCGACAATGCATCCGGTGAAATTGAAGTACCAGTGAAGATGCTGGTTACCTGCGCCAGGACGGAAAGACCCCATGGAGCTTTACTCCAGCTTGATACTGGGATTCGATACTGTATGTACAGGATAGGTGGGAGACGTTGAGCATAGAACGCCAGTTTTATGTGAGTCGCTGTTGGGATACCACCCCTGCGGTATTGGATTTCTAACCTGCAGCCGTGATCCGGCTGGGGGACAATGTCAGGCGGGGAGTTTGACTGGGGCGGTCGCCTCCGAAAGGGTATCGGAGGCGCTCAAAGGTTCCCTCAGAATGGTTGGAAACCATTCGAAGAGTGCAAAGGCAGAAGGGAGCTTGACTGTGACACCGACGGGTGGAGCAGGTACGAAAGTAGGACTTAGTGATCCGGTGGTATAAAGTGGGATTGCCATCGCTCAACGGATAAAAGCTACCCTGGGGATAACAGGCTTATCACTCCCAAGAGTTCACATCGACGGAGTGGTTTGGCACCTCGATGTCGGCTCATCGCATCCTGGAGCTGTAGCAGGTTCCAAGGGTTGGGCTGTTCGCCCATTAAAGCGGTACGCGAGCTGGGTTCAGAACGTCGTGAGACAGTTCGGTCCCTATCCGGCGCAGGCGGAGGAAATTTGATAGGAGCTGTCCTTAGTACGAGAGGACCGGGATGGACGGACCGCTGGTGTATCTGTTGTACTGCCAAGTGCATAGCAGAGTAGCCAAGTCTGGAAGGGATAAACGCTGAAGGCATCTAAGCGTGAAGCCCCCCTAAAGATAAGATTTCCCATACCATAAGGTAGTAAGACCCCTTGAAGACGACGAGGTAGATAGGGCAGAGGTGGAAGTACGGTAACGTATGGAGCTGACTGTTACTAATCGGTCGAGGCTTTAACCAAAGAAGGCTGAAGTGTAAGAGATGTAGAAAGATTCTTGTATGTTGTTTTGAAGGTATATGATATAATAAGAATAAACCTTATAATAATCCTCGATAGCTCAGTTGGTAGAGCACACGGCTGTTAACCGTGCTGTCGCTGGTTCGAGCCCGGCTCGGGGAGTTAAATACTGAATAAAGTATTAAGACCGTGAAGCGGTCGAACAATCAGGCTCCATGGTCAAGTGGTTAAGACACCGCCCTTTCACGGCGGTAACGCCGGTTCGATTCCGGCACGGGCTACCATGCTTCCCTGTTGGACTTGGCTGAAAATGCTTGCGGGGCCTTCAGCCCTGATGGGGAAGTCTTATTTGCTGAAGTGGATGGAATAGGCAGACACGGCGGATTCAAAATCCGTTGCCGCAAGGCGTGTGGGTTCAAATCCCACCTTCAGCACCATTTTTCAGGATTGGAGGAACCGCCCCCATGAGAAATGCGGATTATTGGCGTGGGCGGTTTTCCATCTTGGAGGACAGCGCCCACAGAGAAGCCCAAAAGACCATTCAGGACATGGAAGAACTGTATCTGGATGCACAGCGTTCCGTTCAGAAGGAAATTGAAAGCTGGTATGCCCGTTTTGCGGTGAACAACCAAATCAGCCTGACCGATGCCCGGAAATGGCTGACTGCTGGACAGCTTGAAGAATTTCATTGGAGCGTTGAACAGTATATCAAGATCGGTGAACAGGCCGGGTTGGATGCGGCATGGCTGAAGAAGCTGGAAAATGCGTCCGCCCGGTTCCACATTTCCCGTCTTGAAGCTGTTCAGACAGGTATTCAGCAACAGCTTGAATTGCTATATGGCAATCAGGTTGATAGTCTGGATGCCCTGTTGAAGAAGGTTGTGGGCAATGGCTACACCCACACGGCTTTTGAGGTTCAGAAGGGTGTGGGCCTTGGTTGGGATATTACCGGGCTGGATCAGAAGAAACTTGAAACATTGCTTTCAAAGCCTTGGACAACGGACGGGCGAACCTTCCGGGATCGCTGTTGGTTGAACAAGAATGATCTGGTGGGTTCGGTTAGCAAGAGCCTGACGCAAGGGCTTCTTCGGGGTGATTCCCCGGCCAAGATCACCACGGCTATTCAGAAACAGTTCGGGGTTCATCGGTATAAGGCGGGGCGGTTGGTCAACACCGAAACCACCTATTTCAACGCCGTTGCCACAAAGGAATGTTACAAGGATTTGGATGTTGAAATGGTGGAAATCATTGAAACGCTGGATTCCCATACTTGTTCCATTTGTGGTGGGCTTGATGGTACGGTGATCCCCATTTCCCAATATGAACCCGGCGTGACTGTGCCGCCGTTCCATCCCAACTGTCGAGGAACTACGGCCCCGGCCATTGATCCCAAGTATGCCGGTGAAAGAGCCGCCCGGAACGCTGATGGGGATGTGTACTATGTTCCCGCCAACATGAAATATGCTGATTGGGTTCAGACCTTCGTGAACGGAGGTTCTAAGGCTGGCTTGACAGCCGCAACCGCTACGGCTATATTGGATATAGTGGAACAGGCCACCGGAGCCAAGAAAGGAACTTCGATGGCGATTCAAGATGCTGTCAAGGGAGCGAACCCCAACTATTCACGGGGAAGCGCCTATGGCGTGAACTGTCAGCGTTGTGTTCAGGCGTATGAATTTCGCCGCCGTGGATATGATGTGGTTGCAAAGCCCAAGCCTTCCACCAATAACATTATTTCTTGGGGTTCTGAATGTTTCATTCAGCCGGGGGCATATCAATATTCCTATCAAGCCTACGCATTGAACCAGACGGAAGCCGCCGTGAAAAAGGCGTTGGCAAATGCCCCCGATGGTTCCCGCTTTTCCATTTATATCAAATGGAAAAGAACCTATGGCGGAAGCGCCCATGTGTTCATTGCGGAAAAAACCGGTGGTGTAGTCCATTACCTTGATCCCCAAACCGGGAATATGGACGCTTCCGATTACTTCACCAGAGGTTCCAAAGGGTGTTTTGGCTATTTCCGGTTGGATGATAAGGCGCTGACAACTGACCCCAACATTATTTCTGCTACCGTGGAGGTGAAATGATATGACCGAACAGGAAGCACGGGAAATCCTTCAGAAGTTCCGTGAAAAGGATGATGATACCGGTGAAGAATACGGCTATATCATTCAGGAATGTTGTGGAAGGGATGGAACCGGATATGTGTTCCGATGCAAAGCGGAAGGCGCTGTGTATGGGAAAGATGCAAGCCTTCCCTTGATGGCCGTATATCCTGATGGAACGGTTTTGAACACCCCAATTTAATATCTGATGATTTGACCACCCCGGCCTTTGGCCGGTGGTGGTTTTTTCATACCATCGCCGTTTTGGATTTGTGGGCGGTAAACAGAAATCTAAATAAAATCGTGGTTCCTAACCCACGGTAAAAAAGGATTTGGAGGTTATCACTATGACAAAGGAAAATCTGTTGGAATGGGGCTTGACCGAGGAACAGGCCAATAAGGTCATGGAGGGCCTGAACGGTTCCTTCGTTACCAAAAGCCGCTTCAATGAGGTCAACACCGAACTGACCAACGCAAAGAACACGATCAAAGAGCGTGACACCCAGCTTGAAACGCTGAAGAAGTCCACAGGTGACACCAAGGCGCTTCAGGATCAGATCACACAGCTTCAGACCGACAACGCCAACCAGAAGAAGGCCCATGAAGCCGAACTGAAGGCGCTGAAGATCAGCAACGCCGTTGATATGGCATTGACCGGAGCCAAGGCCAAGAACAACACCGCTGTTAAGGCGCTGATGGCTGATTTTCTTGCCAAGGCTGAACTGGCCGATGATGGCACGGTGAAGGGTTTGGGTGACGAAATCAAGAAGCTGGTGGACGGTCAGGACACGGCTTTTCTGTTTGACACCAAGGCCCCTGATAAGAAGTTCAAGGGTGCCAAGCCCGGTGAAAAGAGTGATACACCCCCGGCCGGTGATGATCCTTCCAAAATGACCTATGATGAACTGTGTCAGTATTTGGAAGCCCACCCGGATGCAAAGTTGGACTAACCAACACCCCTACAAATCTTATTTTTAGAAAGGAAGTTTTGAACTATGCCTAACAACAAGTTTGATTCCAAGAGTTTCAATGCTGAAGCGTTCAAGTACATGGTGGCCCGTGTTCCCAACCTGAACATGAACGAAATCAAGAAATCCCGTGCATTGGCCGCAAACCCTGACATTCAGGAAGTGTTCAGCGGTCAGAACGGCACCGCCTACGCCCGTCTTGCCATGCGCGGCCTGATTGACGGTGATGCGGTGAACTATGACGGTTCTACCGACATTACCGCCACTTCCACCAAGACCTTTGAACAGGGTGTTGTGGTGGTTGGCCGTGCCAAGGCGTGGAAAGAGCGTGATTTTTCCTATGATGTGACCGGTGGCGTTGATTTCATGGCGAATATCAGCGAACAGGTTGCACAGTACAAGGATGAACTGGATGAAGCCACCATTCTTTCCATCCTGAAGGGCATTTTCGCCATGTCCACCGCCGATGCCAAGAACAAGGAATTTGTGGAGAAGCACACCACCACCGTTTCCGGTGCTATGACCGCCACCACCCTGAATACGGCGGCAAACAAGGCTTGCGGTGCGAACAAGAAGAAGTTCACTTTGGTCTTCTGCCATAGTGATGTTTCCACCGGCCTTGAAAACCTGAACCTGATCGAACGCCTGAAGTACACCGATAAGGATGGGATTCAGCGTGATTTGGAATTGGGTACTTGGAACGGCAAGCTGGTGATCGTCACCGATCAGATGCCCGTTTCTGAAGGCTATTTCGATGCCGATGCCAACACCACCGGCGCTTTGAAGATCGTCGCTTCTGGCACCCCCGCTGATGGTGAAATCCTTCTGTCCAAGGTTACGCCCTACTTCGGTTCCAAGACCCTTGCGGCCAATGATTATGTGGTTGCTGGTGTTCAGTACACCACCTACGCTATGGGCAACGGCGCCTTCTCTTATGAGGACATTGGCGTAAAGGTTCCCTATGAAATGGCCCGTGACCCCAAGACCAACGGCGGTGAGGATTTGTTGTATATGCGTCAGCGTAAGGTTTTCGCCCCCTTCGGCCTGTCCTATGAGAAGAAAACGCAGGCAAGCACCAGCCCCACGGCGGCTGAACTGGAAAACGGCGGCAACTGGACGCTGGTTCATTCCGGTGAAAGCACCGCAAGTCAGCGTTCCTACATCAACCACAAGGCCATTCCCATTGCCCGGATTCTTTCCCGTGGCTAAAGGCGGTGAACCCCGTTGCGTGATAAAGCGGTTGCAATGCTAACGGCCCTTGGCGTGGCGGGGGCCGCTGATGATCCGCTGTTGGATATTGTCTTGAACAATGTTCAATGGCGGATCAAAAACCTTTCCAACCTTTCCGAAATCCCGGAGGGGTTGGAAAGTCTGGCCGTTTCTATGGCCGTGGGCGAATACCTGAACATGAAGAAGTGTTCTGGACAGCTTGAAGGGTTTGATTTGGATGCGGCGGTGAAATCCATTCAGGAAGGTGACACCAACATTACCTTGCCCTTGGTGAAGGGAGTTCAACCCCTGAACAGAGGTTGAACAGCCTGATTGATTATCTGATCAACGGGCGCATTGGTGAAATCTACCGTTATAGGCGGTTGGTATGGTGAATAAGGCCGTGCGAACCGCCTTGGAACGGTTGTGGAAGGATCGGTGTTCTATCTTCATCCGTGAGGAAGTCACCGATCCTGTCACCCACCTGACGGATTCTGAAGAAAAGCCGCTTCTTCAGGATCAGCCGTGCAAGCTGTCTTTTGAAACATTAACTTCAACAAACGGGGATGAAGTGGCAACTGCCCAACAGGTGGTGAAGCTGTTCCTTTCCCCGGATGTGAAGGTTCCCGCAGGTTGCAAGATCGTTGTTACCCGCCCAAATGATATGGAACGAACCTTCACCTATGCCCGTTCTGGTGAACCGGGTGTGTTTTCCAACCATCAAGAAATCATGCTTGAACCCTTCAGGGGGTGGGCCTGATGGGAAGATGGGGCCGGTGTGATTACCGGGAATTGAAGAAGCTGGATGAACGCCTTCAACAGCTTTCGGAAGTTGACATGGATCGGCTTTGCCGGGATGCCGCCAAGAAGATTGCCCAAATCCTTCTGAATAAGGTGAAAAAAAGAACCCCCGTTGGTGTGGTTCCGCCGTATGCTACGGATGAAGCCAAGGAAGAATATTGGCCCGGTTATCGTGGCGGTTCCTTGCGTGACGCTTGGACGATCCTTCCCATTGAAAAACATGGGGATCAGTACACCGTGACCATCATCAACAATTTGGAATATGCGTCCTATGTGGAATACGGCCACCGGCAAACACCGGGGCGCTATGTTCCCGCCTTGGGAAAGACCCTGAAGGCAAGTTGGGTGAAGGGCGGTTCGATGCTGACAATTTCTGAACAGGAAGTGAAAACCTTGGCCCGTCCATTCTGAATGATATGTTGTATGACGCTTTGAAGGGGGTGTTCAGTTGATCAATGAAATTATCAAAGGCGTTTCCATGAAGCTGAACGCCGCCTTTGGAGCCGGGTATAAAATCTATCAGAATGATGTGGAACAGGGCTTCAAGGAACCCTGTTTTTTCATTGCTGTCCTGAAGCCTGACATTTCCCCGTTGCAGAAGAACCGATTCATGAACCGGAACCCGCTGGATGTTCACTATTTCCCAACCAGCGGGAGAAACAACGCTGAATTGTTCACTATGGCCGGGGATTTGATGGAATGTTTGGAGTTCATCACCCTTCCCAATGGGGATGTGCTTCACGGAACTTCCATGAGTTATGAAGTGCAAGACGGGGTTCTTCACTTCTTCGTGAACTACAATTTGACACTTCGCAGAGAAACCGAGGAAACCGCAATGGAAACCTTGGAAACTACTGTGGAGCCAAAGAAAGGGTGATTGAATGGCTACCAGAAAGAAAGCCGCCACCGCACAGGAACCGACCATCACGGCCCCGGTGGTATTCCCCAAAGAACGGGTGTTGACCTTCAGGCGTTACGCTGACCGGCGTGATCTTCTGTCTGTCCTGTTGGAAGATGGGAAGGAATACACCCATGATCAGATTGATGGGCTGATCAAAGACTTTATGAAAGGTAAGGTGAACTAATATGGCCCTTGGCGGCGGCACCTTCTTGGTGCAGAACAAGGTTCTGCCCGGTGCATATATCAACTTCATTTCTGTGGCGCAGGCAAGCGCCACCCTTTCTGACCGTGGCATTGTCACCATCCCCCTTGCCATGAATTGGGGGCCTGAAGGCAAGATTTTCACGGTGGAACAGGCTGACTTCATCAAGAACAGTCAGAAGATTTTCGGCTATGCGTACACGGCGGATGAACTGAAGCCCATGCGTGAAATCTTCCTTCACGCCAAGACCGTTCATTTCTTCCGCCTTGGTTCCAGCGGCGTGAAAGCGTCCAACACCTATGCAACGGCCAAATACCCCGGCACCCGTGGCAATGATCTTCGGGTTGTGATCACGGCCAATGAAAACAGCACCGAACAGAAGCCCCTGTTCGATGTGGAAACCTTCTTGGGAACCGTTCAGGTTGATCTTCAGGAAGGTGTGGCCGCTATCACCGATCTGAAGGCCAATGCCTATGTGGATTGGAAGTCCAGCGGAACCCTTTCCCTGACCGCTTCCTTGCCCCTGACGGGCGGCACCAATGGCACCGTGGCCGATTCCGACTATCAGACCTATCTTGATCAGGCGGAAGCGTACACCTTCAACGCTATGGGTTGCACCGAGAGCAAGGCCACCATCACCGCCCTGTTTGCGGCCTTCGCAAAGCGGATGCGTGATGATGTGGGCAAGAAGTTTCAGGTGGTTCTTTTCCGCAAGCTGGCCGATTATGAAGGCGTTGTGAGCGTCAAGAACGGCCTGACTTCCGACAAGACTTCCACCGCCCTGATCCCTTGGGTTACGGGCGTGATCGGCGGAACGGCGGTCAATAAGAGCGCCACCAACATGACCTATGATGGTGAATATGATGTTGATACCGATTTCACGCAGACCCAGCTTGAAAACGGTATCAAGGAAGGTTCCTTCATGTTCCATCGTGTGGATGAAGCGGTATGTGTCCTGACTGACATTAACAGCTTCATTTCCATCACGGATGAAAAGTCCAGCGACTTTTCCAGCAACCAGACGATCCGAGTTTTGGATCAGATTGCCAATGATATTGCCGTTCTGTTCGGCAAGAAGTATCTTGGCAAGGTTCCCAATGATGCCGCTGGCCGGATTTCCCTTTGGAACGATATTGTGAAGCACCACACGGAACTTCAGGGTATTCGGGCCATTGAGAACTTCAGCGGCGAAAATGTGACGGTTGAAAAGGGCGATACCAAGAAATCCGTGGTGGTTACTGATTATGTGACCCCCGTGAACGCTATGGAACAGCTTTATATGACCGTCTATGTTCAGTAAGGAGGTACAACCATCATGGCAGATAGAACCATCATGAACGCCAAGGATGCTGTTTCCGCTTCCTTGGCTGAATGTTTCGTGACCATCGGGGATAACCGTTACAACTTCATGCAGGCGATCAACCTTGAAGCC
>ENA-OQNM01000706-OQNM01000706.1-human-gut-metagenome-genome-assembly--contig:-NODE-706-length-11701-cov-3.081821_pt1 | contig 11701 bp, 15 predicted proteins | sample MGYA00242632_ERZ504886 | MGnify/ENA primary metagenome ERZ504886 (study PRJEB26092, sample SAMD00036424) | human gut metagenome | host: Homo sapiens | study: EMG produced TPA metagenomics assembly of... | reverse complement strand
GGACTTCGGCTTTGACCGTCCGCTCTACACCTTCGCGCGGGAGGGCTTCGCTCCCTTCCGGGACGAGTACAAGGCGGCCTGCGTCAATCTGGGCCGCCACGTCACCTTCGATTTGCCGGGCGGCGGCACAGGCAGCGGCACAGCCATCGACGTGGACGCCGACGGCCAGCTCATCGTCCGCACCGACAGCGGCGAGGAAAAGGTCTTCACCGGCGAAGTCTCCGTCCACGGCATCTACGGGGCCGTATAAATTCTCCAGCATTCCAGCGCCTCTGCGGGCCGTCCGGCCCCGGGGGCGCTTTTCTTTTCTCCCTGCAAAGTTTGTGGAAAACTCGGGTTTTCCCACGGTTTTCCACACATGGTTTTTGCCGGGCAGCGTTTGTGGAAAACTCCTGCGCCAAAAATTCCAGAGGGGAGAGGCGCTTTTGTCCCAGGCGCGAAACGCCGCAGAAAATAAATTTTTGGCCTCGACTTTCTTTTCAAAAAAAGGCTCTGTGACCTCTTTTCTCCCCAGATTTTTCCTCTTTTCCCGTTTTAGAATACATCGTGTATAACCCAAAACTCAATTTTCTGTGGAAAACTCGGTGGAAAAAGTGGAAAACACTGTGGGAAACCCCACTTCTTTTTCACAAAATCGGTGGAAAACCCAGTGGAAAAAGTTAAAAAATCATTCCAGATGGGATACTCTTCCGATAACGCGCCAAAATGGAGTCCCGCACTTCCCACGGATTTTCTTGAATGGGCCGGGCAAACATGATACAATGAAAGACAGAAAATGGCCCCCGGACATGGGCCGCAAAAATTTCTTTTCACGGAGGCGTCTGCCTATGAACTGGATCTCCCGCCTTGAGCGGAAATACGGCCGCTTTTGCATCCCCAATCTCATCTCCATCATCGTAGGCGGACAGATTTTAGTCTACGCCATCGAGCTGTTCGTCAACCAATTCATCTCAGTCTATCTCGGCCTGAGCCGGAGCCTGCTGCTGATGGGGCAGGTGTGGCGGCTCATCTCCTTCGTCTTTATCCCGTTTTCGGGGGCGGGCCGCTGAGCGTCATCCTCGGCATCTACTTCACATGGTTCATCGGCACGGCGCTGGAAAAGGAATGGGGCGATTTCCGCTTCAACCTCTACTTCCTGCTGGGGATGATCGGCACCGCGCTGGGCTGTCTCGTCACCGGCATCCCCGCCGACACCTACTGCCTGTCGCTGTCGCTGCTGCTGGCTTTCGCCATGCTCTACCCCGAGGTGCAGGTGCTGCTGTTCTTCGTCATCCCGGTAAGGGTGAAGTATTTCGGTCTCTTCGCCGCTGCCATGTGGCTGTTCAGCTTCCTGACTGCCGGGTGGCTGTATAAGGTGAGCTATCTGCTGAGTATGCTGGGGTTTGTGCTCTTCTTCGGGCCGCAGGCACTGCGCAGCGTCCGGGCGTGGATACGCCGGGAGCAGTGGAAGCGGAAAAACCGGAGGTGAGCCGCACATGATGATAGACCGCCTTGCGGGCAATGCGGCCCTGAAAGACAGCGTCCGCCTGATGCTGGGCAGCTGCCGTCTGACCCACAGCGTGTTATTGGTGGGCGAGACGGGCCTGGGCGCGGGCTACGCGGCCCGGTGCGTGGCGGCAGACTATCTTTACCCGGCAGGCGGCGCACCTGCTGAGGCCCTTCTGCGGGGCGAATGCTGCCGTGCCGTGGGCAAAGCCGGTGACCGCGACAGCGGCCGCATCGAGACCGGCGTGGTGCGGGAGGCCATCTCCGTCACCGGCATGGGCTCGGGCGGGCGGTATCTCGTCAGTCAGGTCAAGGCCATGCGCACCGAAATTTTCAATACCAGCCTCTCCGCCGAGGGCCGCGCCGTCCTGCTCTACCATGTGGAGCGGATGAACGAGGAATCCGCCAACGCCCTGCTGAAGGTGATGGAGGAGCCGCCGGAGGGCGTGCTCTTCCTGCTCACGGCCGATTCGCTGGCCGGGGTGCTGCCCACCATCCGCAGCCGCTGCATCAGCTTCGCCGTGGCCCCGGTCAGCCCCGAGGAATGCGCCCGGTGGTGCATCGGGCAGGGCGTGGACAAAAAGCAGGCCCGGCTCTACAGTGAGCTGTTCGACGGCCACATCGGCACAGTGCTTGCCGCCGCCCGGGACGACGCCCGCCGGGAACAGGTGGAAAAGGCCCTGACGCTGGCCAAGGCCGCTGCGGCTCACGACAGCTATGCCGCCGCCATCCTGCTGGCCGGGTACGAGAAGGACAAGGCCGCAGCAGCGGCCCTGCTGGGCGATTTCCGGGCCGTAGCCGCCGCCGGGCTCCGGGGGTGCGCCAGCACCCCTCTGACGGGTGACGCCGCCCGCCGCGCCCTCTCGCTGGCCGATGCGGCCATTCAACGGCTCGCCGCACAGGTGAACCCCAAAATCACACTTTCCGTTCTTGCAGCGAAGCTTGGATAAAGCAAAAGCTCCCCTTCCGGGGAGCTTTTCCTATTGCGATTTGATTCGATTATCTTCTGCGGGACCAACTCCGCCGCCGCAGGTTCAGCGAACCGCCGCCGGCCACCATCGTCAGGAAGCCCAGCACGATGAGGATGCCGATGAGCGCAGCCATGAGAAGAAGGGTCGTTTTGGCGTCGGTGCGAAAGTCAGACACATATTCTTTGTGGGTCACGAGGTCCACCGTTCCCATCTCGTAGCCGTCGAGGTAGACGGTGGCCGTACCAAGCACAGCACCCTCCTTGACGGTGGCCGAAGTGCTCTCCGGCACCGAGAACTCGAAGGTCACTTCATCGTCGGCGTGGCCGTAGCCGCTGAGGCCGCTGGCGGCGTAGAGCTCCACGGCTTCCTCCGTGCGGCACTTGGTCAGCGGGATGGTGGTCAGCACCGTCTCCGTGTCCACGAGCTGACGGTCAGAAAAGCTCGAGAAGGCCCAATCCAAAATCTCCGCACACTCGCGGTAGATGTTGTTCATATCACTGCCCAGCACCACGAGGCCGTAGGTGTGGCCGTCCTGCTGGGCAAAGGTAACGAAGCACCGGCCTGCGAGGGTGGTGAAGCCGGTCTTCATGCCCCGGACATAGTCGCGGTGATAGGCATACTCCGGGTCCAGCATGAGGTTGGTGGCCTTGATGGTCCGCTCGTTCTGGTGCAGGTTCGTGGCGGGCAGCGTATAGGTGAGGGTGTTCGCGGCCTGCATATAGGTCTCGTTGGCGTAGCAGGCAGCGGCAATTTTTGCAAGGTCCTCTGCCGTGGAGACGTTGCCGTAGTCGTACAGACCGTGGACGCAGGAGAAGGTGGTATCCGTGCAGCCCAGCTCCTTGGCGCGGGCGTTCATCTGGGCCACGAAGGCCGTCAGGTCGCCGCCCGAGACGTCGCTGGCGATGACGCTGGCCGCGTCGTTGGCGCTGGCCACCAGCAGACCGTAGAGCAGATCGATGCGGCGCACCGTCTCGCCGATGCGGAGGTTCATGGTGGAGCCGTTGGCGTTCTGGATGTCCTTGAACTCCTGGGTCAGGCTGGTGGGGATGGTGATCTCAGCGTTCATGTCCTTGCCGCTCTCGAGGAAGAGCAGAGCCGTCATCATCTTGGTGAGGCTGGCGATGTAGCGCTGCTGGTCGGAGTTCTGCCTGAGGATGGGCTTGCCGGTATCCAGATTGAAGAGATAGACCGACTCGGTGTCGCTGGCCGTCTGGATGGGCATCTGATAAGCGGCAAACCCGGGCAGGGCGGCGCAGATCATCAGCACCAGCGTGAGCAGCAGCGCCGTGCTCCGGCGCAGGAAGGTGGGTCGATTCATAGGCTTGTCCTCCTTAACATTCAAACATCAGCCAAACACTTTGTGCCAGAATGCACTCAGCCCGTGCTTCTCGGGTTCGGCCTCGGGCTTTGCCGGGGCGGGGTGCAGTTCGGGGCTGGTAAAGGCCCAGTCGAACAGCTCTGCCGCCTCCCGGAAGATATTCTGGGAGTTCGAGCCCAGGATGACCAGCCCGTACGTATGGCCGTCCTGCCGGGCAAAGGTGACGAAGCACCGCCCGGCCTGGGTGGTAAAGCCGGTCTTCATGCCGTGGGCATCGCTGCGGTAATAGCCGCTGCCGGGCTGCAAAAGCTTGTTGGTGGTCGTGACCGTCCGGGCCGGATGCACATTGGTGGCGGGCAGTTCATAGGACACCGTATCCGCTATCTGGCGGTAGGTCGGGTCCGCATAGCAGGCCAGCGCGATCTTCGCCATATCGCGGGCCGTGGAGTAGTTGCCGCCGTCGTAGAGGCCGTGGGGGCAGGTGAAATGGGTGGCCTTACAGCCCAGCTGACTGGCCCGGACGTTCATCTGAGCCGCGAAGGCGGCCAGACTGCCGGAGGTATCGACGGCCAGCACGCTGGCCGCGTCGTTGGCACTGGGCAGGAGCATGGCGTACATCATATCAATGCGGCGCACCGTCTCACCGGCCTGCAGGCCAATGGTGTGGCCACGGTTGGCCCGGATGGACTGAAGTTCCGGCGTGAGGCTGGCCGGGATGGTGATGCCGGCACTGAGGTCGGTGCCGCTTTCCAGCACGAGAAGGGCCGTCATCATCTTGGTCAGGCTGGCAACGCAGCGGGAAGGTCGGGGTTCTGCTCCACGAGAGCTTCGCCGGTGTCGGCATCGAAGAGGTAGATGGATTCCTGCGGGTAGGCGGCCTGAATGGGCATCGCGTAGACGGCGAAACCGGACAGTGCCGCTGTAGTCATGAATGCAGACGGTCAGAAACCAGAGCCAGAAGCCGCCGCGCAAAGGGATGAAACTGCATAAATTGATACACCTTTCGGAAGCCTGGGGGCTTCCTTGCTCCGACAATAAGAGCTATAATAAAGAATACCATAAATGAAGCAAAAGAGAAAGGTGGTTTTTCAACAATGATGCTCTCCTTTCGGGTGGAAAAATGCCCCGGGATGAGGGTGCTGTCTTTGTGGCGGCGAATGCGACGGTGCTGGGCGACGTGACACTGGGCAGGGGCGTGAATATCTGGTACGGGGCTGTACTGCGGGCCGACGAGGGCGCACTGATCCTGGGCGAGAACAGCAACGTGCAGGACAACGCCGTGCTCCACTGCGACCCCGGCGGGCAGGTCGTTCTGGGCAAAAACGTCACCGTAGGCCACAGCGCCCTCGTCCACGGCTGCACGGTGGGGGACAACAGCCTCATCGGGATGCATGCTACCATCCTCAACCACGCCGTCGTGGGCAAAAACTGCATCATCGGGGCCGGGGCGCTGGTGCCTGAAGGAATGGTCATCCCCGACAACTCGGTGGCGGTAGGCGTGCCTGCCCGGGTCATCAAGACCATCCGGGACGACCAGCTGGCCCACAACATCGAGAACGCAAAAGCCTATGTGGAGATGGGCCGTCAGCACGCGGCGTTGTGAAATACTACGTTGTATATTACGCCGAACCGCTTGTACCGCTGGCTTTTCTATGCTATCATTGAGTCAAAACAGGGCGCGTCCCGCCCGCACGGAGGTATGAAGAATGTCTGAGATGTTTTCCCGCCGAGTATTCCTGAGAGGTCTGGGCGTCGTGGCCGCTGCCGCCGCCCTGACGGCCTGCTCTTCCACCAATGAGGCTGTCAATCAGGCTTTGATCGAGGGCGCAGTCGGCGGCATCGTGGCTGCGGATTGCAAAATTGACAGAAGCAGATATTGGGCCGCAAATGCCACTGTTCCCGTCAACGAGATCTCTTTCAGAATCGTCATGACTAATGTCAGCTCGAAGCCTGTGACGCTCAGCGGTGATAACTTTGCCACTACGCTGGATGGTACCCCCATCCCCCCGTTCAACTTCAGCGCACGGGATGTGGGAGATGCAGACATCTGGCGCACCTATGACAGTCTCACCATCAGACCCGGCGAGGAGCGCAGTGTTGCCTTGGCGTATGAAATCAGCCAGCCAACCTATGACAGCTGGTACCGTTCCAGCCGCACCGTCGCCGTTAGCTTTACCTGCGGCAATCAGCGCGTGACCTACACCAAAAATTCCCGCTCTGACGAAATCACCGTGAGCGACATCGAGACGCTGTAAGCAAAGCGCTGCATTTCCGCTCCAAAAATTTCACAGGCCGATTAACAAATCTTTCACAGGAAAGACATGATTTTGGCCGGTAATTCGGGTATACTATAGCTCACAAGGGTGCGGGGCCGCAACCGCCCCTTGCACATGATTCCTCCTCACACCAAAGCAATACCCCAAACAGCAAGACCCCCTCTGGCGTCGCCGCAAGCGCCAGACGGGGGCCTTGTTGTATCTGGGAAACAGAACGCCCCCGCTCAGCACTGTGATATGTACCCCCAATTCTGGACACCCAGGATTGGGGGTATTTTCATGAAGTACAGCTACGAATACAAAAAGAATTGCATTGAATTGTATCGACAAGGCAAGTGGCCGGAGACGCCAGATGGAATAAAACAAGAAAACTTCAGGATAAGTGTCCGAAGATGGTCTCGAAGAGAAAAAAGCTGTGGCGCGGAATCGTTGCAGAAGAATCAGAAAAAGATGTGGTCAGCAGATGAAAAGTATGAGCTAATAGCTAAAGTTCTTGCAGGAGTATCAATAACAGAGAGCGCGATTTCTGCAGGAGTTGAGCCAAGTCTCTTGTCTCAATGGGTCAGATGCTATAAAATGAAAGGGTATCAGGGACTGGCTGCACAACGAAAAGGACGGCCACCCAAGGAGCCTGACGACATGAAAAAGAAAATTGTACCGGCAGAACTGACCCCATCTGAGCGAGAAGAACTGATTCGACTAAGAGCTGAAAATGAATATTTGCGAACGGAGAATGAAGTTATAAAAAAACGGATTGCCTTGAGACAAGAAAAGTTCGCAGCGCAACTCAAGGCGAAAAAGCTGCACTCGTCAACGAACTCCGAGGAAAAGGATACTCTCTGAATCAGCTGTTGGAGGCAGCCGGACTGTCCAGGTCTACATACTATTACGAAATCAGCAAAACCGATGCGGTCAAAGAGCGAAATGCCAATCTGTCGTCTGAAATCACGAATATCTTTAATGAGAATAAAGAACGATATGGTGTCAGACGAGTACACCATGAACTTCTCAATCGTGGATTTAAGGTAAATCATAAGCGTGTTCAAAGGATTATGAATCAGCTTTCTCTGAAAGGCAAACGCCCGAAAGAAAAGTATCATTCTTACAAAGGCGATGTAGGCAAAGTCGCTGACAATATCATCAACCGGGATTTCAGTACGGAGAAGCCTTTGCAGAAGTGGACAACAGATGTATCGCAATTCAATCTGCCTTGGGGAAAGTGCTATATTTCTCCTATTTTAGATATGAACACGAATGAAGTGATCTCGTATAATCTTTCCCTCAGTCCCAATATGGCGCAAGTCAAGGATATGCTGAATAAAGCGTTCAAACGCTTTCCGTCCGTTCAAGGACTGATTATGCACTCAGATCAGGGCTGGCAGTACCAACACGCTTTCTACCGAGAAGAACTGAAGAAACATGGAATCATCCAATCTATGTCCAGAAAGGGCAACTGCTATGACAACTGCATTATGGAAACATTCTTCGGAAGATTGAAGAACGAGATGTTCTATGGATTTGAGAAGAACTATCCTTCCTTTGAGATCTTTTCCAAAGCTATTGCTGATTATATCGACTATTACAATAACCGCAGAATTCAAGCTAAAACAAAATGGATGCCTCCCTCTAAATTCAGGAAAGCATCCATGTCTGAATCTTAATTATTCATTTTTCATCCAGTGTCCAGAAAACTGGGTACATATCACGTGCCGGGGGCTTTTGCAATAAGGAGGCAAGCGGAGCTTTGCGGTAAACTCCGCCTCCGGGGATGGTTAGTCTTTCACCAGTTCGCTGTGGTCTGCCTCCACCAGCAGCAGGGTGGGCTCTTCGGCCCCACGGTGGGTGAGGTAGAACACCTCACTGCCGCTGCCCTGTGCCAGCAGGTCGTTGATGGCAAAGCTGCTGGTCTGGCCATTGGTGACGAACTGGATGGTCTGTGCGCCGTGGTCCTGCAGGTAGCGCAGGGTGTTCAGGTCGCCGGTAAGGGTGGCGGTGTCGTAGGCACCGGTGTAGGTGCGCAGGGTGCCGTTCTGGCTCACCGTAAAGGGCTGGTCCATGCCCTCGGCGTCCACCACCCGCAGCTCAAGGGCGCTGTTGGTGTTGACAGGCTGGCCCTCGGTGGCACCGCAGTCGGGGCAGGTGTGGGTGCCGTCGCCGTTGTCCACCCAGTGGTGGCCGGTGGCGGGGATGGGTCTGGTCTCCACATGGCTGTGGTCATGTTTGCAGTAACGGGTCTCCACGCCCTCTTTGGTGCAGGTGCGGGGGTGGTCACTTGCCAGTCGTCCCAATCATGGCCCAGGGCGGGAACCTCATCTATCCAAGTGCGGTTACAACTGGGGTGGGCTGCTCCGTTCGTATGCTCATAGTCGCAAGTACAATCTGCAGAGCCCGGTTCAGTGCAGGTGGGTTGTTGGGTAATGTTCTGTTTTGGACTTTTTTTGCAGAGGTTCTTGCCATGGACGATCTTCTGCAGTTCATCACCGTTGTTGATATACCACAGCTCTGTATTATCGCCAATCACAAGTCCCCCTGCACCGGGATTATCTCTTGTGCCTACCTCAGCCTCGGCACCGTTCACATTGATATACTTAGCATCCGTCGACCATCCCGATTGTAGCATTTTAAGCAGCACATTGTCACCGATGTTGACCTTGGTGCCGGAAATTGCACCATAGATGCTTCCTAATATTGCATGGTTCTCACCGATCTTAACTTTTCCGTGTTTTCCGCCGTCAATGTTCACTACAACTTCTCTGCCCTGAAGATTCCCGCCGCCGATATCGCAGCCTCCTGCGATATCGGAGGAGATTCCTGCACTCGGAGCTGGATCGATGGAGGCATTGTCCTTTATATTGACCTCCACATTTCCTCTGCTACTTCCAATCACTGAATTACTATCGTCGCTTGCTGTCTGGATGGTCACATGGCCCTGAATGGTGACCTTGGTATCTTTTGCGCCATTGCCAATGGCAGAGCCGTAGTGCCCGATCGCCGTGATACGGACATCTTCCGTCGCTGCGGTAGCGCCTTCCGTGCCAATGGTCACCTCTGCGCTGGCATCTTTTCCATCTCCGGCAGCGCCAATAGCGGCTCCTTTGCCATCGTTCTTTGCATTGACTATTGCGTGGCCACGGATCACAATATTTGTGGCATCGCCACTCTTCTCTTGAGTATACAACAGACTATTCCGCGGACTGCCGCTTCCGATGGCCGCGCCATCATGAGCTGTAGCAGTTACTTTGGCATAGTCCTGAATGGTGATGTTTTCCGCATCTCCACCACAACCATCCTCACCAGCACCTCGGCCTCCGCCGCCGATACCGGCTCCGGACCACCCGCCGTTTGCCGTAACATTGGCATGGCCCTGGATGGTGATATTGCTGCCTTTTGCGCCATTGCCGCCACCGATGCCGGCTCCATCGCTCCCCAATGTGTTTGCTTTTACCGTTGCATATCCTTTGATGGTGATATTATCCGTGGCTTGGCCGATGTTTCCGCCAATGGCTGCTCCACCGAACCATCCTGCCTCTGCCCGCAGGCTTCCGGAGGTCTCTGTTTCCTCCTTTGCGGTAATGGTCTCGCCCTTGTCGCTGGTCTCATCTGTGATGGTCAGGTTTCCGTTGCCCTTTTTGTTCAGACCCGCCCAATACTCGCATGCACTGTTGTCCAGAACATTCTGGCCGTCCAGCTCAATTTTGGTATTTCCGGTTCCCTGAACCTTTGCTGCTGATACTCTATAATAGCAGTTATTCCATTCGTCGGAATAAAAATCCCTTCCTCCACTCGCATAGCGACTGGTGTTATCCACCTTAATATTCACATTACTGAGCCGGATCTTGAGTTCCTTGGCCGCATCGCCCACCCAGTTATTGATGACCCGGATGACGTTTTTGGTGGGGTTTTACGGCGCTGCCCTCTGCCGGAGTGGTCGGAGCAGGATCAGCCGCAGGGGCGTTGGCCTGAGTGGCCTCCCGGGTCTCTGCCGTAGGGGCGGCAGAGGTGCTGAGGGTGGGTTTGGTGGCCTGCTGCTCCGAATCTGGGTCTGCCGGGGCGTACTGGTACACCACATCCTTCTTGGAGTTCGCCGTGGGGTCGTCTGTAGGATTCTCCGTGGGGTTCTCCGTGGGGTTGTCCGTGGGGACCTTGCCCTCCTCAGAGTCCTCCTCTTCCTCGCTCAGGGTAAAAGCATCGTCCGGGTCAAGCTGGCTCTCCCCGGCAGCAGGCCCGGCTGCGTCCGCAGTACCGGCTGCTTCCAGCTCCTGCGTGGCGGCACCGGCGGCAGGGGCTACCGCAGGCTTTGCCTGGGTACCCTCAGCACGGGCAGCCTCCTTCAGGGTGGCATCCTTTTCGCTGGTACCGTCCTTGATCACGATCTCTTTGCTGGTGTCGGTGTAGGTCTTTCCGTTCTGCGTCACTTGTACATACTCGCCGTTCGCACCCGTCATGGTCTTTACGTCAATGCTGCCGTTGCCGATATAGTAAACATCCGCAAAGGCCGGGGCTGCAATAGAAGTAACAATAGACATAATTGCTGCCGTAGACAGCACCCGCAGAGCCAAATCTTTTCGTTGCATAAATACTCTCTCCCTATTGTCTCAGGGCGTGGGCTCTGCCGCAGCAGCGCATCCCGGCCGCCTCCGCATGGCGGACTTTGCCCGGGGCGCTGCACCTGTTTGAGCAGATACTTGACCCCCGCCGTTCGCACCCCATTTTACCCCCCCCTGTATATTTCAAGGCCTGTTTTCAACAAATATTCTTTACATTTCTCTGTGTTTTTGTGAATTCAGCATACATTTCCCCGTATTTATGGGCATATCGCCGAAGCATATCAAAAAATCAGCTCAATTTCCGGGAATCACGGTAATGCCGGTATCGTTTCCACAGACCGCCAATTTTGCGGGGACCCTCAAAGGCCCCCTGCCCCTGCCGGGAAAACAAAAAACACGGCCCGCCTTTTACGGCAGACCGTGTGTTTTGAAACCCTATGCAGTTTTGTCAGAAAAAGCTCACCTGACTGCTCTCCGGCAGGTCGCCCAGAGCGCCCACCTGACGCAGGCGGTCGATGATGCTGCTGCCAACGCCGGAGGCCTGCTGCAGCTCCTCGATGGAGAGGTACTCCTGCCCATGGAGGGTAGCGTTTTCCAGCGCATCGGCGGCAGCACCGCCCAGACCTTTCAGGGAGCAGAAGGGCAGCCGCACCTTGCCGTCCTCCACCACATACTTCGAGCCCCGGCTCTTGCCCAGTTCGATGGGCAGGAACTCATAGCCGCGCACCAGCATCTCGTTAACAAGCTGGAGCGAGACGAGCACATCTTCATCCTTGGCGTTCTTCTCTTCCTTGAGGCGGCGCTTCACCTCATTCATGTGGGCACGGGCCACCGCCGCACCGCCCACAGCGGCTTCGTAGTCGATGTCATCGCCGCGGACGGTGAAGTACACCGCATAGAACGCCTGCGGGTGGTAGAGCTTGTAACCACATGAGGCGGATGGCCGACATCAGGTAGGCCACCGCATGGGCTTTTCGGGAACATATATTTTATCTTGCGGCAGCTCTCGATGTACCAGTCCGGCACCTCGTGCTCCCGCATGGCCTCTTCCCAGCCGGGCGCAAAGCCGCCCTTGGCCACCTTGCCCTTACGGACAGCCTCCAT
>ENA-OQNM01000703-OQNM01000703.1-human-gut-metagenome-genome-assembly--contig:-NODE-703-length-11714-cov-10.677311_pt1:5000-11714 | contig 11714 bp, 7 predicted proteins | sample MGYA00242632_ERZ504886 | MGnify/ENA primary metagenome ERZ504886 (study PRJEB26092, sample SAMD00036424) | human gut metagenome | host: Homo sapiens | study: EMG produced TPA metagenomics... | reverse complement strand
CTCTTACCCGAAACGCCTGCAATAATCGTCATGCCGAACAGGCAGACCATAAAGTACTCCGCCGTGCCGAGCTGTGCCGAAATTTTTGCGACCTGAGGGCCGAGGAAGAGCAGCACCAACGCAGAGATTCTCTTTGTAGGAATTCCAATTCCTGGAACAGGAGCTTGGACAGGAACACTTGCTGCTTCAATTCTTGACTGGGACTTCAAACGCAGTATTACAGCGGTTATGCTAGGGGTTATCCTTGCAGGCTTAATCATGGGAGCACTAACTGTTCTTGGCTTGGGCGCTTTATCTTAATTTGAAAAAACAAGAGCTTGGAAATTCCAAGCTCTTTAATGTTACACACAAAAAAAGAAGACCACTAAGTGATCTTCTTTTTATATTAGCAAGCTAGTCTTATTTGTTAAGAGCTGCTGCCATTGTAGCTGCAACTTCTGATTCAAAGTCGTTAGCTGCTTTTTCGATACCTTCACCAACTTCGAAACGAGTGAAAGTAACAACTTTTGCGTTTACTGAATCAAGGTATTGTTCAACAGTTTTGCTATCGTCCATGATGTAAACTTGTGCAAGAAGTGTGTATTGTTGGTCAACCTTAGTGTTGTCAAGCATGAAGCGATCCATTTTACCAGGGATGATTTTATCCCAGATTTTTTCTGGTTTACCTTCAGCTTTAAGTTCTGCTTTGATATCTTCTTCAGCTTGAGCGATGATTTCATCAGTCAATTGTGATTTAGAACCATATTTCAAGTGTGGAAGAGCTGGTTTGTTAACCATTGCACGTGATTCGTTATCAAGATCGATAGCGTGGTTCATTTGAGCCAATTCATCGTAGATGAATTGTTCGTCAAGTTCTTTGTATGAAAGAACTGTTGGTTTCATAGCTGCAACGTGCATTGAAACTTGTTTTGCAAGAGCTTCGTCGCCACCTTCAAGAACTGTGATAACACCGATACGTCCACCGTTGTGTTGGTAAGCACCGAAGTGTTGTTCATCAGTTTTTTCGATAAGTGCAAAGCGACGGAATGAGATTTTTTCACCGATAGTTGCAGTTGCATTAACGTAAGCTGCTTCCAAAGTTTCACCTGAAGCCAAAGTTACTTTAAGTGCTTCTTCGTTGTTGGCAGGTTTTTGTTCAGCGATAGCTTTAGCTGTTTCTTTAACCAATTCAACGAATTGTGCGTTTTGAGCAACGAAGTCAGTTTCAGCGTTAACTTCAACAACTGCTGCAACGTTACCGTCAACGTAAATACCAGTCAAACCCTCAGCAGCAACGCGGTCAGCTTTTTTAGCTGCTTTAGCCATACCTTTTTCACGAAGCAATTCAATTGCTTTTTCCATGTCACCGTCAGTTTCAACAAGTGCTTTTTTAGCGTCCATGACACCAGCACCAGATTTTTCACGCAATTCTTTTACTTGAGCTGCAGTAATTGCCATTTTTATGTCCTCCAGGATTTTTTTGTTTACCAAATAATAAAAACGAGACAGAGCGGTTTGCTTTCTGCCCCGTTTTAAAGCATATCAAAGACTGTTAAGTCTCTAATCTTATTCGTTGTCGCCTTCTACAACTTCAACGATTTCTTCGATTGAATCAGCTTTTGCTTCTGCATGGAAATCAGCGTCAGCATCTTCACCTTGGCGTCCTTCGATAACAGCGTCAGCCAATTTAGAAGTGATCAATTTAACGGCGCGGATAGCGTCATCGTTAGCTGGGATGATAACATCGATATCATCTGGATCAGCATTAGTATCAACCATAGCTACTACAGGGATACCAAGTTTTTTAGCTTCTTTAACAGCGATTTGTTCTTTGTGTGGGTCAACAATGTACATTACGTCTGGAATACGTGGCATATCTTCGATACCGCCCAAGAATTTTTCAAGACGAGCACGTTGTTTGTTAAGAAGAGCAACTTCTTTCTTAGGAAGAACTTCAAAAATTCCATCTTCTTCCATACGTTTGATTTCTTTCAAACGAGCGATACGTTTTTGGATAGTATCCCAGTTTGTAAGAGTTCCACCCAACCAACGGTGGTTGATGTAGTATTGACCTGCGCGTTCTGCTTCTTCTTTAACAGCGTCAGCAGCTTGTTTTTTAGTACCAACAAACAAGATTACAGCGTCGTTAGCAGCTGCATCACGAACGAATTCGTAAGCTGCATCAGCCATTTTTACAGTTTGTTGAAGGTCGATAACGTGGATACCGTTACGTTCTGTGAAGATGTATTTAGCCATCTTAGGGTTCCAGCGACGAGTTTGGTGACCGAAGTGAACACCAGCTTCAAGAAGTTGTTTCATTGAAATTACTGCCATGAGTAGTTTCTCCTTTATAAAATGTTTTTTCCCTCTTCCAGACTTCATCTTGCAAATCCACTCATAATGAGCAACAGACTCACAATACATCCAGAATGAGTATTTGTTGCATAATACAACTATCATATTCTACCATAAAAGCAAGCTCTTGGCAAGCCATATGCGGCTTGAAAGAGTTTTTATTTTAGGCTTTTTGAAGCCTTTTGATACTGAAAATGACCACTAAATTTTCACGATTTTTTCCAAGATAAAAACAAAAAAAGCTCGATTAATCGAGCTTACTTGGCATTATGAAGGCGGTAGACGGATTTGAACCGACGATCAAGCTTTTGCAGAGCCGTGCCTTACCACTTGGCTATACCGCCATAACAGATATTATTCTACCCTAAAATCAAAAACATGTCAAGTCTAATTCATGAAATTCTGAAAGAGGATTATGAAAATAAAAGAATGCCAAATTTCAAGTTCAAATTAGCCAGTCTGTAAAAACTCTTTAGGAGATTTATAATTGAATAGTTTCTTTGGATAGTTGTTAATCCAGTTTTCAATAAATGCGACTTGTTGTTGAGTCGCATTTTTGCTTCCCTTAGGTAACCAACGCCGGATGAGTCTATTATGGTTCTCATTAGTACCACGCTCCCAAGAAGAATACGGGTGGGCATAGTAGATATGAGTAGGGTCAAAAACTTCTGCTAAACGACTGAACTCAGCCCCGTTATCAGCTGTGATAGAGTTCATTTGATAATCCTTGAGGATTGCTTTCAGAGCTTGATTAACTGAAACCGCGGACTTATCGGGAATGAGTCGAATGATTTGATAACGACTCTTTCTATCGGTTAGAGTCAACAGACACTCGTTTTTTGCCCGTGTTTGAATAACCGTATCAATTTCAAAATCACCGATATTCTCACGCTTATTAATGCTTTCTGGTCGTTCCTCAATAGACTTTCCAGCTGGCTTAAAATTGGGACTAGCATGCTTTTTCTTAGCTTTCTCTTGTCGAGGATAAAGCATATCAGCCTTGGTCAATCCTAAGTGTCCATGATGAATCCAGTAGTAAATGGTGGAGATGGGAACAGGTATCCCTTTTGACTTTACCATCATCTCGGGAGAGTATTTCTGTTCGATGTAGTGAGTTATCTTTTCTTTGAGTCCCTTGGTTAGGGAGACTTGTTTAACAGAACGTTTGCGATTGTTTTGATAGGCTTTTTGAGCAAAATCAGCTGAGTAGATCACTTCAAATTTTCCTTTACGCACTTGTTGTCTAACCTGACCACGTTTGACTTCGTTGTGAATGGTTTGAGGAGCTTTAGCTAATCTCCTAGCGATTTCACGATTTGAGAGCCCTTCTTGAAGCCAACGTTCAATCATTCTACGTTCAGTTAGTGTTAAATGTTTACTTTTTGGTGTATAATAGTTTTGCATCTCAGAGTCTTTCTAATTGTTGTTGTGGTGATTACAATTATATCTCTCTGAGATGTTTTTTGATACCCTTAGGTGGCTAACTTCATTTTAGAACTTTCCGTGAGAGCGTCTACTAGAATAAATCAAAAAAACTTAAAAACATATTGACAGTATAGATGAAGTTTAGTATACTAAATAAGCTGTTGTTTGAGGCAGCAAATATTTCAAAAATGCTTTGAAAAAGTTCAAAAAACTTCTTGACAAAGCGTTGAAGAAATGATAAACTAATATAGCTGTTGTTCGAGAGGGCGACAGAAACAAGTTTGAAAAGAGTTTTGAAACTTTCTTGAAAAAGATGTTGACAACGCGTTTCAAATTTGATAGAATATAGAAGTTGTCTCGAGTAAGACAAAGACCTTTGAAAACTGAACAATACGAACCAAACGTGCGGGTTACGGAAGTAACCTGTCAAAAAAACGATAAATCTGTCAGTGACAGAATGAGAACAAGATTAAATGAGAGTTTGATCCTGGCTCAGGACGAACGCTGGCGGCGTGCCTAATACATGCAAGTAGAACGCTGAAGACTTTAGCTTGCTAAAGTTGGAAGAGTTGCGAACGGGTGAGTAACGCGTAGGTAACCTGCCTACTAGCGGGGGATAACTATTGGAAACGATAGCTAATACCGCATAACAGCATTTAACCCATGTTAGATGCTTGAAAGGAGCAATTGCTTCACTAGTAGATGGACCTGCGTTGTATTAGCTAGTTGGTGAGGTAACGGCTCACCAAGGCGACGATACATAGCCGACCTGAGAGGGTGATCGGCCACACTGGGACTGAGACACGGCCCAGACTCCTACGGGAGGCAGCAGTAGGGAATCTTCGGCAATGGGGGCAACCCTGACCGAGCAACGCCGCGTGAGTGAAGAAGGTTTTCGGATCGTAAAGCTCTGTTGTAAGAGAAGAACGTGTGTGAGAGTGGAAAGTTCACACAGTGACGGTAACTTACCAGAAAGGGACGGCTAACTACGTGCCAGCAGCCGCGGTAATACGTAGGTCCCGAGCGTTGTCCGGATTTATTGGGCGTAAAGCGAGCGCAGGCGGTTTAATAAGTCTGAAGTTAAAGGCAGTGGCTTAACCATTGTTCGCTTTGGAAACTGTTAGACTTGAGTGCAGAAGGGGAGAGTGGAATTCCATGTGTAGCGGTGAAATGCGTAGATATATGGAGGAACACCGGTGGCGAAAGCGGCTCTCTGGTCTGTAACTGACGCTGAGGCTCGAAAGCGTGGGGAGCAAACAGGATTAGATACCCTGGTAGTCCACGCCGTAAACGATGAGTGCTAGGTGTTAGGCCCTTTCCGGGGCTTAGTGCCGCAGCTAACGCATTAAGCACTCCGCCTGGGGAGTACGACCGCAAGGTTGAAACTCAAAGGAATTGACGGGGGCCCGCACAAGCGGTGGAGCATGTGGTTTAATTCGAAGCAACGCGAAGAACCTTACCAGGTCTTGACATCCCGATGCTATTCCTAGAGATAGGAAGTTTCTTCGGAACATCGGTGACAGGTGGTGCATGGTTGTCGTCAGCTCGTGTCGTGAGATGTTGGGTTAAGTCCCGCAACGAGCGCAACCCCTATTGTTAGTTGCCATCATTAAGTTGGGCACTCTAGCGAGACTGCCGGTAATAAACCGGAGGAAGGTGGGGATGACGTCAAATCATCATGCCCCTTATGACCTGGGCTACACACGTGCTACAATGGTTGGTACAACGAGTCGCGAGTCGGTGACGGCAAGCAAATCTCTTAAAGCCAATCTCAGTTCGGATTGTAGGCTGCAACTCGCCTACATGAAGTCGGAATCGCTAGTAATCGCGGATCAGCACGCCGCGGTGAATACGTTCCCGGGCCTTGTACACACCGCCCGTCACACCACGAGAGTTTGTAACACCCGAAGTCGGTGAGGTAACCTTTTAGGAGCCAGCCGCCTAAGGTGGGATAGATGATTGGGGTGAAGTCGTAACAAGGTAGCCGTATCGGAAGGTGCGGCTGGATCACCTCCTTTCTAAGGATAAACGGAAGCACGTTTGGGTATTGTTTAGTTTTGAGAGGTCTTGTGGGGCCTTAGCTCAGCTGGGAGAGCGCCTGCTTTGCACGCAGGAGGTCAGCGGTTCGATCCCGCTAGGCTCCATTGAATCGAAAGATTCAAAAGATTGTCCATTGAAAATTGAATATCTATATCAAATTCCACGATTCAAGAAATTGAATTGTAGATAGTAACAAGAAATAAACCGAAACGCTGTGATTTAATGAGTTTAAGGTCAACAGACCAAAATAAGGTTAAGTTAATAAGGGCGCACGGTGGATGCCTTGGCACTAGAAGCCGATGAAGGACGTGACTAACGACGAAATGCTTTGGGGAGTTGTAAGTAAACATTGATCCAGAGATGTCCGAATGGGGGAACCCGGCATGTAATGCATGTCACTCATTACTGTTAAGGTAATGAAGAGGAAGACGCAGTGAACTGAAACATCTAAGTAGCTGCAGGAAGAGAAAGCAAATGCGATTGCCTTAGTAGCGGCGAGCGAAATGGCAAGAGGGCAAACCGATGTGTTTACACATCGGGGTTGTAGGACTGCGACGTGGGACGACAAGATTATAGAAGAATTACCTGGGAAGGTAAGCCAAAGAGAGTAACAGCCTCGTATTCGAAATAGTCTTTAACCCTAGCAGTATCCTGAGTACGGCGAGACACGAGAAATCTCGTCGGAATCTGGGAGGACCATCTCCTAACCCTAAATACTCTCTAGTGACCGATAGTGAACCAGTACCGTGAGGGAAAGGTGAAAAGCACCCCGGGAGGGGAGTGAAATAGAACCTGAAACCGTGTGCCTACAACAAGTTCGAGCCCGTTAATGGGTGAGAGCGTGCCTTTTGTAGAATGAACCGGCGAGTTACGATATGATGCGAGGTTAAGTTGAAGAGACGGAGCCGTAGGGAA
>ENA-OQNM01000701-OQNM01000701.1-human-gut-metagenome-genome-assembly--contig:-NODE-701-length-11725-cov-4.108898_pt1 | contig 11725 bp, 11 predicted proteins | sample MGYA00242632_ERZ504886 | MGnify/ENA primary metagenome ERZ504886 (study PRJEB26092, sample SAMD00036424) | human gut metagenome | host: Homo sapiens | study: EMG produced TPA metagenomics assembly of... | reverse complement strand
AGTACCCGGTCGTGGCCAAGCACCGCGCCGTTCAGGAAAATGTTTTACCCGCGCGGTCAGATCCATGTCAAAACCGGCGCCCAGCTCGATCATCGGGGGCAATTTCGCCCGTTGAACGGCAACGCTGCCGCCAGAGGGGTACATCACGCCGGAAATCACTTTCAGCATGGTGCTTTTGCCGCTGCCGTTGCGCCCGATCAGCGCCAGGGATTCGCCGCGCTTCATGCTGAAAGAAACATGTTTCAGTGCGTAAAATTCGTTAAAAAACAGCTTGTGGGTCAGCAGTTTTACGGTGTATTCTTTCAGGGTCTCAGTTTTTTCCTGCGCAAGGTTAAAGCGCATGGAAACGTCATTGACTTTAATAATCTCGTCCATACGTTACCTCACGTCAGATATACAGGATAAAGTTCTTTTGCAGCTTGCGGAACACCAACAGGCCAATAGCCATAGAGGCAACGGCGCAAAAAATGCAGGCAATCCAGGTGTTGGGGCCGGGAATGTTGCCGTACATCATCAGGTTGCGGAACAGGTTGATGTAGTGGTACAGCGGGTTCAGCTTCATCAGTTTCTGCAGGGTTTCCGGCAGGGCGGTGATGGGGTAGAACAGCGGGGTGGCGTACATCCAACCCATGGTAAGGATACTGTACAGGTGCATCATATCACGGAAATACACCGCCAGCGCGGAAAGCAGCAGCCCCAGCCCGCAGCTGAAAAAGAAGAGCAGCACCAGCGGCAGCCAGCTCAAAAAGATGGTCCAATAGAAGGTGGCACGGGTAAAGATCATGACCAGCAAAACCGCACCAAAGCTGAACAGCATGGTGACAAAGCGGGAAACCGCCTGGCTGATGGGAAAGATGAACTTGGGAATGTACACCTTTTTGATCAGCGGGGCGTTCTGGATAACAGAAGTCAGGCCCATGCTGGTGGTCTCATTGAAAAAGGTAAACAGGGTGTTGCCGCAGATCAGGTAAAGCGGGAAGTTTGGGATATCGTTGCGGAACATGTACGAAAAGATGATGCTTTGCAGCAGCATCATCAGCAGCGGGTTCAAAATGCTCCAGATGTAACCCAGAAAGCTGCGGCGGTATTTGACTTTCAGATCGCGGCTGACAAGTTCATGGATCAGCGGTTGGTATTTTTTCAGGTGGGTCCAGGCGCGCTGCGCGGAGACCTGCATTGTTTCGGCCATGTTTGGCTCCCTCCAGATTTATGGCCCGCATAAAACGTCAGAACGTTGTTTTGTGCGGCACTTGTATCAACACCCCGCGCGGCAGCCGCCGCCAGGGCACAGTTTCTACTATTATACAATAAAAGACATTAAAATGCAATTCGAACCGGGCGGCAAAAAATCATGGGTGTGCGATGTTTTTTGCCGCCCGGTACCGCCCTTTTTGTGCAACAGTGAAAAGGAACGCAAAATATGAGCGCAGTTTGTGTAAAAATCGTTGAAACCGGGACGAAAATACGGTACAATAAATATGACATAACAAACCCTGCGGCGGGCCATGACCTGGTTTTGCCCGTGGGGCCATAAAAGAGAGGTAGATGTTATGGAACATTTTAACCCCCTGCTCCTGCATAACGACAGCCCGGCTAAATTTATTACGATTGGTGAGGTCATGCTGCGCCTGACCCCGCCGAACTATGAAAAGATCCGTATGGCTTCCAACTTTGAAGCCAGCTATGGAGGCAGCGAGGCCAACATTGCCCTGGCTCTTGCCAACCTGGGTGTGGACAGCACCTTCTTCAGCGTGGTGCCCAACAACTCTTTGGGCAAAAGTGCGGTGCGCTGGCTGCGCTCCAATGATGTGCACTGCACCCCGATGATCCTTTCCACCCCGGAGGAAACCCCGACCCACCGTCTGGGCACCTATTACCTGGAAACCGGTTACGGCATCCGCCCCAGCAAGGTTACTTACGACCGCAAGCACTCCGCTTTTACGGAGTATGACCTTTCTAAAGTGGATCTGGACGCCCTGCTGGACGGCTTTGACTGGCTGCATCTTTCCGGCATTACCCCGGCTTTGGGCCAGAACTGCGCCGATTTTGTGATGGCCTGCCTGAAAAAAGCCAAGGAAAAGGGCCTGACCGTCAGCTTTGACGGCAACTTCCGCTCCACCCTGTGGACTTGGGAAGAAGCCCGTGACTACTGCACCAAGTGCCTGCCCTATGTGGATGTTCTGTTTGGCATTGAGCCTTACCACCTGTGGAAAGACGATGCCGACCACGCCCAGGGCGACTGGAAAGACGGCGTGCCCCTACAGCCCAGCTATGAACAGCAGGACGAGATCTTCCAGCGCTTTGTGGAGCGTTACCCCAACATCAAGTGCATTGCCCGCCATGTGCGTTATGCCCATTCCGGCTCTGAGAACAGCCTGAAAGCCTTTATGTGGTATGAGGACCATACCTTTGAAAGCAAGCTGTTTACCTTTAATATTCTGGACCGTGTAGGCGGCGGCGATGCATTTGCCAGCGGCCTGATTTACGCCATGCTGCACAACTACAAGCCGATGGATATGGTCAACTTTGCGGTGGCAAGCTCCGCCATCAAGCACACCATCCATGGCGATGCCAACATCACCGATGATGTTTCCACCATCCGCAACCTGATGAACATGAATTACGATATCAAGCGCTGAGAATAAGTTTGTTTTCAGCAGTGCCCCAAAACGGTGCAGCAGGCTGCGGCTTTGCTGCACCGTTTTTGTATGGGGGTAAGATTGGTTTAGAACCGTTTAAGAATGTACAAACCTTGCATCCCGTGTTATAATAATGCCGGATCAGTAAATGAAAAAGGTGGGTAGATTATGGAACAAAACACCGTTCAAAAACCGGATTGCGCCGCCATTACGGCGCAGGCACGCCAGGCAGCGGAAGAACTGCTGGCGGCTGCACACCTGCGCGCCGGGGATATTTTTGTAGTCGGCTGCTCTTCCAGCGAGATCGTTGGCGGGCATATTGGCAAGGACAGCAGCATGGAAGCCGCCGCGGCTGTGCTGGCGGGTATTCTGCCGGTGCTCAAAGCGCAGGGCGTCTATCTGGCGGCCCAGTGCTGCGAACACCTGAATCGCGCCATTGTCATCGAGCAGGAAGCTGCCGAAAAGTATGGTTATGAACAGGTGAACGCCGTGCCGCAGCCCCATGCGGGCGGCAGCTGGGCAACCAACTGCTGGCAGGCGTTTGAACATCCGGTTCTGGTGGAGGAAGTGCGTGCCGCTGCCGGAATTGATATCGGCGGTACGCTGATTGGCATGCACTTAAAGCGCGTGGCCGTGCCGGTGCGCCTGACCATCAAGCAGATCGGCGCTGCGCCCATCATCTGCGCCCGCACCCGCCCCAAATACATCGGCGGCAGCCGCGCCGTTTACCAGGAGATGTGAACCATGCTGACACAGGAACAACTGACAATGATGGCCGAAAATGTGGCCCGCATCCGTGAAAATATGGCTGCCGCTGCGCGTGAAGCCGGCCGCGACCCGGCAGATATTCTGCTGTGCGCCGCCTGCAAGACCCGCACCGTGGAAGAGGTGATTGCCAGCGCCGTTCTGCCCATTGACCTGTTTGGCGAAAACCATGTGCAGGAACTGGTGGAAAAGACCGACGCCAACGCTTATTGCGGTAAGCCGGGGCATTTTATCGGCCATTTGCAGACCAACAAGGTCAACAAAGTGGTGGGCCGTGCTGCTTTGATTGAAAGCGTGGACAGCGAGCACCTGCTGCAAAAGGTGGAGCGCGCCGCTGCCGCCGCAAACCTGACCCAGGAAATTTTGATCGAGATCAACATCGGCGGGGAAGAGAGCAAGTCTGGCGTTTCTGCCGAAAGCCTGTGGCCCCTGCTGGATATGGCAGCCGCACAGCCGCATATCCGCCTGCGCGGCCTGATGGCCATCCCGCCGGCAGCTGCAACCCCGGATGAGACCCGCGCGTTCTTTGCCCAAATGCGGGAACTGCTGGCAAAAGCTGCTGACCGCCATTATGAGAACGCCAAAATGGATATCCTTTCCATGGGCATGAGCGGGGATTACCCAGATGCCATCCGCGAGGGTGCTACCATTGTGCGCATCGGCACCGCCATTTACGGCGCACGCGATTACAGCAAAAAGGCATAAGGCATTCCAGGAACCCATACCTGCACGTTGACAGCTGCAAGGTGAATAGGTAAAGCAACAGCCCGGAACCACCGCAAATGCAGGCGGCAGTTCCGGGCTGTTTTGTTAAGCGGTGGTGGGGGCGTGGGTCACAAAAGTCTCCACCGGAGACTTTGTGCGCGGCTTAGCCGTGCCGCCCTGTTCGACCCCGTGACCATGCCAAAAAAGACCCCAAAACGACTCTGCGCCTTTGGGTTCTTATATCAGTGCCGGTGTGGGGTCGGACCACACGGTGTCACACCAACGGATTTGAGTCCGTCTCGTCTGCCAATTCCAACACACCGGCTCATATGTTGCTTGTATAGTATACTACAGGCCTGTACAAAAATCAAGATTTATTTTGCGTTGTACTTTTTACGGCAATACCGCATAATTCTAAGTGCCGATACGGCGAGCGAGGTGCGGCAGATGCTAAAGCCAAAAGCGCAGATAATACTGGATGCTGCAAAGGTGAGCGCCGCCAGTGGCGGAAACAGCGAACCGAAGCAGGGGCAGCGGTCGCAGAGTGCGAGGGGCTTTGCCCCGAAGCACGATGCGGGTACCGCAACCCGACATTATCGAGCATTTTGGCAACGCAGATGCCGTGCCGCAGCCGCCGGAGCGGTGCTTAAGCCGCAAGGCGGGAATTGTGCGGTGTTGCCTTATATCTTTATAAACAAGCACATCCCTCGGCAGCGCCGTATTGGGCGGCCCGCCGGGGGATGTGTTTTGCTTTTATTCGGTTTTATCTGCTTCCTGCTTCTGCTTTTCTTTTAACTCTTTTTGCAGCTCCGCTTCCACGCGGTCAAAGCGCTCCAAAAAGCTATGTTCCTGCCCTTCGGTCTTGTAGCCGGGCATGGTATCCAGCGCAACGCCGTGGATGCTGCGGAAAATGCTGTTCTCAATGTTGGGGTTATCCCGCTTTAGGCGGCGCAGCAGCACCTTGACTTCCTGCCGCTTGGAGCCACCGCCGCCGTTGTCGCAGGTGGTGCAGTTTTCGGTAAAGCGGCAGGCGCACTGGATGAATTCCAAATCGTTATAGCGTTTCCAGGCAATGATATCTTCCTCCCGCACGCAGTACAGCGGACGGATCAGCACCATGCCGGGAAAGTTGGTGCTGTGCAGCTTGGGCGGCATAGCCTGCAGCTGGGAGCCATAGAACATGCTCATCACGGTTGTTTCGATCACATCATTAAAATGGTGCCCCAGTGCAATTTTGTTGCAGCCCAGCTCCTGAGCCTTCTTGTACAGGTAGCCGCGGCGCATGCGGGCGCACAGGTAACAGGGGGATTTATCGCTGTTGTTGGCGACCGCAAACACATCCGTCTCAAAAATTATGATGGGGATATTCAGCAGTGCGGCGTTGCTTTCGATCTTCTGGCGGTTGATCTCATTATAGCCGGGGTCCATCACCAAAAACACCAACTCAAAGGGCACATCGCTGTGGCGCTGCAGCTCCTGCATCAGTTTAGCCATCAGCATGCTGTCCTTGCCGCCGGAAATGCACACGGCAATTTTATCTCCCGCCTGCACCAGTTCATAGCGCTTGACCGCCACAATAAAAGGGGTCCACAGCTCTTTGCGGTATTTTTTGATAATGCTGCGTTCAATCAGCTGGCAGGGTTCCATCTGGCGTTCCAATGGTCATTTCTCCTTTTGCAAATCCTTCATACAGCGGTCAAACGCCGCCAAAAATCCGTTCAGTTCTTCTTCGGTGGTCAGGTGGCTCAGGCTGATGCGCCATGAGCTCAGCGCATTTTTGCGGTCCCGGCTGACGGCAAACACCGCCTTGGACGGTGTGCCGTCGGTGGAGCAGGCCGATTTGACGGACACACATACCCCCTGCCCGCTCAACGCCTGCTGGAACGCCCCGGCCTTGATGCCCGCCACGCTCACGTTTACAATGTGCGGCACCGCACCCGCCGGGCTGTTGATGCGCACCCCCGGCCGCTTTTGCAGCTCTGCGCACAGGGTATCGTGCAGCGCCTGCACATGGGCGCAGCGCTGGGGCTGTTCATCCAGCGCAAGGGCCAGCGCCGCCTGCAAAGCCGCGGCAAGGCCCAGGGTGGGGGTGCCGCTGCGGTAAATGGTAGTGCTGGCCCCGCCGTTCATCTGAGGTTCGATCACCAACCCTTTGCGCTTGTACAGCACGCCAATGCCGTTGGGGCCGTAAAACTTGTGGGCGGTAAAGCTCATGGTATCCACGCAGTCCAGCCAGAGGGCCGTTTTACCCACGGCCTGGGTGGCATCCACATGCAGGCGGCAGTTGGGGCAGCGGTGCACCAGCGCGGCGATCTCCCGCACCGGCTGCACGGTACCCAGTTCACTGTCCACCCCGCAGATGGAAACCAGTACGGTATCCTTGCGCAGCAGCTCTTCCAGCTGTTCCAGGTCAATTCTGCCATCCCGGCCAATATTCAGCAGATCGATCTCGTGCCCCTGCTGCTGCAAGGCCGTCAATGTTGCCCCCACGCTGGAATGCTCCAGCGGGGTGGAGATGATATGCCGCCCCACATGCCGGGCCGCGCGGGCCGTGCCCTTTAAGGCAAGGTTATTGGCTTCCGTTGCGCCGGATGTATAAATGATTTTCTCCGGCAGCACCCCCAGCTGTGCCGCAATCAGGCCGGTCACACGGTCCATCTCCTGCCGGGCGGCCTGCCCGGCGCAGTGGGTGGAATTGGGGTTGCCGATAAAATTCTGCTCGGTGCGGCAGTATACTTCCAGCACACGGGGGTCCACCGGCGTGTTGGCCGAATAATCCAGATATATCATGCGCAAATCCCCCTGTTTCGTTGCCTGAAATTTAAGGCAACACCGCACAATTCCCGCCTTGCGGCTTAAGCACCGCTCCGGCAGCTGCGGCACGGCATCTGCGTTGCCAAAATGCTCGATAAGACATCCAGTATTATCTGCGCTTTTGGCTTAGCATCTGCCGCGCCTCGCTTGCCGTATCGGCACTTAGAATTATGCGGTATTGCCTTAAAAATAAAAAGCGGCGAAAGAGAGGCAGCTGAGATGATCCGCCATATTTTGTTCTGGAAATATACCGATGCCGTAAAAGCACAGCATCAAGAAGCTGAAGCTTTGAAGTTTTTACAAAATTCCGTTGCCACCATGCGGGGCAGGATCGACGGCTTGCTGTGCATTGAAATTGGCCTCAACCTGGCCGGAGGGGACTATGACTTGATATTCTATGCAGAACTGCGGGATGAACAGGCGCTGCAATGCTTCCAGCAGCATCCGCTGCACGCTGCCCACCGTGAGCGCTGCAAAGACCTTGTAACGGCGCGCTTGTGCGGTGATGTGAGAGTGGGTACGAATTAAAGGCCAGTTGCGCAAAAAGTGCGGCGGAAAGCCGTGCAAATGTGGTCATTCTCGGCATGTTTTTTGCCGGAATGATATGGTATAATCGTATCATCAAAACAATCCTGCGGGCCTGCCCCAAGCATGGCTGCGGGAATGTAAGGACATAATATAAAGAGGGATCAATGTGGATAATTTAATGTTCAGCCTGAACGCGACCCTTCCGGTATTTCTGGTGATGGTCATTGGATGGGCGCTGGGGCAAAAAGGCTTTTTGCCAAAGCAGTTCTGCACCGTGGCCGACAAGCTGGTGTTCAAGGTAACGCTGCCGGTCATGCTGTTCTGTGATATGGCAACCTTGGACCTTGCCCACAGCTTTGATGCAAAGTTTGTCTTGTTCTGCTTTGCGGTAACGGCCATTGCCATTGTGGTCATCTGGGTGCTGGCGCGCCGCCTGTTGAAAGATAAAACCCTGGTGGGTGAGTTCGTACAGGCCAGCTACCGCAGCAGCGCGGCCATTCTGGGCGTGGCGTTCATCCAGAACATTTACGGCACTTCCGGCATGGCCCCCCTGATGATTTTGGGCAGTGTGCCGCTGTTCAACATTTTTGCGGTCATTATCCTGACGGTGGAAAGCCCGCAGCAGCATGGCAAAGTGACCCCCTCCAAGCTGCTGTACGGTGTGCTGACCAACCCCATTCTGGACGGCATTATTCTGGGTACGCTGTACAGCCTGCTGCCCTTTGGCCTGCCTACCCTGGCGCAGAAAACCCTGACCAGCCTTTCCAGCCTGACCACCCCGCTGGCGCTGCTTTCCATCGGCGCTTCGTTTGAGGGAGCCAAGGCCATCAAAAAGCTGGCACCCACCCTGGTGGCGGCTTGCTGCAAGCTGATGGTGCTGACCACGATCTTTATCCCCATTGCCGTCAAGCTCGGTTTCCGGGACCAGCAGCTGATTGCCCTGCTCATCATGCTGGGCAGCCCCACCACGCCAAGCTCTTACGTTATGGCCAAGAACATGGGCCATGAGGGTGTGCTGACGGCCAGCTGTGTGGCGGCAACCACGCTGTTCTCGGCGCTATCGCTGACGTTCTGGATCTTTGTTCTGCGTAGCGGCGGCTATATTGCTTAAAAATGCAGAATATCTTAACACAAAACGAACCCCCTTTGCATAGTGTGAAATGAGGGCGGGCGGCAAGCCTGCAACACACAGCAAAGGGGGCTTTTTTATGGCAAATGCAATGCCGGAATATGGCGGAACCGTGCTGCGGCCGGGGGCATCCGGCCCGGATATTGCCCTGGTACAGCGCTGGCTGGGCGGACTGAATGTGGATGGACGCTACGGCACCAGCACCGAAACCGCAGTGCGGCGGTTCCAGCGGGAACAGGGGCTGAAAATTGACGGCCACGTGGGCCGCGATACCTGGGATGCCCTGTACCGCGCCTGGGCGGATAAAAACGGGGAAGGGGAGATCTGGCCCGGTGTTACCATGCGCCGCGGCAGCCGGGGCGCAACCGTGAAAAGCGCCCAGCAGAAATTGAAAACCCTGGTGCCGGAACTGACCACCGATGGCCGTTACGGTGCCAGCACGCGGGAAGCGGTTCTGGCCTGGCAGGTAGTGCATGACCTGAAACCGGACGGCATGCTGGGCCGCGCAACCTGGAACAGCCTGTACGGTGTCACTACCAGAAAAGCATAACAAACGCAAAACAGCATCCGCATGGCGGCCCACGAGCGGGGGGCAGCATACGGATGCTGTTATTTTGTGAAAAAGCAAAGGCAATACCGCACAATTCCCGCCTGACGGCTTAAGCACCGCTCCGGCAGCTGCCGCACCTCGCTCGCCGTATCGGCACTTAGAATTATGCGGTATTGCCCAAAGCCGGAACCATCAAGTAAGAAAAAGCGGAAGAACCAGTGCGACGACCCCAAATACCGCAAACAGCACACCGCCGATTTTGGTGCTCAGGATATAGAAGTCCGACGGTCCGTCTGCCGCATAGGACTTCCACTGCTCTGTCAGCGCCCAGAGCCATTCCGGTTTCAGAAAAATCAGGATACCGCCAACGATAAATGCAATACAGCCGAAAGGGTACCACCATGGCATAACATCGACCTCCCAACAAAATCAAACGGTCTGTGCGGCAAACAGGCGGACGCCCGCTGAGTTATAGCCCCACGCAGTACCGGCACAACATTCAGCACGACCATAACAACAGCAAAAGCAATAAAGCAGCCGTAAATAATCCTGGAGGTTCGACTCGCAGCTTTTTTGATGCAGAACGCCAGAAAAAGGATCCAGACCAGGTATGCCACAACCAGAAACACAAGGTTGTGGGCCAGAAACGCCAAGAAGAACAGCATGTTTACAATTTTAATGCCGTTTTCGGAGAAGAGCAGCTGTTTGAATTTTTCCATGTTTCTCTCACTTTCTGGTCATGTTCCAATGGAATAAGGGGCTTTTTTCCAGTATATCAGATAACTGCCTCCTGCGCCACCCCAAAACAAAAAGCACCCGGAAAAATCCGGGTGCCAGTTCATGATGATATAAGCAGAAATCAGCGCTCTTCCAGCGGCAGGTACTCCTGCGGCTCGCCCAGGTATTTGTAAGCGGGGCGAATGATGCGGTTGGCGTACTCAACTTCTTCTACGCGGTGGGCGCACCAGCCGGGTACACGGGCAATGGCAAACAGCGGGGTGTACAAATCTTCGCTGATGCCCAGCATGCGGTAGATCAGGCCGCTGAACAGGTCCACGTTGGCGCAAACCTTTTTGGGGCCGTGCTTTTCTTCGGCAAAAATCTCCGGGGCCAGGCGCTCAATGCTGCACAGCATGTTATATTCTTCATCGTAGCCTTTTTTGTAGGCAAGGCTGCGGGCGTGGTTTTTCAGGATCTGGGCGCGCGGGTCGCTCAGGGTGTACACCGCGTGGCCCATGCCGTAAATCAGGCCGCTGCCGTCACCGGCTTCCTTGCGGATGATCTTGCGCAGCATCTCGCGCACTTCGCCGTCATCCTCCGGGTGCTCCACATTGGCCAGAATGTAATCCAGCTGGTGCATAACTTTCAGGTTGGCGCCGCCGTGCTTGGGGCCTTTCAGGGCGCCGATGGCCGCAGAGATGGCTGCGTATGTATCGGTGCCGGAGGAGGACAGCACACGGGTGGTAAAGGTGGAGCAGTTGCCGCCGCCGTGGTCTGCGTGAACCAGCAGGCACAGATCCAGCAGGCGTGCTTCCTCGTGGGTGAACTTCTGGTCAGCACGGTAGGAGCTCAGAATGTGCTCCGCAGTGCTCTGCCCGGCGATGGGGTAATGGAAGTACATGCTTTCGTGGTCATACACACGGCGCTTGAGCTGGTAGGCGTTCACCATCATGGTGGGCAGCTCGGCAATCAAGTTGATGCTCTGGGTCAGGATGTTGGGCAGGCTCAGATCATCGGCGTGCTCGTCATAGCTGTACATCGAAAGCACGCTGCGCGCCATCTTATTCATAATGTTGGGGGAGGGCGAGTTCATGATCATGTCGTCCGCAAAGCCCTTGGGCAGTTCGCGGTGCTCATCAATCAGCTTGCAGAACCGGGCATACTGTTCCTGGGTGGGCAGTGCGCCAAACAGCAGCAGCCACACCACTTCCTCAAACATGAAGCGGTCGTTCTTGTCGGCTTCGGCGGCCAGAGTGTCAATATCAATGCCGCGGTAAACCAGGCGGCCCGAAATGGGGCGGATGGTGCCTTCGGGCAGTTTTTCGTAGCCAATAACGCTGGAAACATTGGTAATGCCCGCCAGAACACCGGTGCCGTCCGGGTTGCGCAGGCCGCGCTTAACGCCAAGGCGGTCCGCGATGTGGGGGTCAAGATGCTTGTTGTGTGCAATATACTCATTGCACAAAAGTTCAATATCTTCCGGGTCAAGCGCCGGAACATCCGGGTAATACATCAGATGCGCCCTCCTTACTTTCCTGCAAAAGCGCCGCTGGGGGCTTTTGCCTGCACTCTATTACCAGCACGTGCAAAAAACGGGCACAGCGCCCGCAGTGCGCCCTGCCCGCCGCCATGCGGGCCAAAAACGCTTCAAAGTGCTGAACAGTTACAATTTTATAGTATTTGAGCGCTGTAGTCAAGCATGAATCTTAAAGAATTGTAAATGTGAACGAAACATGACTTTATAAAATAAAGTTTGAATCCGCAAAATACAGGTGCAACTTTAATGAATTACGTTGACAAGGCTGACCAAAATGGGTATACTCAAACTGTAATATTATTAAAACAAATTTTTTAGTCAGGTGTGGTTCAGCTTTT
>ENA-OQNM01000699-OQNM01000699.1-human-gut-metagenome-genome-assembly--contig:-NODE-699-length-11734-cov-3.950719_pt1 | contig 11734 bp, 9 predicted proteins | sample MGYA00242632_ERZ504886 | MGnify/ENA primary metagenome ERZ504886 (study PRJEB26092, sample SAMD00036424) | human gut metagenome | host: Homo sapiens | study: EMG produced TPA metagenomics assembly of... | reverse complement strand
TGCCTACCCCGTTTATCAGAACAGTATGACACCGCTTGGTTTTTATGATGTGGCTAATTGCAAAGGTGATACTACCTTTGTAATTGCTGCTGGTGCGGCCGGTGAAATTGGATATAGCAGTACGGACTTTTGGGCTGCGGATGATTGCTACTATTTTGATTGTGATGCAAATTTGGAAAGCAAATATCTTTACTATGCGTTGAAAAACCAGCAGGGGCGACTATTCTCACAAGTCAGAAAAGCAAGCATACCAAGACTTTCAAAAACAGCAATAGAAAATATAGTGCTTGAGATTCCAGAAATATCTAAGCAAAAAGAAATAGTTGCCATCCTTGACCGTTTTGACACCCTTTGCACCGACCTTTCCACCGGCCTCCCTGCTGAAATCGAGGCACGGCAAAAGCAATACGAATACTATCGGGATAAGCTCTTAACATTTAAGGAGTTGGGTGCATGAGCACTTACAATGTAGTTGCTGCCAGCAACGAAAGTACCGTTGTAACAGAATACGAACCGCAAAGCAAACGCTCTGACGCTTACCAGAGCGAGGCTGCGCTGGAGCAGGCATTTATCAGGATGCTGGAGGAGCAGGGCTATGCCTACCTCCCTATCCACGATAACGCTGACCTTGTAACAAACCTGCGCCGTCAGCTGGAGATTCTGAACAATTATACCTTTACGGATAAAGAATGGGACAACTTTTTTAAGGATAAAATCGCCAACGCGAACGATGGCATCAAAGAAAAGACCCGCCGCATCCAAGAGGACAACATTCAGAACCTGACCCGCGAGGACGGCTCTACGGTCAATATTACGCTGTTGGATAAAAAGAACATCCACAACAACCGTTTGCAGGTTATCAACCAATATGTGGAGAACGGCGGCAACTATGATAACCGCTATGATGTCACGATTCTGGTAAACGGTCTGCCGTTGGTTCATGTGGAATTGAAACGGCGCGGTGTGCCCATCAAGGAGGCATTCAACCAAATCAACCGTTACCAGCGGGACAGCTTTTGGGCGGGCAGCGGACTGTATGAGTATGTGCAGATTTTCGTTATCTCCAACGGCACGAACACGAAATACTACTCCAATACGACCCGCGACAGCCACATTAAAGAAAGCGCCGGAACGACCCGAAAGAGCGGCAAAAAGACAAGCAACAGCTTTGAATTTACATCCTTTTGGGCGGATGGGAAAAATCGCGTCATTCCTGACTTGGTGGACTTTACCCGCACGTTCTTTGCCCGCCATACGCTGCTGAACATCCTGACGAAGTATTGCGTCTTTACGTCCGAAGACCTGCTGCTGGTGATGCGTCCGTACCAGATTGCGGCGACCGAGCGTATTTTGTCCCGCATTGAGGTTTCGACCAATTACAAGCAGACGGGAACGCTGGCGGCAGGCGGGTACATCTGGCACACAACAGGCAGCGGCAAAACGCTGACCTCCTTCAAAACGGCGCAGCTGGCGTCCAATCTCCCCTATATTGATAAGGTTCTGTTCGTGGTAGACCGCAAGGATTTGGACTACCAGACCATGAAAGAATATGACCGCTTTGAAAAAGGAGCGGCCAACGGCAACACCTCCACGCAGGTGCTGCAACGCCAGCTGGAAGACCGGGACGCCAAGGGCAACCCGCATACTTATAAAATCATCATCACAACGATTCAAAAGCTGGCGCTGTTTGTCTCCCGCAATAAGGGACATGAGATTTTCCAAAAGCACGTTGTCTTGATTTTTGACGAGTGCCATCGCAGCCAGTTTGGCGATATGCACGAGGACATCACAAAATATTTTAAGAACTATCACCTCTTTGGCTTTACAGGTACGCCGATTTTTGCGGCCAATGCCAGCACGCGCGGCAAGCCCACGCTGAAAACCACCCCGCAGGCGTTTGGCGGTGAACCGGATGCAAACGGCAAAAAAGTCTTGCCGCTGCATACCTATACGATTGTTGACGCTATCAACGATAACAACGTTCTGCCGTTCCGTATCGACTATGTGGATACGGTCAACCGCAAAGCAGGCATCGGCGATAAGCAGGTTAAGGCCATCGACACCGAAAAGGCACTTGCCGACCCGCGCCGCGTAAAGGAAATCGTCAAATACATCTTAGAGCATTTTGACCAGAAAACAAAACGCAACGGTAAGACGTATTCTTTCCGTGCGCTGCGCAACATTGAAGCAGTAGCCACCGATAAAACACGCGGGCAGGTTGCAGAGGTCAAGGACAGCGTGCGCCTGTCGGGCTTTAACTCCATCTTTGCGGTCAGCTCGATTGCAATGGCAAAGGCGTATTATCTGGAATTTAAGCGCCAGATGCAGGACTTGCCCGAAGCAAAGCGTCTGCGCGTGGCAACGATTTTCAGCTACGCCCCCAACGAGGACGTAGAAGATGCAAACGGCATGCTGGGCGAGGAAAATTCCGATGATACCAGCCAGCTTGATGCAAGCTCGCGTGACTTTTTGGAATCTGCAATCAAGGATTATAATGCACTTTTTAAGACGCATTATGACACCTCGGCCGACAGATTCCAGAACTATTATAAAGACCTTTCCCTGCGCATGAAAAACCGCGAGGTTGACATCCTGATTGTCGTAAATATGTTCCTGACGGGCTTTGACGCTACCACGCTAAATACGCTCTGGGTGGATAAAAACCTCGTCATGCACGGCTTGATACAGGCGTTCTCGCGCACGAACCGTATCCTGAACTCCGTAAAGACATACGGCAACATTGTCTGCTTCCGCAATCTGGAAAAGGAAACCAATGACGCTTTAGCGCTATTCGGAGACCGCGAAGCCGGAAGTGTCGTTCTGCTGAAAAACTATAAAGCCTATTATGAGGGCTATGACGAGGACGGCAAACACCACGACGGCTACGAAGACCTGATTGCCAAACTGCAAGATAAATTCCCGCTGGGTCAGCCCATTGTCGGGGAGCAAAATACAACATTAGCAGAAAAAGCGGATGTGGATGAGTATACAATTCCGCTTACAGGAGCATTAAATTCCAGCGGAATACTTAATTCACAATCAATGGATGAATTCCCATTGACGAAAGATATGCTAACAAGTATTAGCATTATTGCCTATAAAGCTGCTCATGTTGATGATGGAGCTGTTCCGCTTGAGAAAGTATGGAAAGAAATTGACCAGCAAGAAAAGAGTACATATGACGACAAAATTATAGAAGAAGCTGAAAACATCCGGAATAAATATAAAGCGGCGCTGTTTAACGCAACCTACTACACGTTTCTTTCGGAAAAATGTAAGAAAGCAATAAGAGAGACGCTTAGTGAATACTTCTTTAATCCGCAAGGAAAGCGACTAGACAATGAACTTAAAAAATGTCAGACGAGGATAAAACAAGACAAAGAATTGATTGCAAAGCAAGAATCCACTTTGGATGAATATCATAAAAGGTTGGAAGTGGCGGAAAAGAATGCAGAAATTGCTCGTAATCGCTACGCAAGTATCCAATCAAAGGTTGAAACTCAGCAATCAGAAATTGAATGCTTAAAGAAGCAACTAGAAGATTTGAAAGCCCAAAATGAGGAACTGAGCCGCGCCATACCCGAGAGGGAAGAAGCAGAAAAAATCGATTTACCCGAAGAGCCTAAAATCGATTATGTTGGATGCCTTACAAAAGTGTTCGAAAGCAAGAAGGTGGTATTTATTGGCGGACACCAAAATATTATGACAAAATTTGCACAAAAGTTTCCGAAAGCTGTAGTAGTAACGAAAGATAAATCAATAACTGCGGAGAATCAGATTGATAATGCAGATGCAATCTTATTCAAAACAGATAATATGGGTCATAAAGAATATAACCCGATAAAAGATATTGCTGTGCGCCGTAATATACCGTATGGATATATTGGAGATGTTACAGCTCTTGAATTGGTTGAAAAAAGCGTGTTTGAGGAACTGGAACGCCTTGGATGCAGTCTATAACGAGAAAAGATAATCTGCAGACGATGTCATATTTTATCTCGTGTAAGTAAAGTCTTGTGCCAACTCTTCTACATATGCTATTTCACCCATCTTGCCACGGTCTTGGCATCTATGCCGTATAACTGCGCTATATGGTACATGCTGGCTCCTGATTGATACATTGCTTTCAGCTCGGCCTTATAGTCTGGCACGGCATCAGGTGAGTGGAGCAGGTCGTGGAGAGACAGCTCCAGCAGGACAGCAAGTTGCAGAACGTATCGCGGTGCAACGGATTTGCTGCATAGTGTGGCGTGCAGCTGCTTGGCAGATAGGTCGGCTGTGGGAATATAACTGCCATATAGACTTAAAAGTGCAGTTTCAATTTTAGTGGCGTATGTGCGTCCGCCGGTCAGGGAACGCCAGCCGTGGGAACGCAATGCGCGGTCAAGGACGGCATGGTAGACAGAGCCGTCACGATAATCAAAACTGGAATCCAAAGTATCTTGTAGCAACAAATCTAATGCCTGTAGGCAATCCGACACGGGTTCTGCGGGCTGCTTTTTAAGCTGCATAGTAAATGTTGCAGGGAATAGCTCCTGCTGCCGTGCGCTGTTGTATGTGACATCGGTATCGACCAGCCAGCAACGGTGCTTGGTGCAAATCTGCATATCCGGCAGTTGGTGGCTGCGATGCCAATAAGGCTCACCATATAGTTGCAAATCCCCTTGATAACAGACGGGGCAATAGCGCATTACGGAGCAATGATTTCCATTGGCCTGTGAAATGCCCATCCGATGTACAGCTAATGGATTGCCATTGACAACATAGGCATAGGTGGAGCGCTTACGCTGAGTAGGGAAAAATCGCGCGTAATAGGGATAAAATGTGTGCTGCATTACAACATCCTTTGCAGACAAGAACCCTTGCGGAAGCTGTGCCAACAGCGTATTTATAGGCCCGCAGAGCATTAGACTGGGAGCACAGAAATTGTCCCCATATAGCTGCCGCAGGGTGTGCTTGGCGCAGTAGTTGCCGCTGTGAACATGGTAGCGACAAATGACGCTGTACCAAAGTTCATCCGGGTACGGCGTGGGAAAGAAGCTAATCATATTGCCACCTCGCCCTTGATATACTCTGCATAAGCAGATACGGGCAATTCGCCGCTCTTTTTGGCTTTTTTGAGCAACATCCGTATATCATTTCCAACAATCTTGGAGGGGGCTGCGGAACCTACGGATACCTCCGGCGTGGTCTTTGCCTGCCGCTTAACAACGGGTTTGGCGGAAAGCTCGCTGATGTATTCTGACACCATCCCTAAGTTTCTTAAAAATGCACTTTCAAAGATTTCCAAATCCAGCTTTTCACGTCCGTCAAGAATAGCTTGCTTTTGAGCATTGTATAAGAGCTTGGTGAGTATATCCGGGATGCCCTGCGTCTTGCGATACAGCCAATTTTCCAGCTCTGGTGTCAGGTCAGTGGCATACTGCGTGTACTGGTAATGCCACAGCCCATGTAGGAGCAATGCAAATTCTTTATCGTTGGGTAGGCGGTCATAGACAAGCCCAGTGGTACGCCGTGCGGCGCGAAACTCCTGCTGCAATACCTGCAAAACGCGCGGTGTTCCGACCATGCAGACACTTACCCCTGCCCCGTTGATAAGGTGAACGAGAAAATTCAAAAAGCGTATACCGCCATCACTTTTATGATAGGTAATGTTCTGCAACTCGTCTATCACCAGTAACCCTATATGATTGACGCGCACAATTTGGTTAAGCTGGCTGACAAGAACATCAATGCTCAACCTGCGCGATAGGGCATCTTTTTGATAGGTGGTTCCAATCAAACTGTCGATTTGCAGGTAAATATCCAGTATCAGTGCTTTAATGGACGCATCGTGCGGGGTCTGCACAACCAAGTACGGGATTTGGTGGCAGTAGAACTTTTGCCCATGATACTCGGTATGTTCGATGACCTGCGGATATAACGATAACACGCGCTGCAATGCGGTGGACTTGCCAAGTCCTGATACGCCGACAACGGTAAAAAGAATTTCCGCCGCCAATAGAAGCGGCAAGGGCATTGCCGTGCATCAGCGAGTAACCGTTCTGAAAAGTGGCGGCTTCGCTCTGGACGGAATACTGCCCGTAACAATGCTGCATGGCGGTGTGGATTTCGCAGTATAAGTCAACTGTCATAGATAGAGGCTGGTAAAACTCGTATAATGAAGACAACAACTGCAAGCGCTCCCCGGTGCTGCGGTCACGGTCACTATCGCTATAGGGTGGGATGACCGCCAGAGCGCGAATCAAGTCTTTGCCGGACAGCATCGGGGGCAAGGCTTCAATAAAAGGATTATTGTCATAGAGCGGATTTGCAATATAATCAGCGTGCATCGAAATCATCCTCCTGTTGCTCGGCCAGTAAATCCATCAGCGATACGCTTTCTTGTTTGCGGGCTGTGCTGCGGTTGCGTTGTATCTGCCTGCTGATATTGCTGCGGTCTGGCATGGTACGTTCGGAGCGGTCTGCAATGGCTTGTATATCGCTCATAAGGTCAAGCTGTGCCTGCAATTCCTGCTTTTTCCAATCGGTGCGTTCTACTTTTTCCTGCTGTTGTGCGTCTGCAATTTCCGCCAGTGATTTGCCCAGATAGGATTTTTGCACCAAGTCAAAAGCCGAGTAAGTACCGTTTTCATACAACCACACGGTATCCATACATTCCGGCGCGTAGGCAACCTGTACGGTCTCCCGTCCACCAAGACCGGCAGAGACAAAACGCTTTTTAAAAGTGCAGTTTGAAAAACGCAGACCGAAGATTTCCAGACCGCGTTGTGTGATTTTTCCCTCGGCACGGGGCAGCAACGTGTAGAGCAATTTCTTGTCTGTAGCTTCCTTTACTGGGCAATCATCCTGTGCCTCACAGAACGACCAGATACTTGCTGCCAGCGGTGGCGTGTTGGCTTCTATCATGGCGGGAGTGCGGGTAAAGCCTATCTGTACAGATTTTGCATTGTAAAAGAGGACGCAGCGCAGAACAACGGCGGTGAACTGCTCCAAATCCCAGTGTGCCTTGTCTGCGGTAGTCCGGCGCACCGCGTTCCTGTATGTCAGATTCGATGACACCCTTGCCTTTAAGTAGCGGTTTGTAGGCGCTCTGAACCAAATCAAACAGTTTTTCAACTACACCTTTTAAATCTGGACGATATGCAGGAAGATTTTCAATCTCGATATGATAACTCTCGCACAGGTTTTCCAGTGGGCCGCTGGTGAACTCACTGCCTCGGTCTGTAATAATTTTGGTGGGAAGATGGTGACTCGGCCAGTCGTGCGGGTCAATGTCTATCCCGTGCTGATGGCAAAAACTGACCTTATCCGTAAAAGTGTTCTGAAGCAGAAGACGCAGCGCATATTGCCCGCCTTCTAAACCAACATAAACGCCGGTAATCAGGCGGCTGTAGGCATCGACCATTGTGTAAATGACAGGTCGGCCAATAGGTTTGCGGGAAAGGCGGCTGACAATGTAGATGTCGGCAACGGTGGCATCAGTCATGTACACGCCGATGGTGTGTGCATAATCGCAGACCGAGCCAGTAAACGGACGATGATTGCGCTGATAGGCTTTAAGTCCCTGCCTGCTGATGGTCTCGCTGATGGGGTCGCGGTTCTTACGAAAGAAATAGCGGAACTGCCAGAACGTGGGATATTCCGGCTTCAATGTGCCGTGTGCATCGCAGTATTTCGCCCGCAGCATCATTTTGTAGGCGGTCTGCAAGCTCTGCCGCTGCGGGGTGTAGTAATACTTGTTCAGTGCCCAGCGGATGGCTTTTTCATCGGTAGTAAGCTCATGCTGTTCTGGCGCGGGACGCTCTGCGGGTAAAAGTGCATTTTTACTTTGGTATACCCAGTAGCGCCAGAGATATTGCAGCACCGTGCGGCGGGCAATATTATGCTCGGCAGCTATCTGGCGGACAACCTCATTACGGTGGGACTTATCATAGATGCAGGTGTCATCTAACAGCGGCGCAATCAAGTCGAGCTTGCGATTCCGCCCCTCGCGCTGGCGGTTAGTGATGTCCTCATCCAGAACGAAAACAGAGTACGCCTCGGCAGGAACGGGCTGCAATTCTGCAAGTAAATCCGATGCAACAGGGTACGGCATCCGAAAGTGCTGGCAGCTGACAACATAGCTTTGTTCTTCTCCACAGAGCAGGACACGGACGTGCTCGCCGTTTTCAGCGGCAAGGATGTCAAGATTCCTCATGGCGGGTATCCTCCTTGTCAATGATGATACCCCAATCGGATATGCCTTGCTGCTGCCAGTATCGGCGGGATAATTCCAGTTTTTCCGCGACAGACGGACGGCTTAAATAAGACCGAAAGACAGCCTCGCGGACTGCCGTGTGCCCATCGTCATAGTGCAGGACAAAATCTGTGGTGTAGGTTTCGCTGGGTAGATTTAAGTCGTTGGCAGGAATATCATTGCAAAGGATAGGAACATTACATTCAAATTGAAAAATGGCCGGTTCTGCATCCAGCATTTTCGCGGCGGCAAGCTGCACTTTGTTGTACAGACAGCAGACAGCTTTGCATTTGGTGAGCATGATTTTAGTACAGCGCTCTTTTTGGACTTGTTTTCGCATTTCTTTGACGCTCCTTAATGTAAATTTGGGGCGTCCGTTCACCGAAGAAAAAGGAAAATTACTTGTGCCCTTTTGGGGCAAACTTCCGTTCCACATTTTCCGAAAATCGAATTGAAAAGAGCGAAATTTGGAAAAAGTGGAATTTCAGTGTGCCTTTTGGAAAATCTTGAATTTTTGCTTGCCTCATAGATTTATCGCTGTAATGGCATAAAGACGTATTAAGAGGCAAAACAGAATTCCACATTTTCCGATTTTCTATTGACCGTACTATATGTGCGGGTACACGAAAAAATCCAGAAAGGCGCAGAGAAAATCAAGACAGCGCATAGGAGCTCGCTCCACTCCGTTCCGCTCGCAATCCGCCTAATCTCCAAGCCAACTCCAAGAACATTCCAAGTCCACACCAAGCAAAATCAACGCATTATCTCATGTTTTCCCGCATGGGACAGAATGAGAGAGGATTGGAAACAAAAAAGAAAGCAGGCCCCGCCGCCGGATGGCGGAGGGGCCTGCGTGTGGATTCTTAACTTGTCTCTTTGTTCTTCGGTGAATGCCCTGTATCATCAATTTTGCCCTTAGTGCTGGGGGTTCAGGATGGTACGCCAGTCAAGGTCGCCGTGCTCCAGGCCGTGGATCAACACCTCGGCAGTGGCAATGTTGGTGGCAACCGGAATATTGTGCACATCGCAGATGCGCAGCAGGTTCATCTCGTTGGGCTCCGAGGGCTTAGCGCAGATGGGGTCACGGAAGAAAAGCAGCATGTCCACTTCGTCGCAGGCGATGCGGGCAACGATCTGCTGGTCACCGCCGTGGCCGCCCGGCAAAAAGCGCTGTACGTTCAGGCCGGTGGCTTCGGCCACAAGCCGCCCCGTGGTACCCGTGGCGATCAGCCTGTGCTCGCTCAGAATCTGCCGATAGGCAATGCAGAACTGAACCATCAGTTCTTTCTTTGTATCATGTGCAACAAGGGCAATCGTCATAAGAAATCCCCCACTTTCTATAAGTTACAGCATAGCATGGCTATGCGTTTTTTGTCAAAAACAGGTCAGCGGAATGCGCTCGCCCAAAATGCGGCCCGCAAGGGCGTGCCCGGCAATGGCGGCGGGGCAGTCCTGCGGCAGGGCGGTGCCTGCGGCACCGGCGCGCTGCAAGGTGCGGCTTTCCGGGATAGCGGCAATCAGCTGCAAACCAACGGTGTCAATGCACTCGTCCAGGTCAAACACCGCAGCATCCTTGCCAAAACTGGAACGGGACACACGGTTCATCACCAGCCGCACGGCGCTGGCGGGGCGGCCGCTCTGTAACAGGGCATCCGCCACAATGCGCCCATCCCGCAGGGCGACCGGGTCCGGCGTTAAAACAACCAGTGCGCGGTCCGCCAAGCGGTTGGCGGCGGTAAACGGTGCGCCCATGCCCGCTGCAGTATCCAGCAGGATATAATCAAAATATTCACGCATGGCCAAAATCAGCCCGGCCAGCGGTGCTGCGCGGACCTCACCGCCCTCATAGGGAGCGCTGATGACCGACAGCCCAGGGTACAAGGGGCTGGGCACAATGGCTTTGCTGCCATCACACCGACCGCACAGAACATCCTCGATATCGTAAACCGTCTTGCCGTATACCCCGGCAATCATGTCCACACTGCGCAACCCGGAGTCCAACTCGATCAGCAGGACGCGGCGGCTCCAGGCACCCAACTGGGCACCCAGCAGGACCGATACGGTGCTTTTGCCCGTGCCGCCCTTGCCGGAGCAGATCATAATGGTTTGCGCGTTCATATGGTGGAAGTCCTCGCTCTCTTGTAGGTGTTGCCCTACAAAGAGAAAACACCCCTTTTATTATTCTATCACAAAGAATACAGCGAAACAACTGCTTTAACTATGGAAAATTGCTGAAATTTGTGCATCGGTTGCCGACAGTTCCTACAAACCCATAAGTTTAATGGAAGCCCCCGCAGCCGCACAAACACACGGATATATACTATTATAAAGGAAAAGCAGGGGACAGTGCAAGTAGTTTTGAAAAGTCATACTTTTTGCTTTTACAGAAACGGTTGTCCGCCGATGAACGGCTGTTATAGAATGCAAACGTTTGAGCAGTTACAGCGGGTGCGGTTGGTTCCACGCACGGCGCAGGCGGGCAAGGGCGTGCTTTTCCAGCCGGGATACATAGCTGCGGCTGATGCCGAACTGTGCGGCAATCTGCTGCTGCGTCTGCGGGGCGGCGCCATTCAGGCCGTACCGCAAGGTCAAAATCTGCTGCTCGCGCTCTGGCAGGGCGGTAACCAGCTGGCGCAGCTGAGCGGCGGCATCCCGCAGTTCGCAGTCTTCTTCCATTGTGGCCAGGTCGGGCAGAACATCCGCCAGGGTCAGCATGCCGCTGTCCGCGCTGGTTTCCAGCGGCTCCTGCAAAGAAACGGTGCCTGCTTCGCGCCGGGTGTGGCGCAGTTGCATCCGCAGCTCGTTTTCAATGCAGCGGCTGGCGTAACTGGCAAAGCGGGTGGTGCGGGCGCAGTCATAGGTATCCACTGCTTTGATCAGGCCGATGGTACCGATGCTGATAAAATCATCCTGCCCGCCGGAAACGGTATAATACTTTTTTACAATGTGTGCCACCAGCCGCAGGTTGTGGCAGATCAGCGTTTCACGCGCGGCGGCATCCCCGGCGCGCATGGCGGCGAAGGCGGCTTGTTCCTCCTTGGCGGAAAGCGGCTTGGGAAAGCTGCCGGTTTCCAGCCGGAGGGCCAGGTAGAGCAGATGCGAAGCAGCCGACTGCAAAAAAAGCCATAAAATCCCGATCATAAGACTTCACCCCTGCACCATGGGTATGCGGGCGGCGGGAAAAAGATGACGCGGGATTTTTGGGGCGGGAGAAATGTGGTAATATTAAGGCAGCACCGCATAATTCCCGCCTTACGGCTTAAGCACCGCTCCGGCGGCTGCGGTACGGCATCTGCGTTGCCAAAATGCTCGATAATGTCGGGTTGCGGTACCCGCATCGTGCTTCGGGGCAAAGCCCTCGCACTCTGCGACCGCTGCCCCTGCTTCGGTTCGCTGTTTCCGCACTGGCGGCGCTCACCTTTGTCAGCATCCAGTATTATCTGCGCTTTTGGCTTAGCATCTGCCGCACCTCGCTCGCCGTATCGGCACTTAGAA
>ENA-OQNM01000698-OQNM01000698.1-human-gut-metagenome-genome-assembly--contig:-NODE-698-length-11739-cov-3.306579_pt1 | contig 11739 bp, 18 predicted proteins | sample MGYA00242632_ERZ504886 | MGnify/ENA primary metagenome ERZ504886 (study PRJEB26092, sample SAMD00036424) | human gut metagenome | host: Homo sapiens | study: EMG produced TPA metagenomics assembly of... | reverse complement strand
GTGCAACGCAATTCTTACATGGAAATACGATTACCGGATTTTTCAAACGTCTAGTTTTGTGCATATCTACACCTCAATCTGTTAAAACACAAACGATGTGATAAAAAAAGTTCGATTCAACAATCATATTCTCTTCGGATAGAGCAACCTTGATAACTTCATCGTCGGTATGCGTCTCGTCATATTCTACTGTGTCGCAAACCTTGTAAATTTTGCCGTCTTTCTCTTGAAGCAATGTTCCCTTACCAAGTTTTAATGGAGCTGCTTTCTTTTCTTTTCGAATACGTGCTTTCATATTATCACCTACAATATGCGTGTAAAAAGGCAGATTCGCTTGCAAGCAGTTTCATCCTAATTCCACAAGTGCATTTGCACTCAGGACATTGTATTTCTGCAGGACGTCCTGTATTATCATAATTTTTTACCGTTTCACTAACAGGTCGTGCCGGTAAAGGCCATACATGAAATTCAGATCTTTTAGCTTCAAATACACATCTGTAAGAGTCACAAGTCACTTCATATAATTTTTCAGAATCTTTTGTCTTAACCGTTCCATGCTTTATAATATTCATATTATTTATTCCTCCCACCCACCACTACCGAATATTTACGTTACTTTTTCAAAGGTAAAAACCGTGTGTTTGGTCGTGATTTCTACGAAACTTTCATCGGTTGCAATATCCACAGATACTACAGGAGATGTATGCATCCCACCGCCATACGGGCTTCCTTTGTTGTCTTTTATATATCGAAACTGAGCGATCCAGCCGACACGGAATCGGACGAAACTGCATCGTCATACCAACCCACTCGGGGTACCATCCATCAGTGCGTGGCACGCCAGTATTAACGTGAACTGCGCTCTTCATAATATAATTGCCTTTCGGCATTTGGATCAAATCGTTCATTGATTTACTCCTTATCTGGTTTCCACGGCCATCCGTCATCGGGTCGTCTTTCTGATTCATCTTTAACATACCAGCTATTGTCTCCAGTACAAATTTCCACAGAAACACAATATTCAGCTCTGATATATCTTTCATTGAAGTTCATATATTTAGGATTGCCGTTAAACGCAGCTTTGATCATATCGTTTGCGCGATCGATAGCATTGCAGATGTCTTCGTCAAGCTTCTCTTTCGCATCCCAAGCTGTCTTCGCATCCAAATAACTAAACAGAGATCGTTGATAAGTATCGCTAAACTTATCGCCGTTTTCCATGATGTAATACACAGTAACAGACCTCGATGTATATGGGAGTTTAAGGTCTTTTGCTTTTACAACAACAGGTTCTTCTTCGGTGTCAACCGGCTGAATTTCCTCTGATTTATTCCAGAACATTTTTATCCTCACTTTCCAGTTGAACCAAAACCACCAGCGCCACGTTCAGTCTCATCCAGTTCATCGACCACATCAAACTGCGCTTGATAATACGGAACGAACATAAACTGTGCGATACGGTCACCATGTACAATTTCCTGGGACATATCAGAGTGATTGTGGAGCGGAACAAATGCTTGGCCGCGATAGTCTTCATCGATAACACAAGCTTTGTTTGCAGGAGCCAGACCTTTCTTAGTAGCCAAACCACTGCGGGCAAATCCGAGGATAGCCCAGCCTTCAGGAGGAGCAAAACGCAGACCAGTACCAATCATACGAGTGGAGTGAGGCGGAAGATAGATAATAGGGTTCCCCTGACTGTCGAACAGGTCGGCCTGATCCGCCGGGATATACGCATATACATCAGCACAGGCAGCCTTCTCAGTGCCATAAGTCGGAATATGTGCATCAGGGTAAATCTTGTTCACTTTTACGATAGGATTCATATTAGTTCTCCTTTATTTCCAGTGCTTTGATACGGTCTTCAAGCTTGTACACATATTTTGACAGCAAACGAACATTAACTCCTGTAAGTACGATTGTAATCATCCCTAACAAAATCACCCAATCCTTTATTTCCATAGTACAACCTTCCCTCTCTCTAAGCTTTTCTTTACATCAATCACTCTTTGATTGCGGCTGCCAGCCCACGGCAATGAAATATCGCGCTGGGCTTCGATATATGGACCATCCACCAGAACGTCCACATACTTCAGGTGATCCCAATCTTTGATATCGTCCCACTCGTATCCAGTCCACATCCAGATATCTTTGGTGTCCCCAAATTCTTTGCGGACACGCTCACAGATATAACCGACGATGAGACGATTCTGAACAAATAGTGGGTCTCCCCCGCTGAACGTCAAACCGCGAATGTAATTTGGGCGAATCAAATCAAGCAGTTCTTGCATGGTGTCTTCCACAAATGGATTACCAGCAGCCACATCCCACGTCTGAGGATTCTGACAGCCGGAACAATGATGGGCACAACCAGAACACCAAAGCGTGACACGCACTCCAATTCCATTCGCAATATCTGCCGTTGTAATTTTGATATAGTTAATAAAATCGCCTTCTCTCTAATCCATCCCACCCACCCTTCGCTTTTATGCGAACATTATTTAATTATCACTTAGATGGACCACTCGGTCACGAATCTCTTGTGTTCGGCCCTGATTCCAGAAATTGCTTCCAATGTAGCCGCAGGTACGCCGTGCAACATTCATCTTGCTCTGGTCACGGTTGCCGCACTTGGGGCATTCCCACACCAGCTTGCCGTCGTCCTCGACGATCTTGATCTCGCCGTCGTAGCCGCAGCACTGGCAGTAGTCGGACTTGGTGTTTAGCTCGGCATACATGATATTGTCGTAGATGAACTGCATTACACTGAGAACTGCCGGAATGTTGTGCTGCATATTGGGAACCTCTACGTAACTGATTGCTCCTCCCGGCGACAACTTCTGGAACTCGCTCTCAAACTTAAGCTTAGTAAAGGCATCAATATGCTCACGAACATTTACATGATAGCTGTTGGTGATATAATCGTGGTCTGTGACATCAGGAATAATGCCGAACCGCTTCTGCAGGCACTTGGCGAACTTGTATGTAGTGGACTCCAACGGAGTGCCGTACAAAGAGTAATCAATGTTTTCTGCTTCTTTCCATTCTGTACACTTATCATTCATATACTGCATGATAGACAGCGCGAACGGTTTTGCATCAGGATCGGTGTGACTCTTGCCGGTCATATACTTCACGCACTCATACAGGCCGGCGTAGCCGAGGCTGATGGTGGAGTAGCCACCGAAGAGCAGCTTGTCGATCTTCTCGCCCTTCTTGAGGCGGGCCAGTGCGCCGTACTGCCAATGAATAGGGCTCATATCGGAAATGGTACCGAGCAGCCGCTTATGACGAGCCTGCAATGCACGATGGCAAATATCCAGTCGTTCATCAAAGATTTTCCAGAATGCGTCTACATCCCTACCAGAGCTACATGCTACATCCACCAGATTGATAGTAACAACACCCTGATTGAAGCGGCCGTAGTATTTCTGCCCCTTGACCCAGTTTCCTGCACTTGCTACATTTTCAGTAGTTCGATCAGGAGTAAGGAACGAGCGGCAGCCCATACTAGGCCACACGCCACCCTTGAGTTCCTTCATAACCTTTGCAGAGATATAATCAGGAACCATACGCTTTGCAGTACACTGTGCAGCCAGTTCAGTCAGCCCATAGTATGTGGTTCCGGGGCGGATATTGTCTTCATCCAGCACATAAATCAGCTTCGGGAATGCCGGAGTAACATACGCACCAACTTCATTCTTGACACCTTTGATACGCTGCTTCAACGTCTCTTCGATAATAACAGCCAAATCATCACGAGTCTGACCGGCAGGAACCTCGTCTAGATACATAAACACAGTGATAAAAGGAGCCTGACCGTTGGTAGTCATAAGAGTGATAACCTGGTACTGAATTGTCTGAACACCACGAGAAATCTCAGCCCTTAGACGACGATTTACAATCCGGTCGATAGCTTCCTGTGAGGGCATTTTTTCGATATCGTCATTCTGAAGCATCTCATAGAATTCGTTATGAACTTCTGCTGTAATCTTCTTACGGGAAACATCCACAAAAGGAGCCAAATGAGACAGCGTAATACTTTGACCGCCGTACTGGTTGGATGCCACCTGCGCAATGATCTGGGTGGCGATGTTGCAGGCGGTGGAGAAGCTGTGAGGTTTATCAATGCCAGTGCCAGAAATAACAGTGCCGTTCTGGAGCATGTCGTCCAGATTGACAAGGTCACAGTTGCCTGTAACAATGCCACCGTCAAGTGTAAACGAATGAGTGTCTGGCTCTTCAATACACCAAGCGTCATAATCAATTTCCGGACGATACGGGGTAATCTTTTTACGATCCATGGATTGTTGACGATTTGATGCTTTCTGAATCGAAAATCAATCAGCCGTGCGTTCTTTTTGAAATTCGTATCACGAACAATTTCAGATTCACTTGCAATATAAAAACCGGCAACAGAAGAAATATCTCGAATCATCTCGGCCACTCGATCATCGGCAGTTGCGACCTTATTGGTTTTTACTGCTCCATCTGCGGCATAAAATCCATCAAATAAATGCTGTTTCTTTTTGCTATCAAAAAATCGCCATGCTTTTGCATTCAAGAAATCCTGTTTAAACGCTCCTTTATGTAAAACATAAGCATCTCCATGATAAGACTTTGGATATGTTACTGTGTCTCCCGCTTTCACGAAGTAATCAGCATATTTTGACTTTTCTCCGCACAGCCGAATCGTTGTGTAATTTGTACTTTTATCAAGTCCATCTCCGATTGCAAAGCCTGTAGCCCATGCCTGATAGTCTTCTTTTGACTCTAATCCAAATTTTACCAATTCGGGCAAAAGAGCCAATGTCATACCCTCTGCCAGGTTAGTTGTTACCGACCCATCATTTAGCAGCCAGCGATGATTTGCGGTGCAAAAGATATGTTTAATAGAGCGACCAGACTGAAGCATGACATCCTGCATTTTTTGCTTCCCATATTTTTTTACAGTCGCAGTATGCCATTTACCGTCAGCTCCAATAACTTTTACCATTTCTCCATCATTGAAGTCTCTAAATTCTTTTACTCCACCATCAGTTACAAAACGAGTGTTGCTCTTGAAGCAGTTGTGCATGTGCTGAGCAAAATAATCTGCATCATGGAAGTGAATTAAACCATCTTCATGTGCCTTGACGATTTCTGGGTCGAGCAACAGACGAGCAGTCAGATCCTTTGATACCTCGCCGGCCATATAGTCGCGCTGGACGCTGTTGACGGTGGGGTTCTTATTACTGTTCTCCTGATTGATCGCATCATTCTTAGCGTCGATAATTTCAAGGATGCTGGCATTCGTCTTTTCTTTGTCGCGAATTTCCTGACGGAGCTTTCGCCAGTGGCTATAAGATTCAGCTACATCAGCGAAAGGACTTGCTTTCAACTGCTCAATGACGATATCCTGAATCTGCTCGACAGAAAGAGTGTCTGGCATCTCAGCGATATGATCCGCAATTGCATTCGACACACGAGAGTCAATACCGCCGGGAGTGGTGGTCATCGCCTTTTCAATCGCATTTACGATCTTAGACTTGTCGAACGGAGCTTTTACGCCATTGCGTTTAATTACATACTCCATACTCCATCACCTCCCTATCAATAATAACGCTGTTCGCCCATCATCTTTACAGCATAATCTTCGTACCAACGAGCCTTCTTCTCGTCCTGCTCTGCGGCCACACCGGGCTTAGAGCCATCACGGAAGCGATACTTGTAAGCGTTGCAAATACAGAACCAACGGACAGCCTCGTCGCCAAACAACTTGCGCATATTTTCGATGCACTCTGTGCCATTATAATGAGCGGGACCATTCACATACTCGTACTGCGACGAATCGGGCTTGGTATCTTCTTCAATCGGGTGCGGCCACTCTGGATGCTCTTCTGCTTCACAGCTGTCATCATCCTTTTCGTCTCGGTCATCCAACTCTGCGAACTCGCAGTTATCACAGTCGCCATCACACTCGTCGGTATCATCTTCATCGTCATCATAATGGCAGATGCAATCGCCATCATCTGTCATCTCTGCGCAATCGCAATCTTCGCAATTATAGTCGCAATCAGCATCGTCCACGTCGATGTCAACCAGACTCACGCTATAGGCGAGATCATTCGGGTCAAGGGTGTCGTACTCAGAAACATCAAGATCTTTTGCCAAAAGTTTCAGACAGTCATAATCCATCTTCTTCAAATCTTCAAAGTCGAGACGCCCCATACGATGACCTTGCTCATTCTTTTCGCCCGTAAACTCTAATGCGATATATTTGGTTGGCTCTTTCTTGTTGACTGCCATTGTCTTCTTGTACATATCGTTATGGTTCACATAGATGTCTGCCAGCAGATTATGCCAAATCGGGTCCTCCTTGCGAAGATTCCATTCAACAACACTCTCGGCCCAATCGTCACCGTCAAAGAGCTGCATAGCCTTTTCGTTTAAATCATGATAGGACTTTGTAACGGCCAGTACCATCGGGACGGGCAACTTATCGGTATGATAAATCAAACGCAGATAACCATTTTCCATAGTGACATCACAATTTTCAATATTAAACATCATATGTACACTCCTTATTTTTTGACGGGTTTATATACATCTGCCAGCTTCGGGTGGCGGCCACAGCAGCGGCTACCCTCGGGGCAGAACGGATACTTAGGATTAGCCTCACAGGATGGGACCATCCATGCGGCAAGTTCAGGACACACGGTAGCAACCTGCTCCTTTATCAGTTGAAACATCGACCGGATCTCACGCTGGGCACGAGTACAGAGCCGCAGGTGGCTCATTTCAATCAGTGACCGTGCGTTGATGGTGACATAAAGTTCAGTGCAGCAGGCATTCGGCAGAACAGCACGAGCGTCTTCATTGGCAGCACCGTGATACTCTTTCAAGATGCGATAGTCATTGGCGATATCTGCCATCATGCCATCAAATACATCCGCGTCTTCCCCACTGAATGGATTGACATACTGCATGTCGCTTTCATCACAATAACGCTGGCTGCGAACACTCAGACTGATATGCCGATGGCGGCTCAACTGCGCCAGAAGTGCTCGACTGACACCGGTGACATGAAACGTAAAGCTGATGTGTTCAAGTACGCTCTGATGTCCGGTCGCCTTGCATCCCTTTGCGATTCGATAAGTCTCGGTCGGCTGCGAATTGTAACAGACACTTGCTGCCAGCTCTGCGATACTGAGCGGATTCTTATCTGCGTCTTTCTTGACCGGCTGTGAATACGAAATCAATTCGACTTCCATTTACTGCCCCTCCTTAATAAAATCATCTACTGTTTTCCTGCCGGCCAAAACTTGTTTCATTTGTTCGGGCGACAATTTATATGTAATAACCCCACCACATTCATATCCGTAGCGCCGAATCTGACGCTCGCATTCTGCTGTGGCGCGTTCTTTGCGACCAAGCTCTCTTTGATTGATCCCTCGCATGGGACCTCACCTCCCTCCCTTTTATTCTGTATTGATTATTTCTGTCTCAATTGTGTATTCGTACTTGCTCATCGTCGAGAATCCGACCATCGTTCCGCCAGCCCAAAGAAAAAAATAATCATCAATCTTGCCGACAATTTCGAACCGGTCTCCGTATCTGAGCCGCCAATCAAGACCGCTGTCAGGATTCTTTATTCTTAGATATCGTTTCGTCCAAGCTCCCATAGCGAAGCTCCTTTAGGATTCGTCTGACATTTTTCTCAGCGTTATTGAGATCATCAATTGCGCAATCGATATAAGTAGCCCCGCAATATTTAAAATGGTTTTGGGCGATAGCGAGCTCTTGTAGTGCTTGTCGATATTTTTCAACCAACAATCTTTCATGATTCATACACCGTTCCTTTCAACGCATCAAAACGCGGTTCACCATCCTGCTTCTCGACCAGTGTAATATTCCCATTGTCAGCCACAGAGTACAGGCGGAAGTTCTTGAAGATCTTGTCGCCCTTAATTGTAGCCAGAGACGTGATGACGTAGTTGATATTGTGTTCTTCTGTGCCATCCATGAGCTGAACTTCAAGCCGTTCTTTTTTAGGAATAGTCAGCTTGTGAAAATCAACCATAGGACACCTCACAAATCTGCAAGCTGTGCAGGAGAAGAGATTTTCGTAATAAGCATCGCCATAACAAATTCGTCGGATTCAGCATCGTCAAATTTAACGCTATAAAAATAGCCATCTGATATTGCATAAACAACATACTGAGTTCCATATTTCGTTCTATGTTTTGGTATGAATTCGATTTCACTGTCTGAAAAAACAGCCGTTTCAACCGGTGATTTGACACATTTGTTATCCAAAATCCGAAGAATGTGCTTAATAGTCTTCTTTGAAAGATTCATAACCTCTCCTTAGCCGTAGCTCACTTCATTTTTATCATTACGAAATCGGACAAATACCGGAAACTGCAGCGATTCAATACCGGTCTTTTTATCCTGGGTGGTTTCTTTGTACTTTACTTCGATGATGCCCCCGATATAATCACTCGGATTCGCCCAGACTGCCGCACGGGTTGTATCATCAAAACCGGAACCAACTCGAAGTTCATGCCCTTTATAATCAACGACCAGAGCACCCATTGTTCCGGCCAGCCGATTCTGACCTTCCTCAATTGCAGTGATACGGAGATCAACCGTATAGAAGCGCTTGATTTTGAGGCAGCCAGTATGACGGGATCGCTTGTAAGGGACGTTTGTGTTCAACATCAAACCTTCCCAGTCATGTTTGACTGCATAATCGAGCCACTGAGGAATCGCACTTTGATCAGTACCTTCGTAGACCATTGGAACGACCTGAATGTTTTTGAGCCCTTTCTGCTTGATCGTAACAGCTAAATCTTCAAGCCACTTACGACGGAGTTTATAAGATGTAGTTAGGGAACCATCTTCATAAGGGACACTTCCCTTGCCGTTCTCAAATTCATCAGTCGGAATCAAATCAAACACAACAAACTTGATCTGGCTCTTATCTCCATCCGAATTCAACATACCAGTGCCAACCCGAAATGCCTCGCCGTCTGATAGCCCTCTGCTATTACGGTATACCAGCTCGCCATCGTAGACGTATTCATCAATCAGCGATTCATCGCCAAGCTCTTTGATGATGTCGTCCTTAATATGGTCGAGGCCGGTAAACTCTTGTCCCTGACGAGAAATGAACTTGCCACGGTAGAAGGTGCCCCGGTTACCATTCATCTTGCGGCTGAGACTGAACCAGGTGCCCGGCTTGAGTTTGACTTTATCGATAGGATATCCCTGCTGGACTTCCCAGACCGGAATGACCACTTTGCCAAAAATCTTATTGACCGTAGCAGCTTCAACACCCAGAGGCAAATTCTTAGTGAACACTCGAATCAGAAAATCTTTATGTGAAGCATTCCAATAGATGTAACTAGCTGCCATTGACAAAGCCATGTCAGAACCGGTGTTACACTCCGCCAGGAATAAGCAGATATCTTGGAAAGTGTGTGGGAATTTATCCACGATTCGCACCTTTTTGTTGATCTTCGCCTTAGAGATTCCTGTTGTGATCTGCGGATCGAGAATGAAATCAAGGAAGAAAAATAACGGATTCTCACCGATCTCGTTCTTAGCATCCAACAAGATTGTTGCCTTATCAGTCTTTTTTGTGGCCTTCTGGAGCTTTTTTGTCAGTGCTTCCAGTTTGTTCAGCAGTACACCGTCCAGAATCAGCTCGCCTTCAAAATCAAGTGATGATGTCATCTTCAGTCCCCTTTCTTATTCTCTTGGTTTTTTGCGGTAGTTCATAATGAGTCAGTGCTTCACGCATTTCGTGGAGAAGAAACGCATGAATCAGCCATGATGTGGTATCTGGCTCACAAAAAATGATCTGGCAGTTATATCGAGCAAGCCATGTGGTGAGACTGCCCAGCAGTGAAGCTGGTGTCATTTTACTGCGATAGGCACCGCGATTGATCTTCTCCTATGAGCCATTTTCAATGAGTATGTAAGTCTTCGCCCCAGCGGCTGCAGCTCTGTCGAACTCTTTAGCGAACCGAATTCGATTCGTTGTGAAGTTGCCGCAGATCTCGTCAAGTCCGGATTTACGTTCAATGGTCACCTTATCTGCCAACGAGAATTTTTCGCCATTCGGCAGTGTCACCTCAGCACTATAGTCACCAAAATCCAGTCGCTTACGCATATAAGCACACGGGAACGAATTGAGTCGCTGGTGTAAAAGCGGAGTATCCTTTTCGCGGTCATCCACAATAATCACTATTGACTTGAGGATCTGAGTGATTTCGTTATATGTCATTCATTCACCTCCTTTCAAAAGCGCCACGTCATCTGACGTGTACGTATTTACGAAGAATTGTTTCTTTGTCTGTCTTAGACTGAATCCACTGACCCTGCTCATCTTTTGACCAACGGCCTTCTTCCCGTTCTTCATCTATTCGAAGGATGTCACCTTTTTCAATCGGAGCGACTTCAAGAGTACGGGCTTTCACCTTGAGCCGACGCTGTTGCCCGGTTTTGAGGATATAAGCTGTAACCGTTTTATTGGCGAACTTGCCATCAATGTCTAAAACATAGATATAGGAGTCTTTGAGCTTCGGCATTGTAAGTTGGATATAACCTAAATAGTTTCCCTCATACTTAATTCGGTCTTTGATTGAGGTCTTGATTGGATTTTCATGCTCACAGATGTATTGAATTACACCCAGCCAATCTACATTGACATATTTCTTTTCAGTCTCTTTCTCGCAGAGCGTGAGCATTGTATCGTGCGGAATGCAAGAATCAAGAGTAACCTTGTTGAGCTGCTTTGCGCCCAAATACTTATTGAAGATTTCGACTTGCCGCAGAAGATTATTCGGAGATTCGTCAAACTCAGAGAAGAAATTGAGCTTGATAAGGATCTCCAATTGCCGACTGTCTGCGATTTTTCTTTTTTGGTTCATCAATAACAAGTCAATGAAAGAATCGAATTTATGGTTGCGGAGCTTATAAAACTCACGACTAAGCCGCTTGTTCAGATATTTGATAGACTCCATTCCCTGATAGATTTTTTTATCTGTTTTATCGTAGACATATTCATCTCGGGAATGGCGAAACTTGATCGGCATGATCTGAATGCCACGCTCATTTGCAAGTTTGGTCGCATTGACGATTTTTTCTTGTGTGTCCGCAGTATTCAGAAGTGCCGTTACAAATTCGTGGGTGTAGTAATAGCGATAATACGCACAATAGTATGTAAGGATCGAGTACCCGGTGGCATGGTTCAAACCAAACTGATAGGAGGCTGAGTTTTCGATAACCTGTAAGAATTCTTTTGCCTCTGTCTCGGCGGTTTCTCTTGCCTTTGTTGAGTGGTTACAATAGCCATTCAGGATACGAGGCATTGCCGCATCCAACTCCGCCTTGTTCTTATGACCGATTGCACGGCGAACACTATCTGCATCACCGCCGCTCATGTCACAGAACTGTTGGAGGAATGCAATGGTCTGTTCTTGAAAGACAAGCCAGCCCAAGCTATCTTTTAACAGCTCGTCGATTTCAGGCGATGGGTTGTGATTCGCTTCGTGCCGGAAGAGCTTATCTCTGTAAGAAGCGCCGCCGGGTCGAATAGCTGCTGTGACCAAGCTCAAATCTGCAATGCTGTGAACATCATATTTTTTTGAGCGAATCAAAAGCGAAGTCTTCAAACGAACTGGAAAATAACCACCGGAGACGTTTTCATATCAGCCAAACCTTTGGTACATCGAAGTTCATCTCCCAGGT
>ENA-OQNM01000697-OQNM01000697.1-human-gut-metagenome-genome-assembly--contig:-NODE-697-length-11769-cov-3.304673_pt1 | contig 11769 bp, 10 predicted proteins | sample MGYA00242632_ERZ504886 | MGnify/ENA primary metagenome ERZ504886 (study PRJEB26092, sample SAMD00036424) | human gut metagenome | host: Homo sapiens | study: EMG produced TPA metagenomics assembly of... | reverse complement strand
TTCGTGCAGCAGGAGCACAGCCACGCAGAACTGGATCAGCGGGTTGAGATATTGGATGAAACTCACGGTCAGGTAATGGCTGTGCTGCGCGCCGTAGGAGAACATGGCCAGCGGAATCGCGGTGGCCAGGACGGAGAACGCCACTAACAGCGCGACCATGGCCGCCAACGTGGCGACCAAACGATACGCGAGCACGCTGATGGCATTCATACTGGACAGTGCGCGCCAGTACAGCGGCAGCACGCCCCAGCCGATATTGGACACGGGCGGCGCGGCTATCCCCATTCGCGTCTGCTTGACGGTACGAACCGAAGTCACGTCTCACCACCATAGCGACTGATCACATGAGTGTCCCGCACCTGGTCACATGGCATATTGGACTTGCTGATGATGAACAGTACCGGTTATTGTTAGAGTCTTTTCCATAGGACACGGAGATTGAACAGATGATTCGGCCTTTTCTGAGGGCGCGAATCAGATTCGTAACGCAGTGGTTTGTCCCAGACTCTGTTACGGTGATAATAACTTCATCGTTGATAAGGGAGTCTTCATGGCAGGCAATGGAAACACGGCATTTCGTTTCCGAGTCACTTTACGCCTTGACGGGCGTGAATGCTGGCGGGAGATTCTGGTGCCGGCATCATTGACGTTCTTCGATTTGCATGCGGTATTGCAGGAATGCTTTATGTGGTACGGCGAGCATCTGTTCTGCTTCTGCGCCACATTTCCGAATGGGAAGCAGGTGCAAGTGGAAGAATTGTGGGGAGAAGAGCCCTCATACCATGAGGCGAAATACGAACAATATATGCCGGTGGAGCCGTTGCCGGAAGTTCGCGTTGCTTCGGAAACCGAGCTGGGCGACGTGTTTCCCAAGGTGCGTACCGCTCGCTATTACTACGATTATGGTGACGATTGGATCCATGATATCAAGCTGCTGCGTACCTACCGCAGCGTGCACGTTGCGGATCCTCAGCTTTGGGATGGGGCTGGGGATGCGCCTCCGGAGGATGTCGGCGGGGTGTATGGGTTCGAGCGGTTCCTTGATACCTTGGGCAATCCCGAAGATGAAGAACATGATGGCATGGTTGAGTGGGCCGAGGACCAGATGTGGGATCGTTTCACGCTGAACCGCCATCGTGAGCGTCTGTTCCGTTGGCACAAGCACCGTGACATGATGTTGCATGGGTGATGCTGAACAGATGATAGCCGAACTGCATTAGGCTACTACGTCCCACACCGTAATGTATGACCAATCATTAGGAGGCCCGTCATGACTGCTCATTTCGACGAGTTCGAAGAGGAGATGACCTCCCGCAGCTTGGAGCGAGCATATGATTACGTGGACGAGCATAGGATCGGTGGGTTAGAGGAAGTGTCGGCCGGACTATTCCACGCCGAAGTGCACGGTTCTGAACTCTACGATGTCGATATTCGACTTCGTGGCAACGATATCGTGTTCGCATCCTGCACCTGCCCCTACGACTATGACGGATACTGCAAGCATATTGGTGCGGTGCTCTTGACGTTGCGTGATTACAAACACGGCGGTAATCATCAGCAGAACGTGACATACGATGCGATGATTGCAAAGCAGGACGACTCTCGGCCAGACATACCCGTAGCAGCAAATCCTCTCGCATCGAAACCTGAAGTGTTCAATCGAGTGCTGCAACATATTCGAGAACGAGTGGGACTGCGCAAATCAGAACGGTGGACGCCCGCTCAGCATTTCTATCTGGTTTGGAACCAGGACGAAATCAATGCCATCGTGACTGCGAATCCGGCAATCGCGAGCGGCATGGAACCATTGATGCCCGAAAGCGCCGTGGATCGCGTCATGGAATCTCCCATGCGGCGACATCTCGGCAAGGACTACGGCTGGAAATTCGAATGGGGAGATGCCGCCATAAACGGCGTGATGGCCGTATTCGAGGAAGCAGAACAATCGAACGACTATCCGCTGGCCATGAGACGCATGTGCGCGGCTTTGCGAAAAACAGTGTGGTTCGCGAGACAAGTCGATGATGAAGAGGGTGCGCTACAGACATATATCGAACACCTCAATGAGCGGATCCTCGCTTATACGTATGCCGCGGCACCAATCGTTACAGGCGAGCAAGCGCAGCAGATGCTGATTGCAGCGTTGAGATTCATACGTGATACCCCTATGGTCGAGATGCTGTTTTGGCCGCACACGCCGCTGGAATGCGTCATCCCATTCGCGGATATTCACGCACGAGGTACGGCGGACGTAGAACAGATGGAGCATCAGCCCCGCGAGATCGGCACGACCTCGTTCATGTGCCGCACCTATGCGCAGTCCACATTGAATGTTGCCCAGCAATTCCTTCATGACAAGAAGGGGGATTCCATTGACGGCCATCGAACGAACCTGACCGATTACGATTGGCGAGCTGCACAGGACTATCTGATGAAACTCCATCATGACTTTCTGCTGTACGGCGGCGACGCAATTAGTGCCGATGAGCTACTGTCCAAAAACACGGACGTGGCCGAATGCAGATTTGCCGTCATCGCACGTAAATTCCTGGACGGGGATTATGCCGGGGCCGCCGCTTTCTTGGAACAGACTTACGATTGGGATGCCGCGCAAAAGCATGCGGGGTATTGGGAGCTCACCGCTCAACTGCCGCATGGCGAGCTTACCATGCTGGAGGCCTGCTATGAACGACTGAACGATGAGAACGGCATCAAACAATTATATGAGTACTACGTCGCTCACAGTGATTCAGTGGCGGACGAACGTTGCATTCCCATCCTCAAATCGATGGTCGGCAAATCGGGCTGGCCTCAAAGCGTTCAGAACATCCTGCGCAACTTTCATGAGCATGATTTCGGTGGGAAAGTCCTTGCACGACTCATGACTGAAGAGCGCCTATCCGATGAGGCCTTGGCCTTAGCCGGGCAGCGGCCGGAACTCCTGCGTGATTTGCTCAAGCCCATCAGCCTCAATCACAGCGCGGAAGCAGAACGACTGATCAGAAAGCAACTGCCGCTGGATCGCGATCTGCAACAGGGAAATCGCAACGAATACCGATTCGTTGCCATGTGGATCGAGCAATATCGCAACGTTTTCGGACTCGACCAAGCCAAGGCTCTCGCCAAGGAGATCATGGCAAAGTACCCGAGACGGTATGCACTCAAAGAGGAAATCGGCCGCGTGCTAAAGTAACTTACTGATACCAAAACATTCTAACACTACTCCGACGATGCCCCGCCACCGCGGCCACAAGAATGCACGCAATACCGAATACGCGCAGCGCGCCGCCTTTGACCTGCGCATTCGGGCGGAAGAAAATACACCACCAAATCAGATACAGACGCATGACCCCACATCAGCTGCCGCGAACGGCTAAATCTGCCGAGTTCATCGAGTTCACCGGCCCTATTAAGTCCCTCAACTCCATCAATCGCCGTCTGACCCATCACATCACGCTTTCATACACATTGCCGATTGACAGTCCTAGAACACAGCCTAGAACTGTCATGGCATGTTCGTGCAGATAGGGGCTCCAACAAAATTGGCTAAAAGAGAACTTGGCAACCTATAACAAGGACGCGCCCGTGTGCCCTTACCGTTCAGCTCCGCTCACGAATGAAATCGAAGATCACGTCGAAGACCTGCTGGCTCCAGAAATCGTACTCATGTTCGGCGCCGTCGACTAGCACCAGCTGCGCGTCCACGCCGTGCTCGACCAGTCGGTCGCGCATCTTGACGGATTGATGATAGGGGACCACGGTGTCGGCGGTACCGTGCAACAGGAGCATCGGTGGATACTGCTGGTCATCCCGCACCTGCAGGTAGGGGCTCATGTCAGCCGCACGCTGACGGACCTCGGCATTGATGCCGGTCTCATGGGTCGCACCCACCACGGCTGCGAACGGGCCGAAATAATACAGCCGGAATGGATTGGTCTCATCGTCGAATGCATCGACAGCTTCAAGCATGTCGGTGGGCGGGAAGCAGCTGACCACGTACTTCACCGCATCGCTTTCATCGACATTGGTGCCGTCCTCATATCGCGGATCGTCGGCGGTCAACCCCACCAGCAGCGACGTGTTGCCGCCGGACGACGTGCCCCAGATGCCGAGACGGTCGGGGTCCACGTGCCATTGACGCGCGTTTGCCCTGAGATAGCGGATGGCTGCTTTGACGTCCTCGAGATATGCGGGGAACACGTCGTGGGGATCGCTCGAGGCATCGCGATGATTCACCGTAGCCACCACAAAGCCTTCGCGGGCCAAAGCCGAGAGCTGCGGAATCTCGTAGTCGCGATGCGGCGTGGTCCAGGCGCTGCCTTGCACGAATACCACGGTGGGGTAGCGGCGGTCATCGTCATCGCCGGTGGATTGTGGTGAGATGATATCCATCACCAGGTTATCGGCCCCGGTCTTGTACGCCACGTTGCGGGTCAGCGTGGCCAATCCGGCAAGCGTGGGATTGTGCGGGATATGGATGACATTGTTTGCGCCGGCGTTGGCATCACTGACTTTGGATGAATCGGTAGTGTTCATGGAATCCCCCTAGCTCTGTTGCTATAGAGGTCATCATACAAGAAATAGGCATGATCACGGCACAACGATGTCTCGATCACAGCGAAGACATGAAGACGCGAAGACGCGCCCGGCAGCGCGCGCTGCCTGCCTGCGAGTTGCCTTCAAGTGCACTTCAAGCGATAAGGTGACATAAGCCGCGGCAATGGAGATTGCTGCCCGGCAACGAGGCGGACAGTGCCCGTTCGCCGATTCACGATAACAGAAATGAGACACTATGAAGACTCAGGAAATCGGACAATCCGGCATGATTGCGTCACGAGTGGCGCTGGGTGTGATGCGCATGGACGCGCTGGATGCGGACGCTGCGGCAGAAGTCGTGCGTACGGCCGCCGAGCATGGAGTCAACTTCTTCGACACGGCGGACATCTACGGATTCAACGTCAACCACGACCATGCCAGCTCGCGTGTGCTCGGCCGCGCGTGGAAGGACGCCGGGCTCAAGCGCGAGGACATCTTCCTGCAGACGAAGTTCGGTATCAACATCGACTTCAGCGACCCGAACAACGTGCACGCCACCCGCTACGACTTCTCCGCGAAGCACCTCATCACGCGACTCGACGAGGAACTGGAAGCGCTCGGCACTGACTACGTGGACTTCGCGCTCCTGCACAGGCCCGACACCCTGATGGAGGCCGAAGAAATCGTCGAAGCGTTCACCACCCTGTACAAGGCGGGCAAAGTGCGTCACTTCGGCGTGAGCAACGTGAACCCGTGGCAGGCGGAACTGCTGCAGTCCTGGCTCGGCGACGACCCGGCCATGAGGCTTGAAGCGAGCCAGCTGCAGTTCGGCCTGATGCACGCGCAGATGGTCAGCGACGAGCTGATGACCAACTCCGGCGCCGAAGGCATGGTCGTGGCCAACCATTCGGACGGCCTGCTGTCCTACTCGCGACTGCGCCACATGACCATCCAGGCGTGGAGCCCGTTCCAGTCCGGCACGGAATACGGCCCGTTCGTAGGCAACGAGCACTTCCCGGAGCTGAACAAGGCACTGGACGAAAAGGGTGCCAAGTACGGCGTGAGCGCCAACGCCATCGCCACCGCATGGGTGCTCAGGCATCCGGCGAAGATCCAGATCGTGCTCGGCTCGATGAACCCCACCCGGCTGGGCGAAATGCTCGACGGCGCGGACATCGATCTCGACAAGCAGGATTGGTGGGACCTGTACGTGGCCGCCGGCAACCTCATTCCGTGAGTTTTGCTTGCGATTGGCCGGTTTGCGGTCTGCGATTGGCGGGCCGCCAACCGGCCAACCTGGCAATCAGTGACCGGTCGGCAATCAGAAGAAACGGCCGGGGAAACCGGCGCTGATGGTGGCGTGACGGTCGGCGTCCAACGTGGCGCAATCGAAAACAAAAACGCTGCGCAGTTCATTCGGGTCCGCAACGAACAGCGCTGTGGCCAAACCGTCCGCCACCGCAGTCGGATAGTCGGCGACCGACGTGGATCGCACGGCAATCCACGTGGCCTCCATCTGCTGCGCGGGCAGCCCATCGACGGCATTGAGCAGATGGTGAATCGCCAGATGCGTCCGCTCGTCAACCGCCACCTCCCAATGGCGGCGACTGGGCGCGCTCGCGCAGAACGCGCCATCACGAATCTCCGCCACACCCACCGCACGGGACGAATCGTCCGGATCCTCAAGCGCCACACGAATCGGATTGGACGTGTGTGCCAGCAGGTCGCCACCGGCATCAATCACAAATTCTGGGAAGGAGCCCAGCAAACCACCCAACAAATCAACCAGATAGCCTTTGCCGCACGCGCCGAAATCCAAATGAACCGGGCCGTGCGTGACCAACGTCGTAACGTCTGAACGCACTACGTCATGCCCCCATACAGGGCGTCCACGCAAAGCGCCCAGGCGCTCGCCGGCACCGGCCTCAACGGTGAAGCTCAACGTGGGATCGTAACCGAGACGAATCAGGTCCTCGCCCACGCACGGGTCGATCGCGCCGCGCGTGGCGTCATGTAGTGTGTCGTACAAATCAAACAGTGGACCGGTCCAGTCGGGAAAATCGAAATGCCCGCCATGCTCCGCGTCTCCGATGCGCGTAACCAGCGAATCGGTGCGGAATCGCGAAAGCACATGCTCATATCCGTCGATGAGTCGCTCCATTTCGGCGCGCAGCTCCGCGGAAACAGGGCGGGCGGTCGAAATCAGCAAGCCGGTGCCGAGCGCTTTGGGAAACGCGGTGGTGCAGGGCATGCGCTGCGCGAGCGAAACGGAAGAATCCATACTCCTGATGCTAGCGCGTTCGTTCGTTGAGGATGGGGCCTTATGCGTCCACGTTTCGTCAATGCGGCGCTTGTCTGCGGAACGTTTGACGCGTGCGGCTCGCTTATGGGTGGCGGATTCCGCCGCGTCGAGTTCGACGAGCATGCTGCGAGCGTGCCACGATGTGAGATGACACGCCGAAGATGGTAAAAACAGGAATGGCGGAATTCCGCTGATTCTCCATGCGTGATACATCAAAACAAATTAAAAATCAAGACTGTTCTTTAAAAAATTTTCGTTTTATCTTGGCTTTCGGTGCGTATATCGCACACTGAGAAGTTTTGAGAAGGAAGGTTCGACCCATGTCATCTCGCGTCGCGCAGCGCCACGCAGCCGGTTCCTACGATTCGTGCGATTCGCGCGTCTCGGCTTCCGGCCGTCTCATCACGCTCGTCGCCGCGCTGATGATCGCGCTCGCCACGCTGTTTGTCGGCATCGCGATGCCGCGGCAGGCGTCCGCCGCTGACGGCAACCAGACGAATTTCGATTCCTGGACTGCCGTCGCGCAGAATATCGCCAAGCAGCTCGCCACCGCCGAAAAAGACTACAATGACGGCGATTACGGCCAGGCCGGCACCGGCTTCCAGACCGCGCATTGGATCGGCTACGACGCATCCAACTTCTCGAAGGCCGTCAACGACACCATTTCCGCCGACAAGCAGCAGGCGCTGCTCACACAGTTCACCGATTTGGAAGGACTCGCGTACCAGCAGGGCCAGGGGAGCGCGATCGCAAACGGAATCAACGCGCTGAACGCGGACCTTGACACGGCCGCGCAGACGCTTGACGGCAACGCGAACCTCGCCGACCCCAAAACCTACGCGAAGCAGCGCGCCGAACAGACCGCCGCGGAACGTAAGAAGCTCGACGCGGCCAAAAAAGAATTCCTCCAAAGGCAAAGGCGACCGCACGTGGAGCGAAGTCGCCAGCGAAATGAACGTCATCCTCGACAAGGCATACAAGGCCGCCATCTCCGGCAAGGGCGCGGAAGGCTCCAGCCTCGTCAACGACGCGTACTACCAGTACTACGAGAAGCTCGGCTTCGAAAAGAACGTCATGAACGCCATCTCCGGCGACCGCGTCTCGCAGGTGGAATACCAGTTCAAGATGACCCGCAAAACCATGCGCGACGGCGGTTCCGACAAGGAGATCAAGAAGCTTGTCGACGACCTGAAAAGCTGGCTCGTCGAAGACGCGGCCACCCTCGACGGTGGCGCGGTCGGCAACGTCAACGCCTTCACCAAAGCCATCACCAGCTCCGCCGGACAGGCGTTCCTCATCCTGATCCGCGAGGGTCTCGAAGCGCTGCTGGTGGTGGCCGCCGTGGTGGCCTACCTCGTCAAATCCGGCAACCAGCGTTTCACCAAGTGGATTTACCTCGGCGTGCTCGCGGGCCTTGCCGGCTCCGGTCTGGTCGCCGTGCTCTTCACGTTCCTGTTCGGCGGCTCCGGCCCGGTCCAGGAAATCAGCGAAGGCGTGTGCGCGCTGATCGCCATGCTCATGCTGCTGTGGACCAGCAACTGGATGCTCAACAAGAGCTCTGTGGAAGCTTGGAACCGCTACATTCGCAGCAAAACTGAATCTGTTGTGGCCAACGCGCAAAGCAAGGTGGCGGCCGGTGAAGGTGTGAGCCTTGGCATGGTCGTCTCGCTCGCCATGCTGAGCTTCCTCGCCGTGTTCCGCGAAGGTGCCGAGACCGTTATCTTCTACGAATCCATCTACTCGATGAGCCGCGATGCGCAAAGCATGTGGATTGGCGGAATCGCCGCGGCCGTGGTGCTGCTCGTCATCTTCCTCGTGCTGCGATTCACGTCCGTGAGGATTCCGATTGGCCCGTTCTTCCTTGTCACGTCGATTTTGATGGCTGTGCTGGTCATCATTTTCGCCGGTGGCGGCATCCATGCGCTGATCGAAGGCGACCTGATTGACGGCCATTACCTGTCGAGCGTGCCGACGAACGATTGGATTGGCCTGTATCCGTACGTCGAATGCCTTGCGGCACAAGCGATCGCGGCGATTGCCGTACTTGCGCTGTTCGCCGTCGGCTTCGCACGCAAACGCAAGTTGCGCACGCCTGACAATCGCAAGTAATACGCAAATTTTCCGAGATTTACCGATATTTTTTCCACATCCAACAACAAAGGAAAGAGAAATGAAGAACAAGAAGATCGCCGCTCTGCTCGGCATCCTGCTGGCCGGCTCCATGGCCTTCTCCCTGTCCGCATGCGGCAATTCCAACGATTCCGCCGCTTCGGACAAGTCCAGCGCCTCCGCGTCGGCTTCGAAGGCCGACGACTCCAGCAAGGACGATTCCAGCGATTCCGCCGGTTTCGAAGAGATCCAGGTCGATGAGAAGCACTCCGACCAGGAATGCGGCCCGCTGACCGTCAACGCCGTCTACTTCCAGCCGATCGACATGGAACCGTCCGGCATGGGCCTCAAGGCCGCCGATGCGAGCTTCCACCTCGAAGCCGACATCCATGCCAACCAGAAGGGCACCGAACTCGGCTACGGCAAGGGCGATTTCGTGCCGGACCTGACCGTCAACTACGACATCATCGACAAGACCTCCAACGCGTCCGTCGCCTCCGGAACTTTCATGCAGATGAACGCTTCCGACGGCCCGCACTACGGCGCCAACGTCAAGCTCGACAAGGCCGGCGCGTACAAGCTCGTGCTGAAGATCGAATCCCCGGAGAAGAAGGGCTGGATGCTGCACGTCGATCCGGAGACGGGTGTGAAGGGACGCTTCTGGACGGAACCGATCGAGGTCACCTTCCCGGACTGGAACTATACGCCGCAGGAGTGGTGATCTCCTAGCGTAGCCCGTTCGCGGTTTCGGTATGCATTACCCGACACACTCAAGGCCGTTCGGCCAAGCTTACGGTCGGGCAATGCATGCCGAAACCGCTCTCTCGCGTTTAGGGGGATGGATTCACCTCTGCGATTGTGGAGGGGGTCCGGGAAATCCTCGTATTTTAGGGGAGGGATGAGAGGGGTGGGACTCTTTGGGATGGGGCGGAATGGGAATCGTTGGGCTCTTTGAGTTGGGTTTTTGGATGAAAGGATTTTGGGATGCTGCTTCAGTTCGTAACGGTGCTGCAGGGTCTGTTGGCACCGGCGTTGCTCGTCATGGCGTTGAGCGTCATGCTCACCGTCGGTGAGGGGCGTGACAAGCCTCTGAGTGCGTACTGGCGGCTGGCCGGTTTCGTTGTTGGATTCGCCGGCGCCGTCATCTTCGCTGCCCTGCGCGCCACGGCCGTCATCACGCAGCGCACGTTCGTCAACTATCCGACGTTGTGGTGTTGCGTGATTTTTGACGTGGCCGTGTTCGTCATCGTCTTGTTCGCCCGGCACATCACCGCTGACTGGCATAATCATCGCGCACTACTCGACGTGGCGAATTTCGTTGCCGCGCTTGCCATTGCCGCCACTACTTTTCGCGCTTTGCCTGACGTGATTCTGCGATTGACGATTTTCGTCGAGCCGGGCGATCCCATCTTCACTTCCGACATGCTGTTGCGCGCGCTCGGCTTCGCTTTGGGCGCGGCCGTCGCAATCATCGCCGCGCTTATCTTCCGCACGATGCGTTCCACCGCCGTCCGCTGGTCGTTCACGACGGCGGTGCTGCTGTTGGTCGCGCTGTTGTTCGCACAGCATTTCACCGACCTTGCGCAGATCCTCCAATCCAAACGCATCGTCAGCTTCCCGACCGCCGCCTTCCTCGCGCTCGTGTGGGGCATCAACCATCAGCGCAGCCTGACCATCGCAATGGCGCTCGTCTTCGCCATTCCGGCAATCGCCAGCATCGTCATGGGCTTCAAAGTCAAGCCGACCGGCGCCAACGAGGCGATCGCACGCACGCATATCGCGTTCCGCCGCCGCGCGAAAGCGGCCGGCGCGTTCAGCCTGGTCGCCATGATCTGCGTCACCGTGGCCCTGACGTACGGCGTCGCGCAAACGCAGAAAGTCGTCACGCTGTCGCCGCCGGAAGACTACTCGCTCGCCGACGGCGTGGCCACCATCAAATTCAGCCAGATTTCCGACGGCCACCTGCACCGCTTCGAATACCGCGCGAAGGACGGCACCTCCATGCGATTCATCATCATCAAGAAGAACGGCGGCGCGTACGGCGTCGGCCTCGACGCGTGCGACAACTGCGGCGACGCCGGCTACTACGAGAAGGACGGCAAAATCATCTGCAAGAAGTGCGATGTGGCCATCAACCTCGCCACCATCGGCTTCAAAGGCGGCTGCAACCCGATACCGTTCGACTACCAGGTCAAGCCGGGCAAAATCGTCATCCAAACGTCCACGCTCGACGCGCTGTCGAGCCATTTCCAGTGAGCGCCGAGAAAGGTAAGGGGGTGCCATGTTCTTCCTGAAAATGATCTCTCGCTCGTTCAGCCGGCAGTTCAAACGCCGTCTGCTCATCGCCGTCACCGTGTGCCTGTCCGCCACCGTCAGCGTGGCCATGCTCGGCGTGGTGTTCGACGTGGGCGACAAGCTCAACGCGGAGCTGAGCACGTACGGTTCGAATATCGTCGTGCAGCCGAAGTCCGATGCTGTGGTGAGCGATTTGTACAATACCGGCGATTCTGCTGGCTCGGCTTCGGGTAGTTCGTCCGGTTCGGACGGGGGTTCCACTTCCGACGGCTCGGCTGCGGCGGACAGCGCCGACCCGACCGCGTTTCTGAAGGAGTCGGACGCGCAGAAGATCAAGACCATCTTCTGGGCGTTCAACATCACCAATTTCGCGCCGGAATTGAACATCCACGCGGATGCGGGGTGTGTCGGTTCGGGGGTCTGGTTCGGCTGGCTCTGCTGGAACGGCGTGGTGCGTCAGGTGCGGCGTGCTTCCGCGGCGAAACGTGCGAAGGCGACCGAACGTGCCGATCGTGGGCACGTGGTTC
>ENA-OQNM01000695-OQNM01000695.1-human-gut-metagenome-genome-assembly--contig:-NODE-695-length-11779-cov-3.613028_pt1 | contig 11779 bp, 10 predicted proteins | sample MGYA00242632_ERZ504886 | MGnify/ENA primary metagenome ERZ504886 (study PRJEB26092, sample SAMD00036424) | human gut metagenome | host: Homo sapiens | study: EMG produced TPA metagenomics assembly of... | reverse complement strand
ATCTACTTGAGACTGCTTTGCGATATTTGCGACGTATTTACTTGCGATGCGCCTGCCGTGCGTGCCGCCTGTCCACAATCGCCTTCGACCCGCGGCCGGACAGTTGCGATACGAGCGCGCCGAAACCGGCGGAAACCACGGCGAATACGATGCCGAGCGCCGCTTCCGCAGCTTCGTTCTTGGTACCGTCGGCACGGACGGCCTTGCGGCCGACGCTTTTCTTCCACACCATCTCGAACGCCTTGCCGAGCACCAGTCCGGCCAACGTGGGCACGACGGACTTGAAAATCTTATCGCCAAATGAATCGGGATCGTTCAGTCTCTGGTCGCGCATCGCATTCACCTTCTCGTCGACGGTGTGCAGGGCCGCCACCACGCGGTCCGCACTGGATTCCATATTCGGCATTTCACTCATGAAACCAGTGTAACGCGTCGGAAAACATGCCGGAATATGTGCGGGACACGTGGCGGAATGGGATGAAAACGCAGCTTGCGTCGGCTAGAGTAGAGACATGACTGAAACTCAACTGGGAGGCAATGCCGCTTCCGCAATCACCCCTGGCCGCTTGGTGCTGCTGCGTCACGGGCAGACCGTGTGGAGCGAATCCGGACAGCACACCGGCCGCACCAATATTCCGTTGACTGACATTGGCTGCGATCAGGCTCGTGCCGCCGGCGAACGGTTGCGTGAGGCGTTTCCCCAGGGTTTCGCGCAGGGGTGCATGTTCGCCAGTCCGTTGCGCAGAGCCCAGCAGACGGCGCAGCTGGCCGGATATGGCGATTTCGATGTGCTCCCTGAAATCGCGGAATGGGATTACGGCCGTGCCGAAGGGCGTACGCGCCAGGAAGTGAGTGCGGTGGGCGGTTTCGCTTGGGATGTGTGGCGCGACGGTCCGCAGGCACTTCCCGAATCGTTGGAAGGCGATTGGATTGAAACTTTGCCGAACGGCGAGCAGGTGCCCGTGCACAACGGTCCGGGTGAGACGGTGGAGGAAGCTGCGGCGCGCACACGTGAGGCGATCGCCACGGTCAAACCGTTGCTCGACGCTGGAAACGATGTGCTGCTGGTGGCGCATGCGCACGTTCTTCGTATCTTGACGTCGCAATGGCTCGGTGTTGATCCGCATTTCGCGCGGTTGCTGCGATTGGACACTGCGCATTATTGTGTATTAAGCCAATATAAAGGTGACAATGTCATCGAACATTGGAATTGCTGAATTATCGAACGGAACTGTTTGATATCGCTGAATATTATGGCGGTCCCTCCTTGGAACCGCCTCTTTATTGCATGCATGACTTGCCACTTTGCTGCGGCGTGTCGCAAACGCTTGCATAAAAGTATGCTCTCTAAAAGTATTGAAAATAAATGATTTTCGGGATTTCTTTCGATGGTATGACGTCTGACTTTTGAATTCATTTTGCCTACGTTTGCAAAAATCGGGGAAATGCGGCACAATAGTGGTTGTTAGGAATCGTGATGACGCGATACCGCAAATTGTTTCCCAACGAGAAGCTGGGAACAGGAATGGAAGAGAAAGGTTCGATGATGAATCGTACTATTAAGGCAGCAGTTGGAATGGTCGCTATCGCGGCAATGTCTGTTGGCACGTTGGCTGCTTGCGGTGGTTCTAGCTCAAGTTCCGATAACGGCAAGGGCAAGGTGTACTTCCTGAACTTCAAGCCGGAATCCAATGATGAATGGCAGAAGCTGGCCAAGGATTACACCAAGGAAACTGGTGTTGAGGTCAAGGTCCAGACCGCTGCTTCCGGTACATACGAACAGACTTTGAAGTCCGAGATCGCCAAGTCCGAGGCTCCGACCTTGTTCCAGGTCAACGGCCCTGTCGGCTACCAGAACTGGTCGTCCTACACCGAAGACATGTCCGATACTGAGCCGTACAAGCAGCTTATCAACAAGGATGTCGCCCTCAAGGATGGGGATAAGGCCGTCGGTGTTCCGTATGCCATGGAGACTTATGGCCTGATCTACAACAAGGATCTGCTGGCCAAGTACATTGCCACTGACGGCGCCAAGATCAAGAGCGTCGATGACATCGACAACTTCGATACCTTGAAGGCCGTGGCCGATGACATCCAGGCTAAGAAGGACCAGCTTGGTGTCAAGGGCGCGTTCACCTCCGCCGGTTTCGATTCCAGCTCCGACTGGCGTTTCAAGACCCATTTGGCTAACCTGCCGCTTTACTATGAGTTCAAGGATGACAACGTCACCAAGCAGCCGGAGACCATCAAGGGCACCTATCTGCCGGAATATAAGAACATCTTCGATTTGTATCTGAAGGACTCCACCACCGAGCCGACCCAGCTGAGCTCCAAGACCGGTGATGATTCTACCTCCGAGTTCTCCCTCGGCGAGGCTGTGTTCTATCAGAACGGCACTTGGGCATGGACCGATCTGCAGAAGGCTGGCATGAAGGCCGACTCCCTCGGCATGCTCCCGATTTACATCGGCGTCAAGGGCGAAGAGAAGCAGGGTCTGGCCACCGGTTCCGAGAACTACTGGTGCATCAACTCCAAGGCTTCCGACGCGGATAAGAAGGCCACCAAGGACTTCCTGAAGTGGGTCGTCACCAGCAAGACTGGCATCAAGTCTCTGTCCAGCGACATGGGCTTCACCACCCCGTTCAAGTCCTTCAGCGACGTCAAGTCCGACAATCCGCTGGTCCAGGCCGCTGTTGAAGATCAGAACTCCGGCAAGACTGCAGTCTCTTGGAACTTCACCATGATGCCGTCCGAAGAGTGGAAGAACAAGCTTGGTTCCGCCCTCCTTGAGTACGCTCAGGGCACCGGCGACTGGAACGCAGTCAAGAAGGCGTTCGTGGACGGTTGGAAGACCGAGTACGACGCTGTTCACTGATCACCGCTTGATCAAACCAATAACTGAATAGAACAACTGCGGCCGAGAGTTTTCCTTTCCTTCTCTCGGCCGCAGTTGGTTGTGACGACATACACGAAGGCCGTCATCGTAATTACTTGCGATGACGGCCTTCGTGTATGTCGCTACGTTCGCTGTATGTTGCCGGAAAATCAGCTATGCAGACGAGCGGTGGTCGAACGGACGATCAGCTGCGCGGGGAACGTCTTGAACGGTTCGTCGAGCGGCTGCTTCTCGATTAGCGCGAGTGTCATGCGGGCCGCTTCGCGGGCCATCTCGACAGGGGTCTGACGGATGGTGGTCAGGCCGAGGTCGCGCGCGTAGACGCTGTCGTCGTAACCGATGATGGAGATGTCGTTCGGCACGGTGAAACCGTTGCGTTCCAGCTGGAACAGCAGCGGCACCGCGATGCCATCCTCCTGGCAGGCGATGGCCGTCGGCATGTGGTCGAGGCTGAGCAGCTGCGTCACGACCTTGCTGATCCTGTTCCTGCCAGCGTCGGTGACAAGCACGCGCGGTTCGACGCCGTTGGCCTGGCAGCATGCCATGAACGATTCGTAACGGCCCTGCACGCTGAAGTGCAGCGTCACTTCGCGGTCGGAACGAATGTAGACGATGTCGCGGTGGCCAAGCATCATCAGATGGCGTGCGGCGAGTTCCGAACCCTGCTTGTCGTCGATGCGGACGGCCGCGTTGAAGCCGCGTTCTTCCGGCAGGCTTGAGTTGATGCCGATGATCGGCACGTCGATCGACCTGAGCTGTTCGATTTCGTTGCTGGCGATGTCGAAGGAAATGACGATCACGGCGTCGACGTTGCGGCGCACCGGCAGCATGTTGAAGAACTCGCTGCGTTCCTCGGTGCTGGACATCTGGTAGATGGAGATGTCGTAGCCCTCATCGTGGAAGACCTCGTTCAGACCTTCGATGATGGAGGAGCTGAACCATAGGTTGAGCCGGCCTGAGACGAGTACCGCGATACGCAGCGCACGGCCGGTTTTCAAGGCCGCGGCAGAACGCGAGATGGAGAAATTCAGCTTGTCCGCGGCCTTCATCACCTTGTCTCTGGTGGCTTTCGACACCAGGTCAGGGCGCGTGAAGGAACGAGAGACGGTGGAAATGGACACGTGCGCGAGTTGCGCAACATCCTGAATGCTACTGCTTTTCATCGAGTCCCCTGTACAGTGATTGCTTGAATAATGTAATGCTACCTCCCCTCACCATTAAGACCGTGTTCTTGTCCAATTTGCAACTTATTCATTACAAACGTTTTCATAAAGTGGTGGTAGTTGGGCATTGCGTGGAATATAAGCGTTCTCTAGAGATGGTTTTGGTGACAACGTTTCATATTTTGCCGTGCGTGACATACGAAAATGACAACGTTTGACATTTGCAGTCATGCCGTTTATCATGACTGATGTAAGCACTGGAGAAACAGGAAACAATGCTGTGGATGGTTCCTCTGGGGAATGGAATTCCCGCCCGCGTTGACGCGGTACGCGGAATGGAGAAGGAAAGAAAGCAGGCAGGCTATGATCAGCATGGCTGGCAAAGCGATACGAAAGTGGTGGGCGCTCTTCGCGCTGCCAACGTTCGCCGCGTTCATCATCGGGTTTGTGATCCCGTTCATCATGGGTGTGTATCTGAGCTTCTGCAAGTTCACCACCGTCACCGACGCCGAATTCGTCGGTCTGAAAAACTACAAGAGGGCTTTTGCCGATAAGGAGTTCCTGCACGCGCTGGGCTTCTCGACGGCACTGACCATCATCACGACGATCGTGATCAACGTAGTCGCGTTCGCCATCGCATACATGCTGACCAAGGCCATCAAGGGATCCAACATCTTCCGTTCGGTGTTCTTCATGCCGAACCTCATCGGTGGCATTATCCTGGGCTACATCTGGATGCTGCTGCTCAACGGCATTCTCGCTCACTGGGGCCGCGCGTTGACGTATAGCGCAACCTACGGCTTCTGGGGCTTGGTCATCTTGGTTTGCTGGCAGCAGATCGGCTATATGATGATTATCTACATCGCTGGTATGCAGTCGCTGCCGACCGACGTGCTCGAAGCGGCTTCCGTGGACGGCGCAAACGGCACCCAGACCATGTTCAAGATCATCATTCCGCTGATGATGCCGTCTATCACCGTATGCTCGTTCCTGTGCGTCACCAACGGCTTCAAGCTGTACGATCAGAACCTTGCATTGACCAACGGCGCTCCGTCGAACATGTCTGAAGGTCTGGCAATGAACATTACCCGCACGTTCTACGGCCGTATGGGCTGGGAAGGCGTCGGCCAAGCGAAGGCAGTGCTGTTCTTCATTCTGGTGGCCATCGTGGCGCTCATCCAGAACAAGCTCACCACGAGCAAGGAGGTGGAGGCATGAACTCCGGAGAAAAAGTCAAGCACGGCGCACTGTGGTCCGTACTGTTCGCGGTGGTTTCGCTGGCGTGGATCTTCCCGATCGTGCTGGTGATCATCAACTCTTTCAAGCAGAAGGCGTATATTTCTCGTAACGCGTTCTCCCTGCCGACCGGTAAGGCGTTCGTTGGACTTGAAAACTATACGCGTGGCCTCGATACCACGAACTTCTTCGCCAGTTTCGGCTGGACCCTGCTCATCACTGTCGGTTCCGTGGCGCTGATTCTGGTGTGCACTTCGATGTGCGCATGGTGGATCGTCCGCGTGAACAACTGGGCTGCAAAGCTGCTGTACACGTTGTTCCTGTTCAACATGATTGTACCGTTCCAGATGGTCATGTTCACCCTCTCCAAGCTGGCCGATATGCTCAAGCTCAACACCCCGTGGGGTCTGTGCTTCGTGTACCTGGGCTTCGGCGCTGGTCTGGCCGTGTTCATCTTCACCGGTGTGGTTAAGGGCATTCCGGAATCGCTGGAAGAATCCGCCATGATCGATGGTGCTTCCGTGCCGCGTATCTTCTTCCAGATCGTTGTGCCGATCATGAAGCCGTCCATTGTGTCCGTGGCCATTCTGCAGGCCATGTGGATCTGGAACGACTACCTGCTGCCGTACCTGACGCTCGACCTGGGCAAGTACAAGACCATTTCCGTGGCGGTGCAGTATCTGAAGGGCGGTTATGGTTCCGTGGATATGGGCGCCATGATGGCATGCCTGGTCATGGCCATCATCCCGATCATCATCTTCTACCTGATCTGCCAGAAGTACATCGTCAAGGGTGTTATGGCTGGAGCCGTTAAGGGCTGATCTTCGATCAGCCCTTAGGGAACGAGCGCAGTGCGCTGTTCCCACGGCTCCAGCCCGAGCGGCTATGCCGCGAGGGTAACGTTGAGCCCGCGCGTAGCGCGGTCCTTAATTGCAGGGCCGAAGGCGGCGCGGTGAAGGGCTGATTTTCACCCAGAAAAATTTAAGGGACTGATGCGAATCAGTCCCTTTTTTCGTGCCTAATTACTTGCTGATGTACTTGCGGAAGACATGCTCGAGAATCGGCGAATGCAGCATCAGCATCGTGCCATACCCCAGTATGAGCAGCAGGAACAGGCCCTGCGGCATGTAAACCCAGCTGGCCACGAGCAGCGCCACGTACACCGCGTCGATCGCAACCAATGCCAACGTGTGGCCGATGTTGCTCACGCCGAACACAAAAGCGTTGCCAAGCGTGCGCCAAAACGAGTTCTCGAACCGCGCCTGCAACGCCCACACCCATTCGAAACCGATGAGCCACACAATCGTCAACGCGAATTTCGGAATGAGCAGCGGCGTGATCTGCAGCACGATCCACGAGTAGACGCACAGCGTGCCGGTCGTGCCGAAAATCAGCCAATAGCCGGTCGATTTCGCAAAATTCGAACGGAACGCCTTGAAATAATTGCGCGTCGCCGTGCCCTCGCCGGACAGCGTGCGACGGACGGCGTCGTGGCCGGCGGTCAGTGCCGCGCCGATCGTGATGATCGGAATGCTGGTGACGAGCATCAGAATGTTGATCCAGATCGCGTCGACGGCGTCGCTCAGGCCGCGCATAAAGCCGGAATCGGGGGAGAGGAACTTCATAATCGCCTTTCGTATGGCATCCGTATAGCAACGTATGCAAGTCGAATCTTCTGCGATTCTACTCGATACAGCTGGAGTATGCACATTTTCGTCAAACGTTTGATGTGCTGCAATGATTAAGTTTTCATTAGCGTTTCGCTTTGCTTGATGTTATCGTTTTCATGTAGCGGAGACAGTGCTCCGCATCCGATGGACTACGACAAAAGGGGTTATGGTGACAGCAAACAACATGCGTGACGATTGGTGGAAGCAAGCCGTCGTCTACCAGATCTACCCGCGCAGCTTCAAAGACGTGAACGGCGACGGGTTGGGAGACATCGCCGGTGTCACCGAGAAAATGGATTACCTGAAGAATCTCGGCATCGACGCGATTTGGCTGAGCCCGTTCTACCCGTCCGACCTGGCCGATGGCGGCTACGACGTGATCGACTACCGCAACGTGGACCCGCGCCTCGGCACCATGGCCGATTTCGACGCGATGGCCGCCGCCGCGCATGAAGCCGGCATCAAGGTGATCGTCGACATCGTGCCGAACCACACGTCCAACAAGCACAAGATGTTCATCGAGGCGCTCGCCGCCGGCCGCGGTTCGGCCGCACGCGCGACCGCTACATCTTCCGCGAAGGCCGCGGCGAGCACGGCGAGCTGCCGCCGAACGACTGGCAGTCGCTGTTCGGCGGCCCGGCGTGGCAGCAGGTCGACGACGGCCAGTGGTACCTGCACATGTTCGCCAAGGAGCAGCCGGATTTGAATTGGAAGAATCCGGACGTGCACGAGGAATTCAAGAAGACATTGCGATTCTGGTCCGACCACGGCACCGACGGCTTCCGCATCGACGTGGCGCACGGCTTGGCCAAGGACCTCGATTCCGTGCCGCTGGTCGACATGGATCCGGCCGCGGTGCAGCATGTGCTGCCGGCGGACGGCGCGTTCAGCCCGCTGTGGGATCGTCCGGAAGTGCACGACATCTACCGCGAATGGCGTCAGGTGTTCAACGAGTACAATCCGCCGCGTTTCGCCGTCGGCGAGGCGTGGGTGAAGGCCGAATCGCAGCATCTGTACGCGTCCACCGACGAGCTCGGCCAGGTGTTCAATTTCGAGTTCGCCGAAGCCAACTGGTTCGCCGACGAGTTCCGTACGGCCATTGCTGACGGCTTGCGCGCCGCCGAGGAAACGCACGGTTCCACCACGACGTGGGTTATGAACAACCACGATGTGCCGCGCAGTCCGTCGCGTTTCGGTCTGCCGCAGGTGAAGGATGCTCCGTACCACCAGCTGGCGCACGATTGGCTGTTGCGTGACGGAGAGACCTACCGCGAGAATCGTGAGCTCGGCACCCGTCGCGCCCGCGCAGCCGCGCTGATGGAACTGGGCCTGCCGGGTTCCGCCTACGTGTATCAGGGCGAGGAACTGGGCCTGTTCGAAGTGGCGAACATTCCGTGGGATCGTCTTGAGGATCCGACGCCGTTCAACACCCGTCGCAACTTCACCGACAAGGGTCGTGACGGGTGCCGTGTGCCGATGCCGTGGAAGGCTGCCGATTGCGGCGAACCGGCTTCGTGGAGCCCGGACTTCATCACCGGCGGCACGTTCGGTTTCGGCCCGGAGCAGGGCGATTCCGCCGACGCGCACCTGCCGCAGCCGGCCTGGTTCAAGGATTTCGCGGCCGACGTCGAGGCCGATGACAACGGTTCCATGCTGCACTTGTACCGCAAGCTGTTGCAGTTGCGGCAGACGGTGCTGACGGCAACCGGAGACACGTCCGCCGACCTGCTGGACATGGGCGATACGGTGGTCGCCTACTCGCGTCCGGCCACGGAAGGCCGTCGATTCCTGTCCGTCACCAATTTCGGCGACGAGCCGATCGCCCTGCCGGACGATGCGGTCGCCATCGCCAATTCCGTGCCGTTGACGGACGACGGCAAGCTGGATAGCGATGCCTCAGTCTGGCTGCTGCTGGGCTGATCGACCGCTGAACCTAACTGCTCCCAAATCGCCTTGCGTATATGAAAAATTCCGGCCCTCCACAAGGAGGACCGGAATTTTGGTTTGTAAGGAAAGGGGAATGGTAAGTCTAAACGCTACTTCTCGCCGTTCATGATGGCGGCAAGCGATTGCACGCGCGGCAGATCGAACACTTCATCGGTGTGCACCACCTTGAGGTCCGGGCCTGCCAGCGGCACACGCCAGTTGGAGTATTCACTGGACGTGCCCGGCTGGTTCTGCGTGCGCGTCTCGCCCACGCCATCCACCAGCGCGGCCTGCAGCAGCACGGACGGCGACTTGAGCAGCATCTTGTGCATCGCCTCGACGATTTCCTGGATGTGGCCTTCCACATCGCCCGCCACTTCCGGCGTGATCAGGCCGGACTCCACGAGACGGTCCATCATCGCGTCGCGTTCGGCGGTGGCGGAAGCCTGGAACTCCTCGACCGGGCCGGACAGCAGGTGCAGCTGTTCGCGCAGCTTGACGTGCTCGAACTGCAGGTAGCCGGCGGTCGGCGGCAGGTCGTGCGTGGTGACGGAAGCCAGCGCGTACTTGCGGTACGTGGACGGATCGGCGTACGGGTCGCCTGCGTTGGGGGAGTCGTCCACGCGGGCGAACCATTCCACCATGCAGCCCAGCAGACCGTGCTCGCCGAGCACTGTGCGCACGTAATCCGGCACGGTGCCCAGATCCTCGCCGACCACCAAACCGTTCACGCGGGACGCTTCAATGGTCAGGATCGCGATCATCGCCTCATAGTCGTACGTAACGTACGCGCCACCGCGCGCGCCTTCGCCCTGCGGAATCCACCACAGACGGAATAGGCCGAGTACATGGTCGATGCGCACCGCGCCCGCGTGCGAGAACATGTTGTGCACCATTTCGCGGTACACGCCATAACCGGTTTTGGCGAGATAATTCGGATTGAACGGCGGCTGACCCCAATCCTGGCCCTGCTGGTTGTAGAAGTCCGGCGGGCAGCCGACCGTGACGCCACCTGAGGCGAAGCGTTCCGGATTGGCCCAGGCATCCGCGCCGAGCCCGTGCACGCCCACGGCCATGTCCTGCATCAGCCCCAGCGTCATGCCGTGGTCCAGCGCCTCCTGCTGCGCGGCGTTCACCTGCTCGGCAGCGATCCACTGCAGCCAGCGGTTGAACTCGAACAGGTCGTGGTGCTCCTCGACGAGCTGGCGCACGGCCGGGTCGTCGATGGTCTTCTCGAAGAACCAACGGTTCTCGCCCCACGGCGCGCCCCATACCTCGAAACACAGGCACCATGTGGCGAAGGAATCGAGGTCCGGGCCGGCGGTGGTCTTGAAATGCTCGAATTCGAGCTCGCGCTTGTTGTTGCGGCCCGCTTCGAAGATCAGGCGCAGCGCCGGGCGCTTGGCCTCCCACGCCGCGTTGATGTCCATCGGGGTCGATTCGTCGTTGCGCGCGGCCACCGAATCATGCAGCGCATCCACCTGCGCGCGCACGTCGGCCGGCAGTGTGGCATATTCGGGGATATCCTGCGGCCGGATGTACGTCACGTTGAGGAATCGGCGCGATTCCGGTAGATACGGCGATGGCTCAAGCGGCGGAATCGGCGCGCCGGCGTGAATCGGGTTGATGAGCATGAAGTCGGCCTTGGACTTCTCGGCGGCATCTGCCAAAAGACGCTTCAGATCGCCGTAATCGCCGATGCCCCACGATTCGCGGGACCGCACGGAATACATCTGCGTCATCCAGCCCCACCGCTGGTGCTCGGCGACCGCCTCCGGCACGGGAATGCGCGCGGGGGCGGCGATGATGGCCGCCTTGCCCTCGCGCCCGTCAACCGTGACGGTCAGCGTGTGGTAACCCATCGGCAGGTCGGGTGCGATGGTCAAGTCCGGCTTGCCGGAATTGAGGTTCGGCAGCAGGGCAAAGTGGCCAAACGCGGTGCCGTCCTCCAGTTCGATGGAGGCGGTGATGTCCGCGTCCGACGAGCAGTTCAGGGTGATGCCGGTCGGTTTGCCGGTGGTGGCGACGATGGTGGAGGGGAGCAAACGTTTGCTGTTTTCCACCTCAAGTTGGGTCGTGGAGCGTACGATGGCCTCGTCGCTGGATGCGTCCACGTCGAGGGCCTTGAGTACGGCGACCAAGGCCGCGTCGCTGATTTCGGTGTAGGTGCCGAGCTGGTCGATGAATGAGGTGGCAAGTCCGCAGGCTTTGGCGAGCTTGATGAGCGGGCGGGCGAGTCGTTCCGTGCTTTCCGCGCGCTGCGGGGCACCGGAAGCGGCGTTGTTGGTGGTGTCTGCGATGGTGCCGGTGCTGGTTGCTGCGTCGTTGCCGTATGCGTCGGTCATGATGACTCCTTGCTTGCAAATCGGGTACTGCTAGTCGTTTGCATTGCTGTTCGAGGGCCGCTCTGCGTTGAGGTTCCGGCAACCTGACAGACCAATGTTCGAGCTGTTCTGCCTCTACCGTAACTCATATTGACAACGATTGCAATACATTCGGTGAGTTGGACGAGGCTAGAGGTGTTGGTGTTTGTCGTGATGGCCCGTTGACTATCCCCAGTCGACTTTGCCGACAGCCTCGCCGGCGGAGGTGAGGTCGAACGGGTTTAACCAAACACGACGAACGATTGCGGGGAGAGCGTCAGCTGCCCGCCGCTCACGGCCGGTTCACCAAGACTGAGCAGCACGTCGGCGTCGGAAGAGAGCTCGTCCGGCAGGTATTCCGTGAGGAATGAGGCGATTGAGGCACCTGAATCGGCGTTGAAATAACTGGAATCGCCTTCGTGCTCCATAGGCGTGTCGGTATTGCGCAGCAACAGGTTGTAGCCGTTCGGGTGGCCGTCCCGGCGCCAGTCGAGGTAGAGGTCCATGTCGAAGCCGGCCTGCATC
>ENA-OQNM01000694-OQNM01000694.1-human-gut-metagenome-genome-assembly--contig:-NODE-694-length-11795-cov-3.789424_pt1 | contig 11795 bp, 16 predicted proteins | sample MGYA00242632_ERZ504886 | MGnify/ENA primary metagenome ERZ504886 (study PRJEB26092, sample SAMD00036424) | human gut metagenome | host: Homo sapiens | study: EMG produced TPA metagenomics assembly of... | reverse complement strand
TTTGAGTGCGTATAGACCATAGAGCAGCACTTTCGCGTGCGCACATCGCGACTTGTCCAGTTTTTCGCCAGTTGCCGTGTCCTTGGCCAATGCCGAGAGCCTGGGGAAGTGGGCTCATGCCTATGGTCTGCCGTGCGGTTGCGGCCGTCGGCTTGCCGGAGCCGTCGAGAACGGGAAGCTCCATGTCGATCTCGCGGTAGTCATCGATGGCTCGAACACGTCCTCGTATAGCGCGTCATTGGAGCGGAGACGGAAGTTGCGGTCGTGGTTGCCGATGATCAGGTGCAGATGGCGGCAGTTGATGCGGCGCAGGCAGTCGAGCGTGTGCTCGACGGTGCAACGGTAGGAGAGATCGCCGAGAATCCATAGCTCGTCATCACGCCCGACGGTCTCGTTGATGTTGCCGATGATGGTGTTCTCATGGCGTGTGATGTCGCAGATTGCTTTGAACGACGTCTGATTGTCGCGTACGTATTGTTTGATCCATGCGTGCGCGGCGGCGCGACCCTGCGCCTGCCAGACATCACGGTATTCGGTGCGGAGCCTGCCATTGTTCAGGAATCCGCGCAGTGCGGTGACCAGAGGGTGGCCGAAATGCGTGTCCGAAGTGAAATAGCGCATGTGATTCCTTACGGTATGCGGTTGCTGGATGTTTTTATCAATGATAGAGCGCAACATCACGCGAATGACTCTCCCCCAAAAACGCTTGTTGGCTTGTTTGTGGCACCGTTTGGCGATTATGGCGAGTATGAGCGTTGGAATTCCAACGCTCATACTTCGGGTTTTGGCGTTCGGCTGCCACATTGCAAATTCTGTGAATCTAGAGTTTTAGTAATCCAGATATGGAATATTAGCAAAACATGTCAATAAGATATAAAATGATAAAAAATAGTGATTGGAGTGGCAATGGTAGTTCAGCTTGCGACACGTGTTGATGATGATCAGGCGGAAGAGTTCCGTGAAACGACAAAGAAGCTCGGTCTTTCCACGGCTGATGCGCTGCGTATGTTCGTCTCGTCCTTTAATGAATATCAGGGGTTCCCATACCAGGTACGAGTTCGACAGGTTGCGGAACCGTTCGAGAATGAACGGGAGGCTTCTGATTTCGCTAATGATTTGTCGATGAGGATGATCGCTGATGAGGAGGGGTGAGATCTGGACTGTGCTGGCTGATGGTTACGCGAGAAAGCCTCGGCCGGTTGTCGTTGTGCAGAATGACGAAATCGAGGGTTTTGACTCTACCGTGGTATGCCTGATGACTTCTTTTACGTCGGATGATATGACTACCCGGGTTAAAGTTCCTCCTACTACGCAGAATGGTTTGATTAAAAAGTTGGGTGATGACGGAGAAGATTCTTGCAGTGCACACTTTGGCATTGGGCCAACGCATTGGAATTTTGGAAGATGATGTCATGCGCCAGGTGGAAAAGAAACTTGCACATGTTCTAGCTCTATGAAAGCGCTTGATGCGATTTCGCGGGTCGCTATGCCGCAGCAGATAGCGGAGATTGCTCGTCCTATCGCGCTGCGGCATCATGTCAATGAACTGTACCTGTTCGGTTCCATGGCTCGAGGGGAGGGGCATGCGGATTCGGATATCGATTTCATCTATCAGTTTGACGACACCGCCAATCCAATGATTGATGAGTGGGCTTTGCGTGATGATCTTGCATCGACTTTTGGTCGGGAGATCGACTTGGTGAAAAAACGATACATTACCACTGAACTGCAGGACAGACTGGCTGAAATGCAGCGTGTGATATTCGTCAATTCCATAACCTCCAATCCGATGTTCCGCATTATCTGAGGTGTGTTATGAAAACGACGGAAAAAGATGCCTTGCATATCGTCGCGATAGTCCGCGCTCTTCATGATGCGCAACGATTCCTTGGAGGGCTAAGCGCTGAGGAATTCGCTGAGAATGATGAGAAACAGAATGCCGTGGCTATGGTGATTGCCAGAGCAGGAGAGCACACCAGGAAACTCTCAAAAGAATTCCGTGAATCGGAATCCGGCGTTCCATGGCGTGGGGTGAGTGGCATGCGCGACTGGATCGCCCATGATTACGACGGACTTGATTTTGATCGCCTGTACTATGCCGTAACCCATAAAGTACCGGAGGTGTTGGCGGTTCTACAACCATATGTGGAACAACAGGCGCAGATACAGCTCACAAAGAGGAATCCTTTCGATGTGCCACGGATCTGAGGAGGGCTCTGCTTATAACACGCTAGCTTTGAGTAGATTATTCTCATCTGAAGCTAATCGCAAGTTGCCTGAGGATATTCTCAGGGATATGCTTCGCGTGGAAGCTTGGGCATACGGGTTGCTGACGGAGGGGCATACAAAACGTTAAAAAGTGAGCCGGGAGCATGTCTCCTAAACCGAACACACCCCCTCAGACCATAGCGCGGGTCTTGGTTTATTTCTTGCCCCACCCGAATTTAGGCAGTTTGATTTCCGGGAGCTGCTTCAATCCGTCGGCTATGCCTTTGCCGAGCTGCTGCACCCCATCGGCTAAGCCGGCACCCGCGCCCTGTGGATCTTTCGCGATAGCGTTGCCCGCGTTCTGCGCGATGGTAGTGCGGCCTGGTCTCCGGCGTCATGCATTACCCTTGGCAACGGCGGCGCCGGTGTCTTGCACGCCTTTACGCTATCGCGTTGCCGGTGTCTTGGAACGGCGTGCGCGGCTTGGTTCCCGGCGTTCAGCAGGGCTTTGCCGGTATCGTCTACGGCCTTGCCTGCGGCTTGGATCCAGGTAGGTCCGCCCTCGACTTGCAGATGGATATGCCTGAGCTGCAATGTATTGGCGAATGCATTGAGATCGCCGGTGATGCTCTCGATGTTGGCGATGGCATGAGGTGAGCTGTATGGGTTCAGCAATACCTGCCCGCCCACGGTGTTCGCCTTTGCCTCCAGCTGCTCGCCCAATGCATTGAGCGACTGCTCGATTTCCTCGAGGCGCTTGTTCCTGGCGAGCACAATGCCCTTCTTGTGCGCTTCGAGCTGTTCCGGCTCTCCTTGGCATACGCGTGCGAGCTCGATGCAGGAGACCTGATCCTGCATTTTGACCGCGGATGCGAGCATGCCCAGCCATTGGTGGATTTCCTGTCGGATCTGCTGGGTCAGCGGGCGGATCTGCTTGGGATCCTGCTCACGTTCTACTTTTTCGGTGAGTCCCTTGATCTTGGCGATCGCATATGCCTGGATGGTAGCGATGTCTTGTGGGCAGCTTGACACCTTGGACCATGTGGTTTCGCTGATCGAACCGACCTGCTGGTAGATGAGCATGGTCTCGTCAATCATGTGGGAGATTCCGGCGAGTTTGCTGACGGTCTGGTCCTTCTGGTCGCGCAGCAGATCGTCGAGCTTCGCATCGATATCCTTCAGGTAATCGGTGATTTCGGAGACGGCCTGTTCCAGAGCCATCTGTACCATGACGCCGCTGATGCCGGTGAGCATGGCGGGGTTGAGCTGCCCTGGTTGGGTAAATTTCAGATGCTTGATGATGCGTCCGTTCGGTTGCCGCACAACACCGGCCTGGAGCGCTCCTTTCTTGCCGTTCTTGCCGTACTTGGCGACCAACTCGGCCGATTCCTTGGTGAGCTTCACCCAGCGCCCGCTTTCGACCATGGCATCGCTGGCCTTCTGTGCGCCCTTGCTCGCCATCGAGACGGTCTGCACAGCTTTGGCCTTGAACGCCTTGGAATCGAAGCCCTCGCTCTTAAGCCATAGGTCTATGACACCGGCGTCGCCGAGGAACGTGATGCCCTGCTCGTCCTGGATGATGCTGACGCTCTGAACATCGTCTGCGTTGCCGTCCTCGGCGTTTTCGTCATTGTCGCCTCCGCCGTCGGAGGGGATGAGTTCGTTGGAATCGTCGTCGATCATGGTTCGTCCCTTCAAATCCACTTGGCAGCAGTATACGACCGGTAGACGCGTCGGTGCGTTTTGGAGTGGCGGATATGGAAGGCGACAGGAAAATCAGTTTTCGATCTGGGCGTCGCCCGAGTCGAGGGATTGGAAGATCTCGTTGGACAGGGCCTCGGTCTGTGTCTGGTACAGGAGAAGATGCTTCGTGCAATATGAATGACGAAGTGTGCAGTTGAAGAAATGGCTACTGTGCGATTATGCGCGATGGTGAGCGAGCTCGCTTCCACTGATAAATGGCTGGGCTATCGGTTTTATCTGCCGGAAGCATGGCGAGCTCGCGAAGAAAACATGGCCCATGATGAATGCGGATTATCCGCATGTTATCCATCGGACAAATAAAGGAGCAGATACCATGAGTATCGCAAGCGATACGCCTTATCAGAGTGGAGAAGACATGGGAGAGAACGAGACTGAGAGCGTGATGGGGAAGAACGATCGCAAGGGCAATGTTCTTGTTATCGGAAATTCCGGTGTGGGTAAATCCACGTTAATCAATGCCGTTGTTGGCGAACAGGTGGCAGTTACCGGGCGTGGAACAGCAGGACAGACGAACAGACTGGAAATATACGGAGAAGATGATGCAAGCCCATTCCGCATTATTGATTCCGTTGGATTTGAACCGGCTTTCTTCAAACGTTACCAAGCCATTGCAGCAATGAAGAAATGGTCCAGAGAAAGTGTGGAGGATGGCAAGTCCGACCACCAGATCAATGTCATCTGGTTTTGTGTAGAAGGCACTTCTGGCAAACTGTTCCCGCAGGCGGTAAGGAATTTTCTGGATGCGACAAAGCATTGGCCGCATGTTCCGATCGTTGTGATTATTACGAAGTCGTATTCGAAGCGAGACCGTGAAGAGAATATCGCGTTGGTCCAAAAGGCCTTCGGTGAGGTGAAGACAAGCAGAATGCCGAAGGCCATCATTCCGGTTGTTGCCGATACCTTCTGGATAGACGATGACAAGTATGCTGCCCCTGACGGTATTGATGAGCTGATTGCCACGACAGTTGAGTTTATGCCGGAGGGCTTGCAGGCTGCCAAGGAAGATGCCGCTCAATTCAGATTGAACAGGAAGCGCGTTCTGTCGCAAAGCACGACAGCAGCCGCAACATTGAGCGCCGTGATTGTTGGTGCTGTGCCTGTGCCGATTCCAGATGCCACGATTCTTGGTCCCGTTGAGATTGCTGCGATTACGGCCATCAGCAAGATTTATGGAATCGACAAGGAACATGGTGCCGAACGGTTCAAAGAGACCATTGCGGAAGTAGGTACCGTCAGTTTGGCGGCCAAGGGCGTGCTGAGTCTCACTAAGGCGATTCCAGGCCTCAATCTTGCGACTTCCGTGGCGAATGCCGTGGTTGCCGGAAGCATCGTTGCAGCACTATGTGGGGCTACAATCTATGCTTGCGAGCAGGTTTATCTTGGCAATAAGAGCGCCGACGATGCCGACTGGCTGAAGCGGCTTGTGGAGAGCAAGCTTTCGGGAGATTTCGTGGCAAAGGTAACGGATGCCTTGAAACAGACGGCCAGTGATGGCTTGGATGCCAAGAGGATTGCCGATCTGATCTTCGGGCTCTTTTCGACGGGAAAGTGACGATTGTTTTTGCTGAGAATCAGTGCGGGTCTCACGCGGATAATAGCGTGAAACCCGCACTGTTTACTTCTAGAGGGTTCGTTTAATCGGCTAAATCGTTTGCGGAAACTGGTCCAGTCACACCCATAGGGCTATTTGCCATTAGAGCAATGTCATCCGCAAGATTGTTTATCTCGAAGTCCTATGTCAAGTGTCTGTCATCTGATAGTTCACATCTATCAGTTCCTGGCGCGGGGGAATCCCCTTTATTACAGTTTTGATTGCTTTTTCGAGATCATCTTCTTTTTTACCCTATCTGGGGTAGACTGAAATATTCTTGTGCCTGAGCGAAGGGAGGATTACATGGCGGGCTCATACGGTGCGGAGTCGACACGAGGGGAGTGGTACAGGCTTTCCTTCACTGTCGGCGGGCTTCTTGCTTCGCAGGGTCGCGCGCTTGCCGAAATGTATCTGGACCATGTGGGTTGCAGTAACGCTGGGTGTTCTTCCCAAACCGAGGTGGGCGAATCCATTGTTGTGATTCGTTCGCAGGCCATCGAGGAAAACGTTCTCGCAATTCGCACGGATTCCGCGAACAGGCGCGTTGTGGCGGAGACCACCAAGCGGCTCAGTGCGCTCACCGTTAGGGAACTTGCATATTTGGCAGGCCCGGATTCCTCCATATCCGACCGTGAGGCGCTCATGTGGATTGCCATGTGCCGGTATTATGCAATCGTCGGGGAATTCGCTGGTGAAGTGCTCAAAAAGCATTATTTTACCGGCAATACGCATCTGGACTTTGAGGATTATGATCGGTTCATTGCGGACAAAGCCACATGGCATCCTGAACTGGAAGCCGTAAGCGGGGAACGGCGAAGAAACTTCGGTCCAATCTGTTCAAGGCCATGGCTGAGGCCCATCTGTTCGATAAAAACTTCCGACACGGTGGTCTCCTTCCTGCCCAGTCCCTCTTTGACGGATATTCTTATGAAGAGACCGGATTCCTTCGGGTTTTTCCCGATGCGTGAATCATCCTTGTGAGTACGAATGGGGGATAGCATGACCGATTTCATCGCAGGCGTTGAAGCTGCCGATGAGCACCGTGATATTGATGCTGATTTCGCTCATTTGCGCGAGATAATGGAGTCCCTATTACATTTGTGATTACCCGCCTAGGCAGGAGCTTATCGAAGAGTTCTACCAGTATGTGCTGTGCGACATTCATATGGGTGCCCGGTTCAAGGGTGTGCACTGGCAGGACGTATATGGGATTCTGTCGGATGCCATTTGCGAGTTGATTGTCAACGCGATAATGCATTGCAGCTACAACTATTCGAGCATTCAGATTGTGATTTATGACAATCGGCTGGAAATCACCTCGCCAGAGCGCTTGCCGATGGGTAGACCATTGAACGCATGAAGCGGGGATATTTGAAATATACGTAACGATGCCTTGGCCTCTGCTTTTGAGCACATCGGTATATTGAGCATGGGGGCAGTATCCTGCGTGTGATGCAGAAGGTATGTGATGCCGGATTGGCGGAATCAAAATTCCTTGGTGGCGATACGGATCTGTGCATCAATATCTATCGTAATGGCTCAGAGACAGTTTTCGACGACGGGATTGTGACGGGATTACGACGCGATTCGGGTCTTGGTGACGCAATTATGACGCGATCCGAATTCTGATGACGCTATTGCAGAGGAAAACCCAGCATCTGAAAGATTTTAGGAACTGATTTTCGATGAGCTCTGAAAGAGGGAATGGGTGACCACTGCGTATACCGTGGCTCTTAAGGAAACGCTCCCGGAAACCTCTGTCGCCCCCGGAACGAGCGGTTGGAAGTGGTGAAGCGTGTGCCGAAGTTCTTCGACAGCGAAGAACGCGCCAAGCGCCTCGCGAGACGTCTCAATGCGCTACTGATTTTCAGGCGAAGATGATTGCCGGGTTGCTGCAGCTGCTCGCGTAATCTTCGCAGGGTGGCGGATCCGGCATCGAAGAACAGGACTGTACATCCTTGGGTAAGTGAGCATGCCGTACATGAACAGAATATGTAATCAAGATGTTGGTACGCGAGAATGCATGAAAGTGCGCGAGAGTGCGCGAACGCATTCTGACGGATTACTAACCTAGATGCAGGTTCTATCTGTTGGAACCCCTGTCGCGCTCGCGAAGAAAACGTGGCTCATAGTGAATGCAGATTGGGCAGCGTGCAACTATTCAGGTGTTACTTACGAACGTATATACAGCGTCAATTGGCTTTATTACTATTGCCGTAGGCAAATTCAACCGGATATCTCTGAGCATTCTTCGCAAGCTTATCGAGGATTATCTCGTCAAGGTCAAATCCAAATTTGTCAGATAGCATGATGCAATATATGAGTACATCTGCTATTTCCTCATGAATATGTTCGATATTGCTGTCTTGTGGCTCGTCGTTCCATTGAAAACATTCCAGAAGTTCTGCGGCCTCAATGCTGATAGATTTGGCAAGATTGCCGGGAGTGTGGAATTGAGACCAGTCCCGCTCTGCTACGAATTTACGGATCGCGTTGATGCTTGAATCGGAAATCATAATACGTAAGTGTATGTCGAATCTTTTCTGAAGGCCTCTCTCGGGTGCATAATGAGCATATGACGAAGAGCGCGCTTCCAAAGCCAATCATTATAGATTTGCCGTATCAGAGCATTGATGACAAAGCAGAAATAGAGAAAGCCTTTGTCGAGCAATTGGGATACGAGACATTATCTGCTGTTGAGCGTGAGACTTTGCACTATATTTTCGATTATCCAACGGTGTATGTGGTTCATTCAAAGAAGAGGAATCAGCATACTTTACGTCCCGAATATACGGTGTATGTGGGAGAGACGAATAATATTCGTAGTAGAACAATGCAGCATCTGAGGGAAGATCCCAAAACGAGAGTTGATTGGAAGGAATTTCAAGAAAATTTGCAGAGCGACGCTCGTTCTGTGTGGCAGTATGTCATTGGCAATCCGCATTTCAACAAATCTCTGACTTTGGATGTGGAGAACCGGCTGATGCATTATCTTCTTGGCTCTGATGCAGTCAAGAATTTGAACAATCGTCGCACCAATGCGCAAGGCGACTACTATACACAGGATGAATTCAACCAGATTTTCTCGGACATCTGGATGGAACTGAACCGACAGGATCCGGAACTATTTCCGGCTGAGGAGATTATTCGCGATTCTGCACTTTTTAAAGCATCGCCTTTTCACCAATTGAGTGATGATCAGATAGCTGCGGAGGAATCGATTATGGACGCGCTTTCTGAAGCTCTTGCCGGCTCTGGTGATTCAGCCGATTCCGGTTTATCGAGACTGATTTTCGTGCAAGGCGTTGCGGGTACTGGAAAGACGGTTTTGCTAAGTCACCTGTTTTATCGCATAGCAACAGAAATGGATATCAATGGGCGCATCAATGACGAAGATGATGAAGATATTCTGGAAACCGATTCATCACTAAAAATCAGTAGGGAAGATCGCAGAAAAGCATATATCCTTGTCAACCATAACCAGCAAATGCACGTTTATAACCAAATTGCAAGCAAATTAGGTTTGCAGAAACATTTTGGCGAGGTGGCTCTTAAACCGAGTCAATTCATCAATCGATTTAGTGAGAAAACAACAAGTAATCGAGCTATTGCGGACAAGCCCCGAGGCAAAGCCGATGTAGTGCTTGTTGATGAAGCTCATCTGCTGTTGACGCAGGGTGACCAAGGATACTCGGGCAAGAACATGCTGCACGATTTATTGCGTCGTGCGAAAGTGGTTATTGCGGTATTCGACCCGAATCAGATTTTGCAAACTTCGCAGCGTTGGAGCGAAGAGGATCAGGACATGCTCTTTCCGCAGCAAGCAGAAAGCGACGTGCAAAAAACTGCTGCTGGCTATAGCGGGCAGTTGGAGCGATTTGTGCCATTGAATATGTGGGGTGATCACTATTTGCTAAGTCGCATATGCTTGCATAGGCAATTTCGCATTGCTGCGGATGATGCGACGATTCGATGGATTGATGATTTCGCTGATGGTAAGAGAATAGGTCGTATTCCTCAAGACATTGGGGAGAAGGATAGAAAAACAGGCGAATATGTCCGCGAGCCATTTGAAATCAGAGTATTCGATTCGCCGGTTGGACTGTTTAAAGCCATAAAGGAGAAGGCATATCTAAAGGCTTCAGGCGTTGACGGATGCGGGCTTTCTCGTGTGGTTGCTACGTATGATTGGGAGTATAAGGGCGGCAAAATCAACGATTCCAGTCCCGATGGTCTTTGGAATGTTGAGATGCATCGCGATGCACAGGGAGTATGGCGCATGGGAGCGGCTCCGGGAATGCAGAGAGGATACGATGCGTTTAATCCTGATGGAAGAGCTGATTATTTCTGTCATCCATGGAATTACGAAATCAAGGTAGGGGATAAGGGTCTTTCCCTAGATGCTGTCTGGGCGGAAAGTCCGCATACGCTTAATGAAGTAGGATCAACGTTCTCTATTCAAGGGTTTGATCTTAATTATGTAGGTGTCATCATTGGACCGTCGGTTACCTATCGCGAAGGGAAAATCGTTTTTAACGAAAAGGCAAGTTGTAATAAACGTGCAGTGAGTAAGAGGAACGGCTCAATCAGCTACGCGCAATCCAATCTGCGTAATGAACTGAATGTTCTGCTCAAACGCGGTGTGCATGGATTGTATTTATTCGCCGTTGATCCTGAACTGCAGGCCGCTCTCAAAGAAGCTGCCAGTAAGTAATTGCTTGACTGTACTTGATGTTCGTCTATGTTCATCTTTGAGTTTATCCAGCCGATGCGTATGCAATGTTGAGCGATACATAACCGTCCGAAAAGAGGCCGCCATGAAATACGGAATGAGAAAACCCAGCTGGAAGAAGAGCCTGCCCGCGCGCACGAAGGGACGCGCCATCCGTGCGGTCAAGCGGGCGCTGATCCCCGGCTACGGCAAGAAGGGCATGGGGTGGCTGCATCCCAAGCGCAAACTGTACAACGCCATCTACAAGAAGACCACGTTCAGCCTGTTCGACCTGTTCAAGTAGTCGGTAATCGGGTAATCGCTAGAACAAATCATCATGCGATCCGGTGCGTGTGAGCACGAGTTGCAGCTCCTGCTTCTCCACACGGTAAATGACGAGCCAGTCACCCTCGATGTGGATTTCGCGGTATCCCCTCCAGCTTCCGGTCAGCTGATGGTCGCGGTATTTTGTGCTGAGCAACTGTTTGTCCTGGGCCATGAGCGTGTCGATGGCCTGTCTAAGCTTATCGGGATTGTAATGCTTTTTAAGCAGAGCCTTGAAATCCTTTTTGAATTGCGTTGTGCGAAAAACCGACTTAAGCATCCAACAGATCCTTCATCAACGCATCCGTGCTGGTGAAGGATTCTCCGTCATGGGTTTCCGCTTGGCGGCGTGCCTCAATGCTGGACGGATTGTCCCTGGTGATCTTGAAAGGCATGCCGTTTTCGCGGATTGATTGGCGCAGAAAGATGTTGATTGCCGTTGACAGATCCATGCCCATATCGGCATACAGTTCCTTTGCCTCTCGCTTGATCGCTGGGTCCGTGCGGAAACTGATCGTCGCAGTGTCGCTCATAGTCGCTCCTCATCATATGCAGGTGACGGTTACAAGCAATTGTAATGCGAATGTCATGCTGTTGTCTATACACGAGATCCCGCCATACGGGAGCACATTCCGTATGGCGTGATCTTCTATGTTCGTAATATCGCGTCTATGCTTCGGGAAAGGGTGATCAACGTTTTGGAATCCATGCTGGCAAGCGTTGCGGTCATTCCTGCAATGTGAATTGGAAGGGACCGTCCGCCACGGAACCGACGCGCATGCGGGCGCCGAACCGGCCCTCACACACGGGGACATCGCCCGACCGCAGCGCTTCATTGAACCGGATCCATATCAGATTCGCATGCTCATCATCGGCATCATGAGATACTAGCTGCGGCCTGCCGACCGCGGAACGCCGCAACGTGGTGAGCGGCTGTGGAATCGACAGAATCTCGCCGTGCATCTCCTGAACGGACGACGACAGTTGGCCTTGCGGACCGTCGAAGCAGCGCAAGGTGAGCACACGATGCGCCATCCGTGCAAGCGTTCCCTCATCATCATCAGGTTCCACTTCAATGGTCAGCACCAATCCGGGCCCGATCTGCACCATGTCGAATGTCGGATCCGGTGTGCCCAACTTCGTTCAATGCGATGGCGCTCGCCTCGGACACGCGTTGCAGGGAAGCGTTTCATAACG
>ENA-OQNM01000691-OQNM01000691.1-human-gut-metagenome-genome-assembly--contig:-NODE-691-length-11832-cov-1.907988_pt1 | contig 11832 bp, 14 predicted proteins | sample MGYA00242632_ERZ504886 | MGnify/ENA primary metagenome ERZ504886 (study PRJEB26092, sample SAMD00036424) | human gut metagenome | host: Homo sapiens | study: EMG produced TPA metagenomics assembly of... | reverse complement strand
CAATGATACAATCAATGACTGGATTCGGTAAGGTTACAGCCGAACTTCCTTCTAAAAAAGTAACCGTAGAAATAAAAGCTCTGAACAGCAAGCAACTGGATTTGTCGACCCGCATTCCTTCCATCTACAAGAAAAAGAAATGCAAATACGCAGTTTGTTACTCCAGTCGCTTGAACGTGGAAAAGTCGAATTTAATATATTTGTCGAATATATCGGTAAAGACACGCCCACACAGATCAACTTGGCTGCGGTAGAAAACTATTACAATCAAATCAAAGATATTGCCGACCGCCTGAACATCGGACTTCCCGCCGACTGGTTCCAGACCCTGCTCCGTATGCCGGACGTGATCAAGACAGAGGCCCAGGAAGTAAACGAAGAGGAATGGAATGTGGTTGAGAAAGCGATCAAAGAGGCCATAGGGCACCTTTGCGATTTCCGTATTCAGGAAGGCGCCATGTTACAAAAGTTGTTCGAACAGAAAATTGCCAATATCTCCCGCCTGCTTTCAGAAGTAGAACAGTATGAAAAGGAGCGGATCGAAAAAATCAAAGCCCGTATCATGGACAATCTCGAAAAGATTGCCGGACAGGACTACGACAAGAACCGGTTCGAACAGGAGATGATCTATTATATCGAAAAACTGGATGTAAACGAGGAAAAGAACCGCCTGGACAACCACCTGAAATATTACATCAGCACGATGGAGAGCGGACACGGACAAGGTAAGAAACTCGGTTTCATCGCCCAAGAAATGGGACGTGAAATCAACACCCTTGGTTCGAAAAGCAACCATGCCGAGATGCAAAAACTTGTCGTCCAGATGAAAGACGAACTGGAACAAATCAAAGAACAAGTATTAAACGTATTATAAAAACGATATATGGCTGGCAAACTGATCATATTCTCCGCGCCGTCCGGTTCGGGCAAATCCACTATCATCAATTTCCTGCTGAAGCAGAATCTGAACCTGCATTTTTCCATCTCGGCTACCAGCCGGGCCCCACGTGGTACGGAAAAGGACGGAGTGGAATATTATTTCCTTACACCGGATGAATTCCGTGCCCGTATAGCAGCAGGAGATTTCCTGGAATACGAAGAGGTCTATACCGACAAATATTACGGCACGCTGAAAAGCGAGGTGGAACGAAGGCTGATGAGTGGCGATAACGTCATATTCGATGTCGATGTCGTAGGAGGTTGCAACATCAAGAAGTTTTATGGCGACCGTGCTCTTTCGGTCTTTATCCAGCCCCCTTCGATCGAAGATTTGCGGAGTCGTCTGGAAGGACGCGGTACGGATGCTCCGGAAGTAATCGAAAGCCGCATTGCCAAAGCCGAATTTGAACTGGGTTTTGCCGACAAATTTGACGTAATCGTGGTGAACGACAAGCTGGAAGTCGCACAAAAAGAAGCACTAAAAGTGATAAAAGAGTTCCTTAAAAAAGCATGAACGGCAAGAAGTTATCCAAGAAATGGCTATATACATTCATTGGTATAGCATTTGTCGCTCTTGCCACTTGTACAGCCGCCCTATATTATAAGGAGTATATCATAGCGACCGGTACCGGATTGGTATTCGGTGCACAAGTCATAAATATCATCAAGTGGAAACGGGACTGAAAGAAAATACGGTCAGCAAACGTAAAACCGGCATTTATTCCGGTTCATTCAATCCGGTTCATATCGGCCATCTGGCATTAGCCAACTGGTTGTGTGAATTTACGGAGTTGGACGAGCTATGGTTTCTGATCACCCCCCATAACCCGCTAAAAGAGAAGGAAGAACTGATGGATGACCGGCTTCGCTATGAACTGGTAAAAAAATCCATCGCTGGTTACCCTAAGTTCCACGCCAGTGACTTCGAGTTTTCTCTTCCTCAACCCACTTATACCATCAACACACTCCGGACATTGGAAGCAAGTTATCCGGACCGTGAATTCTATTTCATCATGGGTGCGGACAATTGGAAATATATTACCCGGTGGGTAGAATACGAAGCCATCATTTCCAATTATCCGATCTTCATCTATCCGCGCAAAGGATTCGATGTTGAAATTCCGGCACAATATCCTCACATAAAAAAAGTAGACGCCCCTTTGGTCGAAATATCCTCAACCTTTATACGCGAAGCTTTCAAGACCGGAAAAGATGTCCGCTTCTTCCTGCCCGAAGCCATACGTAATCTGCCTTTTCCATTACAAAACAATACCTTTTAAGAACATAAAGCGTAAAGTCGCATACGTTTTTAGGCAATAAGTAAGAAAAGTTTTGTATTTTTGCGCCGTATTATACAAAATAATAGCGTAATGAATCTATTAGAACTGAGTGAACAGGAAATCATAAGACGTAACAGCATGGAGCAGTTACGTCAGATGGGGATAGAACCTTATCCCGCAGCTGAGTATGTAACGAATGCATTTTCCAAAGAGATAAAAGAGAATTTTAAAGACGATGCAGAGCCCCGCCCTGTAAGTATTGCCGGTCGCATCATGAGCCGCCGCATCATGGGAAAGGCTTCCTTCATGGAATTGCAGGATTCAGAAGGCAGAATACAGGTTTATATCTCTCGTGACGACATTTGCCCGGAAGAAAATAAAGATCTGTATAACATTGTTTTCAAGAAATTGCTCGATATCGGCGACTTTGTCGGAATCAAAGGTTTCGTATTCCGTACACAGATGGGCGAAATTTCCGTCCATGCACAAGAGATAACGGTATTATCCAAATCACTCAAGCCGCTACCGGTCGTCAAATACAAAGACGGTGTAGCATACGATGGATTCAACGATCCGGAATTGCGTTATCGCCAACGCTATGTCGACCTGGTGGTCAATGATGGCGTAAAGGATATTTTCATGAAACGTGCGGCAGTTATCAAGACCATGCGTACCGCGCTGGACGAAGCTGGATATACGGAAGTGGAAACTCCGATCCTGCAATCCATCCCCGGAGGGGCAAGCGCACGTCCGTTCATTACGCACCATAACTCGCTGGATATCGACCTCTATCTGCGTATTGCTACCGAACTGTATCTGAAACGATTGATCGTCGGAGGTTTCGAAGGTGTCTACGAAATCGGTAAAAACTTCCGTAACGAAGGTATGGATCGCACCCACAATCCGGAATTTACCTGTATGGAACTTTATGTCCAATATAAGGACTACAACTGGATGATGAGCTTCACCGAACAGCTATTGGAACGTATCTGTATCGCCGTCAACGGTACATGTGAAAGTGTAGTCGACGGCAAGACCATCAACTTTAAGGCTCCTTACCGCCGTCTGCCGATTCTGGATGCCATCAAGGAAAAGACAGGTTACGACCTGAATGGCAAGAGCGAAGACGAGATACGCACGATTTGCAAGGATTTGAACCTTGAAATCGATGAAACAATGGGTAAAGGCAAGCTGATCGATGAAATCTTCGGTGAATTCTGCGAAGGCACGTTTATCCAGCCGACTTTCATTATCGACTACCCGGTCGAGATGAGTCCGCTAACCAAGATGCACCGGAGCAAACCTGGATTGACCGAACGTTTCGAATTGATGATCAACGGTAAAGAAGTGGCAAATGCCTATAGTGAGCTGAACGATCCGATCGATCAGGAAGAGCGCTTCAAAGAGCAATTGCGCCTGAGCGAAAAAGGAGATGACGAAGCGATGTTCATCGACCAGGACTTTTTGCGTGCACTGCAATTCGGTATGCCTCCGACGTCTGGTATCGGTATCGGCATCGACCGTCTGGTGATGTTGATGACTGGCCAAACGACTATTCAAGAAGTGTTGCTCTTCCCGCAGATGCGCCCGGAAAAGACAGTTAAGAAAGACACCGCAGACAAATATGTCGCACTGGGTATCGATGAAGCATGGGTTCCTGCTTTACATAAAGCCGGATATCTCACAACCGACACGTTGGTAGATGCTAATCCCAACAAGCTGAGACAGGAACTCTGCGAAATGAATAAGAAATACAAACTGGAATTGCAAAACCCCACTGCCGAAGAAGTAGAGGCATGGATTGCAGGCGCAGCCAAATAAGAGTAATACTATGAAGTTGCCCGGAAAAATTGCAATAATGGGAGGTGGTAGCTGGGCTACCGCCTTGGCCAAGATTGTACTTTCTACACAAGATAGTATTAACTGGTATATGCGTCGGCCAGACCAAGTAGAAGAGTTTCTGTTGTTGGGACATAACCCCAGCTATCTTTCCGCCGTCAAATTTGATACTGACAAAATCAAATTCTACACGGATATCAACAAAGTAATCAAAGATTCGGACACTTTGATTTTCGCCACCCCTTCTCCTTTTTTGAAACAACATTTGATGAAGGTGACGACCTCCATGCAAGACAAATTCATCATTTCGGCCATCAAAGGAATCGTTCCGGACGAAAACATGCTCGTAGCCGATTATTTTGCCGAATACTACAATGTCCCGATTGACAATATCGCTGTCATCGGCGGTCCGTGCCATGCCGAAGAGATCGCTCTCGAACGGTTGTCCTATATCACGCTGGCTTGCCCTAATATCGAGAATGCAAGAGCTTTCTCCTCCGTATTTAAGAACCAGTATCTGAACAACTCCTGTTGCAAGGATGTTACAGGTATTGAATATGCTTCCGTATTGAAAAACGTATATGCTATCGTCGCAGGTATCTGCCACGGTATGAAGTACGGAGATAATTTTCTGGCAGTTTTCATCTGCAACGCGATCGAAGAGATGCGTAACTTCCTCAACGCCGTACATGGCCTGGAACGGGAGTGTGACAGATTCGGTAGTATCTCCGGTGATCTTCTGGTAACCGCATATTCTCGCTTCAGCCGGAACCGTACGTTCGGGACCATGATCGGGAAAGGTTATTCCGTCAAAATAGCCCAGCTCGAAATGGAGATGATCGCCGAAGGATATTACGGGACAAAATGTATTCGGGAGATAAACGAAAAATATAAAGTAAACATGCCGATCTTGGATACTTTATATAGTATTCTATACGAAAAGAAATCGCCGACTACCGCGATACGGCAGTTGACTGAAACATTTAAATAATAATGTAAATATGAAGAACATCAGTCTTAACATTGACAAAGCGCTGGGTACTGTGACGAAAGAACAGGTGTATGCTCAGGCTGCAAAGGCCCACGAATGTAATGCCACTTTACAAAATGGTAATGGTGCAGGTAACGACTTTTTAGGTTGGTTGCACCTCCCCTCTTCTATTACAGATGCTGAACTGACAGACATCGAAAATACAGCTAACGTACTTCGTTCCAAATGTGAAGTTATTGTCGCCATCGGTATCGGCGGTAGCTATTTAGGAACAAAAGCAGTGGTAGAAGCATTAAACAATAGCTTCGACTGGTTACATACGAACCGTAAAAATCCGGTTTTAGTATATGCCGGACACAATATCGGTGAAGATTACTTGTATGAACTTTGCGAAATCCTGAAAGGCAAACAGTTCGGTCTGATCAATATCTCCAAATCCGGTACGACTACCGAACCGGCCTTAGCTTTCCGCATGCTGAAAAAGCAACTGGAAGACGCAGTCGGCAAAGAAGAAGCCAAACACCGTATCGTCGCCATCACAGACGCCAAAAGAGGCGCTCTCCGCACGCTGGCTGACCAGGAAGGCTATAAGACATTCATTATTCCCGACAACGTCGGCGGTCGTTTCTCCGTACTGACTCCAGTTGGTTTGTTACCTATTGCCGTTGCCGGTATCAGCATCCGCGATTTGGTTGCCGGAGCTATTTCGATGGAAAAAGCAACAGACGTAAGCGTTCCTTTTGCTGAAAATATGGCAGAAATCTATGCTGCTACCCGTAACGAATTATATAAGAGCGGCAAGAAGGTTGAAATCCTCGCCAACTTCCATCCGAAACTCCACTACATCGCCGAATGGTGGAAACAGTTGTACGGTGAAAGCGAAGGCAAGGACGGTAAGGGTATTTTCCCTGCTTCCGTCGATCTGACAACCGATCTGCATTCTATGGGCCAGTGGATCCAGGATGGTGAACGCACGATCTTCGAAACTGTTATTTCTGTTGAAGAGCCGAACCACAAAGTAGTCGTCCCAACCGACGAAGCAAATCTGGACGGTTTGAACTTTCTCGCCGGTAAACGTGTGGACGAAGTGAACAAGATGGCAGAATTAGGTACTCAATTGGCTCACGTGGACGGCGGTGTTCCTAACTTGAAGATCACAATGCCGGAAGTAAGCCCTTACTACATCGGCCAGCTATTCTACTTCTTTGAAAGAGCCTGCGGCATCAGCGGTTACATGTTGGGAGTAAAATCCGTTCGACCAGCCAGGTGTAGAGACCTATAAAAAGAACATGTTTGCCCTAGCTCGAACAAACCGGGGTTAACGAAAAGGAAAACGCGAAGCGATCCGCGCACGGTTGTAGACCAACAATCACATAATATTAAAAATTTTTCAGGCACGACTCTCCTTACAAAAGGATCGTGCCTAGAAAAATATCTATTAGCAAGACTAATTAAAAATGATTCAAAGAAGCAATCCGACCCAATATCTGACAAAAACAGCGACTAAGGTTTTATTTTCTCCCAAGGCCGTACTTTTCGATATGGATGGTGTCCTTTACGATTCCATGCGTTTTCATGCCCGTGCCTGGTACGAAACGGCTACCCACCACCAGTTGATCTCCACCCCGGAACTATTCTACCTGTATGAAGGCCGGACGGGTGAAAGCACGATCAACGAATTGTATCTAAAAAAACTTTCCTGCGAGATGCGACCGATGAGGAAAAGAAATCCATCTATGAAGAAAAAGCTATCTTGTTCAATCAATATAACGATGGAAAGGCAATGCAAGGAGCGGCCGAAGTACTGAAAAAAGTAAAAGCCTCCGGCTTGCAAACACTTGTCGTAACCGGTTCCGGACAACACAGCTTAATCAACAAGCTGGAACATACCTACCCAGGCTATTTCAAACGGGAAAAGATGGTGACGGCCTTTGACGTGAAGTTAGGCAAACCTCATCCCGAACCTTATCTGATGGGATTGGAAAAGGCAGGAGTCAAACCCTATGAAGCTCTTGTCGTAGAGAATGCCCCGATGGGCATACAAGCGGGAGTAGCTGCAGGGATCTTCACGATAGCAATCAATACTGGTCCTTTGGACGACCGAATTTTACTCGATGCTGGCGCCGATCTACTTTATCCGGACATGACGGCTTTGGCGAAGGATTGGGACAACCTTATGAATGCAATCAAGATCTCTTAAATAAATTAGGCACGGATTACAATTGATGTAACCTGTGCCTAAAAAACTTATACAAAAACGTCTTACTTCACATAATCCGCCTTGTTCAGATAATCATAGCTCTGCTGGACGCTGGCAACCGGATCGTTTTGGGTATACTGTTCGACTTCAACATACCAATCTTTGATATTATTTGCGTACATCTGGTCAAAAATAGGTTTGAAGTTCATCTTACCACTGGCGCCGATTTCCTTTTCGTCTTTGATATGGACAGCCTTGAACTGGCTCGGACGGTTCTTCAGGTAAGCAACCGGATCACCACCGCCTTCCTGTACCCAATACACATCCATTTCAAAAAATACATGATTCGGACTTACATTATCTAACAAGAAGTCGTAAATCAATTGATCTCCGATTTTACGGAATTCAAAAGCATGGTTATGGTAACCGAATGCGATGCTGGCGGCTGCCGTCTTGTAGCCAACGGTATTGAAATAGTCGCAATACATCTTCAAATCGTCCAAAGTCGTCTGGTCGGTAACCGGCATCCACGGCTGAACCATGTATTTGACACCTAATTCATTGTGGGCATCGATAGCCTGATCCCACCAACTCATCACTTCAGCTTCTTTTTCCTTTGTGAAAGCTTGTCCTAAGTGAGCGCTCGTACATTTCATGCCCAAATCATTCACCATCTTCTTGAACTCAGCAGGAGCCAAACCATAGATCTTGCCATTGTCATAGCTAGCTGTTTCAAGATTCTTATAGCCCATTTTCGAAGCCGTTTCCAATACCTTCTGGATTCCTTCTTCTTTTACAAGGTCTCTTAAAGAATATAGCTGAAGCCCGATATACTTGGAGGACTCGGAAGCTGAGGCTTTACCGGCACAAGATGTTAACAACTGAGGCATCACTATCCCCCCTGCGAGCATTAACGAAGCCCGCTTTAAAAACTCACGTCTGTTCTGCATAGTACTAAAAAATTAAGTTTGCTTTGAGAATTTCTACAAAAGTAAAACTATATTCGGTGGATTCTAACATAATAACGTTAAAATCATCAAAACGGAGTCATAAAACCTTCTTATCTTCTTTTACCAACCTCTTAAGAGGACGACAAGAGAAGCCATAAGAGGAATACCATTAAAAAGTCTGCTTCATCTTCATATACCTATGCTGCTTTATAATCATTTTCCGGCTACGAATAATTTGAAAGCGATATATCACGAGGGCCAGTACGAAATAGACACCTGCCTGAATCCATAACGTATGATATTCATGTACCACCTCATTCAATGCCGCCCCACATGTATTGATACGGATGAATCCCTGAATCCCCGGTGTCGAAGGAAACAGATATCCTATAGCCTGCCAGAACGGAGGAATCGCTTCTTTCGGCCAGGAGACTCCGGATATGAATAACAAGATCACAGATGTAAAGACAAACACTAGCATAGGCGCCTCTCGGGTAGTCATAAAACCGGACAATGTCATGGCAAAGAAGATCGAAGCAAACAGATACGGCAGGATGAACAGCAAGATCGTAACCGGATCACCCACTTGAGGCAGGGAGAAGAGTTTCGGCACGACGGCTAATACCCAGATGCAGACAACTACATAAATCAAGATATAGGTCAGAGACTTGCCTAACACGATACGCAACGTCCCGTTGAAATGCCGGCTAATCGGAACAAGGCTGTGGAAGCGGTTCTTTTCACGTGCTGTCCCCCCTAACATACCGATCCCTAAAACCAGTGTTTGCTGGATAACTAAAATAAGGATAGCCGGAACTAAAAAACTGGCAAAGCCGTTTTGCGTATTGAAGAGGGTCACGGATTCATAAGGAATCGGATTGACCGTTATTTCCTCCTGCTTTGCCGATGCACCCGGAGCATTATGCATCCGTATTTCTTTCCCTAAGTCGAGTGATACTTCCGTTGCCGCCAGCAAAAACGCTTTATAAAACAGCAGGCTGCTCATATCGCAATACAAGGGAACCGTCGTCTGCTTGCCCGTATGCAAATTCTTACTGAACTCGGTCGGGAAATAAAGGATTCCATAGGCTTCCTTCCTGTCCAGCATCCGCTTGGCCTCCTCCATATCCGTCGAGACGGCGACTACCCTGACATCGGGCGTAGCATTCACACGACGGGTAAACTCGCGACTTAGATAGGAATCGGACTGGTCCACAACCACCATCTTCGCCTCGCGTACCACTTCATTATTATAAATAAAGGAATAAAGCAACGGATAGGCAAAAGGCACCAGGAAAAAGAAGATCAGCACGCCCTCGTCTTTGAAGACATTTTTCAATTCATCCTTCCAAATGTAAAAGATGTCCAAGATCCCTTCCTTGATCATATCTCGTAAACGATATTCTCTTTTCATTACTTTCTGTTTTACGGAATATATTTAAAGTACAACAATGCGTTCTTCAAGTTTTTTCCAATCAGGAAAGGCAAAACGAGAAAACCCATAAGCCAGGCATATTCAGCCCAGCTATAAAAGAAAGGCCTTCCGTTCAAAGCCTGGTCGACATAGATCAGAAAATAGTGCCGGAGAGGAAACAGGTTGGAGAGTGCCTGCAAAGTAGGGTCCATCCTCAATACCGGAAAAGAAAATCCGACGATAGAAAAGCGATCATCCCGAATAGGCAAGCAGAGCTCAACCCTAAACGAAAAGTCGGCAACACCCCTATCATGAAAATCCCGACCGCCTGCGAAGCAATCACCAGCAGAAATAGAGCTGACAGCATCGGTAACCAGCCACTATTCAACGGGAACGAATTAAACCCATACAAGGCCACCGCATACAGGAATGCCACAATCGTAAAAATCACCGTATGAGGGAATATCTTCCCTATGAGGCTCACCGTAAGCGAATTTCCACCCATCTGCAACCATTCGCGGGCCGTCGAGTATTTAATCTCGGAACCGATGCTCAATACCGTCACCAAAAAAATCATCAATTGCAAAACACCAGGCAAAAGTGTGTTATTCAGATAGACCGAATAGTTAAGCCAAGGATTCCCGATCGCGTGTGTATCGATCACGATCGGCTGGAGCTGCGCCATGATCTGGTTTTCAGTATAGCCATGCGCCAGCCCCGTCTGAAGCCCGACCGAAGCACCTGCTAAGACAGACATGGTTTTCATATCCCGAAACAACAGAGATGCAGCAATAAGATAAGTACCGTTCGTATAGAACGACAGCTTAGGCTGCCGACCAGACTTGCGACATCCAACACCCAAAAGTACCCTTTCGGAAACATTAAAAAAATACCATAAAACTTTCCCTTCCTGCATAGCCTGGCGAGCTTCCTCAAACGAGACGGTTGTCAGCATCACCTTCGTCTGCTCGAATGCATCCAACTGGCGGGCTAAGTTACGGGAGTTGGAAGAGACCGTCCAGATCTACTACCGCAACAGGCATATCGGTAGGCAAACCTCCTTCATCAACGAAGAAAAAAGACCACACAGATAGTGGGAGCCACCAACATACAAAAGAAGTAGACCGGGTCTTTACAAATCCTGAATATCTCACGCTTTGCAATTGACAATTTTGGGGTACTATTTAATTTTTCATTATTCATTTAACCTTGTTCTTTAATTATCAATTATCAATTGTCAATTTCTTAATGACCGACATTCCAGGACGTAAGTCGGCCACCTTTTCCATTGGACGGGCACGCACCTCGAATGTCTTGGAGTCAAACTGTCCGTTCGTTTTTGTCGCTTTCCAGGCGGCATAAGTTCCCATATCCTTCATATAATAAACTTTCAGTTTGACCGGCCGGTTATCCAACGCCGGGATAAAAGCGTCTAATTCGGTACCGATCTTGATGTTTTTCAGATGATCTTCACGGATACTGAAGGTCACCCACATATCGTTAAGGTCGGTGATATTCATAATCGGAGCACCCGTACCGACCAACTCGCCCACTTCAGGAAAACGTTCGGACACCTCCCCGTCGATCGGTGAGACAAGTGCCGCTTCCTTCAAGTAGGATTCCACTTCGGCAACCGCTCCGGCAGCCTGCCCTACGAGAGCGGCAGCCGCGGCCTTATCTTCCACACGGGCTCCGTCTACAGCCATATCATACTGGGATTTGGCAGCTTTCTCAGTAGCGGCCATTGCCTTGTAACTGGCTTCTGCCTCATCGCGTTTCTGGGCAGACATTACCCCTTTATCGAACAAGTTTTGTACGCGCGTATATGATTTCTGGGCAATATCCAATCCAGCCTTCGCCTTCTGCCACATTTCATATGCTCCAGCTATCTCTTGTGCACGGGCACCTTTAATAGCCTTTGCGTTCTGAGCTTCAGCGGCACGCGTACAGCCTCCGCTTGCTGAAGCTTGGCAAGAACTTCGGGCGTATCCAGGAAGACAAGCGTGTCACCCACTTTCACCTTGTCGCCCTCACTGAAACGATATGCTTCGATTCGTCCGGGAACTTTTCCCGAAATACGAACTTGCGTAGCCTCCGCTTGCCCCATGATGATATCATCCGGCGGCGTCAGTAAAAAGAAACCGGTTAATGCAACTAATCCGACCACACCTAAGAATGTGATAAATGCCAATAACATATTATTGATTGAGTATTTTTTA
>ENA-OQNM01000688-OQNM01000688.1-human-gut-metagenome-genome-assembly--contig:-NODE-688-length-11861-cov-2.885717_pt1 | contig 11861 bp, 10 predicted proteins | sample MGYA00242632_ERZ504886 | MGnify/ENA primary metagenome ERZ504886 (study PRJEB26092, sample SAMD00036424) | human gut metagenome | host: Homo sapiens | study: EMG produced TPA metagenomics assembly of... | reverse complement strand
GGAGAAATAGACGCAGGTATCGTAGCGAGTCTGGCAGGTATGGAAGAGCTGCAGCAGACACCGCTGTTCTATGAACAATTCTTTGTCTACGTGTCGCGCAAAGACATCCTCTTCAACAGCGAGGTAATCCGTACTTCGGACCTGAACGGCGAACAGCTTTGGTTGCTCGACGAGGGTCATTGCTTCCGCGATCAGCTGATGCGTTTCTGCCAGATGAAGTCGGCACGCGCCAGCCAGCTTGCCTATCACTTGGGCAGCATGGAGACCTTCATGCGCATGGTAGAAAGCGGTAAAGGTGTGACTTTCATCCCCGAACTGGCCGTTCTGCAACTGGGGGATATCCAGAAAGAACTGGTACGCCCCTTCGCCATTCCCTGCCCTACCCGGCAAATCGTGATGCTCACTAACAAGAACTTTATCCGCCATACTCTGCTGGAAGCACTGACTAAAGAGATTAAGTCCTCTATACCTAAGGAAATGCTCTCTCTGAAGGCAACCCAAGCCATTGTATAGATTTTATCTATCGGTCCATAAAACCTTTCAATCAGATTTCTTGTTCTATCGGGAAAAAATGCTATATTTTTGCAACGAGAAAAACAAAGAACTAAACCTATAAAAAAAAGAAAAATTATGGAACCGATTATCAATTCCCAACTTCCTGAATTCAAAGTTCAGGCTTTCCAAAACGGAAATTTCAAAACAGTATCCCACGAAGACGTAAAAGGCAAATGGGCCATTTTCTTCTTCTATCCGGCAGACTTTACCTTCGTATGCCCTACCGAACTGGTGGACATCGCCGAGAAATATGACCAATTCCAGGCAATGGGCGTAGAAGTATATTCTGTAAGTACAGACTCGCACTTCGTGCACAAAGCATGGCACGATGCTTCCGAAAGCATCCGCAAAATCAAGTATCCGATGCTGGCCGACCCGACCGGCGTACTGAGCCGCGCGTTCGGTGTGATGATTGAAGAAGAAGGTATGGCCTATCGCGGTACATTCCTCGTGAATCCCGAAGGTAAAATCAAGATTGCCGAAATACAAGACAACAACATCGGACGCAATGCAGACGAGTTGCTGCGCAAGGTGGAAGCTGCGCAGTTCGTAGCCACACATGACGGTGAAGTCTGCCCGGCCAAGTGGAAAAAGGGAGCCGCAACCTTGAAACCGAGCATTGACCTCGTAGGAAAGATTTAATTCCTAAACGGTGCCAAATGTGTTTCCCACTTTGGCACCGTTAGTTCCAATACGAGAAACCGACGGTACCCTCTCGTCCAACCTTAACAGCCCATATTAATCATGTTAGAAACAAGTATTTTAGATCAAGTGCGGAGCGTATTCCAGCATTTGGAAGCCCGCTATATCTTCCATATCACCTATAATCCGGAACACGAGCAAGCCCAAGAGTTCATCGGGTTCTTGAATAATGTGGCAAGTTGTTCCGAGAAGCTGTCCTGCCTATTGACCGAGACCGACAACCCAGGACTGGAATTCACGTTACTGAAAGAAGGTGTGGAGACCGGCATAAAGTTTCGGGGGTCATACCCAGTGGACACGAGTTCACCTCTCTCCTGCTTGCCGTACTGAATGCCGATGGAAAGGGGAAAAACTTCACCGGGACGAAGCCATCAGCCGCCGCATCAAGGCCCTGCAAGGCCCCGTCCGCCTACAAACGTATGTATCACTGACCTGCACCAACTGTCCGGACGTAGTACAAGCCCTGAACATCATCACACTCCTGAAATCCGCAAATCACTCATGAGATGGTGGACGGCGCCCTCTATCAGGAGGAAGTGGATGCACTGAAGATTCAAGGCGTGCCGTCTGTCTACGCCAACGGCAACTGTTGCACGGTGGGTCGGGGTTCGCTCGGCGAATTGCTGCAAAAGCTGGAACAGACCTTCGGTAGCGCTCCGCAAACGGACGAAACACCCATACAAAGAGAATTCGACGTATTGGTGCTCGGAGGCGGTCCTGCCGGAGCTTCCGCTGCCATCTACTCAGCCCGTAAAGGACTGCGGGTTGCCATCGTTGCCGAGCGTATCGGTGGGCAGGTGAAAGAGACTGTGGACATCGAAAACCTTATTTCTGTTCCACAAACTACCGGAACAGAGCTTGCCAATGCACTCCGTACCCATATAGAGCACTACCCGATAGAGATTTTCGAGGAGCGGAAGATAGAGAAGGTGGAATTGCAAGGCCGGGAGAAGAGTATCTCCGTTATAGGCGGCGAAGTGTTCACCGCACCGGCAGTGATCATTTCAACGGGTGCCAGCTGGCGCAAACTGAATGTGGAAGGCGAAGCAGAGTACATCGGACGCGGCGTAGCTTTCTGTCCGCATTGCGACGGACCATTCTATCAAGGCAAGCACGTAGCCGTCATCGGTGGAGGCAACTCAGGTATCGAGGCTGCCATCGACTTGGCAGGCATCTGCAAGAAAGTAACCATATTCGAGTTTGCCGATACGCTGAAAGCCGACCAAGTGTTGCAGGAGAAAGCCCGAAATCTGCCAAATGTGGAAATCTTCACCTCGTCGCAGACCACAAAAGTCGATGGAAACGGGGAAAATGTAACTTCCATCCGCATCAAAGACCGTCTTACCGGCGAGGAACGCGACTATCCCTTGGATGGTATCTTCGTACAAATCGGTCTGGCAGCCAACAGTGCCCCATTCCGCGACAGCTTGGAAACGACTCCGGCAGGGGAAATCAAAATCGATACTTTCTGCCGTACGACACTTCGGGGAGTATATGCCGCAGGAGATGTGTCAAATGTTCCTTATAAGCAGATAGTCATCGCTATGGGCGAAGGGGCTAAAGCGGCGCTTTCAGCATTCGATGACCGTATCCGCGGAGTTATTTAGGAAATATCACCCATAAAGAAGCATAGGCAGGGAAGCACACGTTAAGGATTGGCAATCTTCAGCTCTTGAATCAGATTACCTGCCTTTCCATATTTCTCAATCATGAACAACATGTAACGCACATCCACCCCGATGGTGCGCTGCATCTTCGGTTCATAAAGGATGTCGCTGCTCATAGCTTCCCAGTTACCATCGAAGGCAAGTCCCAGAAGCTCTCCTCTGGCATTGAACATGGCACTGCCGGAATTGCCTCCCGTAATGTCGTTGTTGGAAATGAAGCAAACGCTCATTTCACCCTTTTCATCGGCATATCTGCCAAAGTCACCGGAGGAAAGGAGGGATACCAATTCGGGCTGTACTTCAAAATCCACATCGCCTGCATGGGCTCTGACTTTCTCCAGAATGCCCATCGTGGTGGTATAATAATCATATTTCACTCCGTCGGACGGAGCATAGCCGCACACAGTGCCAAAACTCAAGCGCATGGTGGAGTTGGCATCGGGATAGAAGTTACGGGATGCGTACATCCGCCGCACGGCAGCATTGAACAAGCGCTCATTCCGCTCGATTTCACCGGAGGCCTGCTGGACCTCCATGTTCATCTCGAATAGTTTTGTAATCAGATCAATACCCAGACTGATGGCAGGGTCGTTATATATCTGATAGGTGGTGTCCTGCTCCAAGAAGCGCTTCAATCCACGGGGCGTGGTCAGCTCCGAACGGGCATAAAGGCTGTCTACGTAGGTACGCTCGTTGCCTCCGTATTCTGTTGCAATTGTCTGGTAGAGCTCGGGAAGGTAGGTCGAATCCACTTGGGAACGGTATTCTTTCAGCAGTGCCGCGAACACTTCCTTGTCAATGCCCAAGTCCAGATTGGCATACTTCTCAACGATGGCTTTCAGATTGGCAACCACCGTTTTCTCTTCGCCCTCAAAGTCGAAACTAAGGATGGACAAAGCAAGCTGTATCAGCTCCGGGCCGTTCAGGAAAGACTCGGCAAAGTAAGCCCTGGCGCGATAAGCTTCGCGGCGGCTCTTGTAGTTCAACTCCAAATCAGTGAAAAGGTGCAGCAAGTGTTCCCGTTCCTTTGGGGTCTGCTGTATCCATCGGCGGAGTTCGGTTTCCAAGGCACGCTTCTTATCCAGCACATGCAACGTTTTTTAATGGTACGGTTCACCCCTATGCTGTTCTTCCAGTAATTGGAGCTTTCGTCATATTTGGAAGCATACTTGATACGGATGCTGTCGCGGCTATCCATTTCACGCTTCCAGATGGCCTGCTTCACACCACGGACATCTATCTGCGCCTGGTTGGTGGTAGTCATCATCTCTTCGATGCCGAAAGAGGAGAGGTAGCGTTCCGTGCTGCCCGGATAGCCCAGCGTCATACAGAAGGAACCTTCACGGTAGCCGTCAAGGGAAATCGGGGCTACATATTCGGGACGGTAGGGAACATTGTCGGGAGAATAATCGGCAGGGCGGTTATGCTTATCGGCATAGATACGGAATACGGAGAAATCACCGGTATGGCGCGGCCATTCCCAGTTGTCAGTGTCCCAGCCGAACTTGCCTACCGAGGAAGGCGGTGCAAACACCAGACGCACGTCATTGTAATCGCGATAAACGGAAAGCCAGAACTCGTTGCCTCCATAGTAAGCATCCACAATGCCTACCAACGTGGAGTCCTTGCGGGAAACTTCTTCGCCGATAACCAGCATCACCGAATCGACCGCACTCGTACGCCCCGCCTCATCCATATCCGGCTTTACCGCCCCAAGCACGCGGCGGGTCACGTCTTCCTGACGTAAAAGGAAACGTACATAAAGTTCCGGATTAGGAAGCTCCTCACTAAGATTATGTGCCACAAAACCATCCTTCAGATAGTCGTGCTCCACAGACGAATGCTGCTGTATGCTGCTGAAACCGCAATGATGATTGGTAAACACCAGCCCGTCCCCGGACACCACCACCCCGGAACAAAAGCCTCCGAAGCTGACTACCGCATCCTTCAGCGACGGGCGTTTCGTATTGTATAGCTTATTAACAGGCATCTGCAAACCCAGCTCTTTCATGGTCCGGCGTGTCTGCTTGTTCAGGTTTCCCAGCATCCACATCCCTTCATCCGCTTGTCCCGGCAGAGAGAGGAGGAAGCAGACGGCTATCAGTATAAATCTTAATTTCATGCCAAATAAGTATATTTCTACCCCCTCGGGGGATGTTGTCATTCCGTAATCAGCCTCAATTGCTTGGCTCCCGTACGTGCCTTGAGCCATTCGGCAATCTTTTCCTTCTCGTGAGCAGCCGGGTGTTTGCCGAACTTCAATACGGCAAGGGTCACTGTATCCACCCGTACCGAATCTACCGTCAGTTCAATCGCATGAGATATTGAGACTGTCTTCACCGATGGATAGAGCACCTTCAACTCGGGAATAATCTTTTTGCCCAATTCATCGAAGGTTTTATATCTTTCCAGATTCTGTTCAAGAGTTTCAATCTGCTGTTTCTGCTCCACCAAGCGCTGCTCGCTGTTCTTGTAGAAATCTTCCATCACCATGGCACGGATGGAAGAAATATCCACCGCTTCGTTGTTCATGCCCTGAAGCACAATCAGCTTGGTGTTATCGAGCTTATAGTCCTTCATCTTACTGCGGGCAATGGCAATGGAAGCTTCGGGCACCTCCTGCCCTATCAACACTACACGTATTTCATGACCCTTGCCGTCATGGTGAATCTTCTTGTCCAATACCTGCGTATTCTCAAAGGAGAGTTGCTCGTTGACAAAGCGGTTGGCGGCACTTTCAAAGAAGGTATCCTGAATGATTCCTACCGTCAGATACACAGCAGGGCACATGGTCAGCACTGCAATCAGGATGATGTATTTGCGCACTTTCTTCTCCCTATTCTTGTCTACAAACTCCTTACGCTGGAAATGCATCACACGCACCCCTACAAAAGTGGCGAGACTGATAAACACGGAATTGATAAAATAAAGGTAGAATGCGCCGAGGAAGTAAATCAGATTGCCCGTTGCCAGCCCGTAACCTGCCGTACAGAGAGGTGGCATCAGCGCCGTGGCAATGGCAACGCCGGGAATCACATTTCCTTTCTCTTTGGTAGAAAGCGCAGTCACACCTGCCAAGCCTCCCATCAAGGCGATGAATACATCATAAATAGTGGGCGATGTACGTGCCAGCAATTCCGACTGCCCTTCGGCAACGGGGCTGACCAGAAAAAATATGGTAGCTGTAGTCACACTGAACAAAGTGGTTATCAGGAAGCTCTTCAATGAACGTTTCATCAATTCAAAGTCATTCAGTCCCACGGAAAGCCCCACACCCATAATAGGTCCCATCAGCGGTGAGATGAGCATAGCACCGATAATCACAGCGGTGGAGTTCACATTCAGCCCCAACGAAGCCATGAATATGGCGAATATCAGAATCCAAAGATTGGCTCCCTTGAATTCCACTCCCTTACGGATGGAGTCTACAGTTTCCAGTTCATTGTCCTTGTCTTTACGCAAATCAAGATACTCTTTCAGAAAGGTCTTGACGGCAAAGGAGTTTCTTTTATCAGAATCCATAATATTTACGATTTGACGATTTACGATTGAATTTACTGTTTCCTTATCAGTTTGTTGATGACGGGGATACTGCCGAGAGGCATATCACGCCACACGATGTAGACCACAAAGACCAGCAACAATATAGTTCGGTATGCCATACGCAGGTAGATATTATCTATCGGGACATACTCTGCTGCCAGGTAGAGAACTGCCGCAAGTAATACATAGCCGCCAATGGCTTTCAGGTCATACTGAATGGGATACTTCTTCTGCCCCACGAAGTAAGACAGCAGCATGGCGATGCCGTAACCGCAGAAGCCTGCCCAGGCACAAGCCATATAGCTGTATCGGGGAATCAGAAGTATGTTCATCACTACCAGTACCGTGCAACCTATCAGGGAGAAATAAGCGCCCCAACGCGTCTCGTCAATCAGCTTGTACCAGAAGGAAAGATTGAAGTAGATACCCATAAAGATTTCGGCAGCCATCACGATGGGCACTACCCGCAACCCCGGCCAGTAGTCGCGACCGATAATATGGCGCAGGATGTCCAGATAGAACATGACAGCGAGGAATGCCAGCAGTGTGAAGATGATGAAGAACTTCATGGCTTGCGCATACATCTGCTTGTTGTCCTTGTCCCGGCTCTTCCCGAAGACAAAAGGCTCGTATGCATAGCGGAAGGCTTGTGTAAGCATCGCCATCACCATGGCAATCTTGCTGGCAGCCCCATAAATGCCCAACTGTACGGAAGCTTCCGCCTCATCCGGATAGACAAAAGGAAAAATAATCTTATCCGCCACCTGATTCAGGATACCTGCCAAGCCGAGTACCAGCAACGGCAGACAATAAGCAAGCATCCGCTTCAGCAGTTTTCTGTCCAGCACGTAGGAAAACCCACGCAACTCCGGAATCATGCAAAGCATGATGGTAGAGGTACATATCAGATTGAAAAGGAAGGCATAGCCCACGTCATCCCCTTTCATCCCTACATAATAGAGCAGATTCAGTGCAATGTTCAGGAAGATGAACAGCAGTTTGAGTGCCGCAAACTTAATGGGACGCTTCTTGTAGCGCAAATAAGCGAAAGGAATGCTTTGAATAGCATCCATCGCCACCACAATCATCATCATGCCCACGTACCAGGGATGGTCACCATACTCCAGCCATCCGGCAATGGGGTTGAGGAACAGCAATCCCAATGCAAGAAAGGTAAGCGCCCCCACACTCACACTGAGCAATGTCGTGGAGTACACCCGCATCGGGTCATCCTCTCCTTTATTGGCAAAGCGGAAGAAACCGGTCTCCATGCCGCACGTCAACAACACCAGCATGAGCGCCACCCACGCATATACATTCGTCACTACGCCATAGCCTCCGCTCTGTGCGGACATCGCCATGGTATATACGGGCACCAGCAGGTAATTGAGGAAACGCCCCACAATGCTGCTCAACCCATAAATGGCAGTTTCTTTTGCCAATGATTTTAATCCGGCCACTTCTTTAATGGTTGTTATGAACACAAAGGCACGGAGGCACAGAGTTTTTTAGGATAAGAGGAAAGAGAGACTTTATGTCTCCGCATCTCTGTATTCGTTTTCTTAAAATGAATCACTCGTCGCCAAACAAGGTACGCTGGCGTACTATAGAGGCTTCGCCCCAGATGCTTGTAGGCAAGCTCCGTCACTTCACGCCCACGGGGAGGTGCGTTTCAGGAAACCTTCTTTTATTCAGGAACGGTTCATAGACTTCCTCTATCGTACCTGCATCTTCGCCCAAACGCAGTGGCGATGGTAGTCAATCCCACCGGACCGCCTTTGAACTTGTCGATGATGGTACAGAGTATCTTATTGTCTATCTCGTCCAGACCATACTTGTCGATATTCAGAGCCTCAAGGGCAAACTGTGCGATTTCCGTATCGATACTCCCCGAACCTTTCACTTGGGCAAAATCGCGTACACGCCGTAGCAATGCATTGGCAATACGCGGTGTGCCACGGCTGCGGCTCGCAATCTCGGCGGCAGCCCTTACGGAGCAGGGTACATCGAGAATGCCGGACGAACGACGTATAATGCCGCTCAACACATCATCATCGTAATATTCCAGATGCAGGTTGATACCGAAACGGGCACGCAACGGAGCTGTCAACAGACCGCTACGCGTGGTAGCTCCCACCAGCGTGAAAGGATTCAAATCAATCTGTATGCTTCGGGCAGAAGGGCCTTTGTCTATCATGATGTCTATGCGGTAGTCCTCCATGGCTGAGTACAGATATTCCTCCACTACGGGGCTCAACCGGTGTATTTCGTCGATGAAAAGTACATCATTGGGCTCCAGGCTGGTAAGCACTCCCGCCAAATCCCCCGGCTTGTCGAGTACCGGACCGGAAGTTATCTTGAAACCTACGCCCAGTTCGTTGGCTATGATATTGCTGAGTGTGTTTTTCCCAATCCGGGAGGGCCGTGAAGCAACACATGGTCCAGCGCCTCGCCACGCAGGCGGGCAGCTTTCACAAATATGCGCAGATTGTCCACCACCTTGTCCTGCCCGCTGAAATCCTCAAAATTCAACGGACGGAGAGCGTTCTCGAAATCACGTTCTCGGCTGGTGACGGGCTGCTGGTTGCGTATATCAAAATCTTCTTGTTCCATTCCAGATTCCTTTGTTTTCTGCAAAATAACTAATTTATTTTGAGATAAGCGATAGAAGGAATGATAAAACACTGCCTCTCGTCCATCAACGCTTCATGAACTCCTTCCGCTCCTCGTCCGAAAACTTCTCTATCGCATAGCGCAACATGGTACGGGGTATCGTCCTGCAATGCTTCTCCAAGAATTGCACCAGCAAGTCCTTGTCCCGCTTACCCATCTCCCGGAGCATCCATCCTACCGCCTTTTGCATCAAGTCATGCTTATGATGGAGCAGCCGTTCCGAAAGGGCTAATATATCGATGAAATCACCATTTTTGATAAGAGTATAGGTAGATACCACAGCAATGCGCTGGTCCCAAAGCAGCGGACTATCCGCCAGCCGGTAGAGGTCTTTACGAAGTTTGTCTTTCAAATATTCGCCCACAATGCCGGGGGCAGACAAATCGACCAAATCCCAATTATTGATACGGCCCGTTTGCGAAAGGTAAAAGTCATAAATCTCCTTTTTCCCCTTTTCATCGCTCTTTTTGAATCGCTCCACCAACATCAGCAAGGCACAAAGGCGACACTCGTGCCATTCACTCTGAAGCAAGGTTGCCATTACCCCAAAAGGTTCGTGCTTGTGCTGCTTTGCCACCTGCCGGGTGTTGGGTACCACCACTCCCAGAAACTTATCCCCCTCGCCATACTGCCCCTTTCCGGTCTTGAAGAAACGGGGAAGATACTCCCTTTTCACCGGGTCGATATACGCCTCCAATTCCTGCTGAATCTGTACCGAGATGCACGCCACTTCTTCTGCCGAAAGCACACGTTCGCACAAGACGGTTTCCACTGCTTCATTCTTCTTTTTCATCCTTCTCTCATTTGATTTACACGGATTTGAATTCATCCACCAATGGACAAAAATATAACATTTATATAGAAACTATGGAAAGTTATCTTTAATTTTGCAACCGGTATGTCCAATCCTTAAAACCGTACGACATGTATAAAGCTGTTTTGGGAGCAATCTGCTGCCTTTCTTTCGCACTATCCTTACATGCACAATCTCCACAAGAAAAGGGGTTGCAAAGCATCAGCCGCACTTCGGCCAAGGCTATTGTCGGCTTTCTGGCCGACGATGAGCTGCAAGGACGCGAAGCAGGCATGCACGGTTCACGACTGGCTGCCCGCTATCTGGCATCCTGCCTGAAAGAAGCCGGCATTGCCCCGCTGGAAAAGGACAATTATTATCAACCCTTCGAGGCATACAACAAGGAACGCCAGCAACGGGGACGGTGGCAAGTGCATCCCGACTCCATCACCATCCTCAAACAAGGCACCCACCGCATCCTGCAGATGAGCAATGTATTGGGAACCATCCCGGGAGAACGACCGGATGAATATGTCATCGTAGGTGCCCACTTCGACCACCTGGGTACGGACGAGACGCTGGCAAACGACCGGATATACAACGGTGCGGACGACAATGCCTCCGGTGTCTCTGCCGTCCTGCAGATAGCCCGTGCATTTCTTGCCACCGGGCAGAAGCCTCTGCGCACGGTCATCTTTGCCTTTTGGGACGGAGAAGAAAAGGGATTGCTCGGCTCCAAATACTTTGTACAAAGCTGTCCTTTCATCAGCCAGGTGAAAGGTTATCTCAATTTCGACATGATAGGCCGTAACAATAAGCCCGAGCAGCCTCAACACGTTGTCTACTTCTACACCGCCGCCCACCCCGTATTCGGCGACTGGCTGAAGCAGGACATTGCACGCTACAGCTTGCGCCTGCAACCGGACTACCGCGCCTGGGACCGCCCCACGGGAGGAAGTGACAATGCTTCTTTTGCCCTGTGCAACATCCCCATCATCTGGTACCACACAGACGGACATCCCGATTATCACCAGCCTTCGGACCACACCGACCGGCTGAACTGGGAAAAAATGATAGAAATAACCAAAGCAGCTTTCCTCAACGCCTGGAATCTTGCTAACGAAAACAAATATTAATCCACTAGAAACAAAGTAACGATACATGGTTTTAAATTACATCTGGGTAGCTTTCTTCGTCATCGCATTCATCGTAGCCCTCTGCAAACTCATCTTTATGGGTGATGTGGAGATATTCACAGAACTCGTCAACTCCACCTTCTCCTCTTCCAAAACAGCTTTTGAAATATCCCTGGGACTGACAGGAATACTCGCCCTCTGGCTCGGCGTGATGAAAATAGGCGAAAACAGCGGCATGATCAATGCCCTCTCCCGTTGGCTGAGTCCGGTATTCTGCCGTCTCTTTCCCGAAATACCGAAAGGACATCCTGCCATGGGCTCCATTTTCATGAATCTCTCTGCCAACATGCTGGGGCTGGACAATGCCGCTACTCCGATGGGACTGAAAGCCATGAAGGAACTCCAGGAACTGAACCCTAAAAAGGACACCGCCACCAATCCGATGGTCATGTTCCTTGTACTCAACACTTCAGGACTGATACTTATCCCCGTCAGCATCATGATGTACCGCTCGCAGATGGGTGCCGCCCAACCCACGGACATCTTTATCCCCACACTGATAACGACTGCCATCTCGACCATTGTCGGTGTCATTGCCGTCAGCATTGCACAACGCATCAACCTGCTGAACAAGCCCATACTTATCCTGATTGGCTGCATCAGTCTTTTCTTTGCCGCACTCATTTATCTGTTCACACAGATTAGCCGTGATGAAATGGGTGTATATTCCACTTTAATTGCCAACATACTGCTGTTCTCCATCATCCTGCTGTTCATCCTCGTGGGGGCTAT
>ENA-OQNM01000685-OQNM01000685.1-human-gut-metagenome-genome-assembly--contig:-NODE-685-length-11894-cov-3.727033_pt1 | contig 11894 bp, 8 predicted proteins | sample MGYA00242632_ERZ504886 | MGnify/ENA primary metagenome ERZ504886 (study PRJEB26092, sample SAMD00036424) | human gut metagenome | host: Homo sapiens | study: EMG produced TPA metagenomics assembly of... | reverse complement strand
GCAGATGCCAAGCCAAAAGCGCAGATAATACTGGATGTCTTATCGAGCATTTTGGCAACGCAGATGCCGTGCCGCAGCTGCCGGAGCGGTGCTTAAGCCGCAAGGCGGGAATTGTGCGGTGTTGCCTATGGTATCAGGTACGCCTTCAAGCTGCACCTTAAAAGTGCCCCGTGCGGTTAAACTGTTTCCACCTTTCAATCAAAGAGTGGCGGCGCGGATCCGGCTTATCCGGCAGGTCCAGCACAAAGCGCTCATAGCAGTTCACAATGCGTGTCTGGCCGTACTGGTGCTCCCGCGGGATGTTGGCTCCATAGGTCAGGTGGATATGCCCGTGCAGCATCAAAGCCGGGTGATAGGTATCCAAAATTTCATTGAACACCGTAAACCCGCGGTGCGGCAGGTCGCTGAAATCCCCATAGCCGTGCAGCGGCGCATGGGTAACAAGGATATCCACCCCGCCCGCGTGCTGGATCTTGCTGCGCAGGTGGCTGATGCGGCGTTTCATTTCCGCTTCGGTAAACTGCCAGGCACCGGCGCGGTAACGGCAGCTGCCGCCAAGGCCCACAATGCGGTAGCCCTTGTACCAGTACAGGTCATCGTCAATGCAGATCGCACCGCGGGGCGGTTCTCTATCATAGCTAGCATCATGGTTGCCGTGTACATAAAGCACCGGAACCGGCGCTGCATCGGACAAAAAGTTCATATAATGCCGGCTCAGGTCCCCGCAGCCGATGATCAGGTCGATATCGCGCAGCTTGCTGGGCTCATAGTATTCCCACAGGTACTTGCTCTCTTCGTCTGCCACTGCCAGAATTTTCATAGATCGGCCTCTTTCTCTGCAGGGAGCCGGTCGCGGTGGATGCCCTGCATGCGGTACATGGGGCGGGCACAGTCCATCAGTTCGTCAAATTCCGGCAGGTGGCCCTCCACTGCATCGCACAGCCAGTCCATATGCAGGATCTGCTCCGGGGTAAAGCCGGTGCGGCCCTCGTTCATCACAGTACCGTTCTGCGCGGTAATATAGCAGGCAAACGGGTCAATGCTGCCCGCAATAATGCCGCTGCGCAGGATGTTGGCCAGGTGGCGCACATCATGGGGCAGCTCGCGGCTGAGCAGTACATCCATCACACCGCTGTTCATGCCCCACCAATAGTTGACGGCAGTACCGTCGGTGCCGGATTTATCGCGGGTCCAGCCGCCATCCAGCACGGTGCGCACCACGTTTTCATAGAACTGGCCCCAATGCCAAAACGGCGAAGCCAGATCCATCAGCGTGCCGCCGGGGCTGATGCGGAAAGTTCCGAACTCTCGCGCAGGGCGGAACGGCGTGGGGGTATCGCGCCCCGAGATCACCGTGATGCCCTGCTTCTGGAAGGCCTGGATCGGGTCCCCCGGCAGGCAGGACCATTGCAGGCTGACCTTAACGCGCGGGTTGACCATCCGCGCGCCAAGGGCAAACGCATTGATGTTGGCCGGAACGCCAAAGGTGGGCGTATCCGCCACATAGCCCACGCGGTCCTCCCGCGCCACAGCGGCAGCAATGGCACCGGTGATGAACTTTGCCTCATACACGCGGCTGTAATAGGTGCGGATGGAAGCATACGGCATATCGACCGAGCAGTTCAGGATGCGCACATCCGGGTGGCGCAACGCCGCGCGCAGCGAAGCCCCCACCAGTTTTGGCGAGGTTGTAAACACCATATCCGCGCCGTCCTGGATGGCTTTTTCCACCAGTTCATCGGCATTTTTGCCCGGCTCTGCGCCATGATAAGCCACGGTTTCCACCTTGCCGGCAAACACCTGGTCCAGCTGGGTACGGCCAAACTCGTGCTGGCTGGTCCAGGTAGAAGTTTCCGGCGTGCGCTCGTTGACAAACGCTACTTTCAAGTGGCTGGGCTCACTGCGGATCCCCGGCAGGATGCGGTCCAGCAGGCTGTTCTTTTTGGCCGGGGCGGCCGGCTGGGTGCTGAGCTTGACCGGTTCCGGGCGCTCCAGCGCCAGAACGTTATCCCACACAGCGTCAATAGCTGCGGCAAACTGGGCGGGACTATAGGTTTTCAGCTCATCCAACTTATACAAGCGGAGCAACAGCAGCATAACATCCGCCGGGGTGGTGCGCATTTTATCGCCGCCGTGGGCATTATAAGCCTTGGTGATCCAGTTCATCAGGCTGACAACTTCCGCCTTATCGTCTGCGGTCCACTTTTCATCCGGCGCTTTGCCCAGCGCTTTCTGCAAGCGGGCAAAGCTGCCCTCCTGCGTAAAGTGCAGCCGGTACAGCCCGCACAAAGGGTAATACTCCATGAACTCGTAATATTCACGAATTTCCGGCGTATCATTGAACCGCGGCACAACGCGGGTAACGGTGGCAAAAATAGAATCCGCGCCAAAATATTTCAGCACACTGACACGTTTGTTGCCCTCTTGGACATAAAAGCGGCCCATGTACTCATACGCTTTAATGGCATCGTGGATGCCCTCTTCCATATGGGCCATGCACAGGGAAAGCCACTTGCTGGCAAACTCAGTGTCTTCGGGCAGCAGCGGCATAAAGTTGGAAGCAAACGCCATGGTGCGGCCGGTGGTTTTGGTGCCTACCACATAATCCAACGGTATTTCAATGGTACCAAGCGGTATCTGGCTTTCGGTATCTGTTTTTTCCAGCAGTTCATCCAACGCAGGCAGATAGGGGTATTTGCCTGCCGCTGTCTTTTCACGGTAATCGCGCATGCCCAATCTTTGAGCGCGGTTGTATTCATCTATGGCTTCTATACGCTGCATCCTGTGCCTCCTCCTGCTGTTGTGGTTCCGTCATTTTTTCTTATTCTGTGGGCATGTATGTTGTAATTATACCATATCCCGCAGGGCTTTGCACCCTTTTTATGCCGGAAACCGGCATCCTGCCCGCTTGACATAAATTTTACACAAAACCTGTAGTGCAGGTCTTGCGGCATATCGCGGATTCTTGTATAATAGAATTCGTATGCAAATTTGACATCAATCAACTGCGAGGTACTGGAATGTTTAAGAAATACCTGACTGTATTTTTTGTTTCGATGGTTCCCCTGATCGAACTGCGCGGCGCAATCCCCTATGGCGTAATTTTTGGTCTGCCGCTGTGGAGCACCTACATCATTGCCATCATCGGCAACATGATCCCGGTGCCGTTCATCTTTTTGTTTGCGCGCAAGATCCTGGAATGGGGCGCTGACAAACCGGTGATCGGCAAGTTTTTCACTTTCTGCCTGGAAAAAGGCCACAAGGGCGGCCAAAAGCTGAAAGCCACCGCCGGCCGCGGCCTTTTTATTGCTCTGCTGCTGTTTGTGGGCATTCCCCTGCCCGGCACCGGCGCATGGACCGGCACCCTGGCCGCCAGCCTACTGGATATGGATTTCAAGGAAAGCGTTCTGGCCTGCATGGGCGGCGTTCTGCTGGCAGGCTGCATTATGGGCGTACTGAGCACTTTGGGCATTTCCGCTTTTGGTGCAATCGCCGGTTGATTTTTTCCCTGATTGTATATGACAAAAAGCAGCCCCCGCGGGGGCTGCTTTTTGTTATTATTTTACTGGGCCGTCTCTTCCTGCCTGCTCAACAGGATGCGGTCATTATCCAACCGGCGGCCCACATTTTTGGCGAACTGATCCAGCAGGCCGTCCACCGTGGTGCTGGCGCGCTCTTCCCCGCTGATATCCAGCACAATGTGGCCGGAATCCATCATCAGCGTGCGGTTGCCCAATTCCAGGGCGGCGTGCATGTTGTGGGTAATCATCAGGCAGGTGATGTGGTTTTCGGCCACAATTTTCTTGGTCAGCTCCAGCACCTTATCTGCGGTGGCGGGGTCCAGGGCCGCAGTGTGCTCGTCCAGCAACAGCAATTTGGGGGTAACCAGGGTGGCCATCAATAGGGTCAGCGCCTGGCGCTGGCCGCCGGAAAGCAGGCCGACCGGCTGTTTCATCCTGTTCTCCAGCCCCAAGCCCAGCTGGACCAGCCGATCGGTAAACAGTTCGCGGTCCGCCTTGGTAATGCGGGAAAACGGCGAAGTATGGGTGGAAGCGCGCAGATAGGCCAGGGCCAGATTTTCCTCAATGGTCATGTTGGGGGCAGTGCCTTTGAGCGGGTCCTGGAACAGGCGGCCAATCGCCTTGGAGCGGCGGAAATCCGGCTGGAAGGTCATATCCACCCCATCCAGCAGAATGCTGCCGGTATCCGGAATAAAGCTGCCTGCAATGGCATTGAACAAGGTGGATTTGCCCGCGCCGTTGGAACCCACAATGGTAGCGAACTCGCCGCTTTCCATATGCAGATTGATATCGGTCAGCGCTTTTTTCTCGTTCACCGTACCGGGGTTAAAGGTCATACTGACATGGTTCAGATCAAGCATGGGTCTTGCCCCCTTTCTGGCTGACGGCACGGCGGCGGCGCAGCGCAAGGTTCTTTTTCAGGGCCGGGGCCGCAATGGCCAGCGCCACAATGATGGCAGAAATCAGCTTCAGGCACTCGCTGGGAACATTGGCACGCAGGGCCAACGCAATGATAAAGCGGTAGATCACGCTGCCCGCCACAGCCGCAGCCGCTTTGACCCACATACCGCCGCGGCCAAACAGCGTTTCGCCAATAATCAGCGAAGCCAGACCGATGACCACCATGCCAGTGCCCAGGTTAATATCGGCGGATTTCTGGTACTGAGCCAGAACCGCGCCGGAAAGCGAGGTCATGGCGTTGGAAACGCAAAGGCCCACCGTGATGGTGAACGCCGTGTTGATGGAGGAAGCGCGCACCATATCCGGGTTATCGCCGGTAGCGCGGATGGAAAGACCAAGCCGGGTGCCAAGGAATAAAATCAGCAGCGCGCAGGCCACGACTGTGACCGTGACGGCAACAATGAGTTTATAGGGAGATTTTTCGCCAAACAGGGCGCGGGCCATAGTGAACACTGTCTCAGTTTTCAGCATGGGAACGTTGGAAGAAAAGCCCATGATGGCAAGGTTTACGGTGTAAAGCCCGGTATTGGTAATAATACCCGCCAAAATGGACGGCACGCCCAGGTGGGTTTGCAGGAACGCGGTGACATACCCGGCGCAGGCACCGGCCAGCATGGCCAGCACAAAACCAAGGAACGGATGCCCCGCCACTGCGGCGGTAGCCGACACGGCACAGCCAAGGGTGAACGCGCCATCGGTGGTCATATCGGCAATATTCAGCACACGGAAGCTCAAAAACAGTGCCATGGCCACAAGGGCGTAAATAAAGCCCAGCTCCAATGCGCTTTGCACAATGGCAAGGGTAAACATAAGCGTTGCTCCTTTGCGTATAAATAATAAGTAATAAAGAATAATGAATAATGGCTGTACGCCGCCCGCGGCGGCGTTTTTAATCAGGTATGCAGCTCCGGCGGGCGTTTTCGCTTGCCGGAGCTGCATTTTCTGCTTTATTGTGGTACCGCAGGCACCACACCTGCATTATTCTTTTTTCATTATTCTCTATTCATTTTATCACTGCTGGGTGGTAACTTCCACAACCTGGCTGACCATATCGCTGAAAGCGGCGTAATCAATGCCCAGAGCGGCGGCAGTTTCGGTGTTGACGGTGATGATGACGCCATCCATTACATGGTATTCAGGAACGTTGCCGCTTTCCAGGATATCCAGCACCATATCAGCGGTGTAGGTGCCAAGTTCGGTATAGTTGACTCCGCAGGTTGCAAAGGCACCGGCGGTAACAAAGCTGTCGGCACCGGTGTAGAACGGGATACCCGCTTCGGTCAGCGTCTCGGAAACAGCAGCTGCGGCGGCCATAACCACGTTATCGGTCGGGGTAAACACAGCGTCAGCCTTGCCCACCATATTGGCGGCGGCGCTCATGATTTCATCGTTGGTGTTGCCGGTGCCTTCCACATAAGCAATGCCCTTTTCATCCAGGTAAGCCTTTGCTTCGGCAATGGGGGTGGTGGAATTGGCTTCGGAATTGGAGTACAGCAAGCCAACAGTCTTGACATCCGGGTTGATTGCCAGCATCATATCCAGGATGAACTGGGTGTTCAGCGCGTCAGAAGTACCGGTGACATAATCCAGGCCGGTGAGGTCTGCAGCGGCAGGGTCGCTGATAGCGGCGTACACAACAGGAATCTGATCTTCGGCGCAGGCATTGGCCATACACTGAGCTGCCAGGGTGGCAATGGGCACCACCGCATCATATCCATCGGAAACCACCTGGGTGCCGATCTGGTTCAGCGTGGTAGCGTCGTTCTGGCCGTTAAAATCTTTGTACTCAATGGTAATGCCCTTTTCGGCGGCTTTGGCGTCCAGCTCTGCTTCCACAGCGGTGCGGATCTCATCCAGGCTGGCGTGGTCCAGCTGCTGGACCACCGCAATTTTGTAAGACTTTGCGGTATCATCTGCGGCAGCAGCTTCGCTGCTGGAAGCTGCTGCGGTATCGGCGCTGGAGGTAGCGGTAGAAGTGGTGGCGGCGGTGGAACCGCAGGCGGCGAGGGTGGCGAGCATAGCGGCGGCGGACAGAACAGCAACAAACTTTTTCATGGTAAAAGCTCCTTTTTATCATTCACATTTAAGGTGTATCGGCGGTTTGTTCCCGGCAGTGCCGGGGCGGGCAATCAGTTTGCCCGGCGCCATCGCTCCCGCATGGTGGTAATGCTTTGCTTTTTCATGGTGTTACTCCTGTTTGTGGTCTGTGCCGGGTATAACAAAAAGCCCTTGCACAGAAATAGCTTTCTGTGCAAGGGCAGATCAATCAAATAATCTGTGGTGCCACCTTGCTTGCTGTGCCATAAACTGCACAGCCGCTCTGCGGAGAACTAACATTCCCCTGCCCTGTAACGGAGGCTTCCGTCAACGGATACTCAGCCCAGCTTTTCCCCGTGCCCTCGGCGAACCATTTATCCACTCCGCTTACCACCCCGTTCCCAGCATCGGGGGCTCTCTGTGCGTGCGCCTGTGGTTTTACTTTCGCTTCATTGGCTTAAAGTATTTATAGCACAAAGGCGCGGCCTTGTCAACGGGGAATTTTAATTTTCTGTGTCAAAAAGTACAATCAGTTTTTGGCAATAATCCATAAGCGGCTTTTCTTCGGCCTGCACTTCGGGCTTGATCAGGCCGTTCTGCTCGGTGTAAGGGGTGTCCTCGTTGTCCAGCGCCAGGAACAAATCCGCCCCTGTGGCAATAAATTCTTTGCCCGCAGCTTCCGCCAGCGCGTTCAGGTCGTAATAGTCGTTCTCGGCATCATCGCCCAGCAGGCCGCTGCTGCCGCGCTGGGTATAGATCGTCAGCATGGAGCAGACTTTGCCCTGCACGGGGGAGTCTTCGCCGTTCAGCAGCATGCCGAAACGGCTGTAGTTGGCAATATAATTGCCGTCCTTCCAGGCACTCTGGGTCACATGGCCGTTGCTCAGCTGGCCAAAGAATTTATCGTCCGGGTACTGGCGCAGCACAAAGTTCATGTTGTCCATCATGGCAAGGTCGTCGCGGTCCAGCCTGCCCTTATAGGTGGTGTTCACCTGCAGGTTGGCATACAGCTGCTGTACCTGGGCATAGGCATCGCCAAAATAGTCTGCCATCGCATCGGGCTGTTCCTCCATAGCGGTCTTGAACAGCTGCAGGGCAGTCGTCATATCCTCATCCCGCAGGGCCTGCACAAAGTCCGCAATGCTCTCTGCCGGTTCGATCTCCGTATCTGCCAAAGCCAGCAGGCCATACATCGAAACTACGGTATTGCGCTCGGTGCCCAGCCCTGCCACATGGATAGTGCCGCCCTGCTGGCGGTTATACTGGTACAGCCAGCGCCAGTATTCGGCTTCCGCATCCGCACAGCTGCCCTGCAGCTTCAGGTAGTGGTTCAGCCAGTTTTCATCGCCCGTGCGCAGGTACTGCTCCAGCACCTGGGTTTCGCCCACGCCGGTTTCCACCAGCTGAACATTCACCCCCTGCTGTTCGTGCAGGTACTGGAACAGCGCCTTGCGCATGGCAGTGTTCTGCGGCTGTCCGCGGGTTTTTCCGGCCAGAAACACGCGGTAATCCGCATTACCAAAATCGGCATCTTCCAGCGGGTAATCCCAGTAAATGGGTGTCGTGTTGTCTTTCAGGTAGGTGTGGACGGTGTCATTCTTTTTGCTCTGCACTTCCACGGTTTCGGGCACAGCGGTTTCCTCACCGTCAGCCGTTTCCGGGGTAGCGGTACCGGCAGCAATGGCTTCCTCTGCCGTCATATCAGTATACAAAAAGTTCTGCAAAACCGCAATGTTGGCAGCCCAATCAGGATCCATCATGGGGCGGTCATCCATGCCGTTGCGCACGCCATAGGTGCCCTGCACCGGCATGGTCATCTGGTCTGCTGTCACGCCCAAAAAGCTCGGCAGCTGCACCATCAAGGCAGCGATCTCAGTTTTTGTAAAGTTGGTCTGCACCACCGGCAGGGCGGTGTCCAGCAGGTCGTTCAGCTCGGTGACCGAAGCGCTCTTGATCCGGTCTAGCACCGCCTGGATGACGGTGCGCTGGCGGGCCACGCGGTGCCAGTCATCATCAATGGCGCGCAGGCGGGCATACTGCAATGCGGTATAGCCGTCAAAGTGGTTCCAGCCTGGTTCCACTTTCTTGACGATCAGCATCGAGTTGGAGGGAACCTCCCAGTTCAGCGCCTTGGCTTCGTCCTCAGTCAGGTTCAGGTCGATGCCGCCCACGGCATCCACAATCTGAACAAAGGAGTTAAAATTGAACCGCACATAGTGGTCCACCTGCACGTTGAAGCAGTCTTCCACCGTATCCATCGTCAGGCGGACACCGCCGTAACGGAAGGTGTGGGTGATCCAGTCGTACTGGCCCTCGTACCCATCCAGCAGAATCGGCACACCGGTGCCGCGCTCAATGGAAACCAGTTTGATGGTATCGTCCTTGATGTTCAGGGAGCACAGAATTAAACTGTCCGCGCGGGCATCGGAGCTGAACTCCGTGGTGGCTTTTGTTCCGTCCAGCTCGTTCAGATGGGTAAACGCATCCCAGTCGTTCACGGCATCGGTGCGTTCATCAGTGCTGACCAACAAGATGTTCAGCACATCTTCGTCCGCAAAGGGGCTGCCCTCCGGCATCTCCATTTCGTCATTTGTGGCCTGGGTCAGGCCGGTGGTATCCAGGTCCTGGTCCTCCTCGGCATCAACGGTGCCAATGCTGTCCACCGTGCCGTCATCGTAATGAATCAGATCCAACTTGCCGTTAATGTACAGCACCGCCAGCAGCACCAGCACCGCCAGCGCCGCAGCAAACACCGCCAGCAGTTTCAGCCACAGGGGACGTTTCTTTTGTCCGGCGTTTCCGGTGCTGTGGTTTCCGCCTTGGGTTCGTTTTCAGTTCCCGGCTGGGCTTGCTGCTCCGGGGCAGCAGACTGCATCTTGTTTTCTTCGTCCTTCATAACTACTTTCACCCTTGTTGTTTTTGGCCGCGCAAACGCCGCAGGCCCGCCCGTATCCCACAGGAATAATAGAGAAAAGCCAGCCCCGCAAAAATGCTGACCGTTAAACTGCGCCAGGTAAACCACCCGTGCTGGATGGAATGGGTGCGCAGCAGCGCCAGCCACACCGGTGCCATCAGGGCGGTAAGGCCAATGGGCAGCGCGCGCAGCAAAGCTCCTTATTGCGCAGGCAAAGTAAAAACGCCGCAATGCACAAAATAACCACCAGCACCACCGGCCACAACAGTCCGCGCTGGCTTAATGTATCCCCCACAAAGCGGAAGATGTTCCCCCAGCTCAGCTCCATGCCGTGCCAGGTATCCGCCGTGGTGCGCACCCCGGCCTGGTGGATGGCATCGCCGATGATATCCTGCCCGGTAATCAGGGTGGCCAGCACCCATTTCAGGCCCCAGCACATGGCATAGCCTGCCCCCCAGCACAAGCTGCCGCCGATGACCGGCAGGCACTGCCTGGCACCGGATGCCGCCCGCTGCGGCAGGCAGCACAGCCACACCGCCACCGGCAGCCCCAGCGTGATGATGGGGGTGACCAGCAAATCACAGAACGCCGTACAGGTACCCAGCACCACCAGGGCAATGCTCAGCTGCCCGGCGCGGCGCGGCCTGGCCAGCACCCACGCGCAGCCCGCATACGCAATACAGAAAGTGGTAAAATACTGCACCTGATGCGGCACCCAGAACACGGTAACCGCCAGCTGGCTGACGGCAAACCACACCATGGCCCGCAGCCCGCACTGCCGCCGCAGCTGCCACAAAATAACCGCCAGCAGCGCAAACAGCACCAAATACTGCACCACGCGCACACCGGTGATGGACATAACGCAGAGCAGCGGCCGCAGCCAGATCAGGTAGCCGTGCCAGTACCGCGCATAGGAGAACGGCACCAGCTGCACTGCCTTTTGGGCACCGGTGGACAGCGGAATGGTGCGCTCGCAATAGACAGCAAGGTCACTGGCCATCGTTTCAAAGTTATCCACGTTATAGGCCGTTGCGGTCATCATGGCGGTCAAGGGATCCTGCTCGCCCATGGCGGCCGCTTCAAACAGCATGATGGTATCGGTATAGTTATCCATCTGGAACAGCTTAAAACCGAAATATTCAGGGTAAAGCCCCTCCTGCTGGATGGTTCGGGCTGAATCATACACATGTTCCAGCACCGGCTGGGCCGGCAGCGCGCACGCCCCCAGCAGCAGCACAAACAGCACTGCCACCGTGGCTGCAAACGCCGCCAGCAACTGCAGGGGCGTGGTGTGCCGCACCGTTGGGTTTGTTTTGATTTCCTGCATAGCATTCCTTTTCTTTTGGGAAGATTGCAAAAAAGTTACAAATCTTTTTTGGTTATTATACCGTATTATTCCGCCAGTTTCAATAGCGCAGAACTGCCGAAAGTTGTGAAATCCCCATCACAAAATTTGCACATTCCCGTTACCGGGCGTCCGCCTGGCGCGAAACGGAGAGCACAATGCCCATTTCGCCCAGCAGCATCATCAAACTGGTACCGCCGGAAGAAAAAAACGGCAGGCTGATGCCGGTGTTGGGGATGGTGTTGGTAACAACGGCAATGTTCAGCACCGCCTGCAGCACCACCTGCACCACAAAGCCAACGGCCAGCAGCGCACCGAATTTATCCCGCGCGCGCACTGCAATGGACATGCCGCGCAAAAACAGCAGCAGGAACAGCACCACCGTCAGAGCCGCGCCCACAAAGCCAAGTTCTTCACACAGAATCGAAAAGATAAAGTCGTTCTGCGGTTCCGGCACATAGAGGTATTTCTGGCGGCTGTTGCCCAGCCCCAGCCCGGCCGCGCCGCCAGATGCAATGGCGTACAGGCTTTGGATGGTCTGGTGGCCTTCGCCCAGCGGATCGGCAAAGGGGTCCCGCCAGGAGGACAGCCGCCCCATGGCATAGGGCACCAGCTCCGGCAGCAGCACCACCGCCGCCGCAATGGCCCCGACCCCGGCAATGCCTGCCAGGGCAAACCACTTTAAGCCCGTGCCGCCCACAAACATCAGCACCGCGCCGATGCCCAAAATCAGTAGCGTGCCGGACAGATGCGGCTCCAGCAGCATCAGCACCGTAACCGCCCCCAGGATAACCATAAAGGGCAGCACCCCGGTTGCAAAGGTCTGCATCCTGTCATGGTTGAGGGAGATGATGTGGGCAAACACCAGCACTACCGCAAACTTGGCGATCTCGCTGGGCTGCAAGGTACCCAGCCCCGGCAGCACGATCCACCGCTTGCAGCCGTTATATTCCGGCATGAACAGCACGATTGCCAGCAACGCCAGCGATACCCCCATGATTGGCCACGCCAGTTTGTGCCAGATGTGGTAATCCACCAGACTGGCCGCGTACATGGCCGCCGCACCAAACGCCGCAAACAACAGCTGGGGGCGGATGTAGGTATAAGCATCCCCGCG
>ENA-OQNM01000683-OQNM01000683.1-human-gut-metagenome-genome-assembly--contig:-NODE-683-length-11920-cov-2.877724_pt1 | contig 11920 bp, 9 predicted proteins | sample MGYA00242632_ERZ504886 | MGnify/ENA primary metagenome ERZ504886 (study PRJEB26092, sample SAMD00036424) | human gut metagenome | host: Homo sapiens | study: EMG produced TPA metagenomics assembly of... | reverse complement strand
TTACAATTCCAGTTTCAATAAGTGCATTTTTATTATAGCTGACGGCACTAACAAGATATGCAAATTCACTGTCAATTGGTGATTTAGTCATATCGGTTATTCGTAATGCATTATTTATTGAATCTTCTACTGATTCGCCATTCTTGAAAGAGCAATCGCCAGTATGACCAACTATTCGATTGGATTTTGTTTTAATTATCTTATGGGAATCGTCATAGAATTCTATTATTTGTTTTTTGCCTGTTTCTGGATTTGTGATAGATCTCGATCTTCTAAAATCACCAGATACAACGATACCGTCTGTACAGACGACTGCCATTACCAAAGACATGAAATACGTCCTCCAGCTACTGCGTTAGAAATCCGACTTACACTGCTTACAATGCCACTGTTTCTGCTGCGCAGCTAATCATCGCAAGACCCGTATCTTTCATTTTCAAGAGCATCAAAGTCAACATTATATCGCTCTTCCAAATAATTAAGAATGGTATCTAACGCATTCCCGATAAAATATTTATTCGCTCCGAATTCATATCTTAGACTTTCAACAGTCTCAGGGGTTACAGGATAATAGTCTTTGCCATCAAATAAAGAATTATTATATCTGGGATCTCTGTAGACAACAGGATAATGGTAAAATCCACCTTTTCCGTAGTTGTTTTTCTTGTTATACACCCATTCGGCTGCAATATCTTCAAGTTTAGCTATGAGTTCAGCTCGTTCTTGTGACATATTCATAATGTATCACCACTCATACCCACATGCTTTGCATTTAAACTGCTTTCCCGGTTTCTTACTAGCAAATCCCCACACTGCCACGTCAATGAGTTTGGTAGCCTGCACCTATTTGTTCGAGATGAGGGCATCCGCAGACTGGGCACTTGGGGATGTATTTTGCAAGTTCAGCTTCTTGAGCGTAGTTCTTCTTTAATTTGCTTATCAAAGGCTTCTGCTTTTTCCAACTCTGCTTTGTCGTTGGTTGGTCTAGGAGGGTCGTAATGAGGAGAATCCTTAAAAAACTCCTGACGTTTTGCGTCGTCCCATTTCTCCCAAACAGATACTTTTGGAACCATACCTCCGCAGAACGGGCAAAACCATACAAATCGCTCTACATTATTTATCGCATCTAGGGCAGTAAGAAATTTTCTTGTCCATAATCTCTCCTCAAAAGTAGATATTAACTTTATTTTCTACTGATGGCACGAAAATTACTTCTGGCTCTCTTGATGCCATAAATAAAGTCCGTAAATCCATGAGTGGGCTTCTTGACCGGTATATAGAATACTGTTGGAATCTTGATAAGGCAACTCTTGCTAATACAAATTTTATCACATGGCTTACAAAAGAGCAAGGTGTATTGGACTTAAATACTGCAAAGACAACTGCACTGAGGCTTGCAACTGTTGCGTTGAATGCTGCGGTCAGTATGATTGCTGGTATTGCACTTAATACCATTATCACAAAGTTCAACGAATGGCGTACTGCCATTGAGACTAATGCACAGAAGTCTAAAGAGCTTTCCTCTTCTATAACCGACTTGATTTCTCAGTATAAAGAACTGGGAGATAAGTCTGGATGGGATACGGATGATTTTGCACAGGCGAAAGATTTGAATGCAGAAATTCTTAATCTGCTAAAGAATCAGTCTACTGAGATGGATGAAAAACTCCGCAAGCTTGACCTTGAGAATGGCAAGTACCAGGAACAGATTGACCTTCTGAACGAACTCTCAATTTCTACGCTAACGCAGAATAAGGCTGACCAAGGCAAACTACTTGAGCAAACTGCAAAGGAAAGTCTAGCGGTCAGTATGTTATCGGCGATTCCTCTGATACCGATATGGCAAATGCTCTTGGCGGCAAGTTTGGTGGTTCTCTTGATAGTAACACTGGTGTGTTCAATTTTGGTGGATTTGACCCGAATGATGCAGACTCTATTCTTGCTTACTATGATAAGTTGAGTAGTGCTCTGGACTATCTGGGTAGTAACTATGATTCTGCAACTCTTGAAGCATCAAGTCTATACAACCAGCTGAAGTCCGAGAAGAATGCCATTGAAGACCAAGCAAACGCATATCGTAGTTCTTCCGACACATTAAAGGAAGTTATTGCGGCGCAAAAACTATCCTCTACGTCTTCTAAGCGTTCAGAGGAAGATATCAAGGCTGTGACTGATGCACTCGAAGGACTGAAAGGTGCTTACGGCGGTATTACGTCTGGCAACCTTGTGAGTTTCCTGAGTGGTGATAAGAAATTAGGCGGCACATACGCAGATGCGTTAAACCAGCTGAAAGACGTAATGCTGAATCTCGGATTTGAGGATAATACTTCTGACGCACAGGCTTTTGTTGATGTGCTTGTCCAGCTTGGAATTGTATCTTCGTCCTCCGCTTCTAAAGTAGATGGATTGTCGGAATCCGCATCTGCCGCCGCAGATCAACTCAAAGAAGCAACTGATGGTCTTGATAAGATTCAATCTGCTTATAGTACGCTAAGTGATGTTGTTGATGAGTACAACAAAAATGGTTATTTAACCGTTAGCACTCTTACTGATCTCATTAACCTTGGCCCAGAGTATTATGACTGTCTAGTTGATGAAAGTGGTCAGCTTGCAATCAATACAAAGAACATCAATACGATGGCTGATGCGTACTACGAAATGGCAAAAGCTGCGTTGTATGCTCAAGCTATTGAATCTCTGAATGCAAACACGAACACTTATGCAAATGCAAGTAAGTTCTTATCTCAAGCACAACAAGAAGTCAAAGATATGAAATCTCTGCTTTATGCGGAGGGTCAGCGTCTTATTGATGAAGGTGGCTTGAGTGGCGATGCTCTTGCAACTCAAGTTCAGGCGCAACAACGAATTATCAACACTTATAGTGCTATGATGGACTTGTTAGACAAGACTAATGCTCAAAGTGCTGAGAATCAGTTTAGGAACCCGAAAGATAAATCTTCCAATAAATCATCAAAGGATAATACAACCGATCCTGTTAGTGCATGGCAAACACTGACCGCAGCAATGGAGGAGTATAATCAACAAGGAGCTCTTTGCGTTAGTACATTGACTAGCTTGATGGGTCTTGAAGATGAATATACTGCACTACTAAATGTCCAAAATGGGCGAATGGAAATTAGCACTTCTGAGTTCAAGAATTTGATGTTGGCAGAAATCGCACAAGCGAACGCTTCTGATGATTCTGGAAAAAGCGCTATAGAATTCAAAAAGATCCTCGAATGGGTAGACGGGAATGTCAAAAAGAACACGATTTCTTATTGGCAGTTAGTTGCCGCAATCGAAGGATATAGCGCAGCATTGGAGAAGGCCAACGGGTATCACTGACACCTTCAAGGATGCATAGGATAACGGTAAAACCGTCAAGGAGAAAACCGAAAAGAGCCACACCGGCGCACTCGATTACGAAGGCACCGAGGCCCAGTCCTCTGCCTTGCAAGACCTGATGAAGTATAGCGAGTATGACTCAGAGCTGATCGGAAAAGCTTTCAATAAAGAGACGGGTAAAATCGACCTGAGTGGCGATATGCTCAAGGATGCGGTGGTCAAATCACTAGAAGCTCAAGCAACCGCAGCTCGCACTGAAGGTGGTGCGGCCGCAGAGGCCATTGCTCAAAGCTACGAGAAATCCGCTGAGAATATCAAGAACGACGTCATCTCTGTTCAGGACTATTTTGATGGTTTGGGCTCTACAATCGATGAGGTTAACACCAAAATCGACGACATCCAGAGTGCGTTCACTGACCTCGATGATGTAGCGAATGAGTATAACGCATATGGCGGCCTCAGTGTCGATGCCATGCAGAAGCTGCTCACTATGCAGCCTGAGTATTTGGCATGTCTCGAAATGAACGGTGATCAGTTAGTATTCAATCGGGACAAAATGGTTGAGCTGCTGATTACTCAACTCGAAGTCAAGAAAAACGAACTTGCATCCAAAAAAGAGACAGAAGATCAGGCCCAGATTATTCAGCAGATGATTGATGCCCTCAAAAAAGACGGCGTTAATGCTATAGCTGGGATGACCTATCAGGCTGATAAGCTTCAGACAATCTTCTCCAATCTAAAAGACCTCTTCTCTTCCCTGCTTGATGTTTTCAATAAGTTCAACGATAACAATTCCAACGACCTCAAGATTTATGGCGATGCCATGACTGAAGAGATTGATAAACGAATCGAAGCTCTTCAGGACGCAAACGACGAGCAAGAAAAGGCTATCGAACTAGCGAAATTGCAAGCCGAGCTTGAAAAAGCCGAGACTCAGAAAACCGTCCGTGTCTACACCTCTAATGGTTATGAGTGGCAGGCTGATGAGTCCGCCATTAAAGAGGCTCGTGACAATCTCAACTCTAAACAGCGCGAGGATGCCCTAAACGACGAGATTGATAAACTGAACAAACTGAAAGACAAGTATACTGAACTAATCAACCTGATTGGTTCTAGCTACGAAGACTATCAGAAGAAACAGGAATATGCCGCGAAGATCCAGGGCATGACATTTGACCAGATGACCACTGGTCTTGATGGTTACAAAGATAATGTCATCGCCAACATGAAGGCGATCCAGGGCGCAACTAATGTCAACAATGTCGTCACTAATCTGACCAATTTGGTTAATACTCTGGTTAAACTGAACGACGTTCTAAATGGTTTAAGTACTGGGACTACTCAGAGTGGTGGCATTACCGGCCTATTCAATCGACTGCAGCGTGCCATTGGTACATTCTCCGACAAGAGTTCCGGTAAGGGATTCTTTGGTCGCCTCTTGGATGCAGGAAAGAGTATCTTTGGAATCGGCGATGGCGGTGCTAGTAGTAAACTTACAGCCGATATTGCTCCAGTTATAAAGTCTGGCGTCGGTGATGGCATCACTACTGGACTGGATGCCGCAAAACCGTCTATAGCTAAATCTGCGCAGGGGATCTTCTCCGGTAATGGCGGATTGAAGTCTATCTTCCAAAAAGGGTTCAGTGGAGTCGCATCTATTGCCCAAAAAGCGGTTGGCGGACTTGGCTCAATTTTCGGTAACATCGGTACTACATTGGGTGAAACCAAGCTATTCTCTGGTGTTGCTGGTATTTTCAAAGGAATCGGTAAGACTGTCAGCACCGTTATTGGCACTACAGGTGGTACGGGTGTTGCCGGAACTATTGCGGCTGCGGTCAGTCATATTCCTGTCATCGGCAAGATCTTGCTTGGTGGTACTCTTGCTGTCAGTGCAATTGGCGGAGGCAGCTTTGGAACCGGTATTAAAAGAATCGGCTCCGGAATTGTTAATGTCATCAAGGGCATCGGTTCTACTATCAGCAAAGCGGTAAAGGGTGTTGGTAGCTTTATCAGCAAACTTATGCCGTGGAACTGGGGCAAGAGTTCAAGCGATAGCGGCTCTAAAAAGAAGGGCATCGGTTCTTGGAAAATCTGGCCTTGGAACTGGGGCCGTGCTAAGGGTGACAAGCATATCGACCAAGCTGCTCCGTATAACGTTGACGAAGAGGGCGAAGAGATAATTGTTCGTAATCCCGCAAAGGGTCGAATGACTTATCTCGAAAAGGGCGATGGCGTTATTCCGGCTGACACTACAGAGAATCTGATGGAGATTGGCAAAGATCCAAAGAAATGGCTATCTGATGCCATGAAAGAATCCAGCAATTCGGTCGGTTCTCTGCCTATTGACGACCTGAAGAATGCCAAAACCAAGGGTGACCTGATATCTATTACGAAGAGTCTGGCGAACAACCAGATGAAGCGTCTGCGTGATAAGTTTGATACAGTGTGGAAGCGGCTTGGCAAAAATGCCGGACTGTCTGAAGAGCAGATTGACACCATCGGTAGTACCATCTTTGACCGGATGGGCAGCATGATTTCTAATTCGATGGATTCTGCCCTTGGCAATAAGAATCTAACCGACGACCAAATCAAAACTATTTGTGCTGAAATGTTCCAGCGCATGGGTAGCGTGTATAAGAATGGATGGGACAACCTCTATTCCCTGTCTCCTGACATGTCTACGGACGCTTCTACTGCAATCAATAAGCTGTTTGAGACCATTTTTGCTGATTACAATGCAGATACGTCAAATATCAGCGATGTTATATCTGGTTGGCTACCAAAAGTTGAAAACACCATGAATACCACTCCGGCTCCTGGTTTGTCTGGCGGTGGTGGCTACTATGGCAATTCAATGGATGCCAATGTTGGACCTTCTGCATCGTTTAGCTTTAGCAAGGTCAAGAAAACTATTCAAGGGCTCTTCGAGAAGTTTTCCAACAGCAAGCTTGGTGCATGGATAAACAAGTACTCTCTCGGTTCCGCTGTGGACAAGCTGACAAAATACAATGAATCCAATGACCCGAACATGGTTCAAAAAGCGCTGCACCTGCTCACTCATCCGACAGAGTTGATTGCGTCGGCAGTTGAAAGCGCAGTCAAGACCGGTAAGAAAGTCACTTGGGCGGTCACTCATCCGAAAGAGGCCGCTCAGGAGATTGCTTCTGCCGCAAAGGATGCCTATAACAAGGGTAAGGAAGTTGCGTCTAAAGTCAAAGATGCGGTGACCCATCCTAAAGAGACTGCTGAAAAAATTGTTGACAAAGTGAAAGAGACTTACAACAATATCAAAGAGGCCGTCTCTGAGAAGACGAATTCGGCAAAGAATTGGGTCAAAGACAAAGTCGATAAAATCACAGGCAAGAAAGCTACCGGTTCTCGCAGCATTAACAAGTCTGGGTACTTATAATGTTGATGAGAAGGGCCAGGAACTTATCGTCCGCCAGCCTGAAGCTGGGCGCTATACCTATCTTGAGACTGGTGACGGCGTTGTTCCTGCTGATATTACATCTAAGCTCTTTGATTTGGGCGGTAATCCTGATGCATGGTTCCAGAGGCAGTTTGCAAAGAACGGCGGTCTTACCGCAAATGTTCAGAATCGCAGTCAGGCTCCGTCTATCAGCATTGGCGACATTTATGTTCAGAAGCCGATTGGAGACGTTGATGGTCTGGCTCGTGAAATCGTTCAGGGTCTGCCTAATGCGATTTATCAGGAATGTAGTAAACGATAAGGAGGTGCGTTAAGTGACTGATTCAAGAAAAGCTGTCAGTGAACTCGCGAAGATGATTTGCGATACTGCCAGACGTGTTGCCGAGGATGCTTCGTTTGACAAGACCTTCTTTGGTGTTGTAACAGGAACCAGCAACGGAAAATACATCGTAACTTCTGCTGGACAGGAATACACGATTAAATCCAGTCAGTTCTTCAAGGTTGGAGAACGGGTTGCGGTGACTGTTGCTCAAAGCAACTACAATACGCTGATTCTTCATAAACTCTAAGCCGCGCAAAATGCAGGTAGTTCCGCCAATGACGGATAACCCTGCAAGTGCGGCTTTTAATTTTAGGAGGTGATTCTACCTTGGCGAAACCTATACTGTCCCCCATTTCTGTTTTTGATGCAAACGAAGGGACTACCGCATATTTTAAGGTGGCAACCACCTATGACGGTACATTATATAATAATGCTCAAAAAGCATACGATCAGGCCATTGAGAAGCAGAAGACCACTATCGCTGCTATTAAAAGCCGTGGTGTCGAGACCTATGGGAATATTGACAATCTCAATCGTGCCAGAATTGTATGGACAGCTGAAAATATTGCAAAGTATCAGACCTTCGTGAACGAGATGAATGCGAACGAAACCATCATTTCTGAGGGCGACTATTCTACCGTTCTCGGGTGTGATGATAAAATGGGCAGTCTACAGGTGGCGTACACTCCTCTGTTCCAGACGGACAATGGTGAACTCGTTCCGCTCACTCAATCTGAGATTTCAAAATATTTATCTGATGTCAAAACGAAAGCAACTGCTCTGACCAATGGCCTTGTGGCCGCAAATATTTTGTCCGTTGATGCGGAAGGAATTTCAGAGACGGTTGGTGGAAGTGCCATCACTGTCAAAAAAATGATTGCTGCGGTTGAAGGAGACACTTTTGATGGTGCTCCCCTGTCCGCCTGTGATGTCAGCGCTATCGCTGGTTGGAGTGAGGCCGAACTAAAGAAAACTTATGGTAAAACAAGCACATTTGTCGGCTGGGCCATGCATGATGTTCAGGGAAAGATTTGGGATGACAAAGACAATGTAACAGAGAAGACTGCCGCGCTGGAAAAGGCAACGACCACGTATTGCTATGAAGTATATGACAGCATGACCAACAAGTTGCTCGGAAGTGTTACAAACGCTGTGATCGGTTTCACTGCTAGTCTTGGTTATGGTTATAAAATCACTTCGTCAGATTGGCTCGACAATCAGTCTCGTAACTATACTATCCGCGTCAAGGTCAGACTTTCTGGCGAAGACGAATATGGTGATTTCAGTGACCCTATTCCTCTTTGGTGCAAAGAAAAACCAATATTGAGCTTCGACGGGCTTTCTTCTAATACGGAAAATATTATCCCTACTTCCTCGATTTTGTTTCTGTTAGCGTATCAATATGTAACTGTACAGGGCGAAACATTAAGTACCTACCAGTATCATTTATACGATGAAAGTAAGAATCTGATTAAAGAATCTGCAGTATTCTATGGAGCTGTAGGAGCGTCTTTTACAGTGAACGGTTTGGATAATCGAACTGTGTTTTATATTCGCGGAACCGGCACAACTCGTAACGGTTATTCTTTGGATACTGGCTTTATTCAGTTCGAAACAAAATATTATGCGAGCGCAGAAGGAGGCACTTTTTTACAGTGTAAGAATAAATTAAGTGACGGATATGTTGCTATTTCAAGCCATCTCGCTGATATTTCTGGAATAACAAAAGACCAGATTTCTTATGTAACATCATCTGGTGGTTATGCTGTGGATTTGACTCATGGTGAAAAAGTCACGTTCGATATTCCGTATCAAATGGAGTTCTATAATGTCAAAGACTATGCGATGGCATTCAAGGTTCGTCCTGTTGTTCGAAAAAATATCGTAGAATTCTCGTTCGATCAGGATGGAATGATATATAGAGGCGTTATTTCCACTAATATTCGAGCTTTTTCTAAACTTCCTTACGAAAGCTATCTTCCCGCCAATCAGTCCGAATATTTTTATGCTATGCTAAAGATTTATTCGTGAGGATGGCGGTTTTGCATATTCAGACGTTTATTTTATTGACAGCAACTACATGAAACGGACCAGTATGGACGTACTGATTTGTTTACAGCATAAAGATAATGCTTATGATATTACAATTAGGGAGGTGGAAGAATGAACTTTCTGGGATATGATTTGTTCGGAACTGGCTCTGACGCCTCCCCTTGTGCTGGAAATCCTTCTCTGGCAGGGTTTGTGATTCAAAATGGTATTTACGACGGTGTCTATCTTTCAGGGGCTCCTGACGAGTTCTCTACCTTTTATGATTCAGGTATGAAATGGACGGAAGATACTTTGCTCTTTGCTGATTTCAATCAAAAAACCCTTGGTGGCTCCAACTTTGAATATGGCTCAGATTTGCACGAAATCAAGTTGAAGCGCCGCGAAATCGGGGCAGATCAAAAACCGTGGGTCTTGCTTTATGAGCAGCTTGCCGGACATGGAAACATCAATTTTGTTTACAACGATTATTTTGCACGTGGGCGAGAAACAGAGTACGAGTACGCTTTAGTACCCGTTCTTAGTGACGGAACAGAGCTTCCATATATCAAGACAACTGTTCAAAGTAAATTTTATGGAGCTATCATCACAGATGGAACTGTAAGTTATCATATTTTGCTCGACCCTTCAATCACTGAAACCGATCGAAATCGTCAATCATCTGTTGTGACAACCCTAAATCGTAAATATCCATTTGTATTTTTCGGAGGCAAATCAAACTACACTTCAGGCTCTTTTTCTGGTACAGCTATTCGGTATCTAAAAAATGATACTTTCGATGTGGCGCACAGTCATTGGTATCGTGAAGATATGATTGATTGGCTCACGAATGGCGGTACTAAAATTTTGAAAATTGAAGATGGCCGCATCTGGATGGTTGCTATTGATGGTAACGTCAAGTCTTCGAATTCTGAACATCCTGACAAGGTTACTTTAAGCTTTGACTTTACGGAGGTTGGAAGCGTTAACGATGACAACGATATGCTGAACAATGGTTTTGTGAACGTGATGACAGGCAGAACCGGAGAAGAAACCTACAATATCACGAACAATTTCTACTATGTCGATTCAGACAACACGGATACTACCATTTCTGAAGGTAAAACATATACTGCCACTCTTTCTCCTGTTGAAGATTACGAAATCAGTGGCGTTGTTGTTTTTATGGGCGGCTTAAACGTCACAAACACGACTTATATTAAGCGTGTTGATGAATCCACCGGTAAAGTAAGTCACGAAATCAATATTCCTTCTGTTTATGGCAATGTCACAATTATCGCATCTGCAACTCGAGTTCGCATTATTGCTCAAAGCTTTAGTCTAACTGAGAGCAAATTTACGCTCAGTGTTGGCAACAATCACAAGTTAGAGTATACAACTTATCCGTCAGGTGCTTCTCAGAATGTTGTCATATGGAAGAGCGCGGATACGAAAATTGCGACTGTCACTGATAAAGGCGTGGTTGAAGGAGTTTCCCCGGGGTCTACAACAATTACTGCGACTATGGACAATTTGATTGCCACATGTTCTGTAGTTGTTACGACATCATAACGATAGATGGAGGTGTGCCATGAAAAACTATACTCCTTCACAAGCAGAGCTCGCATTGCTTAAAACACGTGTTAAACATCTCTATTGTAAGATAGAATTACTGGACACTGATATGAATCTTCTAAATTCACTTGAAGGTTTGACTGTTGATGGTTCTATCTCTATCGATTCGGACGCAGATATTCGACGGACATTCTCTGCTTCTATATATCTGGAGGGAAATAAAGACATTTCTTCTATGCTCGGAGATGAATAGGCCAATAAATATGTAAGGCTTTATATCGGTATGGAGTCAGTTAACAGTAAATTGTACTGGTATTCTCAAGGAGTATACGCTTTCAATCAGAACGGTTTCAAATACAGCAGCACTGAACATATTCTTAGTATTTCATGCGTAGACCTAGTCGCAAAGCTCGATGGAACGCTTGGCGGTACTTTAACAGGTCAGAAAACAAAAATACCTGTTGGTTCAGACATTGGTAACGCGATCGCAAAAACATTTCGCTTGAGTGGTATGGAGGATTGCGTCGTTGGATATTGGAACCGGAGTGTCCCGTATGACCTTGAATATGATACTGGCGCGACCATCTGGCAGATACTTACTGAACTGCGTGATTTGTATTATCCATTTGAGATGTATTTTGACGGGACTACATTTATCTGCTCTGAGATTCCTACCGGATATGATGCCTTGACAATTATGAGCGCTGCCGATTTTGAAGATCTCGTCATTTCCGAAGACTGTACATACGATTATTCCCAGATTCGTAATTGTGTCGAGCTGTGGGGAGCGTCAGTTGAATACGATGCTTTTTCTGCGAAAGACAAAACAACTTTTTCTGTTAGTGGTGATACGACTACAGTTACTGCAAACGCAACTTTTACATCTATTGAGGACTCCCCTTCTGAATTGACGGTCGCTTTTACCACCCCACAACTGGCGTTCAAGAAGAACGTAAAATTACTTGTCTCACTCCTTTTAACTTGTGCAGGCTGCTGATTCTAAACGGAAAGTCTCACAACGTATACTAAATACATTGTAGTTACGGTAACATACGTATTGTTATGCTCGTAATGTTGACGATCAAGGAAACGATGTCTTGATTGTATGGGACGAACCATTCCTGAAGATACTGTGATTGTCGTTAAATAATGATTCTAATACTAAGTCACTTTTATTATCAGGGGAACGAACAAATCCACGTTATGGTCAAGCTTGTTGA